>Ga0134104_1002709_pt1 | contig 11103 bp, 9 predicted proteins | sample 15_3_2metaG_FD_94455 | JGI IMG/M metagenome (GOLD analysis project Ga0134104, IMG submission 94455) | Switchgrass degrading microbial communities from high solid loading bioreactors in New Hampshire, USA - 15_59_3.3_214_A2 metaG | ecosystem: Engineered > Bioreactor > Semi-continuous > Anaerobic >...
CGGAACGCTGGAATTCATGTCAAAGGATGAGATTGAAAGGAAATATGGATATTTAAAAGATATTATCGGTGGTGGCTGTTGGGACCTGGAACCTGGGGAAGTGACGGACGATACAATGATGACAATTGCTGTTGCGCAAGGCATTCTGGATAACCCGGAGAATCCTATCGAAGATATTGGGAGACACTTTATTGAATGGTATGATAGTAAACCTAAAGATATCGGCAATATTATCCAAATTGCACTTAGCGAGTATAAACGAAGCAATGACTGGACGAAAACAGCTGTATAACCCAAAAAAACTCGTGTCACGAATAAAAAAGTCGTGTTAAAAATAAAAAAGTTGTGTTAAGAATCATGGTGAAAATAGGGTAGAAAACCTTATTGGAGCCATGATTCTTGTTTTAGGTTGAGTAGGGTTAAGGAGTAAGGTATAAGGCTAAAGGTATTGATTTTAAAGGATTTGAAGGGAGTATTGATGAAAGATATTGATTAAAACTTTCTCCTTTTTCCTTTTAACTTTTCCCTATTCCTGACACGACTTTTTTATCTAAAATGAGAGGGAAAATAGGAAGAAAATAGGAGATAGGGATAAGGAAATAGGGTGATTTTTGACATGACTTTTTTATCTGGAAAGAAATAGGGAAATAGGGTTAAGGCGAGAAGGGGCAAGGGGTTGAGGGGGGTGGGGGTTTGACATGAGTTTTTTATGTGTATACACCTGTTATATAATTCAATTGACCCACCTCTATTTATAATAAATTTCACGCTATAAAATTCTTTTTAAAATCCCACAGTAGATGAAGGAAAACTTTCATTTACTGCGGGATTCTTTTTTTACGTGGAAAATCTTCCGTATTTCCCATGTAATAAAAAGCCTTTTGGTATTCTTTGAGATTCTTTCTATTTACAACTAATTTTATTTTAAAGTAACAATGCAGTTTGCTGTTGACAAACGAATATTGCAAATTGTAACATCAAAATATAGATAGAGAGGATATGTAATGATTTTGTGGTCATTAAAGGCCAAATTATATTCAGTTTTAGTATAAAAAGGAGAAAAATATGAGTGTAATGATTAAAAAGGATTCATGGAAAAGGTTTATTTTAGCAGCTGTCTTGCTGGCAGCAGGCCTTGCAGGGTTGACTGGTTCAGAAAGCCTTGCAAGTTCTAATGATATGATCAATAGCAATATTCTTTCCAAGAATATTATTGACTTTAACAAAGATTCATATAATGAAAATCTTATCTTAAAAATGACTGATGGCAGGTATTATGAAGAAAAAGAACCAGGGCCATATATGGGTCCCAATTGGGAGGGCAAGTTTTATATTCAACTTATTGACCAAAAAGGAAAGATCCTTTCGGAACTGGACCTCAATAAAGCATTCAATGAGCAGAAGCTGATTTTTCAGAGCGTTTTTAATATAGAATTTGATGATTACAACAATGACGGCAGTATGGACTTTGCTATTGGACAATATGTTTCAGGCAACAGTAATGCCTATAAATTGTTCACGATCACCTCTGATGGAAAAATAGAAGAACTGCCCATAAAAGACCAAGCAGAAATTCTTAGCAGCGGTGGCAATAAGTATTCTAAAGAGTTTGAGAAGATAGATGAAGTTTCTTTTAAAAATCAATGCTATGACAATATCAAAGGAGAAATGGTTGAAACTTGTTATACATGGTCGGATACTGAAAAACAATTTATAAAGTATGTACTCCCCCTTACTCCTGAAATCCAAAAGATTATTGCAGATGATTATGTAAAAGATATGAAATGTACCAGGGAAGTATTGAAAAGATCTTTAAATTTATATTTTTCATGGGCTAGCAGGACGCTTCCTGTTTATATGTGTTTTTAATAAACTTGGATATGGCCAAATTTACATCATAAGTGTTAAAAAAATAAATAGTGTAGAATTTTATTATAGAATCTAAAAATTTTGAGAGAAGAGATGGTTTAATCCCGTTTTTTCTCTTTTTATTTTTTATTATATTTATAGAAGAAGATCATTCTTTGTATATAAAGTTATATTCGAAAGGAATAAAAGTAAGAAAAGTATGAACAGAATATGAGAATATGGTAAAATATAATTTACAAAAACTGATGATTTTTTATTTTATTATACATATGCAGGGAGAGAGAACTATGGAGAAACTGACACAACAGCAATTAGAATCAAAACTTTGGGCTTGTGCTGATGTACTTAGAGGAGAACTTTCGGCTACCCAATATATGGATTATATCTTTGGAATGTTATTTTTAAAAAGAATGAATGATGAATTTAATTCTGAGAGAGTCATTAGGGAAAAAGAATTTAGAGAACAAGGGATGGAAGAGGAAGAAATCCAGGAGCTTTTAAACGATCCTTCTATATATGAAACTTTCTATGTTCCAGAACAGGCCAGATGGGATAAGTTAAAAAACTTAAATCTAAACATTGGACCTGAATTGGACAAGGCATTTAAAGCAATTGAAGATGAACCTAAAAACAGTGAATTAATAGGGGTCCTAACGACCGTAAATTATAATGATAAAGAAAGAGTACCCGATAAGAAATTAAATCAATTACTACTTATATTTGATAGTATGAATTTATCCAATGAATGTATAGAGTCTGAAGATATTCTCGGAAATGCCTATGAATATTTAATTAAGCAATTTGCTGATGAAGGTGGTAAAAAGGGAGGAGAATTCTATACCCCTACAGAGGTCGTTAAAGTGATGGTCAATCTATTAAAACCCCAGGAAGGAGATCGCATCTATGACCCTACCTGTGGTTCTGGTGGTATGCTGATTCAGAGTCTTAGATATATCAAAGAGCATGGGGGTAATTACAAAAATATTTCTTTATATGGACAAGAAATCAATCTTTCTACCTGGGCTATTTGTAAAATGAACATGATTTTACATGGGGCTAAAGGAGCAGATATTCAAAAAGGTGATACTATAAGAGAACCAAAACATACAGAAGGTGGAGTATTAAAGACTTTTGACAAAGTTCTTGCAAATCCTCCGTTTTCACTAAAGCATTGGGGATCAGAAGAGGCAAGTACCGATCAATACCACAGATTTCCTTATGGAATACCTCCTAAGTCATATGGTGATTTGGCTTTTGTGTCCCATATGATTGCAAGCTTAAATGCAAAGGGTAAAATGGCTTCTGTAGTTCCTCATGGTGTTTTATTCAGAGGAGGAGCAGAGGGAAAGATCAGAGAAGGATTTCTTAAAGATGATTTGATAGAAGCAGTCATTGGACTGCCACAAAACATCTTTTATGGAACAGGTATCCCCGCAGCGATCCTTGTGATTACTAAAAATAAGGATGAAAAAAGAAAGAATAAGGTTCTCTTTATTGATGCAAGTAAAGACTTTGTTAAGGATGGTAATAAAAATAAATTAAGAGATGAAGACATTGAAAAGATTGTAAAAACTTTTGATGCATATGAAGATGTCGAAAAATATGCCAATGTCGTAGATTTGGATACCATAAAAGAAAATAATTATAACCTGAATATAAGCAGATATGTGGATACTACAAATGAAGAAATCATAAAAAAAGCTATGGAGCAGTGGTACCGAGATAAGGCTAAAGAAGTGATCAGTGAAAGAGTTAAATACTATCAAAGATTTTTTGATCAAACGCCAACTCATATTAAAATTAAAGAGCAAAAGAAAAGATGGGGGAGTTGCACATCAAAAAATGAACTTTTATTTAATTGGAGATGTATCATGGCGAAATCCAATGCTCTTGATTATATAATAGTTCATGAAATGTGCCATATGTATTATAAAGACCACTCTAAAGAATTCTGGAACCTTTTAGCTTCTGTACTGCCAGATTATGAAAGAAGGAAAGAATGGCTGAAGAACTATGGGGTCAGGATGGATTTATAGATAGTACAGAGGGTTTACTTTAATATTGCTAATTCAAAGAAATGAATTAGTAAAATATTTTTAGTAAAATATTTGAGAGTAAATTTTATCAAACCTTAATATCTGTTTTTTTAACTTTTATAACTTTTTTCTTTATAAGTGATGATATAGCAATAATGAAGCGATTAGGATATTCTTGGGGTGTCATATTTATTTTTGTGTGTTGGATGTTAATTATTGAATCAATTTTAGTTCTAGTGAAATACATTAAGAAGATTTTTTCGATGATACGTGATAATCAATATAGAGATGCACAAAGAGAGCAACAGACTAAAGAAATATTAGAGGCTTTATGGACTAGAGTTGATGAAATGTCATCTGTTGAAAAAGAGCACCTAAAATATTTTATCAATAATAATAACAAACCGTTACTGGATAGAAATATTAGTTATCCTTATGAGCATTTATTAAATTCAGACTGGGTTCATAAAACACAGTATACGGGCAATAAGCTTATTTCACGAAAAGTTAATATAATTAATGATAATGGACAAACTGAAGCTAAAGAATTCACATATTCTGTAAAATATCAATATATTTTGAAAGAACCTATATATAAAATAAAATATTAAAGTATTCATGGGAAAGGTATGGGAGAATTTCTCATTTTGATTAAATAAAATATAATTTGACGAAATAGTTTGCTAAACATTATTACATGCAAGTTACTGAATGATTTGGATTCGAATCAATAGAGTAGACACAAAAAGTTTAACTTCCTATTACAGTTCCTTTGTGAACTGAATTAAGAATGATATTATTAGTGGAAGCATGAAGCCTTTTTCAGTCATTCTAGGATTCAATAAATTACAATATCGTCCTTGGGTATATTCCGCTAGGAGCTTCCTAAAAACAGAATATAATTGATGTATATTTCAAAGCTTTCTGTAACAGATGAAATTAATAAAGAAATTAATGTATAGTTGGCATTCGAGAAATGCACTTATGGATAAATTTCCTTTTGGTAGATTTATTTCATAGGTGCATTTATTATATACAAAATAACGTATGAATGAATCATATATTTTAAGCTATTTCAGAATTTTAGATTCTGATGAAGCTTTTTATAATAAATTTTACAACTGAAAGGTAACGGGAGGTAATGTAAAAAAATTTTTTACAAATCCATATCGTCTTTTGTATTTTTGGTATATAATAAAGTAGGAGGTGAAAAAAATGAGTATGGAGTTACTATTTCAAAATAGAAAATTAATTGGAGAAAATATATTAAAGCTTATTAAAGACAATGGGTATACAAAGAATTCTTTCTCAACGCTTATTGATGTTTCAAGACCTACTTTAGACAAGTTAATTAAAGGAGAGATTGATAATCTCACTACATTTAAAAAACATATCCAAAAGATTATGCAAAGCCAAAATATAAATGAAGAACAGCTGTTAAACTATACTCTAAAATACAGTGAGAAAAAAGAACTTGTTTTTGCTTTATCTGATAATGCTCCAGAAAATCATGCGTTAAAACCTACTGCTCAAGAGATGTTTGGTATTTTAGAAGATATAGTTCATATGTACGAACTATATTACAATTAAGAAGGTGTAGAATATGTCAGAATTAATAACCAGTAAGAACCTTGAGCAAGTTATTGAAAAAAATAAACAGATTAAAGATGATATATTAAGATTGATCAATGATTTTACAGTCAGGTTTAATAAGTTAGGAGTAACAGGGCAGGATAAACTAGCTCTTTCAGTATTAAAAGAGAACCATTTAATTCAGATTCCAATAGACGATGAATATTGGGGTGGTGCTATTATTACAAAGGGAAAGATTAAAATACCCGTTATTAATACAGCTCAGCCTCGTGTGTATCAAGATTTTGTAGCGTGGCATGAAATATACCATTTGTTCTATGATCCCAGTTTAAGCGATGAGACTCATAATATTGCCATTGATATGGATTTAAATGAAAGAAAAGCAGATTATTTTGCAGCAAAAATGATTTTCGGAAACGTATACGACTACTACTATTCATTAGATGATGAAGAGTTTATTGATAGAGTTATAAAATGCATGGATGTATATAAGGCGCCATACAAAGCAGTATTGATAGAACTGTTTGAAGAAGCAATTACAAAATATAATGATTTGGATTTAAAAGAAAAAGTCCTGGAGCATTTTGATGATAAGCCAAAGAATTTGGTTCAGAAGTTTATAGATTTAGAATTAGATCCGGATATAGTAAAGCCTTCATATGTTGTGAATTTTGGAGGATTGGAAAAGAAAATAGAAAAAGCTATAAAAGAGAATTCAGATGTTTCTTATCATCAAGATAACTATCAATTTCTCATTACCTTAAAAAATAGAATCAAAAAAGGAGTGGAGGAGTTGGTTAGATGAAAGAAAACGATATAGATGACTTAAAAAAATGCTCCTCCACGAATAAGTCTCTCAAAGTTTGTATCTTGGATAATAACTCTATTGAGTTTTTAACCTGGATACATGCTATTATTAATCCTGAAAAAATATTTAGTTTATATGATATAATTTTTATTCCTCGATGGGTATGGGTTGAAGTTTGTGATAGCGAAAATAGAGAAAGGTATATAAACCATTTAAAACAGATTTCAAAAGTTGAAATTATAGATGAAGTTGATTATTTATCATTAGTTAATTATAAAGAAGTAGAATTATACTATTTCTTTTTGTACTGCTGTTACAATGTGAGCAGACTGGTGAGTTTTATCAAGAGAAATATCTTAAAGAATAGACCTGTAGAAGATTTAGATCCCTATGAACAATGGCTTACTCTTTTTTATGAAGAGGGATTAGACCAAAAAAGGCTTTCAAATGACAGGATTCAAAGGAAAAATGCAGGAGAGATATCTATTGCTGTTTTAAGTTACATCCTTTCCTATTATTATAGTGAAAGTATTGATACGATTACTATCTTTAGTAGTGATAGGGATACCTATGAATTTGTTTCTAAGGCTAGAGAAATGCTTAATAAAGATGAACGCTTTACACACAGGAGCAATACATCCATAACTTTTAAATCAAATGACTTTTTGATTTATGAATGGACAAGGTCTGGATATATAGATGAACAAAGTATGTATAACTTTGTAAGCAATTACAGACAGACAAGAAGAATAAAATTCACGAGAAAAAAGCAGGATTATTCCATTGAGGAACAAGAAAAATTAATAGATAATACAGCGTTTTTGGAAATGCTACAAGATAATACACTCCATTTAATCTTTTAAATATACTGGAATATAAAAAGGTTTTAGTAGATTTTTATCTTACTAGAGCCTTTTATTGTTATAGATTATAACGTTAAAACTCTTGAAATGGAAATTTTGAAAAGAATACTGAAAAATGCGCTCAATTAAGCTGAGAGTATTTAAAGTGTATTAAAAGATTACCTGTATTTTCGGTATAGGAATGAGAATAGAATATAAAAACACAGTTATTTAAGAAACTCACTCTTTTTTAACTCTTTTAAAACGAATAGATTTAATTTTGGATTGTGGTATGATAATATTATGCAATTGGGAAAGCCGAATTAAGAAAACAAAGAGCAGACTTTAAATAATTATATGGTGCTGGAATAAGGAGATGTACAGACTATCAGGTTTCCTGCCCATAGAAAGGATGATTATATTATGAAAGTAGAAGTCGTAGACTATAATAAGGATTGGCCCATTTTATTCAGGGAAGAAGCCGAAAAAATTAAGGGTATTCTTGGGGATGAGTTAATCGAGATTCATCATATCGGAAGCACTTCTGTTGAAAATCTAAAAGCTAAGCCTGTTATTGACATTATGCCGGTGGTAAGGGATATTACAAAGATTGATGCCTGCAATGAAGCATTTGAGCGTTTGGGTTATGAGCCAAAAGGGGAATTTGGCATAGCCGGCAGGAGATTTTTCAGAAAAGGAATAGAGGTCAGGACCCATCATGTTCATATATTTGACATCAGTAATTCTAAGGAGGTCAAAAGGCATCTGGCAGTACGGGACTATTTAAGAACCCATCCTCAGGATGCTTTTGAATATGGAGAACTAAAGAGTAAATTGGCTGCTCAATACCCTTCAGATATAGAGGCTTATTGTGATGGAAAAGATGCTTTTGTTAAAGAATTAGAAAGAAAAGCATTAAAGTGGAATGAAGAATTCAATTGATAATAAATTAAGAACTTCTTAAAATCGCTCTAAAAGCGATAAATATTTAATAGCAAGTGAATTAAATAAAAAAGTTCATGGATTGTCAACAATTTTCTTGACAACTTTTTAAGGGTAGTCATCCGCTGGTCTCGTGGAGTTAGATATCCCAGCGAAGAATGAATTCGATGATTGTTATACCAATTAACTTAATCAGCTGGTTTATATTTTAATTCATAATTTAGTATTAAAATTTATTAAAAGGATGATAGATGTGAAAGCAAATAAACTAGCTATTATTTCGGATATTAATGGAAATATGTATGCTCTAAATAGTTTTTTGGATTATGTGAATGCAGATCCTCAAATTGAATATGTAATTAACTTAGGAAATTTTATTGGATATGGTGGTTTTTCGAAAGAAATATTTGATTTAATAACAACAGATCAACGCTTTATTAATATCATTGGGCCTAATGAATATCGCATTATGAATCCAAAGGATGATAAAGATAGTATGTCTATTCGGGAAGAATTTGGTGAGCCAAGAATTCAACAGTTAAAAAATATTCCGGGTGTAATGGAGATACAACTTTATGATAAAAAATTTTTAATGATGCATTCGAATAGATATTTGGATAGTTATTCATTAGAGAAAAGACTAAAGTTTTTATTTATGGATGAATATAAAGATACTCACTATGCCCAGCAACATTTTGTGTATGATTATATTTTATATGGCTGCAGTGGGATATCCGAGGTCAGTACATATATTGAACAGCCATTTAAAAGAAAGGCTGAAGTTATAATAAGTCCGGGAGATTTATACATGCATTTTTATAATACGATATGTTTTTGCCTTATGGAGTTTAATGGCAGCAAAGTAGATATTACAATAAAAAATGAAAAAACCAATACAAATAAAATGGTAGAAAAAATCATCAGTATGAATCGAGATCACATATCAGTATTATCAAATTACGGGTATTTTAATGTTGATGGGGATAAAGGAACTTTAATCATTGAATTATTACATGATGAAACGATGTTTTCCCAATACTATAAACATTTTTGGGAGCAATCCATAGAATTTATTTTAAAAGAGGCAGAATATGTTGGATTTGATATACCTAAAAAAGATGAGAAAATAGCTAAGGAATTAAAAGAAAGTCTGTTAGTTTATTCAGAGCACAATAGGAATCGTGAATTCTGTCAGATAGAAGGAAAAATCAATGATGCAGTTAAAAAACTTTTATCAAAAAACTACTTGGATCAGGACCAAAGTTTTAAATGGTCAGAGATTTGGTTATTAGATAAAAATAAGAATTTATTATTTTCATTTTTGAAATATGATGGTAAGTGCCAATTTTGCGATTTGGATGAAGAAAAAATGGCATATATGAAAAGTATCGTTGCAAAATCAGATCAATTAATTTATAGAGTTTATGAGTAAAGTCTTTAATTGAATGAGTAGATTTTAATACCTAAAGTTAGTTTTATACATTGTTATTTTAATTGCAAATAAATTATTGATATTAGCGATAAAAGAACATGTGATGAACGAATAAAGAATTAATTAATCAGATATTAAAAATAAAGCTTGAACTTGTGTCTACTCTATTGATACAAGTTCACAGAATATCATAGATGTATATTAAAATCCCGCAGCAAGTGCAGAGAAGTTTTCATTTGCTGTGGAATTTTTTAGGCTAGGTTTACAAATAGGAAAATAAAGGATATAGGGGTAGATATTTGAACGACAATGGTGTAAAATAAAGGGAATAAAATAGGAATAGTTATAACATATTACCGTTTTATCAAACCGAACTAGGGAAGGACTGTTTCCATGATTGAGGTCAATAACTTATCTAAAAGTTATGCTAATATCCCTGTCCTGAAAAATATAAGTTTAAATTTGAAAGGGAACCGAATTCATTTTATCATGGGCAAAAATGGAAGTGGAAAAACAACTTTCATTAAGTGTCTGTTGGGGTTAGAACATTATGAAGGCACGATCACATATAGCGGTAAAGTATTGGAAGATGTACGGAAAAGTATTTTTGCCATATTTGACGATATTCCACTTTACAATGATCTAAATGGTTTTCAAAATATAAGATTAATGTTATCCGATAAAAAATTCTTTGATAAAAACTATATTTCAGAACTTGGATTATTAACAGACCAGAAGTTAAAGGAGTATGTAAAAAATTATTCATTAGGCGAACGCAAAAAGCTGGCGTTGATTGCAGCGATCCTTAATAAGCCCCGATATCTTATTATAGATGAAATTTCAAATGGACTGGATATTGAAACGCTTGAGAGTTTACAAGAGAAATTGAATGATTTAAGTCATCATTCCTTAATCCTTGCCACAGGTCATCACTTTGAATTTTATGAAAATATCGTTAACGAATTATTGGTCCTTAATGTTGGAACAATAACCCATATTTCAAATTATAAAAAAGGTGGTGACAAGCTATATGAAATCTATAAACAATATATTACAAGTAGCAAATAAAGAACTGTACTATCAATGGCATTCAAAAAAAATTGTGATTTTGGTTTTTATACTTCTTGTCATAAGTACATCACACCTTATAGGGTTACATAATCGTGTAATATCTTCTCATAACAGATATCAGAGGACAGAAATGGCTTATAAAGAAAATGGGATAGATATAGTAGAGGCATTACAGGAACCTAATAATATCTATGTTGAAGACAATTCAAAAATAACAAGCAATCCATTAAAAGATGATTTCATATCCCTTGCCATTGCTATCCAAAACTTAAAGCCACGAAATATTATCAGTAATACTCTTGAGTATTTAGTTTTTGTTTTTTGCACTTTAATTTTCGGTATCTATGCCGCTTATGTTGCTACATATGACTTTAAATACAAGACATACTGGATTTATGTCAATATAGTAGACACAAAAACTCAAATTTTTATGCAGTTTTTCTTAAAGCATCTTCAAGCTGTTGAGGAGTCATATAACCGATACTGCTATGAAGCCTTTTTCTGTTGTAC
>Ga0134104_1002710_pt1 | contig 11101 bp, 8 predicted proteins | sample 15_3_2metaG_FD_94455 | JGI IMG/M metagenome (GOLD analysis project Ga0134104, IMG submission 94455) | Switchgrass degrading microbial communities from high solid loading bioreactors in New Hampshire, USA - 15_59_3.3_214_A2 metaG | ecosystem: Engineered > Bioreactor > Semi-continuous > Anaerobic >...
CAAGGATTACAATCTGGTAAAAATAGTGGAAAACCCAACTTCCGAAGTTTTGGAGGAAGGTTACGTTTTCACTCCCTTAAAAGTGGCTGTGGATTATGCCGACAGAATATATTGCATTGCACAGAATATGTTTGAAGGGGTAATGGTATTCGAGGCAAACGGTCAGTTCATAGGTTTTATCGGAACTATCGAGGTTCAGATCACCCTTTGGGAAAAGTTCTGGAAAAGAATAGCCACCAAGGAAGAAAGATCAAATCAAAAATTATATATTCCCACGGAATTTACGGGCATTGATATTGACGATGACGGTTTTGTATATGCATCCAATATCGATGAAACCGGTGTGCAGGCTATAAGGCGGTTAAATCCTAAGGGAGAAGACGTAATCAAAAAAGGCGCCAATATGAATCTCGGCGGGGATTTGTGGACCGGAGGTTATAACCAATATGCGGGACCGTCGCAGATAACCGATATAGTATACAGACAGAAAGGAATATATTCGCTTCTTGACAGAAAAAGAGGAAGAATATTCACCTATGACCATGAAGGTAATCTTCTGTACATATTCGGAAGTTTGGGCACTCAGGCAGGGACTTTTGTTACACCGGTAGCAATAGAAAATATCGGTAATACAATTATAGTTCTGGATGCCAACCGTGCGGAAATCATGAAATTTACGGAAACCCTGTATGGCAGATTAATAAACGAAGCGGTAGCTTTGAGATATGACGGCGACGAAACCCAGGCGGTGAAGTTATGGAAAAAAGTACTGGAATTGGATGAGAACAATTAATTGGCATATGTAGGTATAGGAAAAGCATACCTGACCAGCGGCGATTATGTGAAGGCCATGGAATATCTGAAGAAAGGAATGAGCAGTGAATATTATTCCATTGCTTTTAAAAGATATAGAAATCAGGTTTTAAAAGAAAACATGAGCTACCTCCTTACCGGTATTGTTTTAATAATAGTGGTCATAGTCGTTCTGACCAATATATACCGGAAGAAAAAAGGGCTCAAAAAGAAGGAGGGGCTGTTGAATGGGTAAATATTTTTCAAAAGAAAAGATAAAGCACTTGTTTTATACGGTATCACATCCTGTGGACGGATATTACTGGATACGCCACCTCGATAAAGGAAGTGTGCCCATAGCGGTATTACTGGTTATTCTGTTTTCCTTCAGCTTCTCGTTTAACCGGCTGTATGCAAGCTTCGTGGTTAATGAGCTGGATCCCAGAACCGTTGACAGCCTTAAGGAATTAGGCGGAGTCCTTCTCATGTATGTCCTGCTGTGCGTCAGCAACTGGTCGGTCACCTGCCTTATGCAGGGAGAAGGAAGGCTGAAGGATATAGCGGTGGCCTTGGGTTATGCCACATTCCCGCTTATTATTTTCTTTAATCTGGCAACAATAGTAAGCCAGTTTATAGCGGACGGCGAAGAAGCGTTCTATTATCTCATATTGGTAATCGGTATAACATATGCCGTAATAATGATGCTTGTGGGAATAATGCAGGTACATAATTATACTCTGGCAAAAACCCTGGTAACTCTATTTCTTACCATGATAGCATCCTTTATTATAATTTTCATTGGTCTGTTGCTGGCTGATTTGGTCAACAGAATATACAACTTCTTCTACAGCTTATACATCGAAATTATATTCAGATTTTGATGTTATCATAAATTTAGTTCTCAAGCTAAAGTTGCTGAAAGAATGGGGGAAACATGAAATTGTCAGAAAAGAAACCCGAGAAAATCCGTAAGAGAAAAAAAGCGATAGGTAAAATTGGATTATGTATTTTAGGTTTGGCTGTCCTTTGCGTGGCAGTATGGTTTGTTTATGCTTATGTCAAGTATTGGTCCTATGACGAATACAAGAAGTATCTGACAGCCTCTGATTATGATTATGAAGAGGGCACCGAATTTTCGGCCATACCGGAGGATAAGCCGTCGGTTGAAAACATGGTACTGGCTGCAGAAAACGAATACCTGAAACTGTATACCAATACGGAAACGACAGAAGTGGCGGTTTATGATAAAAGAAACGGCACCATAGTTTATTCAAATCCGCTGAATGCCGACAATGATCCGGTAGCCAATTCAACAAACAAGAATTACCTGAAATCCCAGTTTATAGTAAACTATTTCAACAAAAACAGGGCAGCGGGCATATATGATTCTTACAGTATGTCGGTGGCAAGGGGTCAGGTAAAGGCCGAAAAAATAGAAAACGGTATCCGTTACATATATGATGTGGGGGATCACAGCACAACATCAACCGGAATTGTTCCAATCTTTTTCACCCCAGAAAAAATGGAAGAAGTGATGTCGAAACTTTCCGACGAGGATGCAACGGCTTTAAGGCGTTACTACATAGACAGCAAAAACAAACCCGGACTTTTGGAGTTAAACGGGGTGGCCCAAAAGAATAAAAAGACCATTCAGAAGATACAGGGATACCTTGAAAAGATAGGATTTACAGAGGAAGAATATTATGAGCAAATGGAGATTGCCGGCGTAGAAAAGCCTGAAAGCGTTTACTTCATTATTCCGTTGGAGTATCGGCTTGATAATGACAGCCTTCTTGTTTCAATTCCCACGGGTAAAATTCAGGAATACGGGGAAGCAAAGATATACCGAATTCAGCTTCTCAGATATATGGGGGCGGCTGGTCAGGACGAAAACGGATATATAGTTGTTCCCAACGGAGCAGGTTCCTTAATTAATTTTAACAACGGTAAAGTAAACGCCGCGGAATACAGCCAATACGTATATGACCTCGATCCTCTGGCCGACAGTCTTACTCAGACCGAATATACGGAAAAGGCAAGGCTTGAATTATTCGGTATCTGCAGAGAAAAATCTTCAATTCTTGTAACTATTGAAGAAGGAGCTACTTTAGCTAATATTACGGCGGGTGTCAGCGGCAAATATAATTCATACAACTATGCATATCCGTCATTCATGTTAAGATATTACGATGTCCTTTCCATATTCGGAAGTACCGGCGATTCCGCAGATTTGCCTATCGTCGTGAAAAATATTTCCGATATTGATTTAACCGTAAGATATACCATGCTGACGGAGGAATATTCAGGATACAGCGGACTGGCCAATTATTACAGACAGCGGCTTATTGATGAAGGGATACTGACCGTAAAAGACAGCAACGGCGACATACCTTTCTATTATGACATAATAGGAGGGGTCAAGAAAACATCGTTCTTCTTAGGGACTCAGTACCTGTCTGTAAGCCCTATTACAACCTTCGAAGAAGCTGGAGAGATATCGGACGATTTACTGGCCGGCGGCATCAAAAATCAGGTCATGAATTTCCAGGGATGGTTCAACGGAGGATATTATCATGACGTTACAAATAAGGTTAAGATTTTAAGAAAACTTGGCGGTAAATCAGGCCTGGAAAAATTAAATAAAAAAGTGAAAGAAAACGGAGGTACTTTATATGCCGACGTTGCGCTTCAGAATGTAACGTATATAAGCAAGCGTTACAGTTCTTATTTTGAAACCTCAAGATATTACGGAGCAGGATACTACGCATATTTCGGATATGTCAATCCTTCGCATTTCGGTAAAATGGCAACGTTGGGTTATCCGGAAATAGGACATTATCTGTTATCGCCCAAATTCCTGCCCAGATATACCAACGGGTTTATTAAAGGAATAAACAAGCTGGCCATAGACGGCATATCTTTGAGGGATTTGGGAGATGAGCTCCATTCTGACCATAAACGTACCGAGATTATCAACAGGGAAGAAGCTCTTGACGTGGTACTGGCCCAATTTGACAAATTAAAGAATACCGGTAAGAAACTGATGGTAAACGGAGGAAACAGCTATTCCTTCAAATATGCAACGGATATTTTAAATGCGCCGATAAGCGACAGCAAATATTCAATTATTGATGAGGGGATTCCTTTATATCAGATGATTATACACGGTTGTATCGATTATTCATGCGGACTTATAAACTTCGATGATAATATTGACCGTACGGAACTGACGCTAAAACTTATCGAATACGGTGCATCTCCTCATTATGTATTTACGAATGAAAGTGCCAATGAAATGAAGTATACCGGTTTGCTCAAGTATTATTCAACCGAATACGAAATTTGGAAAGATGAAGCCGTTGATTTGTATCATGAAGTTAATGATGTGTTAAGCAAAGTATCCGGTGAAACCATGATTGATTATGAGATTGTAAAAAGCGGGGTTAAAAAGGTTACATACAGTAACGGTATTGTGATTTACGTTAACTACTTATCCGAGGACGTTGTTGTTGACGGTATAAACGTACCTGCCAAAGGATATGCAACCGGGGAGGCGGATTTATGAAAAAAAGAAGATTAACACTTTCACAAAAAAGAATGATTAACGGATATTTGTTTATCCTGCCCTGGTTAGTAGGTTTTATCATTTTTTATGTGAGAAGCTTGATTCTGACCACAGAGTTTTCCTTTTCAAAACTAACGGTAAAACCGACAGGCGGATATGATCTGGAGTATGTCGGATGGGAGAATTTCAGATATGCCTTCCGAGAGCACGGAACTTTTAAGCAAATATTGACCACGTCCATAGGCAATATTGTCATAGACCTGCCGCTTATAATATTCTTCAGCTTGTTTATGGCAATCCTTCTTAACAGACAATTTAAGGGAAGGACTTTGGTCCGTGCGATATTCTTCCTGCCCGTAATTCTTAACAGCAGTGCCATAGCAACGGCAATGGAATTAAGTGCACAGATGATAGCGGGCGGTATATCGGCAGCAAGCCAGGTGGCAACGGAGACCACAACTGCCGGCGTCGACGTAAGTTATTACATAGAGCTTTTTGAAGATTTGGCCATGCCGAGAACGGTTCTGGAATATCTGGTCGCCGCCGTGGCACGAATAAATAACGTAATTACGGCTTCGGGAGTTCAGATAGTCATATTCCTGGCAGCCTTGCAGTCCATTCCCGGTTCCATGTATGAAGTCGCAAAAATAGAAGGGGCTACCGCCTACGAAACTTTCTGGAAAGTAACTTTCCCGATGGTAATGCCGCACATTATTACCAATGTGGTATATACGGTAATCGACAATTTCGCAGAAAGTGAAGTGGTAACTCTCTCATACAATACCACATTTACCGAATTCAATTATGGGTTAAGCTCGGTATTCAGCCTGGTAAGTACGGCGATTATCTGTCTTATACTGATTATTATCTGCGGTTTCATACAAAAGCGAACATTCTATTACAATTAGGAGAGGAGCGTAAAGGATGAGTGCAGATGCAAAAAGTTTGAAAAATAAAATAAATGTGATTACCTCCAACCCTAAATTTATGAACAATACAAAGGGAATGGCCTCAAGTTTGAAGAAACTGATAATCAAACTGTTCAGTTTTGTGGTAATCGTGGGAATATGCTATGTGATTCTGGCTCCGGTAATCGGTATGGTTGTAAATTCCTTCATGTCCGATACGGATGCTTACAACCCTATGGTATATCTGATACCCGAGCATCCTACCCTGGAAAAGTACAAACTGGCATGGCAAAGGATGGATTATCTTAAAACCATGGGAAGAGATTTGCTGTATTCCGCAACATTAATGTTGATTCAGATATTCATATGTTCCATGGTAGGATACGGATTTGCAAGATTTAAGTTTCCGTTTAAGAAATTTTTGTTTGGCTGTGTGGTTGTTATGATTGTTATTCCGAGTCATACCATCATGCTTCCCATATATATGACATTCAAAAATTTTGATCCGTTCGGACTGGCTACATTATTGACGGGAAAAGCCGTTAATCTTATGAGTACGCCCATACCAATGTATATCATGACCATATTCGGATGCGGCGTAAGATCGGGACTTTACATATATATATTTAATCAATTCTTCAGAGGCCTGCCCAAGGAAATTGAAGAAGCGGCGCTGGTTGACGGTGCCGGCATATGGTATACCTATTTCAAGATTATGCTTAGAAACGCCGTCCCGGCCGTAATAACCGTAGCAGTATTCTCCATGGTATGGCAATACAATGATACGTTTTATTCGCAGCTGTTTAATATAAGTGAAGATATAGTCATAAGCAAAAAAATAACAACGTTGCAGGCGACCATAGCCAATCTGGACAAAATTCTTGACAAAACCGTTCAGGAACTATATCTGGATGCAGGTATTGTACTGGTTATGCTGCCAATTGTCATATTCTATATAGTGCTTCAGAAATATTTCATCGAGGGTGTTGAAAGAAGCGGTATCGTTGGATAAACAATTATGCGGGTATTGCTTACTGAATTCTTTTACTGTGTTTTTACTTAAATTTTATATAAATTAATATATAAAAAAGGAGGAGTAAAAGTGAAGGCAAAAAGAATAATTGCATTACTGCTTTGCATGGCAGTAGTTCTGTCTTTGGCAGGCTGTAAGAAAACAGACAATGCCAAAGAGACAGACACACAAGAGGGGGTGACCGAAAGCAATACTGAAGCAGAGAAAGAAACGGAAGAAAACCAAGTTGAAGAAGCCGCACCTGCTGTAGAAGTACAGGAAGCAAGCATTGACTTCGAAGACGGACAATATGGTTTTGTGGCCGTTTATACTGCTCCCGCCAATGCGGATGCATCAGAGTTGTCAATCGCAGATTATAACGGCAGCAAAGCTCTGAAAGTTACGAACGTAAACGGTAAATCTCCTTTTGTTGCTATCGACATATCAAGCCTTGTTGGGGACAAAATCAGTGATGTAAGGACAATAACCATGGATATTGGTACCGAACATCCGGACGGAAAATTCCATGCAGTTTCCGGTAACATTTATGCTTACAGCGGAGAGAACAGAACAGAGTCCAAAGATCCATGGACGGTTTACATTGAAACAAAGAATCCATATACGGTTAAGGCAGTACTTGATGCAGGCGAAGAATTTGTTCCCGGATATAACAATATGATTATTGTGGCGCTGGAAACCGATAACGGTTTATCCGAAGGTACGGGTAACGCCAACTTCTATATTGACAATATCAGAATCCTGGATGCAAACGGCAACGTTATTAAGGCAGACACCAGTGTTGCATTTGCAGAGTGGCCGGGATTCAGTGAAGTTGACAGAAGAAATCTTATACCTGTCAAGAACGAAGTTGAAATTTGGTCCAACGACGGAGATAAAGCATGGGCACAAGGAAAGGGAGTTACGACCCTGGCTCAGGGCGGAACTTTTGATCCCGTTTTAATTAACGAGAATTCTGTTATAACCATTTACTATCAGTCTCAGGGAGACATGTGGCTGGTAGCACAGTCCTGGGTTGACGGCGCACCTTTCGGATGGCAGAGAGTTGCCGATCAGGGCGCATCCATTAAGAACCCCAGCGGTACTATAGCACAGATTACTTATAAGCAGTTGGTGGATTACTGCGGAACCGATGATTTTGTAACATACCTGAGTGCACTTCAGTGTGAAAGCGATCAGGACTGGACCGTATCAAGTGTTACCATAGGTGAAAGAGCCGGCATCGTGGACCTGAAAGACGAAGTTGAGATTTGGACTAACGATAAAGGCGATGCATGGGCACAGGGAACAGGAGTTACGACCCTGTCAGAAGGCGGAACCTTTGATCCCGCACTCATTCAGCCCGGATGCGTAATTAACATCGAATACAAGTCCGAGGGTTCCATGTGGATTGTAGCCCAATCCTGGAAGAGCGGAGCGCCTTTCGGATGGCAGAGAGTTGCCCAGTATGAAGCTGCATCTGACGGTTCAACAGCCCAGATTACATATGATCAATTGGTACAGTACTGCGGTACAGAAGATTTTGTAACTTACTTAAGCGCCCTTCAATGTGAAAGCGATCAGCCTTGGGAAGTTTACAGAGTATCCATCGGCTATCCGTCCGGCCTTGTACCTGTGTCAAAAGAAGTTGAGATTCCTGAGTTCGCCGGTGACAAAGACAGTGCATGGGCACAGGGAACCGGTGTTACGACCTTGTCTGAAGGCGGTACATTTGATCCTGCTTTAATTCAACCAGGATGCGTATTTACCATAGATTATAAATCCGACGGAGATATGTGGCTTGTAGCTCAATCCTGGAAGAGCGGTGCACCTTTCGGATGGCAGAGAGTTGCCGATCAGGGTGTTGCTGCGGATAACGGCAGCCGTGCTCAGATAACTTATGATCAGTTGGTACAATATTGCAATACCGAAGATTTTGTAACTTACTTAAGTCAACTTCAGTGTGAAAGCGATCAGGATTGGGAAGTTTACAGAGTGACTATCGGTTATCCTGTGGAATAACCCTTTCGATATGTAACATTTGATTGATATGACATATATTAAAGGAGGTCAAAGAGAATGAAATTATATAAAAAGATTCTTTCACTGTTGCTGGTATGTGCATTGATTTTAGGGGTAACAGCCTGCAAGAAGAACGATTCGGAAAATACAAGTGCTGACAATACCGGCACAGAGAGTCAGGTTGAAGAGAATACAGAAAATAAAGGAACAGAAACAGAATCTGCCAATGCAGCCAGTGGTGAAAAGAGAATAATCACCATCGGAACATGGTGGTTGCAATATTATGACAGTTCTCATACTTCCGTAGAAGACGATCCTACTTATTCGGGAACTCTGGCTGCACAGCTTAAATTTGATAATGTCAAGAAAATCGAAGATAAATATAACGTTGAATTTTATTGGAAGAACCTTACTTACCAGGGTGTAGTGGAATCCATTAATACATCAATTCCTGCGGGAACACCGGACTGCGATATTTATCTGGTAGAATTAAGCTTCGGTATTCCTGCCGCATTAAACGGCCTGGCTCTAGATTTGAAGACCGTTCTTCCGGCAGATCACGACCTGTTTACCGATCAAAAAGTTGCAACATACCTTGATCTGGGCGACGGAAAGGCCATGCTGTTAAAGAGAGTGGAAGCTCAAAGTACGGTAGAGGCCACATATCCTCTGGCATTTAACATGCAGCTGCTTGAGGAAGCCAACCTTGAAGATCCCCGTGAACTTTACAAGAGGGGAGAATGGACCTGGGATAAATTTATCGAATACTGCCAGAAGCTGACAAAAGATACCGACGGTGACGGAAACATCGATCAATACGGTTATGCCGGATTCATCAGTGAAACGTTTGAACAGCTTCTGTTAAGCAACGGTGCATCGGTAGCGTCCACACCGACAGAAGGATTGACCAGTGACAAAACAGGCGAAGTCCTTAAGATGATTTATGATATGTACAACACCTATAACATTTGCTATCCTCATGAATTTGTAGACAATGCTTATGATATCCAGAGATTTAAATACAGAGACGGAAATATAGGTTTCTGGCCCGGCGCTGCCTGGATTTTGGCTCAGAATGCGGACTATGATTATACCGGTGAAAACGGTGTCACCCTTGAATTTGATACCGCATTTGTTCAATGGCCTGTCGGACCTTCAGGAAGCAAAGAAACCAATGCAGGTAAGGTTTCTGCCGGTGAATATTACATCATTCCTGTAGGCGTAAAGGATCCTGAGCTTGTATTCAACGTATTATATGATATGTGGAACTGGTATGACGGAGATACATCGATCCGTGACGACGAAGAAACATTGTATTGGTGGTATGCGGTTACGGCTAAAGACGAAGAGCTTCAGAAACAGAACTTTGACGTTATGTTCGATGTAGGAAGCCGTGAAGTGTTTGAACTTTGGAACAACCTGGGAATCAACTATGATTTCAGCGGTCTTGTAGGCGGTACAATGACGCCGGCACAGTTCCAGGAGACATATAAACAACAGGTACAGGATGCGCTGGATGCATTCTTTAACAAATAATCTAAAAATATGTTTTTACGACATAACATTATATAGACTTAAATAACGCGCAAGGAGGAAATTATGAGTAAACTTAAAATGATAGCCCCTTCCGTACCGAATGTGCCTTGGCAAGAGAGACCGGAAGGAATTGTTAATGCGCCGGTTTGGAGATATTCCGAAAATCCGATTATAGGAAGAAATCCGATTAAAGGTGTGGCAAGGATTTTTAACAGTGCCGTCATGCCTTATGAAGGAGAATTCATCGGTGTGTTCAGGGGTGAACAGACCGATGGAGTACCTCATATATATCTTGGAAGAAGTAAGGACGGCATACATTGGGAATTCGATCGGGAAAGGGTTCCGTTTGTGGATGAAGACGGCAATCCGGCCATGCCCATATACGCATACGATCCGAGACTTGTTAAAGTTGAGGATACATACTATATAATTTGGTGCCAGGACTTCTATGGAGCTGCCATAGGAGTTGCCAAGACCAAAGATTTTAAGACATTTACCAGACTGGAAAATCCCTTCCTTCCGTTTAACAGGAATGCTGTACTGTTTCCGAGAAAAATAAACGGTAAATTTATGATGCTCAGCAGACCTTCCGACAGCGGACATACACCTTTCGGAGACATATTTATCAGTGAAAGTCCGGATATGATTTACTGGGGAAGGCACAGGCATGTAATGAGCCGCGGAAACAATTGGTGGGAATCTCTTAAAATCGGCGGAGGTGCAGCACCTATCGAAACCAGCGAAGGATGGCTGTTGTTCTACCACGGAGTATGCAATACCTGTAACGGATACGTATATTCCATAGGCGGTGCAATACTGGATCTCGACAATCCTTCCATAGTAAAATATCGCTGCAAGAACATTCTTCTGACTCCCGAAGAATGGTACGAAGAACGGGGCTTTGTGCCTAATGTCTGCTTCCCTTGTGCCACAGTTCACGATCCTGATACTGGACGCATAGCAATATATTACGGAGCAGCAGACAGCTATGTAGGTTTGGCCTTCACTCAGTTTGAAGACATTATGAATTATATCATGGAGAACAGTTGTGTAAGTGGAACTGATACTGAGATAGGCAAAAGATAATTAAAGAAAATAACATAAAACCGGTCAGCCGTAAAATCCGTTGTTTTTGCGGCTGACCGGTTTTTTAGTGCGCCCGGCATGGGCGCAATCTAACGGGTGAAAGTCCCGAAACCGCCCGGTAGCGGGAAGGTTATAGCTGAACACCAAGGGTGTCGCAGGCGACTGCGAATCTGAAGGAAGGTG
>Ga0134104_1002722_pt1 | contig 11020 bp, 10 predicted proteins | sample 15_3_2metaG_FD_94455 | JGI IMG/M metagenome (GOLD analysis project Ga0134104, IMG submission 94455) | Switchgrass degrading microbial communities from high solid loading bioreactors in New Hampshire, USA - 15_59_3.3_214_A2 metaG | ecosystem: Engineered > Bioreactor > Semi-continuous > Anaerobic...
ACAAATATGAAGGGTACCCATGGGCACCTCTCCCGGGCTATTGAAAGGGCTGAGAGGCCATCAAAGGAGGGCAGGGAGTGGTCTGCCAGTATAACGTCGGGTCTGAACTCATCAATGGCCCTTATGAAGTCCTCTTCATTATCAGCGGTCTCTGATATGAACTCAATTCCGGCCCGCCTTATCTCCCTCTCCATGAGCTCAACGTCCAGCGGGACGTCCTCAAGTATAAGAATCCTGCATGTCATCCTATCATCTGATCATTTTTGAACCATGTCACATATCTTGATTACTGTTTACAGCAAGTATATCCATGGAACTTAATCACCGGGTTCCAATAAGGCTTATCTATGATTTGGACCTAAATATAGTTTATGAGAAAATTCAGAAGGCCCCTCGTTGTGCTCAGCCGCTGCATTGAACATGACCACTGCCGCTACGACGGGTCAATGATATCAAGTCCCTTTGTGAGGCAGTTCGAAGACTACGCAGACTTCATAACGGTCTGCCCGGAGGTTGAGATTGGACTTGGTGTTCCAAGGCCGCCCATCCACATAACAGAGGTGGATGGTAAACCCAGGCTTGTGCAGCCAGAAACCGGCAGGGACATAACAGCTGACATGAGATCATTCATAGACTCATTCCTGGGTTCACTGGATGCTGTTGACGGCTTCATACTTAAGAACAGATCGCCCTCATGTGGCATAAGGAACGTGAAGGTCTACCGTGGCGAGGGTCGGCGCCCTGGACGTGACGGAATGGGTTTCTTTGGAAGGGCCGTGATGGAGAGATTCCCCCACCTCCCCCTTGAAGATGAGGGGAGGCTCCGGAACCTGCAGATAAGGGAGGACTTCCTCATCAAGCTCTACCTTGTAAGGGACCTCCGCTCCGTGGAGGGGCTGCAGGACCTCATAGACTTCCACACCCAGAACAAGTTACTCCTGATGTCCATCAGTCCAGAGGGACAGAACATCCTTGGAAGGGTGATAGGAGAGCAGACGGACCATGAGGATGCAATTAAGGAATACTCAGAAATATTCCATGAAATCATCCGAGAGCCCCTTAAACCTGAAAGACTGATCAACGCCCTGCTGCACGCCTTCGGCCATTTTTCATCGGAACTCAATGGCGAGGAAAAGAAATACTTCCTTGAATCTGTTGAATGGTACCGCAGGGGTGTGGTGCCGCTCCTTGTGCCAATAAGCATACTCAGATCATGGGTTGTGAGGTTCGGGGATATCTACCTCGAGAAACAGACACTATTCGAGCCCTACCCACGGGAGCTCGTGCCGGTAACCCTCATCATCTGAGGGATCAGGATGATACATGCTGAAAGGATAAGAAACCTCAACGGTGAGGAGCCAGATCTTCGCGGCAGTTACGTTGTGTACTGGATGCAGGCATCTGTGAGGAGCCACTGGAACCATGCCCTTGAATACGCCATTGAAACCGCCAACAGTCTCAAAAAGCCCCTTATAGTGGTTTTTGGTCTTACAGATGATTTCCCTAATGCCAATTCCCGCCATTACCGTTTCCTCATTGAGGGTCTCAGGGATGTGAGGTCAAATCTCAGGGAAAGGGGGATTCAGCTTGTGGTTGAAAGGGACTCTCCACCATCCGTTCTTCTCAAATATGCTGATGATGCCGCTGCAGCTGTGACAGACAGGGGATACCTTGACATACAGAAGGAATGGGTGGATGAGGCTGCAGGTGCACTTCACATCCCCCTCACACAGGTTGAGTCCAACGTCATAGTACCTGTCGAAACGGCCTCAGATAAGGAGGAGTACTCCGCAGGGACCTTCAAACCAAAGATAAAAAGGCACCTGAAGAGATTCATGGTCCCCCTGAGGATGAGGACCCTGAAGATGGATTCCCTGGACCTTGAACCGGGACCTGAATTTGAGGATGCTGTGAGGGACTTCAGGGCCCCTGAGGATCTTGAACCGTCAGTATTCCGGGGCGGAACATCCACCGCCCTTTCCATCTTCAGTGAGTTTCTGAGGGAAAAACTTGAATGCTTTGAGAGGTACCGGAACGATCCTGTGAAGAACTGCCTCTCCAATATGAGCCCCTACCTGCATTTTGGACAGATATCCCCCCTCTACCTTGCACTGAGGGCTTCAGAGGCCGGTGAATGTCCCGAGTTCCTGGAGGAGCTAATTGTGAGGAGGGAGCTCAGCATGAACTTTGTCCACTACAGTGACAGTTACTCAAGCATCAGTTGCCTCCCTGAATGGGCCCAAAGAACCCTCATGGACCATGTGGCTGATCCCAGGGAGTATGAGTACAGCCTCAGGGAACTTGAATCCGCCAGTACCCATGATCCCTACTGGAACGCTGCGCAGCAGGAGATGGTCATCACAGGGAAGATGCACGGCTATATGAGGATGTACTGGGGTAAGAAGATACTTGAATGGACCGATCACCCTGCAAGGGCCTACGACATTGCCCTTTACCTCAATGACAGGTATGAAATTGATGGCAGGGACCCCAACGGATTCGCGGGAGTTGCATGGTGCTTCGGCAAACATGACCGTGCCTGGGCTGAAAGGGAGATCTTCGGTAAGGTCAGGTACATGAATGACCGCGGACTTAAGAGGAAGTTCAGGATAGATGAATACGTCGATAGAATCAGGGGCCTCATGGATGAGTAGAGACCACACAGCAGATGAAGAACTTTATCCTCAGGTCCAGTCACCTGGGGTCCACATAAGGATACAAAACTTTTTATCTTCAGGTGACCAACTATCTAGGGGACTCTAATTATATTACCATTCACTCCAGGGAGGTTAGGATATGAACATTAACCTTGAGGGATACTACAGAATGCGTTACACATTATTCAGATGGAGACACAATCAGAACTGGATAAACAAGACGGTGATGGCCTTTTTCATGGCCTGTGTAACAGGCCTCCTGGCCCAGGTTGTCATTCCACTGCCATGGACACCCGTACCAATCACAGCCCAGACACTGGCAGTCCTCATGTCAGGTGTGATCCTTGGAAGGTACTGGGGTGGGCTGAGCCAGCTAATCTATGTGATCATCGGTGCAGCCGGCGTGCCCTGGTTTGCAGATATGAGCGGCGGCCCTGAGGTACTCCTGGGGGCCACCGGAGGTTACCTGCTGGGATTCATCCTCGCAGCCCTTCTTCTGGGTCACTTCGTTGACAGACACATAAGGGCCAGAAAGTTCACCCCCATGCTGGGCCTCATGACGATAGCAAACTTCGGCCTCATATACATACCCGGACTTGTTGTGCTGGGCCTCTGGAGCCTGAAGACCCAGGGCACACTGCCGGGACCATGGGAACTTCTGGTAATGGGACTGCTCCCATTCATACCAGGGGACATCCTGAAGATAACCGGGGCTGCTGCCCTCACAAGGGCCATAACACCCAAGGAGCCCTATGGTGAAGAGATTGACATCCAGAAGGCAGAAGGGTGGAGGGTGCCCTGATCTAACCATCAGGGCCCATCACCTCCTATGCATGAGGGGCTTTCAGGGGTACGGCTACAGTGAGGAGTTCACAGAAAACCTTGCACGTATCATCCATGAAATAAAAGGTAACCCCTCAGCTTTCCTCATGATCGTTGATTTTCCAGATGACATATGCCGGGCCTGTCCCTTCATGGATGGTCTCCGGTGTCTCAGGGATGAAGAAAGGATCAGATCCATGGACAGGAGAGTCCTGGAACTTCTTAAACTGGAGAGCGGCTGCATGGTGACGTTCCATGACATCGAAGACGCCCTGCTTGCTCTAATCACTTCAGGCAAGATCATGGAGATATGCGGGGAATGCTCCTGGATGGATCTATGCCTCATCCACAGGTAGTTCTTTGCAGATGAAACCATATGATTCAAAGAAAACTTGGGTCGACAGATATAGAGGCATCAGTTCTGGGTATAGGCGTTATGCGCTTTCCAGAGGTTGACGGTAGGCTTGATAGGCCTGCGGCAGATAGGATCATGGCCTTCGCCCTTGACAATGGTATAAACTACATTGACACCGGCTACACCTACCATGGTGGTGAAAGTGAGGTTTTCATAGGGGACTTCCTCTCAGAAAACGATTACCCTGATGTTTACGTTGCAACCAAGCTCCCCACCTGGCTGGTGAGGGACAGGAGGGACATGGAGAGTTATCTGAATGAACAGATGGAAAGGCTCAGGGGTAAGCTGGATATATACCTCCTCCACAACCTTAAAATGGACTCCTGGCTGGCCCTGAAGGACATGGGGGTGCTTGAATTCCTGGACTCACTCAGGGATGAGGGTATATATGCTGGTTTCTCATTCCATGACACTGCAGACGTCTTCTTTGATATATTCGACGCCTATGACTGGGACCTTGTTCAGGTCCAGCACAACATAGTCGACGATGAACAGGCAAACCCCGCCACCATAGCCCATGCAAGGTCCCAGGGCGCGGGTACCGTTATAATGGAGCCCCTCCGTGGGGGTTCACTGGTAAGGAACATCCCCCCTGAGGTCATGGAGATATATGAGATGGCCGGGAGGCCCAGGAAACCAGTGGAGTGGTGCCTGAGGTACCTCTGGGACATGGATGCTGTTGATGTTGTTCTGAGTGGAATGAGCAGCATCTCCGAAGTGAAGGAGAACATCAAAATCGCATCATCCCCTGAGGAACTTACAGAGGATGACCATGCAATTTTAAGGGAGGTTAAGAGGGCCTACCGTATGAGAAAGACTGTCCCCTGCAGTGAGTGTGGCTACTGCATGCCCTGCCCTGAGGGCGTGGACATACCACGTAACCTCAGACTACTGAATGACATCTACAGGTTCATGAGTACGAGGGGTGTTAGAACAGAGTACCGTAAGATCATGGGTGAGGCGGAGAGGGCCTCAAACTGTTCCGGCTGTGGCTCCTGCATGCCCTGCCCCCAGATGATTGACATACCCTCTGAACTCAGGAGGCTCCATGAGAAGCTTGGATAGGTGAATCAGCTTGATTGAAAGGTTGAAGTACTCCATTAAAATCTCATTTATGCTGGCTGTTCTTGGTTCTGCTGTCCTGTTTATCTGGGGAATGATCGGAAGGCTGGATATCAGCTGGGATGTTCTGAGATCAGCCCTTGAGGGTTTTGTTGCCTTTGGTATATTTGGATTCATACTGGGCTTCCTGATATATGACCTTGAGTCCTGATAAACAGATGTGAGTTGAGGGTCCTCCAGATCACACCAACCATAATGACTTATGTATCATATAACATAGTAATTGAAGGGGGTGATTTCTTTGAAGGTTCCTGAAAATTTCAACCTCCTTGTTACACTGCGCGGCCAGAAGGGTGAAACTGCAGGCGAGGAGATAGTTGGTCTTGAAGAGACTGAAATGGCGCTATCCAGGTATGAAGGGGAACTTAGAGTCATTGAATCTGATTTTCCAAATGTTATGATGTTTGATCTTAATATGGATCCCCTTGAAGCGGTTAATATTATCAAAAATTCTCCAACGACTGTCATATCAAAGGTTGTCCCTGTGGAGGCTGTTGTGAGGACAAGACTTGACAGTATCCTCGAGAAGGTAATAGCGCTGGTATCAGAAAAGGTTGAGGCAGGTGAAACCTTCAGGGTGATCTGTGATCTGAGGGGTAGAAGGTATATCAGGTCAGCCGGAGAGCTTGTTGAAGCTGTTTCAGAGGCTCTTATGGAACGTTTCCCCATCACAGAATCAGATGAACCTGACTGGATCATTCAGATTGAGGTGGTGGGTGATTCTACAGGTGTCAGTGTTCTCAGGCCCCATCAGGTGATTAAGAAGGAATGATAGTCCCCCAAATACAACTCCTGATTTAGAAATTTTTACGCAACATATATAGATACTCAAATACATAGAAAACTCCCTGATTTAGAATTTTTACAGCAACATACTAATAGATAAACTGGAGGAATTATATGGAAATACAGAAAGGGGTCTTCCTGTTCCTGTTTGTTGCCGCCATCCTCCTCGGGATGGGTCAGGCAGCAGCAACAGACGATATAACGACCGGTGAATTACCAACAGGAGGATCAGGTGACTTCATCGTCACATCCGCACCCTCAAATGGTGTCTACTACACCATTAACGGCGGCATACCAACACTTAACAGTACAAGATACACCGCTCCCATAGTCCTGAACAGAACACTCAACATCAAATACATGATAGTGAAAAACGGCACCGTAAAGTACGGTATAATACACCACACCCTAACCGGAAACATCACAAACAGAACATACCCCCACCTCATATTCAACGAAACACCACTGATACAGATACCCAACGGAACCTACTACCAGCTCAACAACGGCAACATAACACCATACACCACCCCCCTCGCCCTAACCGGAAACACAATCATGAAATACCTCAAAAACAGCACCAACACAACACAGATGGGCATAATAAAAAACACACCAGCAAAACTGGTAAACAAGATCAAAACCTCAAAGATCAGGGTCAAAAAATGGTACAGAAGAGGCGGTAAATGGAGATACAAGTGGAGATACTACTGGACCTACAAACAGATAAAACAGAAATACCAGGAACTCCAGCCAGCCGCATAATCTTTTACTTTTTTTACCCTTTCGATTTTTAGCAGGTCTGATGCTTCAGAAATTCTTTAAGATTTAGTTTATAAAAACTCATCTAAATTTTAATTTAGTATATAAATATTTTGTTTTATTATCTTGTGGAAAATTTTATATACTGGATATTATTTATTGATGTAAATGTACTACAAGTTGAGGAGGTCTGATTATTAAAGACTCAATGAAATGGGGCTTCATTCTCTTTTTTGGAATGACACTGCTCAGCGGATCCAGTTACGGTGCAGACTACATCGTTGATAACACAACCTACCTTCAGGTATTCACACCCGGCGGGGTGCAGGGAACCTTCACCCTAAACGGGACCGAATACACCCTTGAGGACGGTGATACCTTCACCTTCCTAGAGGGCATCTATGATACGGTGAACATGGTGATCAACAGGACCATCTCCCTGGTTGCATCAGGCACGGTCCAGCTGAATGGTGTTATTGACGCCATTGCACCTTCCAGCATAACAGGTTTCAGTGTCAACGGGACAGTGAACCTCCGCGGAAACGGATGTAACCTCAGCAGCACAAACATCACAGGCACCCTGAATATCACAGGCAATTCCTCGCGGGTCAATGATTCAAGGATACTCAACCCTGCTTCAGCCGTGATGGTATCAGGGGACAATGTAACAATTACCAGCAGCTACATAAACGGTTCCGCATCCCATGGAATTGTTGTGAATGGCAGGAATGCCCGGATCCAGGGTAACAATATAACAAACAGCAATGGAAGCGGAATCCTCATCCATGGGGATGGATGTCTTGCAGAGGGGAACACCATATACCTCTCAGGGGGTGATGGGGTAACCTCAGATGCATCTGGAGCCTCAATAATCAGAAACAGCATATCATTTAACTCAGGAGACGGTATAAGATCCTCCGGCAATAACTCGGTGATAACAAACAACACGGTTCTCAGGAACAACGGGACCGGCATATACTCCTCAGGAAAAAATGCAACCATAAACTCAAACACCGTCAAGTACTCAGGCGATGACGGGATATATGTTGCAGGGAATGGCTCCACGGTACAGGGCTGCTATGTCCAGAACAACACGAAGAACGGCATAAAAATAACAGGATCTGGCTGTACAGTCAGCAGTTCCTACACCTATTACAACGGTGAAAACGGGATATACTCCACAGGGGATAACACATCATTCAGATACCTTGATTCCAGTTTCAACGCCAGGAACGGCATATACTCCTCAGGAAAAAATGCAAGCTTCTTCTATATAACCAGCGCATCCTACAATGGTGAGAACGGCATACTCTCAACCGGACCATCGGCAAGTATGCAGATCATCCTTGATGTGACCTCAAATTCACAGAACGGTGTCTCATCCAGGGGTGATAATGCATATATATGGTTCGTTGAGGTTAAAAAGAACGGAATGAACGGTATCCATTCTTCAGGAAAGAATCTATATCTATCATACGTTAAAAACGCCACCAACAACACCCTCAGCGGTATAAACTCAACAGGAATAAATGCAAGGATACTGGACGTCACTGTGAACCTCAACCGTGGAAACGGGATATACTCCTCAGGGTACAACACGACCATAGCCTACTTTGAAGCAGTCAACAACCGGGGAAATGGTTTATGGATTTCCGGAGGCAGGAGCTACATTGTCGAGGGGAATACGACATCCAACCGCCAGAACGGAGTCAGAGTGAATGGTCCCGATGCCATTGTAAGGTCCGTGAATGCGACAGACAACACCGCCAGCGGGATAGCCATCTACGGTAAGAATGCCATCATATACAACTGCACATCCATGAGGAACACCGATGGGGTGTACGGAATAGCCAGCTTCAGGATGATCCTGAGCAGAACATCAGCCAACAGGAACTGCGGTGTGAATGCAAAGGGAACTGCAACGATAGAGCAGTGCACGGTGTATGGTAACCGTTATGGAATCTATGCTGGTGGCGCGAATTCAGTCATATACTCATCCAGCATCAGCAGTAACAGGGGCTACGGTGTCTATGCAGCCGGTTCATCAGCAACCATCTACAGGAACACGGTACAGTCAAACGGTGGAGACGGTATAACTGCAAGGGGAAGCTATGCAAAGATATACTACAATACAGCAAACAGGAACAGGGGCTCAGGCATAAGCTCATCATCCTACAGAGCAGTTATAGCCTACAACAGGGCATCATATAACTCCTACTACGGAATATACTCTTCAGGTAAAAAAACGACGCTTGCAAAGAACAGTGCAGCCGGTAACAGAAAGAGAAATATAAGAAGGGGCTAACCCCCCTATTTTTCATATAAGAAAACTGTCAAGTCCTGAGACTAATTTTCCCGATCACCCTTTTCATTGTGGAGGGTCAAGGACCCGTATACCCTCATCCTCAAAGATCAAAAATTCTTCCCGGTTCCTTGTGTGTATCGGGTATATTGACTCTGGCTCAATATCCCGTATCATCCCCAGCAGGTCTGAGCGCCCTGCATGGCCAGACGAATGGAACCTTCTGTACTGGTATATGCCGAAGTGCCTGAGCCAGTTACTCTCACGCTCTGCATCAATCTCCATCTCCTCATTGAAGGGTTCCGTCTTGGATTTGATGTAGGCTGCCCCCTCCGGTTTTATGTCTATGAACTCCTTGAATTCAAAGTAATCGCACTGGAAGAGGTACTCCTCAGGTTCCTCCCGGAGGTCCCTGCAGGTTATGGTGTTGTCAAGTTCAAGGAACGCCCGCTCCCATCCCCTGTAGTCCTGTTCCATGTATTCCTCTGGAAGGTCAGCTGCAGGTATCCATTCCCCATCAAAGCATACGAAGGCGTCCTCAGCTATCAGTCCCCAGTTCCGCCGTGGTATGTAGACCGCCAGGTCCCTTAGCCAGGGGTAACCCAGACCCTCGAAGAGTTTAATGATGTAGGCCTGTTTCAAGCTGACTGCGAGGGTCCTATCCGAGTTCTCGGCGGCTCTGTAGAATGTCAGGAAACGGTCCAGGTCCCTTATGGGGTAATTGATGATCACAAGTCCCCTGTGATTAACAGCTATGTCTGAGGTCCTCCTCTCAATGTCCTCCTCAAAGGTGCTGTTATCCTGATCTATCCGCGTCCCCTCTGTTATCATAACGGTGGGGGAGAACTTCCTTGCCTTCTTAACGAATTTACGGGATTCCTGATCTCTCCGGCCCCTGAACCTGATATCGCCTGTGTATACGATGGCCTCCTCGGATTCTATCAGATAGGCGCATGATCCTGGCACTGAATGATCAACAGGTGCCTGTGTGATTTCAAATTCGCCCAGATCCTCAGCTTTATAGGGTTCAAGCAATTTTATGGGTCTTTCTATTTTGATATTCTTGTCTCTCATGTGTGAGGTGTTTCCAGTTTTTCTTTTCTTTTCTTTGAAGTGGAATTTGGGTTTGTAGTGAAGGAGATCTGAACTCAATGTGGATGTATCCTCTATGGCCTTCAGGATGAGGAAACTCTCCTCTGTCATGTAGAAGGGTATATCGTGGCGGATGTACTTGAGACATCCTGCATGGTCCAGGTGGGGGTGACTCAGAAGTATGCCTGATACTGCAGGCTCATCCTCGAATCTCATTCCGAGGTACCTTACCTGGTCCTCACGGTAAAGTCCGGGTATCCATGGGAGGGCCTCGAGTTCAATGAGATCTGCGATCCCGCTGAAGCTCCTGGGCTGCAGGAATTCATCAAAGTACAGGTTTTCAATATTGAATCTTTTGCCAAAGTCAAGGAATATACCATCGCCATTGCAGGATACCTCTATCCTGTTACCGCCTATCTCATCAACTCCACCATAGAACCTGAAGTCCATATAATCACCCGGGGTCAGTATGTGAGGAGTGCCAGGAGAATCAATAAGCCCACCATGCAGAGCATGCACCCAGCGACTCCACCACAGCAATCATCATCCATTCAATCACCTTTATGAGTACCCTACCCCATACCATCAGAGAGACGGCAGAGGCGAGTCCAGATTAAACCCTGATGGTTCAATAATATTAATTAATATTAAGCATATTTTATAAATATTTTGCTCATTGGGTTTACATTTAAATGGTTTTATAGATCATGGCTATGAGGGCGCCACTGACTGAACTTCGATTTTTTTTATGCTCGAATATGCTGTAAAGCCTTTCATCTATAAAAGGTCTCATCAGAAGGCCCCTGCTTGACCTGCGGGCGACTTCATGGGCTGGCGGTTAACAGCCTCGATGACCCCACCGGAGCTGAAACTCTTAGCATCTGGAGTGTGAGCTGGACCTATTTTCTCAGAGTAACTGGACCTGCTGCGATCAGAATGAATGCTGCCAGGGTCCCATAATAGCTGCAGGCCAGTTTTCTGCATTGGCCCCTTTTTTAAGGAAGAGAGGATCAATCACTGCACATCATCCTGTGAATTAATTTTTATATTCGTAATAGTGAC
>Ga0134104_1002731_pt1 | contig 10988 bp, 9 predicted proteins | sample 15_3_2metaG_FD_94455 | JGI IMG/M metagenome (GOLD analysis project Ga0134104, IMG submission 94455) | Switchgrass degrading microbial communities from high solid loading bioreactors in New Hampshire, USA - 15_59_3.3_214_A2 metaG | ecosystem: Engineered > Bioreactor > Semi-continuous > Anaerobic >...
ATAAGAGGCAATGTTAAGGATACAAATGATGATTCGCCCGTGGTTACTATCAATGGAGAAAGTGTATATGTTGATTATAGAGGAGATTGGTCAAAAACGGTCAAGTTGGTTGAAGGAACAAATAATTTTAAAATAACAGCTTCAAACCGCTTTGGTAAATCTACAACAGTGGAAAGAACAATCATATTTAATGTAGGTTCACCGGAGATTGTGTTTACCAACTGTCCTGAAGTAACAGAACAGAAAAACATCAGTATACAAGGATATATTGGTGGCTTTAGTGACGGCGCAAAACTATATGTGAATGACCAGGAAATCTCAGTGGGGTATAATAAAAGCTTTTCTAAGAGTGTTACCCTGAATGAGGGAGATAATACATTTGTGTTTAGGGCAGTTAACAGTTATGGAAAATCTAAATCAGTAGTTAAGACTATAAAATATACAGAGATTAAAGCACCAGAATTAACAGTGAATGATGTTCCGGATACAACCAGTGAAGAGACAATCACAATTAGTGGCGTTGTATATGATGGATTGGATCCGGCAGTAAATGTTTATGTAAATGATAAAGTCGTAGCTTCCAAAAACGGTAGCTGGAGTGTTGAAGTAACTCTTAACAATGGTTCCAATTATATAATCATTGTTGCAACTAATAAATTTGGCAGATCCACTACGATTGTAAAACAGGTTACGAGAATTTAACATAATGATAATGTAATACATGTGGCCATACCACGATAGTTGGGGTGAGGTTCAAGTAAAATAAAATATATATGTATTTTTGCGGTAGGAGATCGAACATGATTTTCTACTGTTTTTTATTGTAAATGAATAGTCTGCATTATTACTAAAATATACAGGTTATCATATGAAGCCCTTTGAATATTAGCTAACTTTCTGTTGATATATGTAATCGATTATGACACAATGTTTATTATACAAATGTATCATTAGGAGATGGTGAAATGAGAGAGAAGATAATACTTTCATGGAGCAGCGGCAAAGACAGCTCATTAGCACTTTATGAATTAATCAAGCATGGAAATTATGATATTACTTTGCTTACAACGATTACAGATGAATATGAGAGGATAAGCATGCATGGGGTTAGGGAATATTTACTTGAAAAGCAGGCTGATTCTTTGGGATGTTATCTTGAAAAAGTGTTCATAACTCCCGAAACTACAAATGAAGACTACCAGAAAAAAATGGAAGAGGTTATGAATAAGTATAAAGGGCTTGGGGTTACAAAGGTGGCATTTGGGGACATTTTTTTAGAAGACATAAGAAAGTACAGGGAGAAAAATTTGGAGAAGGTTGGAATGGAAGCCATTTTTCCATTGTGGGGAAGGGATACCGGAGAAATTGCAAAGACCTATATAAAACTGGGTTTTAAGTCGATTATTACCTGTGTAGATACAAAGGTTCTTAGCGGGGATTTTGCGGGCAATTTTTATGATGAGGATTTTATGGCCAGATTACCCGAAAACATTGATCCATGTGGAGAAAATGGCGAATTTCATACTTTTGTATTTGACGGACCTATTTTCAGGGAGAGAATTAACTTTTCTGTTGGTGAAAAGGTTCTCAGGGATGAGAGGTTTAAATTCTGTGATTTAGTATAAGAATTCTGATATTTAAGTGTAAGAGCTCTGAAATTTAGTAAAAATTATTTAGTTAGACTAAAATTCCGTATATTACTGGCCAGATGCTACCAGCAGTCCACCTTAACATATCAGCTGGCTTTTTTCTTTTCAAAACTGCAATTCAAAATCGCAATTCAAAAATGCATTTTAAACCACAATTTAAAACAATAATTTAAAGCCACAATTAAAAACCATAATTCAAATAAACAAACATTCAATGCAATTAGACACATCATATGTACATCAAATATATATATACATCATATTTACTCAACTGAATATCAATAATTAATTTATGATAAAAAGTAAATATATATAATGGCAAACATTTCTGTATTGAAAAACGGAAAGGCAAGAGCAATTCGGTTTTCAACTCCGGAGGCAATATGCAAAGTTTTGGACTGCCAACCAGGTGATATTTTGGAGTATAGGAAAGGTGAAGATGATTCTGTATAGAAGATAAATTTGTATAATAAAAGCAGAAGAATAAAAGTAAAAAAACAAAAGTAGCTGTTTCTATATGCATTAAGGTTAATTAGCTCCAGTCAAACAATTGGATTTTCCAATAAATACCTTGACAAAAACAAGGCAGCTCAATAAAATAAAATTAGCACTCAGCAAAGACGAGTGCTAATAGAACGTTTTAATATTCCTTTTATTTTTTTGATATTAATATTTACAACGTTCAGTCGTTAGAAATATTTTATCTAAAAAACCAGAAGGAATTCTTAAAGCGTTTTTTTATTGACGCTGTTTCAAAAGAAGTGAAAAATAAAGGATTTGCCCATTTGAACCTTGACAATCTCTTGATTAAAATGCTGTTTTAAAGAAAATTACAGCCGCCCGATAGCGGCATGGAAATAGATAAAAAGGATATTTTAGTCAGGAGGGATTTATATATGACTATTTTACTAAATGCAACAAAACGGGGCGAAAGTGCGAAAAAGGTTAGAAGAATGGGATATGTTCCAGGAAATATTTATGGGCCTGGAATTGACAGCAATCTGGATGTAAAGTTTGAGGAGAAAGAAATAAACAAATTGCTAAAAAACCATTCCATAGGTGCCAAGACAAGAGTAAAAATTAATGGTAACGAATTGACCTGCGTTATAAAAAGTATACAACATGAGCCAATAAGCAATAAACCTATTCATATTGAGTTATATACCTCTTCTGAGAACAGGCTTGTAAAAGTAGTAGTACCAATTAAAATCAAAGGTAAGGAACAGCTTGTTAGAAGCAACCTAGTTTTGAATACTCTTGTAGATAAAGTTGAAATTCAGGGAGTTTTGAAAGATTTGCCTGAATTTATCGAAATAGATGTCTCTTTAATGAAGGATGGAGATGAAATTACTATGAAAGATATTACCCTGCCTGAGGGAATCAAGCTATTATCTGATGAGAATGAAGTAGTGCTTACGGCAATGAGGCCTGCTCAAACTGAGCAGAGCGAACTTGTCAGTTAATACTTTTGCATTGAGCAACCCCCCTGTAACGTAGACGGTGGGAAAACATAAAAATCCATTATGGACGTCAACCATAGACTTTGGTTGGCGTCATTTTTTTGGCGTAACTTGTTGCATAACTTGTTGTGCCAGGTAATGAAATAGCAATGTGGAAAGCATTGGAGCCAGTTGTGGTACAACAAATTAAATTATTTTGATAATATATAGCTTTTTCCCGAGATGCTTCTTTATGAATGAGCCATCCGGATGAGTGAAATATCTGGAAATTGACATGACTTAAATAAGAGTATACAATGAATGCGCTGTTAAGATAAGAATGTACTGTAAATCATTGAATTTGAAGCAATCATTCAGAAAGTTCCTGACATGGATGGTGAATATATAGAAATTCCTAAAATTCAATAAACGTTTTTGTATCCTCAATCGTATTATTAGTGAAAGGGGGAAGTTCAATTGCAAAGTTCTTTATTGCGTACGAATGAAGAGCTGTTACAGATTTATAACCGCCATGTAAATACTGTCTACCGCATATGTTTTATGTTTATGAAAAACAGGCCGGATACGGAGGATATGGTTCAAAACACTTTTATCCGGCTTATGAAGGACAAAACTGTTTTCCAGAGTGAAGAACATGAGAAAGCATGGCTTATCAGGACAGCTACTAATTTATGCAAAGACCACTTCAGGCATTGGTGGTCAAAAACAGTAGGCATCAATCATATGGAAGAAGCAGTGGTTGAAGAACCATTTAATGTAGACAGTGTCCTTGAAAAGGTAATGGAACTTCCCGCCAAGTACAAGACTGCCATATATTTATATTACTATGAAGGTTTTTCTACTGTAGAAATAGCAAAAATTTTGAAAAAAAGCGAATCAACAATCAGGGGCTATCTCCACACTGCCAGAAAGCTTTTGAAAATGGAAATGGAAGGTGATTTTGAGTGAAAAAAGAAGATTTAAAAGCTTCTTTTGATCAAATCATGCCCAGTGAATTTGAGAAAAAGAGAATGTTGGATAATATTTTGAATCACCATGACAGAAAGAAGGGAATTTCTATGCCGTTATATAATATCAAAAAGGCCATCCCTGCGTTGGTATTGACCGTTGTGATAGCAGGAGGCTTACTGGCTTACAACATAGTACAGAAAAATAACAATTATGATTCAAAGCCGGAATACGGTGTAGCTGATGATGCCGGCTTGGGAAGGGAAGACTCTGCGGCTCCGCTTGTGAACCAGTTTCAGATTGATGACAGGCACTATATATTATTGTCTGATGACTTAAGGGAGGAGTATGGTTTCCCGGTTACAGTAAATGAAAGTGATATTGGAGAGAAGATTACAGATATTGCAAAAAGCCCGGATAAAAGCCTGATAGGCAGTGAAGTATACAAATATATTCCTGCCGGTGGAGAAGCAGTTGTTGCAGTAAAGAAAGATAGCGAATACCAGCTTTTCCGTTTCTTTGTCTTTGAAAGCTATAATAACAATCAAGATGAAGATTCAATAAGATATCTGGAGCTGTATGGTATTAACAAAGCGGATGATATCACAAAAATCCAATTTATAGGGTATTCGGAAGAGAGCAAACTGCAAGACCGGATGAACATTAGAGGAGAAATAACGGACAGGGATGAGATTGCCCGGTTCTACAGTTTCTATTCTGCACTGAAGAATTCCAGTGATAAATATTTTGACAGGCTGTTTAATTATAATGGCAATAATAATGGAACGAATTCCGGCAACAGAGATGTTGAATTTGATACTGTAGCACCGGATCAAACCGGTTATGGTGAGGATATGCCAATGAGTACGGCATCGGCTCGGGCTAATATTGCTGAAGACTTGCCATTGCCGATAACGAACGAAGGTGAAGCCGCTGGAACAACGGGTAAAGCTGGTGGAGCCAGAGCCTCAGGTGGAGTTTCAGCTGATACCCCGGTAGCAAATGACACTACTGCAGTAACCGCTCCATCCAGTGGTATAATGGACATGGGAACAACTGTATCAGGTTCAGGGACGACGGCAGGATCAGGGTCAACGGAACCTGGCAAGGGACCTGCCGGTGAAGCATTGGCAAATCCTATAACAATCAGGATATACAATCAAAAGGGTGTATATTATGAATCCGTATATTACATTAACATAGGCTTCATAAATAGATACGAAGTGAGTGAAGATTTTGCTGGTTTTATTGCTAAATATTTAGGCAAATAAGTTATTGAGAAATAATAGATGTTCAGAATTATTTTAGGGTATAGAACTTTAACTGTGGAATAAGGGTTTTTTGGACCATTATATTAAACAACATAATGGCATATTTCATCCAAAAAGTTATTATAAGAATAGTTTAGCATAGTACGCATTAAAACATTATATGGAAGAATGGCTTCAGTTCATTCTACGCAGTTTAATTCTGAAGGAAAGAAGGCAAACACAAACTCCAATTATCGAAACTGTTGAAAGGCCGAAAAGAACGTTTTCTAGGTCATAAATGTCAAGAAAATATCCGGATATCGTTGTTGCTATAACAGTACCTATTGTCTGCATGTTTAGAGCAAGGGTTTGCGATTTTGCAGAATTACGACGCTCGGTTGTCTTATTCAAATAATCTACTATTGCCGGTGTATATAGTCCGAATGAAAGAGCTTGAAAAGCCGCAGCGAAGAATAATCCCTGTGTTGAATGTGCTACAGATGTAAGGATAATCTTTACCGGGAAAAACATAATACTAAAAATCAGCACTTTTTTCACATTTTTTATTTGTATTTTGCCATAAACAAACATAGCTGCTGTTTCAAACAGTACCATAAAACCGTTGAGAAAACCTAGTTCTGTTACTGACCCGCCGATGTTCTCGACAATGCTGAACAAGAATGTACCGATAGTGTGGTTTGCCGAAAATATTAATGCTATTCCGATAAAAAGCACCAGAAGATGCGGGTTTCCTCTGATAAAAGATAAAAGAGAGTCTGCATCAGTCTCGTTTGTTTTCGATAATTCCGTGCCGTTATATTCCTTCCTGAGTCTCGCTGTTAGAGTTATCTGCAGGACAAGGCATATAAGACATATGACATGAAAAGGTGAAACATTCACCTCGCTTATCAGCTTGCCGGTTAAGAATGATGTAACTGCAAACGCAAGTGAGCCAACACTTCTCGCTATACTATAATTAATGCTGAGATTGTGGAGTGAACTATTAATGAAGAGTTTTGTGTAAACCGGGTTGATTGCCAGGGAAAGACACATAACCAAAGAATAAGCAATTGCCGTAAAGATACTGCTGTCGTTTATTGTCATGAGGAATAACTGAAGAAAAACCTGAGAAAGCAAAAGTACGTTTACGATTCCAAATATGTTTTTCCCATTTCTTTTATCAATTGCCGTTGATAAGTTAAGAGACAAAAAAATTGAAACAATGTTTGCCGCACTTACAGTTAATCCAATTCCGGATTTGCTGCACCCGGCATTTTGAAGATAAAAAACCGCATATGTGAATATGACTGCGGCATTGCTCCAAAAAAACGCCTGAATAAGCGTATACATTAAGTTGACCTTTTTTTCTTTTTTCATAGCTTACAGTCCGCTTTGTGTCATAACCTGTCATTTTTTATTATATATTGCTGTCCGGCAACCGTCAATCGTTTTATCTTTCTCTATTATTAAATAAGCAATACAACAACGGAGACCCCGCAAAAGCAGGGTCTTCGTCAAAGAGTAATGTTTTATATTTAAAAATTAAAGAAATTGCTTAAAAAGCTCTGCGCATAGTAGATGTTATAACCAATAGTACTTATCATCATCCATGACAGCAGAAGCGAATTGAGAGCGGCACCGAGCCATATGCTGCGGGTTACGCTGTACATTCTCTTTGTGATATATACAGTAATAGGTACAAAGAAGAGGAAGCCGTAGCTTGAAGTCCAGTTGCTGAAGACAGTCCCGCTGGAAACAAGCATCAGGTAGTTGATAAGGCAGCAGAGCCATACTCCGATGGAGTTGGCGATGATGGAGACGATGAGATCCTTTCCTTCGGACAGCTCACTACCTGTCTTGTAGTTTATGGCAGCACCGATAATCAGGTATTGGAGGAACATTGTAAGGGCAAACTTCCAGACGAGAGCCCATTGTTCGGCTTTCATCTCTTCAAATGCGGTCATCCATAAACGATAATCCTGGTTGAACACATACTTTATAAAAGTAAGTGAGAAGTATGCGACAAAAACAAGAATTATTGCTGCGAGTATTGACTTAAGTACATTTATGAAGCCAATACCCACGTTGATGCTCTTGATTCCGGATTTGCCATTCTTTTTGTCCATAAAATGGTATACAATCAGTTGAATCAGGGATACGCCGGCAACTATCGCAATGAAAATGGGAGTGAGCCACCAGCTTGGGAACAGCGGAAGTGCCTTAAGCATGGGCAGACCCGGGGCAAATATTGTGTTGACATAGTAGATTGCTGCAAATCCGACGACTGCGGCAATCAGGTAACTTATCCAGTATCTTTTTGCAGACCCGATGCCCTCCGGAATGTCATTCTTTCCGATACACGGACTAAAGAACTTCGTACGGTACAGCATAGCCGCGACCACAACGAGCATGCCTATCATGGCGAACATGGCAAGGCCGTTTAGAATTTCACGCCAGATGAAAATAATACTCTCGGCAGGAATTGGGGCTGCGCCGGTGGCGCCTAGTTCACCACGGTTATACTGGAATACCTGCTCGAAGTATTTGCAGATGTCTTGTGCCGTCTGAACAGAGAAGAAGTTTTTGCTGTGTGTTTCAGGATGAAAGAAACTTATCCATGTATTACGCTCGGAAATCGCCTTCTGCAGTGCATCCGAATCGGTCACGGATACATTATAGATGTTGCCTGCTATTTCGCTGGTGCCGGCAACATCGTCAAGGATATACCAATCATCGCTGGAGATATCGCCGGTAATGTGCATTGACTGCTTTATAAGTTCATCTGTATGATAGCTCTGGTTGAACGTATCAAAATCGCCTAGAATGACGCACTTGTTGATACGGCAGTTACGGAGAACCTCATGCCCGCCGACCTGCACCGTCGCCATAGGTCCAATGGTAAACGCGGTTGTGCCAATCATGCAGACTGCTTTCGCCATACTGTCATATGCCTTTCTGTTGATCTCCTTGACATAGTTGTAATACTTGAGTTCTTCTTCGGACAGACGTTCGGCCGCCAGTTCGTCAGCATCAAGGGCAATTTCCTCTTCGGTGAATTTCTGACCAAACAGAGTATAGAGTTCGTTAATCATTATATCGTTGAAGGTTAGGTAGCCGCAGTCGTTTATTGCAGCAGCGGCGACTCTCATTGCGCCCTGTGAATGGCCTACTAATCCGACACGATTGCTGTCAACAAATTTCAGGTTTCTCAGGAAATCCATTGCATCCTGAATTCCGCTAGGGGTGAGGAATGTTTGATAGTCCAGAATGCCCATGTCGTTTTCATCGTAGACGGGCATTTCACTTAGACCTGTACCATATCCATTGACATTTAGAACGACAAAGCCCCTGCGTGCAAGTTCCTCTGCTATACCGCGCATATTTCCCTTAGTGACGCCAGCTCCGTGAGCGACGACCAATCCAGGAATACTATCCTCATCATCTGTTCCCGCAGGATAATACAGGTCACCTGTGAGGGTAGCACCGCGAGAATCAATCGTAATGTTCTCGACCTTAATTCTTCCGCAATCCGTGGAGATCATCTGGGCAATGAAGCTGCACAGAAAGATTACAGCTATTAGAATAGCCAGCATGCGTCTGCAACCGGAAGCGGTCTTGAGGGTTAGCTTCTTTTCTTCCATTTCTCCTTCTCCTCTCCTTATTTAAAAATAATTCTATATATATCATAAAGAATATATATATATTAATGATATATCATTTGTATAGTATCGTCAAGAAAAGTTAACACCCGTAGAAAAATTTTCTCAGGTAAAATAAGGGAGTATATGGATAAAGTAGAAAATGCATAGTATTATAGGGTTGTTCACCGGGAAAAACTTTCGGAAACAGTTGAAGGGTAAATATATTTGCCCACCTTTAATTTTTCAGCTAATATGTTAGTATTTGACATATGATATAGAATTGATTATAATTCTAATTATTATATTTGTATTAAAGGTGGTTTTTATGGATTCTGAATGGATGGGCAGATATAGACCTTTGGTTGCATCTTTGGTTAGGCATACCAATGTGATCAACAGGGCCATGTCCAACAAAGAAGAAGTCAGTGATGGCATTTTTCTTAATCCTAACGAATGGCAGGTCCTTGAGTATATAGTCGAGCATAGAGACAATACTTTTAACATGATTGATATCTCGAGGCAACTTGGCATTCCTCAGAGTTCTTTTTCCAAGATTGTTAAGACTCTTAAACAATATCAGCTTGCTGACAAATACATTGCGGAAAACAATCGCAAGAACATTATTCTTCGTCCCACAGATAAGGCTATCAAAGTTTATAAGGCACGGACAGACTCCGTAACCAGGAAAAGATTTGAGGCCTTCTTTGAGTGTCTCAAGGATTTGCCGGATGAAGCTATTACTATATTTACAAATGCACTGGACACTTTAAATCGAACACTTGAAAACGAAGAAAGCTCAAGCAAAAGTTTAAAGTTGATAAAGCAGGAATAATACTACCACGCTTCACACTCGTTTTTAGTTCAGTGGTTCAAATATTTCCACATAAATGCTTTTGCAGAGAACATAAACAGCCTCATTAAGCATATTGAAAAGGCTGGTCATGGTTATTCATTTGAAGTCCTTCTTGCTAAAGTGCTATTTGGGACAAAAGCGGCTATCAAGCCTAAATTTGGGGAACAACCTTTCGGGCCTATGGATAGTACATTCAGTAACATGTTATACGGGGTATTTAATTACTTACCGACTCAACCTGTAGAAGGGTTTGGTGTGTCAATTCCACAATTACTTGAAGTTATAGAGAGAGATGAATTTTAACATCTCTCTTTTTACTTTCCACACTTAAAATTGAATATCCTTTATCCCACAAAAAATGGGATTGAATGAAAATTTAAAAATAATTTTGTATTGAATTATAACCATAACTAATTTATAATTAAAAACAGTTTCTATGGTTGGAGGTATGCAGGAGTGTATTGTTTTTCCGGAATGAAAGCATCTGTTGCATGTATGATACCAATAATTTATATTACAAGAGATAGATGTGTCCGTTTTCAACTGAATATTATTCCGGAGAAGACACATTCTTGCTGTTAACAGATTATTATTTGTTTTAATAGTATCCAGTCGACAGTGGTTTTGTGCCTCTGTCGTTTTTTATGTTCTTCTCCTTTTAATTAATTTTAATAAAAATGAAAGGATGAATTACTGTAATCTATGAAAACAGATTATACTAGCAAGGGGAATTCCCTGTTTAATAAAAAAATTGTTTTATTTCTCATAAGCCAAAACATATCATTGTTTGGCTCTTCTGTTGTGGGCTATGCCATTATATGGCACATTACCCTGGAAACCTCATCCGGCTTTTGGCTAATGCTGTTCACCATCTGCTCTTCACTGCCACAGGTAGTGATATCTCTGTGGGGCGGTGTCTGGGCAGACAGGTATAACCGTAAATATCTGATCATGTTATCGGATGCGTTTATTGCCTTGACAACACTCGGACTGGCCGTTTCATTCTGGATGGGTTTTCAGCGCATTGAACTGTTGCTTATAGCATCAGTAGTGCGTTCCATTGGTGCCGGCGTCCAAACTCCTGCTGTAAATGCTATTTATCCGCAACTTGTACCTCAGGAGGGATTAACTAAGATACAAGGATTGAATCAGACATTGAATTCAGTATTAATGCTTCTTTCTCCTGC
>Ga0134104_1002785_pt1 | contig 10763 bp, 8 predicted proteins | sample 15_3_2metaG_FD_94455 | JGI IMG/M metagenome (GOLD analysis project Ga0134104, IMG submission 94455) | Switchgrass degrading microbial communities from high solid loading bioreactors in New Hampshire, USA - 15_59_3.3_214_A2 metaG | ecosystem: Engineered > Bioreactor > Semi-continuous > Anaerobic >...
AATATTAAACTGAGCCATGGTTCATCCTCCTCGGTTTGGTATTTGTTTAGCAACTATATTTTACCGAGGTATGAGCTTTGGCTCAACTCCTTTTTACACCATTATATAGACTTAATCGTATAGAGGACTGAATGCATGGTATAATATAGAAAATGGATATATTACGATAGATAAGTTAAAGAGATTGAACAAAAAGGGATTTAATAGTCAAAAAGACAAATTGGTGTTTTTTTATCTAATTCCAAGGTTAGTAAGTGATTCGCCTAAAGCAATATACTTTGATAAATCTATAGTTAATCCAACTACTTTCGTGGATTGTAAATTAATGTTTTATGACAAGGTTCAAAATGCAATGATTCATTTAGGATTAGAACCAAAAGATGATAATACTTACTATAGACCCAGAACATTTTTAATAGAAATAATTACTAGTAAAAATGACGGTTCAAAGTTTATTAAAAATCAAACGGTTATTTCAGCTAGTATAAAATCTAAAGTAGCTATCAGATAATAATACATAATTTAAGCGTTCAAAAGAACGCCTTTTTTATTATATTAATTTGTCCGTTTTTTGTCCGTTAAACCTATTCTTATTCCATATTAGTACGTAAAGCAAAAAGCCCTGTAACCATTGAGTTACAAGGCTTTTTCAATTACAGGGGCAGTAGGATTCGAACCCACGACCTGCGGTTTTGGAGACCGTTATTCTACCAGCTGAACTATGCCCCTATTTATGTTGCTAATATATACTACTATGAATTGTTTAAATTGTCAAGATATCTTTGATAATTTTATGTATTAAACTTTTATGATTATTGTTTTATGATATTATTCGGGAATATGTTATATTATTCGAGAATATGGAACATAGAGCTTTTTGTATTTAAACAAAATTTATATCGTATTTTAACAAAATAATAATTTTAATATGTAAAATATTCTATTTTGAATCTTTATTTTTATAATTTCTGTGCTATAATTATTGACATGGAGTCATAGCTCAGCCGGGATGAGCGTTCGCCTCACACGCGAAAGGTCATGGGTTCGAGCCCCATTGGCTCCATTTTTTATACTTTCGGCGCGTTTTCTTTAATGTATTGCATGAATTCCTGAATATTATTTATTCCTACAAGTTTTATTCCCGCAGCAGCCTTTATGTTGGCTTCATTGGCTTTCGGAAGTATGCAGGTTTCAAAACCCATTTTTGCCGCTTCGGCCACCCGCTGATCTGCCATATTTACCGCCCGGATTTCACCCGTAAGGCCTATTTCACCGAACACAACCGTACTGCCGCTGATGGCCGTATTGCGGTAACTTGACAATATTGCCGCCACAATGGCCAGATCCAAAGCAGGTTCCGTAATTCTCATGCCTCCGGCCACATTTACATAAGCATCACAGTCTCCCAGCTGCAGTCCCAAACGCTTTTCCAAAACCGCCATAAGCAAATTCACCCGGTTATAATCGGTACCCGCTGCGGTTCTTCTGGGCATATTAAAGCTCGTCCTGCTTATCAGAGCCTGAACCTCCACCAGAATAGGCCTTGTTCCCTCGACGGATGAAGTTACGACGGATCCCGGTTCCCCGACAGGACGACCGCTAAGCATATATTCGGATGGATTTTTTACTTCCTTCAAGCCTGAACTTTGCATCTCGAATACACCTATTTCGTTGGTGGAACCGAAACGGTTTTTAACTGCCCTCAGCACACGGTAGGATGCAAAGTTATCCCCTTCAAAGTAAAGAACCGTATCCACCATATGTTCTAGGACTTTCGGACCTGCCACCATACCTTCTTTTGTTACGTGTCCTATAATGAATATGGTGGTGGTGCTTTCTTTTGCAAGTCTCATCAAAGCCCCCGTAGCTTCCCTTACCTGGCTTACACTGCCGGGAGCTGAGGCTATATCTTCCCTGTACATTGTCTGGATGGAATCTATAACAACTATGTCGGGCTTATGTTTATGTACCACCGTTTCAATCAGGTCCAGATTTGTTTCACAAAGAAGCAGAAGCTCGCCGCTTATAGCGCCGAGCCTGTCTGCTCTCATCTTTATCTGGTGACCGGATTCTTCTCCGGATATATATATGACTTTCCTTCCCTGTTTTACTATTTCCCTGCTCATCTGCAAAAGCAGCGTCGATTTGCCGATACCGGGGTCACCGCCGACCAAAACCAGACTGCCGGGCACGATGCCTCCGCCCAGCACCCGGTCAAGCTCTTCTAATCCCGTTTTCATTCTTGTTTCAGCCTGTGCTATCACATCGGAAAGCAACACCGGTTCTTTAATATCCTTACGGGGCGATGCCGAATGATTTCTGCCGGCTACCGGTTCCTCCACGAAAGTATCCCATTGTTTGCAGCCAGGACACTGCCCCAGCCACTTTGACGATTCATATCCGCATTCTTTGCAGAAAAACAGGGTTTTTGATTTCGCCATCTTAAAGTTTTACCACCTTTATTAAATCGCATCTGTCTTGGCTTAATTCCACGCTGAATATGAGCTTTCCGCCCAAATTTGTCTTCATTTTGCCCAGAAACGTATCATTTTTAAATATTTCATATTCTTTTTCGGCCTCCAGTTCCAGAGTAATCTGGGCCGTATCACTGCCGGTTACATGAAAGCTCAGCTCATCGTCCTTCTGCTCAAGATGAAATACCGATGTCCCGGGTACGGATTCATACAGAAAACTGCCGTTCCTCTCCAGTTTTGTTATCTTGTTATATGTCTTAACCTTGTATAAATCTCCGTTATGTTCAAAGTCCGATACTTTAGACTTTTGACTTAACAGATAATTTCCGAAACTCAAAGTCCCGTCATTCTCGCTGCGTATTAATTCTTCAATAACAGGCATTATTTGACCCCCTAATTTTATTTATATGGTATTTTTTAATATTATAAACTATGCGGAATTCAATTTCTATACCGTCTTTCTGCCCGATTAAGTAGCATCACCGGAAATTATCTGACCGGATTCAATACCACCTCGTTATCGATACATTCAATTCGTACCGTATCCCCTTCCTTGACGGTACCTGCCAGTATGGCTTCGGCAAGTTTATCCTCAACATTGGTCTGTATTGCCCTGCGTAAAGGTCTGGCACCATATTTTTCGTCATATCCTTTATCAGCCAGATATTCCAGAGCCTCAGGAGTGGTTTCAAGAGTGATATTCATCTGGGCTTTGCTTCTCTTGGCAATATTTTTAACCATTATAGCCACAATGTCTTTGATATTTTCCTTGGTAAGCGAATGGAATACGATAATTTCGTCGATGCGGTTAATGAACTCCGGTCTGAAGATCCGCTTTACTTCATCCATTACAGCTTCCTTCATCTTCTTATAATCTTCTTCCGCATCCACATGAGAAGTAAATCCTAACCGTTTGGGTGAAACAATGTTTTGTGCACCGGCATTGGAGGTCATTATAATAATCGTATTCTTGAAACTTACTTTTCTCCCCTGGGAATCGGTAATATGTCCGTCATCCAGTACCTGAAGCAGAATATTGAATACATCGGGATGAGCCTTTTCAATTTCGTCAAACAATATAACAGAATAAGGATTCTGTCTGACCTTTTCGCTAAGTTGTCCACCTTCGTCATATCCAACATATCCAGGAGGGGAGCCTATAAGTTTGCTGACACTGTGCTTTTCCATATATTCGGACATATCTACCCGTATAATCGCATTTTCGGTGCCGAACATTGCCTCAGCCAAGGCTTTTGACAGCTCGGTTTTGCCCACACCGGTCGGCCCCAGGAAAAGGAAGGAACCTATAGGCCTGTTGGGATCCTTTAATCCAACCCTGCCTCTTCTTATAGCCTTTGCCACGGCACTGACAGCTTCTTCCTGCCCAACGACTCTTTGATGGAGTATATTTTCCAGGTTCTGAAGCCGGTGGGCTTCCTCTTCCTCGAGTTTTTGTACAGGTATCTTTGTCCAACTGGATACTATATCGGCTATTTCGGCATCGCTGACAACCAGCTGGGCCTCCGCTTTCTTCTTTTCCTCAATCAGTTTCTGCTTTTCTAATTGTTCCTGAAGGGCCTCCTGCTGTTTCTTTATTTCTCCGGCTCTTTCGTAAGCTTCTTCTTTGATGGCCTTCTCTTTTTCCTGCTCTAGTCTGGCTATTTCTTTCTCCATATCCTTTATTTCAGGAGACGAAGTATAGTAGCTTAATCTGACTTTGGAAGCGGCCTCATCCATTAAATCGATGGCCTTATCCGGAAGATAACGGTCGTTTATATAACGGGCCGACAGTTTAACGGCGGCTACAATGGCTGAATCCGTTATTCTTACCTTATGATGGGCTTCATACTTATCCCTTAGTCCGAACAGAATCTGTATGGCTTCTTCTTCGGAAGGCTCCTCCACAACCACCGGCTGGAATCTTCTTTCCAGAGCAGCATCTTTTTCGATATATTTGCGATACTCTTCCCTGGTTGTAGCGCCGATGATTTGAAGTTCTCCTCTGGCCAGCGACGGCTTTAATATATTTGAAGCGTCGATTGCTCCTTCCGCGCCGCCGGCGCCTATTATCGTATGAAGCTCGTCGATAAACAGCAGCACGTTTCCGTCATTGATTACCTCACTGATGACTTTCTTAATCCGCTCTTCAAATTCACCGCGATATTTCGAACCGGCCACCAGACCGGACAAATCCAATGTCACAACTCTTTTATCCTTAATCGTGTCCGGAACATTTCCTTCGATTATTTTAAGGGCAAGTCCTTCTGCGATGGCGGTTTTTCCCACACCGGGCTCACCGACAAGACAAGGATTGTTCTTGGTCCTTCGGCTCAAAATCTGTATCACTCTCTGAATCTCGTTTTCCCTACCGATAACGGGATCCAGTTTGCCTTCAAGGGCATATTGAGTAAGATCCCGGCTGAATTGATCCAGAGTCGGAGTGGATGATTTGCCTTTTTTATTTTTTCCGGGAACGAATTCGTTCTTGGCTGAGCTTACATCTACTCCCGATGCCGCAAGCAGGTCAATATATACCTTTTGTATGTTAACTCCCAATGTGTTAAGCAGGCGTACGGCTATGCAATCCGGTTCTTTCAACAACGCAATTAGAATATGCTCGGTACCCACCTGCATAGATTTAAGTCTAGCGGCTTCAATCTGGCTTTGATCCAGTATTCTTTTTGCTCTCGGAGTAAAATTGCCTCCTTCCATAGTTTCGACACCGCCGGTGGGAGCTATAAGCTGGTTTACCAGCTCCATAACCTTGTCAAATGTTACTCCGTTTTCTCTCAGTACTCTGGAGGCAACTCCGTCCACCTGCAAAAGCCCCATCAAAAGATGCTCCGTACCTATATAGTTATGATCCAGACGGAAAGCAATTTCTCTGGCTAAATTAACAGCCTGTATTGCATGTTCTGTAAATCTGTTATTCATCATATAGTCCTCCAATCTTGCTTATGAGTACCTATTTATATTAAATCGGGTAACTCCTTGCTGATATATTCAGCTCTGGCTTTATCCCTTACGGTACTTCCCACACTTTTACCTAAAGCCCACTGAAGACTTCCGGGTTGCACACCCATCATCAGCTTATGGATATTAAACTCTCTGTTAAATTTAATTAATCCGCAGTCTGCCCCGAACTTTAACTGGGAAAGATATAACATGGCATCTTCGGATGTGATTTGTCTTGCATATTTTAAGATGCCGTATGCACGGTATACCTGGTCTTCTATTTCATCGGCATTCAGGGACAGCATGTATTCCCTTCTTTTTCTTTCCTGCTGCATAACCTGTTCGACAATACGTTTCAGATTTTCAATGATTTCCATTTCCGAATTTCCCAACGTCTTTTGGTTGGATATCTGATATATATTGCCCAGGCTTCTGGTTCCCTCACCGTAAATACCGCGTATTGTTACACCGTACCTGCCTACCTCTTCAAATAATTTCTGGATCATCCTGGCTGCACTTAAGGCCGGCAGAAATACCATGCATGATGCTCTCATTCCCGTTCCTGTATTGGTCGGGCATGCAGTCATATAACCATATTTTTCGTCGTATGCGAATTTCAGTTTTTCATAAGCGATATCGTCTATGCGGTTGGCTATTTCGTAAGCCTTTTCGAGATTCATTCCGCCTACGATAGCCTGAATTCTTATGTGGTCTTCTTCGTTAATCATTATACTGACGGTTTCATCTTCGGATAAAATCAAGCCTGTAGTCTGTTCTTTCTCAGCCAGCAAAGGACTTAGAATATGCCTTTCCACCATGGCCGTTTTATCTATATCACTCAGGGACTGGATATTGCAGGCATAATATTTTCTGTTGTCCTGTTCGGCAAGAACAGGGGTTATGCTTTTAACTTCCTCGACCAGTTTTTCCGCATCCTTTTCCTCAAGCAATGGGGAAAACTTATAATTCTCCAGATTTCTTGCCAGCCTGACACGACTGGAAATAACCACATCGCTGTCAGGCCCGGTCTCCTCATACCATTTAAGCATTTCCCGATTCCTCCTTTTTGAGCTGCTTTATCAAATCCCTGAGTCTTGCCGCTTCTTCAAATTCTTCCTTTTCTATGGCTTCCTGAAGTTCCAAAGTAAGTCTTTCTGTTTCAGATAATCCCTGTAATTTTCTGTCGGTAGAAGTTGCAAATCCTTTCGGCCGTTTACCTGCATGAACTTCGGCTCCCTGAATGCCTCTTAAGGTTTTTCCGAGTTCCTTATGGAAGCTGCGATAACATTCGGCACATCCGAAACGGCCTCTCTGTAAAAATTCTTCATAAGTTGTATGACAATTACTGCATTCGAGATCCTGCTTACTTTCCCCAGAATCTTGAGTTTTATTCGGAGTATATGCTCCCAGTAAAGTTGACAACAGGTTGTTCAATGTAACGTCAGGATTCAGTAAAGGATTATCCATATGAAATGATGTATATTCTGCAGCACATTCCTCACATAAATGTTGCTCATTTTTTACGCCGTTTATAATCTCGGTATACAATACTTTTGCATATCTTTTATGACACCTATCACATAACATAGGAGTTACCCCCTTTCAAACTCTTTAAAAATTTCATCGACTACCTCATAAACTTCCTCGCAGCTTAAATTCTTACATATGGCCTTGGCAATACTTACTCTGAGTTCTTCTTTCAAATTTTCCCTTGCTTTCATCTTATTGATATCAACAGCAACTACCGCCCCTTTTCTTCGATCAAGTTTTATATATCCTTCTTGCTTAAGGATAGTATAAGCTTTATTGACAGTATGCATATTGATCCCTATATATTCAGCCAGTTCCCTGACTGACGGAAGGTTATCGCCTTCCTGGAACTGAGAGGTTGCAATGCCATATATGATCTGATTTATCAATTGTATATAAAGCGCTTCATCACTGTTAAAATCAATCTTCATGTGCATTGTATACACCCTCTTATATAATATTTTATGTAATTGCGTTTATGGGAAACACAACCTTTAAAGTTATATCTGTTATATATATAATATAACAGCCAACCACAATTGTCAATATTTTTTCCTCTTTTTATCTTTGTTATCTCTCGTCGTCACAAAAAGGCGGATAGACAAAATCATAAGCAGTATGCAAAGTGCGCTTAACAGAGCAATTACTATAGCTGCTTTATTCAAATTTGAGCGGTATTCTTCGGATGTCATTATTTCAGCTTCCAAATCTTTCGCCGGTTCTGTAACCGCTGCCTGTTCCTCCACATACCGCTGCATGGTTCTTTCAACCTTGTCATAACGGTACCAGTTTGCCTCACCCAGCTCATTTTCCGCATATATCAGAAGGAAATCGCTGTCCAATTTTTCCGGGGCATATACTTCTATGGAAATACCGGATATGATAATTCTAGTCTTTGAATACCCTTCCGGTATCTTAACGCTGTCATCGGGCTCTATGAGTTTGTATTTTCCCCCGTATACCGCATAAATCTCATTTTCTTCGCGAACCAGTTCAAAGGAGCCGTGTTTATTGTCCGGCACAATCGGATTTGTACCGGTTTCGTCTTCCGGAGCACTCTCCTTGGTTACATTAATCGTATATTCCTTTTTATTCCCCGATTCTGCCGTGACAGTAACTATGACCTTATTTTCTCCCGCTTCCAGAAAATCATTACCGGTTATGTTAATTTCAGCTTTATCGTCATCGGGAATTGCCACCACAACCAGTTTATCCGTATCATAGCCCACGCTTGTGCTGTATTCGTAAACATCCCTGTCAAACGGCGGATTTAACACGCCGGGATTTATTTTTAACGAAGACAGGCTTGCATTATCCGATGCCGTTTGTTCCGGTATTACTTCCAGTTCCAGTACATTGTTTGAAACAGGCATTGGAAGTCCCGATTCATAATCATATACCATGACCGATCCGGAAAAATCTATTTCACATTTTCCCACTTTAAGGGCCTTGAACTCCAATACGTATTTTCTGCTGTTTCCTCCTTCGGAAATATCAATATCGGATATTCTTAAAAAACCGCTGTTTCCCGTTATAAAAGATACACCGTTCTTATATTCCAGGATATCCTCGTCATAGACCAGATTGGCCTCAACGTCACCGAACATTGTGTCCGAATTTATATTTATATATACATAGACGGTATCACCTACAGTCACAGGATTTTTGTCTGCCGATATGTCTATATCAACACTGGCTGCTTTTACCGTGTTTATGTTCATAAATCCGGCCAATAATAAAATAAGACAGAATATTGCAGCTTTTAAGCTTTTTTTCATTACTTTTCCCCCTTCAAGATAATAATATCATACTGATTGTAAGAAACAATATATTTGTTGATTTTTTAATTTATCCTTAATAAACTAAATCCGGCCGGAAGTTAAGCCTTCCCGGCCGGATTTATCGAAAGACCTGCTGTCAAAAACCTTGTTCCAGCCTTCAGTTATTCTCAGGCTGATTTTCCTCCCTGACAATATACACGGTATAATTTGCGATATTACCGTTCTGGGCGGTTACCTGTATAACTATCTCATTATTTCCTGCAATGAGAGGATAATAACCGCTTCCTGATACCGTAGCCTTTTTACTTACCGCAGTCGCTTTAATCTCCACTCCTTCAACCTCGTTACCTACAATGAGATAATAACTGTAAACGGTCTGATCAAAGGTAGGAGTCAATTTAAGCTCATTGCCGCTGTTGTCGAGAATCTTGAGGCTCTTTAACCTGTTGTTCGGGTTAAACTGTGTCGTAGGTTTCTGACAAGGAGTTTCCGGCATATTCAGATAAACCGGTATAGAAAACACAATCGGAGAATCAATCATATTCTTGTAAGCTGCAGCCACTTTCCTGGCTTCGGCATATGGCGCCTCTACATTAGTCATATATTGGTGTGAATATGTCGATGTCGGTGTCACGTTAAACTTCTCCAGATATATTGTATTCTGTCCCCTGTTTATATAACGGCTGCCGATGTACTTAGCCCCGCCCACTATGGATCTGTACGGGCTTGTCCATGGGATAAGATACTCTTTGTTCTGGGACGAACTGTTTGTTCCGTTTTTTGCAAATTTCAGTCCGTTGGCGATTGCCCCGCCGCCAGGGCTGTCATTGGCTCCTATATTATAAAAGTTATAGTATCCTTCATAACCGCTGTACTTACCTGTTGCGCTGCCGCTTAAGGTTGTGGAACCGGTAACCACTTCCTGCTTTACTCTGGATGCAAGATGATATGGACTTACACCCGACGCTTCGGCGGCTTTTATAAATGTTTCGGCATATGTCAGGGTTTTGTAATTGCCGTCGTCATCCAGGAAGCTGTATGAAGCATTGGCCAAGGGTGTTCCTGCCAGAATTTTTTCCACTCCCTGTACGGTTTGATAATTGCTCTGATATGTAAGCAGTTCAAACTGGAATATATAGTCTTCGGTAAGGAAATTCCTTGGATCCATGTAATATTCGATAGCCGCTTTCGAAGCCGTTACCCAGTAAGTGCCGTCAAATACCACAAATGTGTCCGTCTTCCAGTTATATGCCCCTTCGTCAAATGACAACCATTCATAGCTGCGGGTATTCGGTATCGTATTCTTGCCCGGAATGCTTTCATTGGCAATCACCGTATCCCAGTCCAGTCCGGTATGATATGCCTTGAATATCCAATTCGGATGAAGGGCATGAAGCTTTCTTAAAGCATCCTTGTAGCTTTCCGGGAAGCCTTCCATGATAAGCATGGTCTCAAAATCTACATTGTCATATACACCCGGTGAAGGATAGGGTGTTGGAGTAGGGGTGACCTCCGGCAGGTTTCCCTGTGAACCCTCGGATGACCAATTGGCATCGGACGGCAGTCCAGTTCCCACATATATATACTCGGCCCTTACATGTCCGGCTATCCCGCTGGAGGTGGTTATCTTATACCATGGCTGTCCGTCCACTTTAATAACTTCCGTGACCGTAACCTGAGTTCCGCTCGTAAGTAAAACAGGCATACCGTATGCGTCATACAGGAAATTATAGGATAAGGCAACATTTTCATAAACATTCAGATATACGGTATTGCATACATAACCGTTTACCGGTTCGGTAATAGTTGTATATACCGGATTATTTGCTATTTGAAGTACCTTTTCCGGCTCCGAAGTCGGTACGGGGGTCGGTATAGGACTCGGCGTAGGTGTCGGAGTCGGACTGGGTATGGGTGTTGGTGTCGGAGTCGGCGTCGGTGCCTTGCTCGGTGTCTTGGTAGGTGCAGGACTGGGAGTCGGACTCGGTGTAGGGGTTGGACTCGGTTTTGGAGTCGGTGTCGG
>Ga0134104_1002826_pt1 | contig 10586 bp, 7 predicted proteins | sample 15_3_2metaG_FD_94455 | JGI IMG/M metagenome (GOLD analysis project Ga0134104, IMG submission 94455) | Switchgrass degrading microbial communities from high solid loading bioreactors in New Hampshire, USA - 15_59_3.3_214_A2 metaG | ecosystem: Engineered > Bioreactor > Semi-continuous > Anaerobic >...
AGAAGACCAGTTGCCCATAAAGCTTTATGCAGAAGACGAAGACTTGCTGGAGGACGCACTCACCGAGAACAAACAGGCGCTTTCCATGGCAGAAGTGTACAGCAACATCTTAAGCGGAACCCTTGATGCCTTTGCCTCGATAATCTCAAACAACCTGAACATAGTAATGAAATTCTTAGCCGCCATAACGATCATCCTGGCCATCCCGGGATTGGTCGGCACATTTTATGGCATGAACGTGTTGTTGCCCTTGCAGAATAACCACCATGCCTTTAGCTTCATCCTCCTGATCTCAGGCATAGCAGTATCCATTGCCGCCTTTATATTTCATAAGAAGAACATGCTTTAAAGTAAAACTCAGCTATTTAAATAAAACCGAAATGAGCTCTGCTGTTACAAATAAAGCTCCCTAGCATCAACATGATGTCAGGGAGCTTTATTTGTAACAAACCTTCGTCCCCTATAGTCGGGTCACAAACGAAAAGATAAAAGAGCTTAAGGAGTTAGCTGGGCAAGTGTTTCCGTCCCCTATAGTCGGGTCACAAACCTATTGAGCTGTTTCGTATTACACCAAATAATGAAGGTTTCCGTCCCCTATAGTCGGGTCACAAACTGTACAATTCCCGGACGCCGAAGTAACCACGGCGGAGTTTCCGTCCCCTATAGTCGGGTCACAAACCATGCTTGTATATCGCATATGGAGTTGCCTCCGCTAGTTTCCGTCCCCTATAGTCGGGTCACAAACACCAAAACAAACGGGTATGCCTTCGGCGGAGAATTTCTGTTTCCGTCCCCTATAGTCGGGTCACAAACTATCTAATTGCGCTTGTAATTTCTGAACTTCTTCTGGTTTCCGTCCCCTATAGTCGGGTCACAAACGGCACGTGGGGAACATGGAAATCGATTCCCCTTGTTGTTTCCGTCCCCTATAGTCGGGTCACAAACCTAATAATAAATTACCATCTGCATTAAGTAAGTATTAGTTTCCGTCCCCTATAGTCGGGTCACAAACGGAAAACGATGACGTGCCTTATGTGAGCCCGTCCAAGTTTCCGTCCCCTATAGTCGGGTCACAAACCGGCGCGGTCGTAGCAAGCACGGGAAGCTGGACCATGTTTCCGTCCCCTATAGTCGGGTCACAAACAATGGCACATTCACACCAAATGGCTGCCTATCCAAGGTTTCCGTCCCCTATAGTCGGGTCACAAACCAAGACTTCAACTTCTCTACAGCTTCTGTAGTATAGTTTCCGTCCCCTATAGTCGGGTCACAAACTAATCTGCTTATCCAGTGCCTTCATTTGTTCAAACTGTTTCCGTCCCCTATAGTCGGGTCACAAACCGGGCCTAATCTACCTGGGGGCAAACTGACGAAATACGTTTCCGTCCCCTATAGTCGGGTCACAAACGTGCGCGATAGGTTGGCCTACAAGTTTGCCACCGCAAGTTTCCGTCCCCTATAGTCGGGTCACAAACCCAATTTTAAATATTGGTAATTGTCAAGGTTCTGTAGGCATAAACATCCTAAATCTTGTGTCGATCTCAGGTAGAGTAAAAATCCCGGGGGATCGACATAAACATATTAGTTTGAGGCCAAAAAATATAACAAGGCACGTATTTGAGGTTCGCCTAAAGGATAATCGCTTAAAAGTTCCTCTCCATGAGGGAGTATTTTCTTGAGCAAAGTTTCTGCTACCATTATGCTATTCTCTGCGTCTTCTTCGCTCACGGGCTTCATGCCATGTGCCACAACAGAGCTGTTTCTTTTTTCGCGCAGTTCTTCTAATATATCACTGACTTTGACCTCCTGAAGTGAAGATTTTCGTCGAACCTTTAATGTTGTTCCCAAAACCCTTGCAAAAACCTGATCTTTTAGTAGTTGTAATATCTTGATAGTTTTAAATAATGACAGGTCTTTGTCGTAGTCATAATTGCCTATCGCTTGTTTAACAAGCTCAAGATTAACTGTATTTTTGCTCAGGCCTATATTTCGAGGCTCAATGCCATGTTCCTGCCGCAACCTTAAATAGAATACTCCTTCACATATTCGCCAAAAACGTGCCAAGGTATCCGTATATGCTTTTCTGGCAAAGCATCTTTTAGCGTTAAACAGTATGTCCGCTAAGTTTTCAGGCGTCTCGTCTTCGCCCTCAGCCTTTAGATGTGACAGAAAATCCGTTTGCTTTTTTAAAATACCAGCTATGTCACCGGCATCCACAGTATTTCGCCATCTTTGCTCAATAGAGGCTAAACGCTGATGAGCTTCTTTGTAGTGAAGGAGATCCCAGAGACTATAGGCTTTCAATGCTCTGGCTGTAAGTTCCGCTACATTTCGTCTTTGGCTGTAAATGCTTATTTCGCTTAGTTTTTGGCACTCTATCGACATTACTTCAAAATGATATCCAGCGAGGTAATTGCGAAGGCGGCTTATTATGCTTTCCTCTTCTAGAAACATCAAATTTATTTCCGATATCCGTTCAGTGCCTGGCTGAATTGCCTTTGGGTTGCGAACTTGCCATAGGCGCGGGGATTGCAGATATCCAGCGTGAGCAAGCACGTAGAAACATGTACACATTTGTGGAGTCCCCGAGGAACAATTGAGATGCAGTTCGAAATCTCCGCCGCATCTTTTTAGCTCATTCAATATTATATCTATATTTTCCCTAACACGTGGTAATAATTCGTTAAAATTCGTTGGATCGGAAACAAGAATAGGCCTTATGAAGCAAGAGATATCAGGTGAAATATCATCTTCGTATGCTTTTAAGTATTCTTCAGTCTCTCTGGCATTATCCTCTGTTGAGGATGTTATGCTTGCTCCTTTGGCTGTAGGCATCAAATACACTATATTGGGCTTTAAATGTTGACATAAAGTGATGACCGCTCCAAACTCGCCTGTTTTATCAGAAACCGGGTCTTGATTGCCGACAAAGGAGAGCAAAACTTTTTTCATTTTATGTCATCTCCAAAAGGATTATCTTTCACTGTCTATAATTTCGTTAACTGTCACTTTTGCCCATCCGAACGTGTGTGCAGGTTGATCATTTACCGTTGCAACTTTTCTAGACTTCGGAAAAGTAAAATTATTGTAGGATTTAAACCAAATATCACGAATCTTTATGCGTTCTTCTTTTGAAAAATGAAGATCTAATGACAAAGAAAGCAGGCCAGAGCCCCAACCTACTCGAATGTTTACTCCATCGTTTTCAATTTTATTCAATTCCTGCACCAAATGATCCAGACCGGCTAATTGAAAAAAATCCCTTTCTGCCTTTAAGATATCTGCGCATTTATTATGGCTAAATTCCAACCATTTTCGTAAATCAAGAGGTGGTCTCTGGTGAGACCGACCTTTAAGAAGTCTGCATAATTCTTCGTCGTAAGTCAAACGACACTTGAACTTAATGCCGGAAGGCACTACTTCAACATTAAGCTTCGCATTTCTAGCGCCGTAATGATAGCCTGATTTAGGGTTTAAGCTTACAACCCTTACTGTTTGCACCTCAGTGATATACTTTTGCGATGAATAGGCATCTGTAAGCCTTAGGGCACGTAGCCAATCACCGTGAGGAGTCTTACGGTTGTGAACTTCAGCCAGCGTTGCGCGCAACAAATTGTCCAAATCCTTTCCTGGGGTTCTATCTCGCGAATCCCTTTTAGTTGGCCTGTTAATTCTTTCCCTCACTATATTAAGTTCACGAGAATTATTGGTTATACAATATAGCATAGCTCCTCTTAAGGCCCCTTTTATGCTAGAAGCCGGAAGGTAAGTCTCTCCGGTAACTTGATCGGCAATAAAAGGCATTACATTGGAAAACATCTCATGGTCAAACTTTTTTATTCTTCTCGCCACGAAATCGCTAGTGGGAACATTGTTAAGATGAGATCGTAAGTAATTATCAAGTGTAGGGTATGATTCTTCCTTGACATATTTAACAAAATCGTCGATCATGCCTATATTAAATAAGGCCTCAGTAAATTTTCTTACGTCAACTAGATACATGTAATTTTTATCTTGCCAGAACTCCAGCGGCGTGAGTTTTCCAGAGGCGCTGCCAATATGAACTGGACTCAAAGTCTCAATGGTAACATCGTAGTTAATCATCTCATTTCGCCTCCAGCCTGGCGCCTATTATGAAGGCTAAGCCATTGCGATAAACGGGGTGAGCGTCAAAACCGCTTGGAGCAACATCTACTACAGTTCCCGACACACGTCTATGGAAGACGCTTCCCTCGGCAATCATCAAGACACGCTTATGCCTCATGCCAAAATTGGCCTTTTCTCCTTCAAGCCATCCGGTTCGTTCGACAAGTCGATAAGAATAAAGGTTGTCTCTTATTTCCCCATCGGAGGCTGGGTGAAACAGCGATAAAGTTACGTATGCATTGGGCGTCTCGGGCTCATCGAGATAAAAACTGTCCTCAAATTCAGCCTCAAAGGCTCCATAGCCCTGGCTTCGACGTCCGCCTATACCTTCTTCGCCCAAAAATTTGAGTGCCGCCTTGAATTTGGGCATTTGTTCCGCTTTTAATTTGACCAGAAAAAATAACCCTGCACCTAAACTATTGGCAAAAACCGTTTCACCCACGTAGTAGAGGTTTGAGGCTAAAGTCATGCGATCCAGAGACACCTTAGGTTGAACGGCAGAGATTATGGCCTTGCTAATTATGTCGCTCGTGTTAAGCACTTCTTCAAGGTCGAGCGGCATTCCTGTGATCCATTTTTTAAAGTTATCATAGTCGACAAAACGTATTCTTTTAATTGCTTTGCCGTATTGTATGGCAAGATCTGACGTGAAGTCCGGAATCGGCAAAAGAGGCCGCGGAAAGTAGTATATATTGCCCACAAAGGGGAAGGCGGATGTCAAAACGATATCTGACATGGTTTCGCCAAACAGTCGAAGCCAAGCCTGGAATATGGCGCTATAAAGTGTGTCGGAATGGATAAATTGAGAGGTTTCTTCCAATCCAATTCCTGCTTCTCCGATATGTAACGGCGTCTTGAATATAATTTTTACTAACATCATTATTCTATCCCCGATGAAGCTCATAATTTAGGTTGTTGGGGCTGAAGCATTTTCCTTATAACTTGCTCTATGTTTTGTTTAACTTCTATTTCTACTTTATTTTCAGCTTTTGCTTCACCGGCATAGAATCGTGAATCGCGCCATGTAAGAGAAACTGTCTTTATTTCGACGTTGCCGTAACCGCGGGAACCATGTCCGCCTAAATAATCATTATTTAAAAGCCGAATAGATATAAAAAGTTCTTTCATATCTCTTAATACTTGTTCAATATCCTCCCGCTGCCACGTGTTGTAAACCATTTGAAATGAAAATTCAGCTCCCCTTGGCACCCTTTCGATCTGGCGGGGATTTGCCGCACAAGTGATCCTATCCAAGGTATTTTCAAACTTAACTTCCGAAAGATAGTAAGCGCTTTCCATTCTTAACATATGCTCTCGGCTTTGGTCGGTAAGATAAGCATCACGAATGTAAAGATGAGCAGGGATATTTTGAGAAGTTTCTTTAAAACGACTGGCGCCAAATAGATTGCAGATCGTACAATTACTATCTCCGCATTCATGATAGCGTATCATTTGACCTCCTCCAATTGGCATACACTTATTGAAAAAATCTAACTTTCCTTGTTCTGCGTAATGATATTTCTCAAGCAAGCTTCTAAGCTTTCCCTTTAATGAGCTTCCCGGTATATATGGCTCTCGAGAGTAGGCATCCCTTATGACGAGAAGATCGACGCCGCCTATTTCACTCACGTCTTTGTTGCCGCCGATGTGAAGCCCCGTCAAGCATGTCATATTTCCTTCTATAAGCATTTTACCGAAAATAATATTTTCAGCCATTTGAGAAACCTCCTTTTATTCTGATCCGCCGTAAAACTTATGATAGGCTACTATAGAACGTACAAAACGAACAAATACATTAAAATCATTCCATCCCTGTTGTCCATTATTTCGTATTTTCGAAATCATCGGTTCCAAGACGCGCAAAAGCGGCATAGCTGATTCATTTCGACCTGCCGCATAGGCGAGATAAACTTTTAGGTATTCCGCATGGGCCTTGTTAAAATCTCCTGGCCCTTCCTTCTTGACGCCTACTTCTGATTCCATGACAGCTCCGAGAAATCGCCTGATTTGGGATGTCTTGAGGTTAACAGCCAATATCGCACCTATGGCTTTGGCAAGCTCTACCAAAAGCGTTGCATCCGCTGAAGACGGATAATCCATTTTTTTAATTTCTTGATATAATATATTGATAACTTGCTCCTTTAGTTTGTTTAGTTCTTCCTTCCAAGCATGGTATGAACCCTCCCATGCTTGTACATATCGTTTTGTATTCTCGTCAACACTTAAAAAGTAGTTTTGAAAGGCCTCCTTGTTATTTTCAAAAAAGTCATTTTTTATTTTTTTGTCACTAATGGAAGCCTTGTTAAGCATGCGATACCAAATTGCCTGTTCAACAAAGGGTTTTGAGGCCAATAAATCGCTCAAATTGCCCTGATTAGTCGGCACTTTCTGTCACTCTCCTTAACATAAGTTTTAAAATAGCTAACACAACAGGTAACCGCCGCGTTAGATCGTTATCGCTTGCACATAGGGCCAAAAGCTTGTTGTAAAACTTGATACCATTTCCATCTTTAGCGGCAGACCTGGCACGTGCAAAAAGATAATAAAGATTTGGATACACCCAAACTCTACTGTTGGAACAGGTAGTGTCGCTAAAATCGTCCATCTTTTCCTCTTGTGCGCTCAAGCGACAATACTCGCCAACTAGAGCTCCAAATCTCTGGAGGAAGCTTTTTGAAAAGCCTATGGGCCTAACCACTAAACCATCTTGTTTGATTTGAGGTGTAAAGATGTGCAAATATTGACGCAACTCTTCTACCTCATCCCATGAAAATGAAATGCCCATGAGACACAAGCTGTTACGGCCGCTATGTTTGGCCTTGGCTTCAGCCTCAGCAGCTATATCTGCCAATTTGTAGATTGCCATTTTTTCGTCGGCGATTACTATGCCCCCCGATATGGTTATATCCTGATTTAGACAAGTAAACTTTCTAAAATCGCTGTTGATGATGTTAGCAGTCTCGATAACAGCATCCCACGTACCCACGAGAAATAGGTCGTCACCTCCAGCGTATATCACATTGACTAGGATGCCCCTAGGCTCAAGGGGAAGAAAACTATAGCTGACGCTATTAGAGAGGAGCCTTGGAAGGTAATATTTAAAATATTGATTCAACCTCGCTGAAAGATCGCTCATTCTAGCAAAGGTTGCATTTTGCAAGCCTTTAGAAAAAATTTTCCCCAAGTGATCCACATCCATTCGCAAGACGCCTATTTTTTTATCACCTATAGACATAGAGGCAAGTTTGCTTAAATCGCTTTCGGTATAATAAGAACCACTAGGAAAGGGCCGAATCGGGTAGTCATTAGCAGGTATATCCCAAGGGTAGCTCATATGGTACGCTGCGGAAACATCTTTAGGTGGCTTATCGGAAAAATGGTAGTATCGATTAAACACAGTCAGGGATAGGGCTGCAGATGAATGCAAATCCAGTGGTTGTTTTGTCTCGTAAAAGACATCTAGGTGAGGCAATTGCTGACCCAATTTAGTCATATTGCAACAAAATTCACATAAATTAAGTGTGGTTTCGCCAAGATTTACAGGGTTAACATCCTTGCACTGATGGCAAATCTGACATTCGCTTGCTGTGGATCTGGGGCTAAAAAAATTTATTGAATCTTCGAGAAGAAATGGTTCCCATTTTTTATTTTTCTGCAAACGAAGCTTTTCATGCAGTGAACTCCATGCTCTTTGAAGGCGACTTTCTTCTCCCATGAGATCAGTGCCATTTAATTCTTCTGCAGCAATGCAAAGGTAAAGAGAAGTGCCAAAGTTTTCATAAAGCCAGCCGTTAAATTCTTTAAGAAATTTGTTTAATCCATCTTGAGACACTTTGGTATTGGGGGCTAAAAGATAAAAACCGCCACCTGACGCGTAAATTAGGTTTGAACGCCCTAGGTTCAGCAATTCACATAATTGGGTTGCTGCGCTTTCGATCATCAAATCCAGATAAAAAGAGCGGGCTCTCACGGTTTTTAATACAGCCTTTGAACTTGTTGTATAGATGAAATCCTGTATGCCCGATAAATCTGCTCCTACCAAGATATAACGCCTTTGATTTCTTTTATAAATTTCGTCTTTTAGATCAATTTCGTCCCAATTATATTTATCGACGAGAAAGAGGTAATTACACAAGCTTAAAGCAGCTGTACTCTTAAGATGATAATAAAGCGAGGTATCCGGCCACGATCCAGGAGAAGCGTAAGTATACTCAGGCATCTGACTCAGATATTTTTCTAAAACCAATAGAAGCCTATCTTCTTGAAAGTTATCGGGATTACTCAGAGCTTTACGCAGCATGATCCACACGTTCTTGTAAAAATTAGCAACCTTTTGTTTAGACAATCTTTCATTGTCAATGGGGTAGGGGGTATCTTCTAAAAGCAGTGGTTCCCAACTGTGTATTTGGCTTGGAGCACGATCAAGGGCAATCTTATCAAAAACGACACCCATTGCATGGTCAATCTCGAATGATCCACTTTCGATTAAACCTCTGCGCTCCATTCCCGATGCAATGTTGTCAGCTTCAGCTACCAAATATATCAAATTTTTTACACTAAAAGAGCCATTATAAGCCTCAGCTGCCAGGTCATAATATTTCGGATCCTTGGGGGGTATAAAATGATGTCGGCGAATTGCTTCCTGTACCTCATTTGGTAAATTTTTATGTCTGGCCCATTTGAAACCCAATTCCTGATGTCTATTAGCGTGGCGGTATTCAGGGGGAAGAGCACGATATATCAATTTGCCAATATCATGTAAGAGAGATGCCAATATTACCACATCAGAATTCAAGCACACATCACCTCTCTATCTTAATTTCATAACGCCCGAATCCAAAGGCAATGCCTTTGCCTATTGCTAGCACCTCCCCTGCCTTGAGAAATGGGTAAAAATCTGACAATTCCCCACGATATACAAAATCGCCCACAATGCCTCCCAGTTTCATATTTGTCCTTTGAGTACTTGAGTATCGATTATAATCAAACCATTCCCATTGACCTTCTGGCTGTGTGATTTCGTTTGACGCACTGGCTCTAGCAACTAGCTTAGCATAGTCTATTTGCGGGTACTTGCCTATTGTTTTAAAGTATATATCCGAAATTCGTCTCAAACTTGCTCGAAGCAATATGTGCAACTCGGGAGATGAGACTAGCCGATTTTTATGTTTCAGTCGCAGTGGACTGAGAGTTTTTATCCTCAAAGCGGTTACTTTCGTTCTATTGTGAATATAGTCACTCAAAGAGAAAGGATGTAATCCAGCGGGAGAACATTTCTTATCTTTGCAATATACAGGCAATTCAACGCCATCTGGGGTCTTCGCTATTACCTCATTCATTTCAAATTTACCACGTTTTGAATTGCAATCCTTCAAGCCCAATCCTCGAGAAGCCATGTTTTCCAGGCAATAATAAAAATATGGGAAATAAGCAACTGCCGGGCCAAAAAGTCGTAAGTTCAAAACGAATTTCTCGCCAGGATGAATCAACAACGGGGTATCGGGGTCAAAGAAGCTTAGATAAATAGGGGAAAGATTTTCTTTTTGACCTCTCCCTGAGCTTGGTAGGGGAGAGAATTCTGAAGATAAGGACGCGATATCTTGATTTTGTGTCTTTGTATTCTGTATTCCGCCTGGCGGGTGAGAAAAAAGTTTATTGTAAACACAAAGGTTTTCAATATCGCATCCTGTGCAATTTTCCCTCAAAGGGGTGACGCAAATTGTAGATCGAAGGGAGGTTCCCAATGCACTTCGCAAGGCATTTTCTTTAAAGAAAGGCAATTTTATGTCATCTAAGGCAGTAAAAATAATTTTCAAATCTAAAACTTTGAGTTGCTGCCACATATCACAACAGTGCCTCCTTGTCCTCCCTGTGCCAAATACATATATATAGAAACTATTTTATGAATCGTACGCTATAGGCGCTTTTACCATGCGAACAATATGTAAATTTGGTAAATAATAGCACATAGATACCACAACGTCAATACAACTAGTTACTGCTTCTTATACGAACACACTAAATTTGATACCATTGATAATATACAATGTAAACATTTAATTTTTATGGCGATTTCATACAATTTTTAAATTTAAAATTTCATGTTGGGCGGTCTCCATCGATATTCAGTAGGCTACTCCACTCACTCATATGTTCATGCGCAGCAAGAGCCTAAAGTCTCGTTGTGATCATGGTTGAAATCGCATATAACGAACAAGATCTCTTGGTATTTTGATGGCGTTTGGTAAAAACCCGACTAAAACAGATCCATCTTTAGGAGCGTCGGCCTCCCTCGATTTTCACGAATTTCCCCTCAAGGTGTTGAATCCTAACTACGGTTCATGGTAATATTAATCGTGCCTAAGACGGACCTGTAGCTCAGTAGGATAGAGCGACGGCCTCCTAAGCCGTAGGTCGCCGGTTCGAGTCCGGCCAGGCCC
>Ga0134104_1002858_pt1 | contig 10473 bp, 4 predicted proteins | sample 15_3_2metaG_FD_94455 | JGI IMG/M metagenome (GOLD analysis project Ga0134104, IMG submission 94455) | Switchgrass degrading microbial communities from high solid loading bioreactors in New Hampshire, USA - 15_59_3.3_214_A2 metaG | ecosystem: Engineered > Bioreactor > Semi-continuous > Anaerobic >...
GAGGCTCATTGTCAAGAGGACCGTGGAATAAATGCGGAAATCTGGTATATTCTTCACTTTTCAATGTCCAATAAACCTAACTACTCCCATATTGCTTTTTTCATAAGTTATTTAACACTACCAAATTGTTTTCTCTGGGAGCAGAAATTCTGCTCCCAGATTTTGTAACTTTTTTTTGTCCTTTATCCTATTGTTTTATTAACTTACCAGCTATAAATCCTAATTCATATAATCCTATTTCACCATCTCCGTTTATGTCAGCTTTCTTTATTGCATCCCAACCAGGATCTCCTTCTTTAGCTCCATAGTTGTATGCAACAAGTCCTATGTCTCCTATGTCATGTCCGGGTATATCGTTTATGTCACCTGTCTTTTCAGTGATTACAAGAGATTCGAATTTTTCAATTGCAGCATTCAGATCTGCTATTGCCTGTGCTATCTCTTCAGGTGTGGCTGATGGATTATTATAGACAGCTTGTGCTACAGTAATTGCCTGTTTTAATATTCTATCCTTTGTACCTGCAGGGTACTGTCCAACTTCAATTCCTTCTACTGCCTGGTTGTAAAGAGCTTGCGCATCACCAATTGCTTTTTCCAGATCTGCTTTCTTTACATCCACAGAAACAGTGATGCTGCTACCTTCGACACTGATTTCATTTCCATACCTGTTACCAAGTACCGCATTTGCTTCTATTGAACCAGTTCCAGATCCCTTAGCCTTAAACTGAACTTTGAGCACATCTTTAGCACCGGTTACTACGTTTTCAGCTCCCTTATGTGCTACAATAAACCTTACGTTTCCTGCATCAGCATCATTTTCAGCAATTATTATTTCCGATGAATCATTGCCATCTACAGTTTCTGCACCGACATACTCAAATACGTTTTTGTTATATTTAATTGTTATATCTTGTGCAGATATTTCTTCAACATTTGCCAGCCCATAGGTTACTTCAAAGGTTTCGCCAACGTTTGCCGAAGCAGGTCCTTTGAGTGTAATAACAGCTTCATTGGTCACAGTAACTTCTGCAACTGCTTTTATTTCAGTTCCGTCTACAGTACCTTCTACCGTGAAAGTACCTTCCTGTGCGTAGGAAGCAGGATCTATTGCATCCCAGGCTACACTTGCAGTTCCGCTTGAACCATCTTCATATTCTACTGCTACATATTGCGGCAGTTTGGGTGGTATTCCTACAGGTGTTGTGACATATACTTTTTCAACATTGACTATATTTGGAGCACCAGGAGAAAGTACTCGAATGTACTGGCAGTAGGTGTCAATTACAGGATTAGTTGTGTTCTTTGTTGCATATACACCAATCTGTGGATTGAACAGATTAACTTCAACTGACCCTACACTTGTGAAGTTTTCACCATCTAATGAGTAGAAACCTTCATAGGTGTTACCTGTCTTCTTAATCCTGTAGTAGATTATAAAGTCAGGTGTGCGAGGTGCAACATCTAATCTGACAGAACTTTCACCATTGAATGAGCCGTTTACTTCAAAGCCAAATTGGCACTTTATAGCTTCCCAGGGCCAGTTACTATACTCACTGCCTAACTTGATATAGTTATCTTCATCCTGCCATACCAATAATGACATCTGCTGATAGTTTGCAGACGGAGCTTCAGGGAAATACGACTTGCATTCTACTTCCCAATCTCCCAAAGCAGACTGTACAAATACGTTTTTCCATCCTGTACCTGTCTGATGGAAATCATTATCCTGAGTTGGCAGCCTCAAACCGAATCCCTCTTCTATGGAGTAGCCTTCCGGATCCTCGTTTAGAACCGTCCATACACTTCTATCCAAGGGAGCACCTGTCGTAAAGTCGTAACTTACCGGCTCGCTACCAAATGCTATACTGTATATAGTGCTGCCTAATTCATTAGATATCAATACTCTTGCTATACCCGGGATACTTTCTGGTGGAATTACTGTTACCGTCATAGTTGGATTAGCAGCTTCTGCTCTTACTTCCGGAACGGCACTTCCTCTTGGCATCTTTATTAAGTAGTTTGTTTCTTCAGGTGAAAATCCTTCAAGAAGCTTGCCGTTAACGGTTATTGATGAAGCGATTGGGAATCCTGCATCTGGTTCGGCTACCTTCAGATATGTGAAGGTTGCATTGATAGAACCTGCCTGGGATGGAGCCCCATTGGATGCCAACAATCCTATTCTCGGGTTCATATATGCTGCAATTGTTGAAGCAAGTTCTGTAAAGGCGACACCATCAGTAGAATAATATGCTGTATATCTTGAGCCTTCCTTAGTCAGTCGCAGATACAATTCAGTCAGTCCACTTATATTCGCAGAACCTACCGTTGCCATTTCGCCATTGGCTGTGTTGAAGAATCTGAAGCCGGTATTGCTGCCTGAATACTCGTAGTCCAGCTTGATGTAGTTATCAATGTCTTCGAATACTACCAGGCCTGCCTGCTGATAGCTGGCACTAGGAGTAGCTGACAACTTGATGTTGGTCTGAACCAGCCAGTCTCCGGCTGCCTGTTGGAGGAACAGATTATTGACGGAATCGTCTGAGAAATCTCCAACCTGAGTAGTTATTTGCAACCCGTCGTTTATGAAGGTGTAATTATCACTATCTTCATTGTAGACCGTCCATTCATCTCCAAGTGCACCTGTCTTGAAGTCGGCAGAAAGAGGAGGACGTCCTATACCAATATAATAAGTTTGCTGGAAACTTCCTTCCTTAGTCACAATAGTGGTAATTCCCGGAATGGATGTTGCAGGTGTAACTGTTACTTCAACTTCAGGGTCAGAAATTACAGGCTCGATCTCAGGAATATCATCTACACCATAAGGTACGCAAACTGAGTATTTGAAACGGTCTTCTTTAAAGTCCTCTATTGGTTTGCCGTCTACATTGATACCTTCCAAATAGCCTTTGGAATCTACATATACAATGAAATCTGCAGATTCACTGACTCCCTCATAGCTTACAGTTGCAGTGATGGTAGCTACACCACCTGACTTAGTGAGAATAGTTCCATCTTCCTGTATCGATACTACCGAAGGACGGTTACTGGTGTATGTGACTTCCATACCTTGCGGCAATGGTTTGCTTTCGCCTTTCTTTATGTAGCCATACAGGCTTTCATCACTCATGGCAACTGTAATCTTCGGGATAACTTTCTTATTCTTGCTAAAGAATACACGGTTTGGTATATCTTCGTCGCCTTCCTGGTGAGCCTTAACTGTGACAACACTAAGTACAGGCTTCAGTTCACCGGTAACCTGGAATGTGTCACTCTGCACGATATCTTCGCTTGATTTACCGATCTGAACTTCATATGTGCCGTTGTAAACTTCATATCTGTCATCTTCTGTATCAAAGAACGCCATATCTTTTACGTCTACTGTAAAGTTTACAGTCTTGGTTTCATCCGGCTGAAGGTTAATTTTTTCAAATCCGAGCAGTCTCTTTATAGGAAGCTCAAGTTCCGCCGGAGCTCCCGGAGTGGCAATATATAACTGTACAACATCTGCACCTGCTATGGAACCTGTGTTCTTAACATCAACACTTACTTCCAAGGTACCGTTTGCATCAAGATTTTTGTTCTTTATCTGAAGATTTGAATACTGGAATGTAGTATAGCTCAGACCATGTCCGAAAGCATAGTCATAGTTTCCGGTGTAGTACATATAAGTACGTCCCGGTGTACCTTGTTCAGGCCTGATTCTATAGTCTTCAATGTTTGGAATATCTTTATCGGTTGGATACCATGTAAATGGTAGATGTCCACTTGGATTATAATTGCCTAACAGTACATCAGCAATAGCCTCTCCCTTGCGGAGGCCAAGGAAACTGCTCCACAGTATTGCAGAAACGTCATCCTTGAATTCAGTTAAGTCAACCTGCCCTACAGTTTCAATGAAGGCGATTGTGTTAGGATTTTCAATTGCAACCTCTTTAATCAGATTTGCCTGAGAACCTGGCAAATTGATTGTTGAACGGTCATGGTCCTCACGTGAAGTACCGTTGTCGGTGCTGACATAGACTATGGCCAAATCAGCATCAGCGGCAGCACTCACTGCAGCATAATCAATATTTACAAGGTTTGCAGCACTGGTACCGCTATCAGTAAATCCTTTATAATATGTTACTTCAGCTTCTGGATTGATTGCTTGTATGGCATTTTTTATTCCGTTATAAGGGCTAACAATATTCTTGTTGGCATTGCTTCCCTGAATTGCGGAATAACCACCGAGGTTTACACTGTTAGGATTAGCGAAATAGCCTATTACAGCTACTTTGAATGGTCCTGAAGTTGGTACTTCTATAGGCAAAAGTTTTCCTGCCTTACCATCTTTCTTTGTAATTTCTTCGTTCTTCAGAAGCACTATGGACTTTGCAGCAGCTTCACGAGCCAATGCCAATCTTTCAGGCGTTTGAGTAATAGCATTGTTGTTGTTGCTGTTGGTCCATGTTCCCTGTGGAACTCTCTGGCGTGCCTCAGCAATCCATCTTACACTCTGTGGATCATCAAATTCGCCCAGCATCATACGGGTTGTAAACAGACGAAGCAGTGCTGTATCAACATCATTCTCAGTAAATGTACCTGTTTCGGTTTTAATTCCTCTTTCGACTGCCTGAGGTACAGTATTAGTATAGTTGTAATCGTCTCTATAACCTTCATTACATTCAAGATCCGTTCCTGCCATCATGGCAAAAGCTGACCTCTCATAGTAGTCTACCGGACGGGTCCAACCCTCAGGAATCCATTTATGTCCGACAGTAATTCTGCTTATAGAGTCGCAGTCAGTGGTGATATATCCTGAAAACCCAAAGGTTTGACGTAGCAGTCTGTCCAGCAGGTAAACACTCGCCGTAGCAGGTATACCATTGACTGTATTGTAAGCGGTCATTATTGACTGAATATCTGCTTCTCTGATGATATTTCTATAAGGAGCAGTATAGTACTCTCTCAGTGAACGTAAATCAACGGCGGAGTTCCCACTGAGTCGGCTTGCTTCGCTGTTATTGGCAGTATAGTGCTTCAATGTAGCGATAGCTTTATAATAGCCATCCGGATCCAGTAAGTTACCGTTCATATCCTTACCTTCCAGGCCATTTACAAACTGAGAGGCAATTTTTCCTGTCAAATAAGGATCTTCACTGAAAGCCTCGTCATTACGTCCCCAGCGTGGATCACGGGCAAGGTTCACTGTCGGTGAATAGAAAGTGAGGTTTCTGCGGTTGTCGGGTACAACTTCACGTGCTTCATCGGAAATTGCAACAGCTTCCCTGTACATCAGTTCCGGATCCCAGCTTGAACCCAGTGAAAGAGAAATGGGATAGGATGTTGTATTCCATACCATGCTGCTGTTGCCTGATGCATTTAATTGCAATGATGAAACACCGTGTAAGCATTCATTCCACCATCCGTAAGTCTCAATACCTAAACGTGGGATAGCAGGAGCCCGGCTGCTTATCATTTGAGATGCTTTTTCTTGCAGTGTCATGCGAGATATCAAATCTGCCGCTCTTTCTGCAAAAGAATATGAGGTGTCCAAATAAATTGGAATGCCCGGGTCAGTCTCTCCATCTGGTTCTGCAGCAACCTGTACAGGCAGAACACTGAACACACTTAAACAAATGCTAAGTGCCAGAACCAAAGATAAGACTTTTCTGATTTTTGACATCTTACCATCCTCCTTATTATAAATGTTTATTTTATACATCCTCCAGACCATCGAATCGTCTATCCAACAGCCTGAATTATTTTATTAACGTTTTATAAATATCGCATTTTTCAATTTTTCAATGATGAGTAACTGCCTTCACTACCTGATACTTTCTCATAAGGCCAGTCGTTGATGCTGCCAAGGTTGTAAACTTTTTTATAACCCAGCTGTAACGCTTTTTTCAAAGCTTCTTGTGAGCGAACACCTTTGGCGCAATAAAAGATTATTTTTTGGGATTTATCAGGAAATATTATTTCAAGGGCGTTGTCAATCTGATCCAGCGGAATATGGATACAGCCCTTTATGTGAGATACCGCATATTCCTCAGCAGTACGAACATCCACAATGTAGGCACCGTTGAGAAAATCGTTCAAAGCCTGTTCAGGCTTGATATTATATTGATATAATTCTTCATTATTCAGGATATCAAACCAGAAGTCATCCCCTACCACAACAACCTTTCCGTCGGCCAATGCCATTTCGTTGATGTTGTGGTCAGATAACCTGGTAAGTTTATGGCAAACGATACACTCTGTGAGTGTAAGCAGTTTGCCGTCGTTGCATGCAACTAAAAGTTGATCCTCGCTTAGTCCTACAACGTTGACGGTAAGCGGAAGGAAATTATCCACCGGCTCACCGTTAACTTCAGTCAAGGGATACGGCCTCCACACCTCGCCGTTAGCACTGGACATAATAATTGGAATACCTGAATCTCTCTGATATTCTCCAGTCAGGAAAAATGTGTCACCTAATGCCCGGATGCTATGGAACCAATATGGCTCATCGTACCCCTTATAAACCTCGTTATAGTCTAATATATTCCAATTTCTTCCATTGGTAGACATCAAGATCTGTCCTTCGCGGGTAACAGCCATACACATCCGGTTGTTAGCGGAGATTGAAATAATACCGTTTTCCGTTTCAGTTTGTATCAAGCTCCAATGCTCACCATCCGAAGAACGAAGCAGTACCCCTCCACTGCCGCTTATCCAAAAAGCACCGCGGAACAGTGCTATATCGTACAGGATTGCGTCAACGCCGCTTTTTACCACATTAAACTCGCTGCCATCCTTCGAAACAAGAATGATACCATCTTCACCTACTGCCACATTGATACCATTTACATAAATTATTCCATTTAAAGATGCTCTTGTTGGTGAAGAAAGTGATACAACAGTTTTATCCGGCATAATACGGTCAATTCGGCCACCGGTGCCGACAGCAATATATGATATTCCGTCAAAGCAAACATCGCGGTAGCCTTCTGGAAATGCAGAGACATTTTGGAAGGCTTTGGTGTTCCGGGAAGAATCAGAACGTGGAGTTTCCGGTTTCGTATTTGACTTTTGCCCTTTATTCACCGGACTTTTATTTGAAACTGCCTGCAAATCTGCCTGATTTGCTTTAGCAGGGGAGGAATTATTCTTATTGGGAGAGGAATTATTATTTTCCCCTTTCTTCTTTGCAGGCTCATCTTCCACAACCCCACTGCCGGCAAATACCTTCCCAGTATTTTTCGATACAATTGCTTTATTTGCCGCCTCTTGTGTCTCCACTTGTTGTCTTACCGAATTATTAGATTCTCCAGGTACGGATTTATTACAAGCAACTAAAGCAAACACTATAAGCAAGCAAATAACTACAATTGCAATTCTCTTCATTATCTTTCCTCCGTATTGCCCAATATTTATATAAATCGCTTGTGCCTGTCTTTTACTTTTTCTTCGTTGACATATCAACCCATACGGCTAAAATAAGTATCAGACCCTTTATAATTTGCTGCCAAAAGCTTTCAGTATTTAAAAGACTCATCCCATTATCAAGACTTGCCATGACAAGAGCACCGATAAGTGCGAAGGGTATTGAACCAATTCCACCTGTCATGCTTGTTCCTCCTATGACACAAGCAGCAATAGCGTCCATTTCAGCCATTGCACCTGCGTTGCTGGTGGCAGCATTCAACCTTCCTGTAAGAATAATCCCAGCTATAGCACTCAAAAAACCGCTAATAATGAAAACCAACAATGTATATCGCTTGTTATCTATACCCGACAACATTGCGGCTTCGGGATTGCCCCCTATTGCATATACGCATCTGCCAAACTTTGTTTTTGTTGCAATGAAGTTAAAAACTAATGTCAGACAAAGCACAATAATAACCGGAATTGGAATACCTTCATAATTGTTCATTACCAGGACAAAGCCAATGATAAGAATTGAGAACAAACAGACTTTTAATATGGACTGATAAATCGGTGGTACATCTAAATTATATTTTTCCCTGGAGGCTCTGGCTTTAAAAACCATTATAATCGTAGCTATCACAGCAATTACAGCAAGAATTATACCTGCTCCTTTTTGAAGATAGTCCTGTCCAATGGCTTTTAGAATAGGAGACGAGAGTGAAATAGAAACACTTTTTGTTATTCCCAGGAGCACTCCCCTGAACATCAAGTAGCCTCCCAGAGTTACAATAAATGCCGGAACCTTTTTGTAGGCTACCCAAAATCCATGCCAAGCTCCGATTAATGTACCCAGTAGTATTATAACAACAAGAGTCGGGATAACATCCCATTGCATTCTTGACTGAAGTATTGCCATAACTCCACCGCACAAACCGAGAACCGATCCTACTGACAAATCGATATGCCCTGCTACGATTACAAACACCATTCCAATAGCAAGTACAGAAGTTACAGATGCTTGTCTTGCAAGTAGTGCCAGATTTCTGGCGCTTAAAAACGTGCCGCCGGTAATGATTGTAAATATAATCCATATTCCTACAAGTACGGAAATCATAGTGTAGGTTCTGATATTTGCTTTTATTCTGGAAGAACTAATAGCTCTTTTTTTCACACTTACATTTGTATTACTCACACCTAATTTCGTATTCATTTAACGACCTCCTGTTGCGTAATACATTATTCTTTCCTGGGTTGCATCTCGATAATCAAATTCTGCTCTGATGGCCCCTTCACACATTACAAGTATCCTATCGCTCATGCCAAGTATTTCCGGGAGTTCGGATGAAATCATGACAATAGCCACACCCTGCCTCACCAGCTCATTCATAATATTATAAATTTCGAACTTGGCACCGACATCAATTCCCCTTGTTGGCTCATCCAGGAATAATATTTTTGGCTTGGTCATCAGCCATTTTGCAAGAACCACCTTCTGCTGATTACCACCACTTAGATTGTTGACCTTTGTTCTCAAAGTAGGAGTTTTAATTCTCAACTCTTTTACATATTGAGAGGTATTCAGATATTCTTTATTTGAGTTTATTACTCCCCAATCGCAAATCTTGTCAATACTTGCCAATGTAGTATTTGTTGTTACCGATTGTTCCAAGACCAGACCATATCTCTTTCTGTCTTCCGACACAAGACCTAAACCGTTTTCTATTGCATCACCAGGTTTATTTATTTCAACTTTTTTACCATTAATAAAGATTTCACCATACTTTTTTCCTGCATATCCACCAAAAATACTGGTAACCAATTCTGTCCTTCCGGCTCCCATAAGACCGGCAATGCCTAATATTTCACCTTTTTTAATTTGAAAACTGACATTATTTATCACGAGCGAACCGGTTCCATCGGGATCATAGACATTCAGTCCTTTTACTTCCATCACTACTTCGCCTGCAGTATGATTTTCTCTTGGAAACCTTTCGGTTAATTCACGGCCAACCATTAAAGAAATTACTTTATCCTCATTGATATCTTTGATATCATATGTGCCAACTGATCTACCGTCTCTTAGGATTGTAATCCTGTCTGCTATGTCAAAAACTTCTCCAAGCTTATGGGAAATATAGATACACGTCACTCCTTTTTTCTTCAACTCTCTCAGAATTCCCATCAGCGTTTGCACTTCACTCTCAGTTAAAGCTGCAGACGGTTCATCAAGCACCAAGATTTTCGCATTTTTGGATAATGCTTTTGCAACTTCAACAAGTTGCTGTTGACCTACTCCAAGGTCTTTTATTTTTGTATGGGGATTAATGTCCATGCCTAATTCGTTTAAGAATTCAGAAGTTTCGTAATACAATTTATCCCAGTCCACTATTCCTGCTTTGCCGGGGAGCTTGCCTAAATAGACATTTTCTCCGACATCCAATTCCTTAACCAGAGCAAATTCCTGATAGATAATTGAAATCCCGGCATTCTCAGACTGCTTTACATTCTGAAACTTCATAACCTCATTATTTATGTAAATGTCTCCTTCATATGTACCATAAGGATAGACACCACCCAGAACTTTCATCAGTGTTGATTTGCCAGCTCCATTTTCACCGCATAGGGCATGAATTTCACCTTTTCTTACACTAAAAGTTACATTATCCAATGCTTTTACTCCAGGAAATTCTTTTGTTATATTTTTCATTTCAAGGATATATTCATCCAAGACTTTCACTTCCTTATCTGCCCATGTTTGAGTGCATATAGAAAACAATCCGGGTAATTACTCCGGGTAATTACCCGGACTATTTTCTAAAATCTATCTAAACAACTACTTCCCTAACTGAAACAACTGCTGATTATTACGCAGGTGCTGATAATTACTCTGGCCATTGATCCTTTGGAACATTTTTGTAAACATCTTCAAGTTTATGCCATCCGTCTTTGATGATAACGTCATACATATTCGAAGCATCTACTGCGACAGGAGTCAAAAGAACTGAATGAACATTAATTTTGCCGTTGTTGGTCTTCTGATTGGCATCTGTTATACTTTCTCCCTTTGCTAATGCAACTGCC
>Ga0134104_1002859_pt1 | contig 10471 bp, 12 predicted proteins | sample 15_3_2metaG_FD_94455 | JGI IMG/M metagenome (GOLD analysis project Ga0134104, IMG submission 94455) | Switchgrass degrading microbial communities from high solid loading bioreactors in New Hampshire, USA - 15_59_3.3_214_A2 metaG | ecosystem: Engineered > Bioreactor > Semi-continuous > Anaerobic...
GATGTTAAATGCGAATATTTTTCCTTGCCTTTGTAAAAATGTTTGTTATTTTTAAAGGCTTCTTTGTTATACCTATTTTTCTTAGAATTTATTTTTAAAAAATGACTTGACTTTAGTTAGCTGGTCTCTGTGCTGTAGAATTTATTTTTAAAAAATGACTTGACTTTAGTTAGCTGGTCTCTGTGCTGTCTGTGCTGTTTAGTTAGCTGGTCTCTGTGCTGTGCGCTATCGGCAAGGGAAAACTCGCGTACAAAAAAACAAGCGGAGAATAGATACTCCGCCTTATATTCGCTACATTACGATGTAATGTTCTTTTTCGCAGACTTCTTTGACTTCGCGAGGACATAATGTTTTATCGCCCCAAGCTTCTAGAATGCAGTAACATATCGGGCCATAGCAAGTATCCTCGCATTTGAGAAATTGGCAAGTGGAAATATCAGTAAAATCTACCTTTTGAGGAATTGCCATAAATAGCCCTCCTTTCATATTTCCGTTTTTGACATCAATTGATAGTATTATAATAACACAGAGCGAACTGAATATCAATAAAATTCTTACAATAGAGAAAATATTCTTTTTCACAAATGTAATTAGAGCTGCGAAACTATATAATTCTTTGGTTTTCATATTTAACTTATTGCTATTATCCTCGCAGATATTTTAGCCCTTGTGAAAACTTTCAGCAACTACGTTGACATACTGCATATTGCGTAGTATAATTAAAGATTATTATTTGACAAATATGCAATTTTATGGTATACTAATACGTATATATAATGGGGAGGAGGAACGGCTGGATGTTTAATATCGGGGATAAAGTAGTATATCCAATGCACGGAGCAGGAATCATAGAAGCAATTGAAGAAAAGGAAATCCTAGGCGAAAAACAAAAATACTACATTATGAAGATGCCCATAGGTAACATGAAAGTAATGATACCGCTAAATCATATAGAAGATATAGGTATACGAGAAGTGGCAAGGGAAGATGAAATACAAGAGGCATTTAATGTGCTCCAAGGCCAAGAAAGCAAAATGTCTTCTAACTGGAACCGCCGCTATAGAGCAAATATGGACAAAATACGAAGTGGAGATATTCTGCAGGTGGCAGAAGTAGTAAGAAATTTATCTTTAAGAGAAAAGGAAAAGGGCCTTTCAACCGGAGAACGAAAGATGTTGGAAAATGCAAAGCATATTTTAATAAGCGAAATAGTGCTGAGCAAAAATATACAGGAAGATGAAGCGCTTCAGATGATCGAAAATGCATTCATTTGAAGCGCATTTTTTTTATTAAAAAGGTAACTTGCTATAAATTTGTGCCAAATGTGGATTTAATTACTTATTTATTATATAATTTAAAAGTAAATAAAAAATTTAATGTTGCGCAGCCGAATGGAGGTGGCAATTATTGCAAAATAAAGCTTTACGAATTATTATTGCAATTATAGGTCTTGGCATTGGCTTTGAAATCATGTCTTTATTGTTTTACTTTAATAGTTATTTTAATTTTTTTACTTTTAGTTATCTTACCGCACTTATAATTACTCTTTTAGGAACTTTAACTTCCGGAATCATATTTTATTTTTTAAGCCCACGTATTATTAATATTTTTGAAAAAACCAGTCAGTGGATTGAAAATAAGCTGCAAAAAACTCCTATGCAAGATATCTTGTATGGATTTTTTGGAATGGTAATGGGCCTTTTACTCGCAAATCTTTTTAACCGGGCCTTTCTCGGTATTCCATGGGTGGGCGGGTATATACCAATAATCCTCAATATAATAATGGCCTATTTGGGTGCAAGTGTTGCTCTGAAGAAAAAAGATGAATTGACAAATATCATTGCATCTTCCGTGGGCAATTTGCAAAAAAAGAAAAAGAAATCATCGGTAATAAGCTTGGTAAGGCCAAAAATACTAGATACAAGCGTAATTATTGACGGTCGTATAGCCGATATTTGCAAAACGGGATTCATAGAAGGTACACTTGTTATTCCGGGATTTGTACTGGAAGAATTACGGCATATTGCAGATTCTTCAGATAGTCTTAAAAGGAACCGAGGCAGAAGAGGTCTTGACATTCTTAATATAATTCAAAAAGAAGTAGATATGGAAGTGGAGATTTACGAGGGTGACTTTGAAGACATAGCGGAGGTTGACAGCAAGCTGGTGAAGCTTGCTCAGCTAATTGACGGGTGCATAATTACTAATGATTTTAATCTAAACAAAGTAGCTGAATTTCAAAAGGTCAAGGTATTAAATATCAATGAACTGGCAAATGCTTTAAAACCAATTGTTCTTCCCGGCGAAGAGATGGTAGTGCAAGTTATAAAGGACGGCAAGGAAAGCGGACAGGGAATAGCCTACCTTGACGACGGAACTATGATAGTGGTAGACGGCGGGAAAAAATATATAGGCGAAACTATTGAAGTACTGGTTACAAGTGTACTCCAGACCGCTGCCGGTAGAATGATATTTGCAAAGCCTAAATCCGCTTAATTTTGAGGTGAATTGTCTATGCAAGTGTGTGCCGTAATAGCTGCCGGTGGCCAGGGAAAACGCATGAACAGCAATGTAAGTAAGCAGTTTTTAACTATAAAGGGACATCCTATACTTTACTATACATTAAATAAGTTTGAGAAAATGAAAATTTTAAATGAAATTATCCTTGTGGTGCCGCCGGCTGACGTAAAATATACGAAAGAGCAGATAATAAAAAAGTATGGTTTTAAGAAGACAAGAATAGTGGAAGGCGGTAAAGAACGCCAAGATTCTGTATACAACGGATTAAAAGCGCTTCCTAAAGATGCTGATATTGTTGTTATACATGATGGCGTAAGGCCTTTTATTCCGGTAAAAATCATAGAAAATAGTATTGAGGCTGCAGCTGAATGTGATGCCGTAGGCGTTGCGGTGCCGGTAAAAGACACGATTAAGGTAGTTGACGATAAAAGCATAGTAAAAACTACGCCGGATCGTAAGGCTTTGTGGGCTATACAAACACCTCAGACTTTCAAATACGATGTTATTATGAAAGCGTACGAGAAAGCTATGGAAGATGGTTTTTACGGAACTGATGATACAGTTCTAGTTGAGCGGATGGGTCTTCCTGTAAAAATAATTGAAGGTTCCTATGAAAACATAAAGATAACTACGCCTGAAGATATAATATTTGCAGAAGCTTTTGTATCAATGGGGCTTGCAGATCCAAGGAGGTAGCATATGAGAATAGGTATTGGCTATGACGTTCACCGGCTTATAGAAGGCAGAAAGCTTATATTAGGAGGAGTTGCAATTCCTTTCGAAAAAGGACTTTTAGGGCATTCAGATGCAGATGTCTTGGTACATGCTATAAATGATGCCTTATTAGGAGCTGCGGCATTGGGCGATATAGGCACTCACTTTCCGGACACCGACATTAAATACAAAGATATTTCTAGCATTTTACTGCTTAAGGAAGTCAAAAAGATTTTAAGTGAAGCAGGATATAAGGTAGTTAATATCGATTCAGTGATATGTGCCGAGAGACCGAAACTATCTCCTTATATTAATGAAATGCGGGAAAATATTGCAGCTGCTTTAGCAATAGACAAAAATAGAGTAAGCATTAAGGCTACTACCACAGAAAAACTAGGTTTTGAGGGGCGCGAAGAGGGGATTTCGTCACAGGCTGTATGTCTTATTGAGAAATTATGAATTTTATAATTAGTACTTGACTTTACAGATTAAATTTAATAGTATATAAACAAAAGTAAATAAATTGAAGTGTTGAAGGGATTTGTAGGCTTGACACCCCTTGTAGAGAGAAACCGTCACCGGCTGAAAGCGGTTTTAAGGAAGACAAGACCGAAATTGCGTCCCGGAGCTCATACCTCGAAATTAAGTAGGGGCTATGCGGCGTGAGCCGTTAAAGGTTTTAAGTTATAAGACAGAGTGGAACCGCGAGTCTTTCGCCTCTGAGAGGTGAAAGACTTTTTTGTTACCCAAAAAGTTTAAAGTTAAGGTGAAAATACTGTATCGGGAGGAAAATATACATGTTCGATATTATCAAGGAAGATATAAAGACGGTTTTCGAGAGGGATCCTGCTGCAAAAAGCGTAATAGAGGTTATCTTGTGCTACCCAGGATTTCATGCGATTTTATTGCACCGCTTAGCCCATGTTTTTTATCGTCATAACCTAACACTGATAGCGCGTATAATTTCCCAAATCAACCGCTTCTTTACAGGTATAGAAATTCACCCGGGTGCAAAGATAGGCAAAAGATTTTTCATAGACCACGGCATGGGCGTTGTTATAGGGGAAACTGCCGAAATAGGCGACGATGTTACCTTGTATCAGGGAGTAACTCTTGGAGGGACTGGTAAAGAAAAAGGCAAAAGACATCCTACCTTAGGCAGCAATATTGTTGTAGGCGCAGGAGCAAAAGTTCTGGGACCGGTAACAATAGGCGACAATTCTAAAATTGGCGCAGGCGCTGTTGTATTAAAAAATGTTCCGCCTAATTCGACAGTTGTGGGAGTTCCGGGAAAAGCAGTAGTAAGAGAGAAGATTAATTTTGCCGAGGCTGATTTTACGAAAGTAGACTTAAATCACCATCTGCTTCCCGATCCGGTAGCAGATATGATGAAGAGTTTGCAGAAAAAGATAGAAACATTAGAGATGAGGATTGCGTTTTTAGAAAAAGAGCTTAATTCAAAAACAGGCTAGAAAGGTTTTTGCAGTTAAAGAAAACAAATAGACGGAGGCTTGAAAATGCTAATTTACAATACACTTACTCGAAAGAAAGAAGAATTTGTGCCGCTTAAAGACAATCATGTAACAATCTATACATGCGGCCCTACGGTATACGATTTTTTTCACATAGGCAATGCCAGGGTTTTTATCACGTTTGACATGGTAAGGAATTATTTAAAATTTCGCGGATATAAAGTAACATTTGTACAAAATTTTACCGATATTGATGACAAAATGATAAAAAGAGCCAATGAAGAAGGCATTACCGTAAAAGAACTGGGAGACCGCTTTATCGATGAGTACTTTAAGGATGCCGACGCCCTTGGAATAGCCCGGGCAGATGTGCATCCCCGGGCGACTGAGCACATAGACGACATAATTTCTTTAATCAAAACTTTAATTGACAAAGGATATGCCTATGTAGTGGAAGGCGATGTGTATTATGATACGAGTAAATTTAAGGAATATGGGAAACTTTCCCACCAAAACATAGACGAACTTAAAGCTGGTGCCAGAATCGAGCCGGGAGAAAAGAAGAAAGATCCTATGGATTTTGCACTATGGAAAGCCCAAAAGCCGGGTGAACCCGGATGGGACAGCCCCTGGGGTAAAGGAAGGCCCGGATGGCATATCGAGTGTTCGGTTATGGCAATGAAATATCTTGGAGAAACAATAGATATACATGGCGGAGGCCCTGATCTTATCTTTCCCCATCACGAAAACGAGATAGCTCAGAGCGAAGCTGCTACAGGCAAGCCTTTTGCAAGGTATTTTATGCATGTGGGATATTTGAACATTAACAATCAAAAGATGTCCAAGTCTCTCGGAAATTTCTTTACCGTAAGAGACATATTGAAGGTGTATGATCCGGAAACGGTAAGATTCTTTATGCTGTCATCCCACTACAGAAGTCCTATTAATTTTAGCGAAGAGCTGATACAGCAGGCGGCAAATGCCTTGGAGCGTTTTTATAACGCACTTTATGCCATGGAACACCTTGAAAGTTCGGCAAAGGACAAAGACCTTACGGCGCCATGCAAGGAGTATCTAAAAAAACTTGAGCTCAACAGGCAGGAATTTATAAGGGCAATGGATGACGATTTCAATACCGCAGATGCAATCGCTTCTCTTTTTAATATAGTGCGCGATTATAATATGAATATTGATGAAGAGTCTCCAAAGAAATTAATTACCGATACAAAAAATGCCCTTCTTTCCTTAGGCGATGTGCTGGGCTTTTTCCGCAAGTTTAACGAGAAAACATTACTGGATGAAGAAATTGAGAAAAAAATTCAAGAAAGACAGAAAGCACGAGAAGAAAAAAATTATCAGCTGGCAGATAAAATAAGAGATGAGCTGAAGGCAAAAGGAATAATATTGGAAGATACCCCTGCCGGCGTCAGGTGGAAAAGAATATAAAATTTTGGAGTGATTTATTATTTCAGGCAATAAAAACGAAAACAAGTTAAGCCCCGATGAGCTTTCTGCATTAGCCTTGGCTTTTGTAGGAGATGGGGTATTTGATTTATTTATCAGAACAAAGATTGTAGGCAGCGGTAAAAAAGTAAGAGACCTTCACAAAGAAGCAGTAGATTATGTGAAGGCCTCTGCACAAGCCGAAATTCTAAAAGCATTAGAACCGGAGCTTACACCCCACGAAATCAATATAGTAAGAAATGCAAGAAACGCCAAGGTAAACACTATCCCTAAGCATGCGGATATCATGGATTATCATTACAGCACAGCTTTCGAAGCCTTATTGGGATATCTTTTTCTTAGCGGCCAGACCGAACGGCTGCATAAAATTTTAAATATGGCTTTTGATTATAGAAATGAAAAGATTAAAGCTTAATTTGATTTTAAAGGAGGATATTTTCCACATCCGAATTTACCCTCAGGACAATATCCTAATTTTTCGCAAGGAGCCCCAGCCGTCTCGAAGAGACTTGGGGCGATTTTTTTTACTTCCTCCAGCATCATATAGGCGAGATTGCGAATTTCTGTTTGAGCCCTCTCACAGCAGCGCAGGTTAAAGAAGTTATGTAGACTTCTGACATTCATGGTCATAACTAACTTTGTCTGGGTGCCGAGAGGCAGTATGTATCTTGCATCCTCTTGATCTATTCCGGATTTTATAAGATCGATGTAGCGTTTTTTACAGGCATCAAGTCCCTTAATGTATGTTAATAAAGTCCGAGGATCTCGGGAGATACTTTCAGGTACTGTGGCATAGTATTTTTTATCAACACAGGTTTCCATCAAAACTGTAACTTCTCTTGCAAAAGAAGGGCTTTTTAGACATGATTCAAGAAATTTTTCTTCATCGTAGGAAGAATTTGCAAAATCCATATCTTCATAAATGTATTTAATAAACTTTCTGGCAAGGTCATCCTCAATTAGAATTTTGCCGTCTTTTTGCAACCCTTCAAAAAAGGCGCCCTTTAGCACAGAATCAAATTCTTTTGGAAATGCGACGGCAAACTTGTTATTCTCTGACAATGTTCCTGCGCCGTCAAAGATGCCCCGCATATATGAAGACATATTTAAATCTTTAATATCTTGAGGCATATGACCTTCTGCATTGTTTTTTGCTGCAAGAGATTTATATACTTCTTTAGTTATATCAGAATTTTTTAAGGCAAAAGCAAGGCCTTCCATATAACTTTTAGTTTCCATCTCTAATGTTCTATCCGCGCCTTTTGATGATAATTCTTTATCGAAAGGATTATTGTATCGCAAACTCTGCACTGAATAAGATGCTATCCTGTGCCGAGTTATTTGAGAAAGCAGTGACCTGCTTACTCCGTCTATTGCAAAAGTAAAGCTGGCATGTTCCATCGGGGACATATGCCCCATATCTATAAGCTTTTTGATAAAAGCCGAAGCTTTTTCAGGAGTTAAATTTTCCATAATCTCCCAAGCCTCAGTATTCGAATAACAAAGCCGAGCTGCAGCGGCTACAGTTCTTTCCGGCTCCGGCGTATGGCTTAAAACAGTTACCTTCATAGTGAACCTCCTTGACTTTTTCAAAAAATTAAAATATCATTTGTACAAACCTTTTCTTGATTATAACATAAAATAGGAGTTGATTAAGATTAATGAAGATCAAATAGAAGGAAGAAATTCTGTATGGGAAGCTTTAAATGCAGGAAGACCCATAAATAAAATTTATATAAAGAAAGGCGAGTACCATGGCTTGATAAAGGATATAATAGCCAAAGCAAAGGAGACAGGAATACCTTTTGCGGAGGTAGATGAAAAAGCATTTTATTCAATTGCAAAAACCTCGGGGCATCAAGGGGTAATAGCCAAAACTTCTCCAAAAGATTACTGCAGCGTCCAGGATATCTTGAAAGCTGCCTCTGATCTTAAAGAAGATCCGTTAATCTTTATTTTAAATGAACTTACCGATCCTGAAAATTTAGGCAGCATTATTAGGACCGCTGAAGGGCTTGGCGCCCACGGAATTATAATACCAAAAAACAGGGCTTGTGGCATAACCCCGGCTGTGACTAAGATATCTTCAGGAGCTGTAGAATATATGAGAATAGCCAGGGTTACTAATATAGCACGGACAATAGACGAACTAAAAGAAAAAGGTTTGTGGATAATCGGTGCTGATGCAGAGGGGAAAAATTATTTTGAGGTAGATCTTACCGGACCTGTTGCTCTTGTAATTGGCGGTGAGGACAAGGGTTTGGGTAAACTAGTAAAGCAAAAATGCGATATACTGGTGAGAATCCCGCTAAAAGGACATATAACTTCGCTTAATGCATCTGTGGCTGCATCTATTATAGGATATGACATATTAAGGCAGAGGATAACAAAAAATGGACAGAGGACATCGTGAATATCTTCTAGTAGACGGCTACAATATTATTAACGCCTGGCCTGAATTAGTTGAAGAAGCCAATGAGGTGGATTTAGCCTCTGCCCGGGACAAACTGATAGATATTATGGCTGATTATTCTGCCTTTACCGGCATTTGTGTTATCTTAGTTTTTGATGCCCATCAAGCAAATAAAAATACCCGGACAAGCTATATTATAAACGGAGTCGAAGTGATTTATACCAAAAGCGGTGAAACAGCAGACCATTATATAGAAAAAATTGCAGATGCTCTAGGAAAACAAGAAAAAATAAGGGTTGCAACTTCAGACTGGATAGAGCAACAAATAGTGATGGGCAGGGGAGCAGCCAGGATTTCGGCAAGAGAGCTCCATGAAGAGGTAAAAAGCTTAAGAGCCAAAAGACAGCGCATTATAAAAAATGAGCCTGAAAAGGGGCAGACATTAGCAGATATAATCGACCCAGATTTAAAAGAACAGCTGGGAAAACAAATAAAAGGCGAAAATTAGCAAAAACATGGAAGCCAAAGACTTGACTAATGCAGTAAAAATGCGCTATAATAACATTTGTAGCGTAAGCTCTTTAAAAAATCATGGGGGCGATCTTATTGAATGTTGGGCTTCCTAAAGAGGAATGTCTTTCTTTTGATGACATGACCGATGAAGATATAGTATGTGAAGCCACTAATGGCGACCATGAGGCACTTGAATATATCATTAACAAGTATAAAAACTTTGTTAAATCTAAAGCTAGATCATACTTCTTAATAGGCGCTGATCGTGAAGATATTATACAAGAAGGTATGATCGGACTGTATAAAGCCATCAGAGATTTTAATCCTGACAGGCTTGCCTCCTTTAGAGCCTTTGCGGAGCTTTGCGTAACAAGGCAGATAATTACTGCTATAAAGACGGCCACAAGACAAAAGCACATTCCGCTGAATTCTTATGTCTCACTTAACAAGCCGCTTTATGATGAGGATTTGGACAGAACATTGATGGACATTATTTCAGGTGTAAAGATTTCTGATCCGGAAGAACTTATAATAAGCCAAGAAGAGTTTGAAGAAATCGAAGATAAAATGGGCGAGATTTTAAGCAAACTAGAGTGGCAGGTATTGGTCTCGTATTTAGGCGGTAAATCTTATCAAGAAATTGCATGCGAGCTTAAGCGCCATGTTAAATCCATTGATAATGCGCTTCAGCGGGTAAAACGCAAATTAGAGAAGTATCTTGAAGTAAGAAATATGTGTTAAATCTTGGCATGCCCAAAAGGTTTCTAAGCAACCGGCTTTATAATTGCTTATATGCGGGAATAGCTCAGCTGGCTAGAGCGTCAGCCTTCCAAGCTGAATGTCGCGGGTTCGAATCCCGTTTCCCGCTCCATTATATAAAAAAAGAGTATGCCCTCTGAATCTTATATATTAGAGGTGCATATATTTTTTTGTAAAGGCTGCAGGGCTTCACAATAAGCAAAACATTTCAACCTTGACGAATATCTAAATTTATATTAGAATAAAAGACGCAGCAGGATTAGATAGATTGTATAATTAAGACTCTTTTCTATATCAAACAACTTGCCGCGGGGTGGAGCAGCCAGGTAGCTCGTCGGGCTCATAACCCGGAGGTCGTCGGTTCAAATCCGGCCCCCGCAACCAAACAAGCCCACGTAGCTCAGGAGGCAGAGCGTCGCCTTGGTAAGGCGGAGGTCACCGGTTCAAGCCCGGTCGTGGGCTCCATTTTTGCATTAAATATATTTGAAAATTCGCTTTTAAAATCAACAAAGCTACGATTTATATTACTTTTGAATTGCAATTTACATATCTAAGGAGGATAACCATGGCAAAGCAAAAATATGAAAGAAAAAAGCCCCATATTAATATAGGGACA
>Ga0134104_1002863_pt1 | contig 10448 bp, 7 predicted proteins | sample 15_3_2metaG_FD_94455 | JGI IMG/M metagenome (GOLD analysis project Ga0134104, IMG submission 94455) | Switchgrass degrading microbial communities from high solid loading bioreactors in New Hampshire, USA - 15_59_3.3_214_A2 metaG | ecosystem: Engineered > Bioreactor > Semi-continuous > Anaerobic >...
CAAATCAATCAGCCGTTTTGCCCGCAATACATTGGACTGTCTGAAATATATAAGGCAGCTCAAAGACAAGAACATACCCGTTTTCTTCGAAAAAGAGAACATAAATTCCATGGATTCAAAGGGCGAGATCATGTTGACCATAATGGCTTCTCTCGCTCAACAGGAAAGCCAGTCGCTTAGCCAAAACGTTAAGCTCGGATTCCAGTTCCGATACCAGCAAGGGAAAATACAGGTCAATCACAATCGATTTTTAGGGTATACCAAAGACGAGAACAAACAGCTTGTTATAGTACCTGAAGAAGCAGAAGTTGTTAAGCGGATTTTTAGGGAATATCTTAACGGAGCAAGCTTATTACAGATCGCGCGTGGACTCGAAGCGGATGGAATTCTGACTGCTGCAAAAAAACGCAAGTGGCGACCTGAGACAATAAAGAAAATACTGCAAAATGAGAAGTATATCGGAGACGCGCTGCTTCAAAAGACCTATACGATAGACTTCCTTTCAAAGAAGCGAGTCGTAAACAACGGAATTGTTCCGCAGTATTACGTTGAAAACAGCCATGAGCCGATTATACCGCGGGAGATTTTCTTGCAAGTTCAGGAGGAGATGGTACGTAGGGCTAATTTGCATGCCGGAAACAACGGTAAAAGGCGAGTATACAGCAGTAAGTATGCATTGTCCAGCATTGTGTATTGCGGCGAGTGCGGTGATATATACCGCAGGGTTCATTGGAATAACAGAGGCTGCAAATCTATCGTCTGGCGCTGTGTCAGTCGTCTCGAGGAAAGAGGCTCTGACTGTACCTCACGGACTGTTAACGAGATAACATTACATGATGCTGTAATAAAGGCTATAAATGAAGTGCTGGGTAGTAAAGATACATATCTAACTGTACTTAAAGAGAACATAGAAGCTGTTATAAACGATGATAAAAATATGGATATTCAAGAGATAGAAAGCAGGCTAAATGAGCTACAGCAAGAACTTCTCAGATCTATAAGCTCGAAAGCCGACTATCAAAAAATAGCGGATGAAATAAATCGTCTGCGCGAACTCAAGCAGAACATAATGGCTGAGTATGCCGACCGTGAAGGAAAGAGGGAGAGAGTTGCGGAAATGGCTGAGTTTTTAATCGAACAGCCCTATGAGCTATTTGAATTCGATGAGCAGTTAGTGAGGAGACTTATTGAAAAGATTACGGTATTTGATGAAAAACTACTTGTTAGATTTAAATCAGGTGTTGAAATTGAGGTTATGATATGAATTTATTGAAAGCCGTCAAGTAAGGAATGCTCCTTAATTGGCGGCTTGATTACTTATTTATGTAATTATACGTTAGATATGGACTAATACTGTCAGTAGATGTATAATATTGGCATAGCGAAAAAGTTGATTCCATGATTAACAATCTTACAGATGAAACATCGCAGACAATGGATAGCCAAGAAGCCCTGTCACCAGCAACCCCAAATACAACAATGTCTTTTGAGGTATCGGTTTCTATGGCAGGAAAGGGGAAAACAGACATGTCTGATGATCCTGTTATAAAACTCACACGGAAGCAATTGTATGATGAGATTTGGGAAATATCTGTAGCAGGAGTGTCAAGAAAATATAATATCCCTTATGCTCAGCTTGTAAAACAAATTAAGCAAGCGGGTATACCAGTTCCTCCCTCAGGTTATTGGACATTAGTAAGATGCGGGCAATCAGTAGTAAAGCCAGAGTTATCAGAGCCTTTCGATGATGTGGTCAATATCTATAAAACTGTTCGGCATCCAAAGGGTAATAATGATAAAGCTGAGTCGCTTAAAAATGAGCCATCTAATCAAGATGCAGATGAAATAAAGTCGTCAGAGAACAACGCGACTGTTGAAACAACTGCAGATGATACACAAGCAACAACCACAATCGTTTCGCCTGCAGAAGAAACTAAGACAAGCACTGTAGAAGATGGAGACCCCTCTGCTCAGCACACTGATGAGCCTGAAACATACACGCAGTATGGACAGACCTATAATGTTTACGATCGTGAAACGCTTTATAAAGAAGTATGGGAAAAGCCTGTAACAGAGGTAGCAAAGCGGTACAAGGTTTCCGATGTAACTATACATAAGGTCTGCAAAGCACTTGATATTCCAACGCCACCACCAGGTTATTGGGCAAAGCTTCGCGCCGGAAAGCCTGTTAATAAAGTTTCGCTTCCTAATAGCGACAAGCCTTCACAAAAAATCGGTATTCAAACAGGTGCGACTCGTCAGCCTATCGCGGAGAAAGAACACTTATCATTCATGAACGAGGAAGATCGCTCAGTTATTTTTTCTGTTGCTTCTAAAAGCGATGGAACCGTTGGGTTGCTCTTTATCAGACAACCTTAGATTTATTGTTAACGGAGAAACAGTAGCTATATCCATTGTGGAGTCAAAAGATGAGGTTAAGCATATTCCAACAAAAGAAGAAAACCTGCTGCTTTTAAAGTATGAAGAAGAACGTAAACGAGACTCATGGGCTTCTAAACCCCAAATACGCAAGTATGATCATATTTTCAACGGAAAGTTAAGCTTAACTGTTAATTATCGAAAGAGCTTCCGTGACTGCAAATCGTATGTCTTAGAAGACCGACTTGGCGATATCATGATCGAAATGTATAAAGCGGCTGAAGAAATAAGAAAAGAACGTGAAGCTCGTGAAGAAGCGGAACGCAAGCGTAAGGAGGAAGAGCGTCGTAGAGAAGAATATCGTAAACGGTATAATACCGAAGTAGATAGAACTAATACACTGATTAATCTTGCAGAAGATTACGATACTGCATGTAAAATCAGGAGATATATCGCTGCTGTTGAAGCAATGGGTGAACTCGATGAGAAGACAGCTAAATGGATCGAATGGGCAAAAGAAAAAGCCGATTGGTTTGACCCTACAGTTGCACGAAAAGACGAGTTTTTCGGAAAACGCGAGCATGAAAAAGACGCGGAGACAAAGAAACTAAAATATTATGGTTACTGGTGGTAAATATAAACAAAGAGTTTGATACAACATAAGACATTTTCGTGTGTATGTAATACATATTTTATGGAGTCGGTGTGTTTTAAAGTGCACCGGCTTTTTATGTATCCATGTGCTGCCTTAAATGTGTATCTCAGATTTTTATGTAATATTTTATGTTAAAATCACTTTTGACGCCTGGAATAATATGTAATATAATTAAAAGGATTAAGACTGTAATTACTAATGATGTTGATAAAATAGTAAAAATTATATTATGTTAGGTTTTTTGTGCTTTTGTATGATTATAAAATTATAAGATAGCTTTGGGGTTGGGTAAAGATCTATTTTATATTTTAATGTTGCGTGCGTAACACTTTAAAGGAAACAAGATAGAAGTAAAATATAAATCAAAAATGTAGATTTTCTCGGAAAAAATGTATACTATAAGAGGAACAATCCGATGAAAACTTAACCACCCTTAAATTAATAACTGACAGTAAAAATAATTTTTTATGGAATAGAAAATTTATATGAATAAAATATAAGGAGGAAAACACTTTGATAAGGAGATTTATATCGGTTTCGTTAGCGCTTATTATTGTGTTAAGCTTAATGCCAATAGCAAACGTGGCTGCAGCTAATTACGATTTTGCATTCTCTGACATGCCTAATAACTGGGCAAGAGAAGCACTTGAGAGCGCTGTGGCGAATGGTTTACTAACTGGTTACGAAGGTAAAATAATGCCTGACAGTCCGCTGACAAGAGCACAAATGGCTGCTATAATTACACGAGCCTTTGGTGCTAATGAAAAAGCCGATATATCTTCATATTCCGATCTTAAAAATGTTGACTCTTGGGTCGCCGAAAGTATGGCAAAAGCGCTCAAAATGGGGGTTATGCAAGGCTATGCAGATAAAATGGAGCCATATAAAAATATAACCAGAGAGCAAGCTTTTGTCGTCTTAGCCCGTGCTCTTAAGTTAGACCCCGTGGCATATTCTATTAAGTATTTTGAAGACACAGCCGATATTTCCGACTGGGCAAAAGGTTATATATATGCTTTGGTAAATGAGGGTTATATTCAGGGTTCAAACAGTAAAATAAACCCTCAATCAAGCATCAGTCGGGCTGAGTTTGCTCAGTTAATGTACAATGTAATAAAACAGTACATAAATACCGCAGGCGAGTTTTCAACTGTTGCCAGCGGCAACATTATGATCAATGTGCCCGGTGTAGTTTTGAAAGATGTCACAATAAACGGCGACTTAATAGTAGGTGACGGCGTTGGTGACGGCAACGTAATTTTGGACAACATAACGGTTAATGGCAGATTGCTCGTTCGGGGTGGCGGGCTAAACTCTGTCATTATTATCGGAGGCAGCATTAAAGGAAAAGTCGTTATTGCAAAAGTTAACGGAAATGTACGTGTTTCTGCTGTTGGCGGCGCTGACGTTGACGTAATCACCGTCGAGGATGGACGCGACACGGTTATCATCGAGGGAACAGTAGGTAATGTTGAGATCAAGGAACCAAACATACCTGTTACCGTGCAGAATGCTACAATTAACGATATTAAGGTCAGGTGTGATGGCTCGGCTTATATTACAGTTTCTAACAGCGGCAATGTTAGGAATATCATTATTGCTGACAACGCAAAGAGAAGCTTTTTCAATATAAACGGAGAAGTTTCGAATATAGTAACTGCAGCGCCAAATACGCTAATTTACGGGACAGGAAAGGTAAGCACGGTAACTACTAATACCGGAGCAGATTTTACATCGGTAAACACTTCGAACACGGTTGTAAAAAACAATGGCGCTACCGGAGTGACCGCTGGTGGATTAGGCGTATCCATATACGGCAGTCAAACCACGGGTTCCGATACATCTAATACCGGCTCTACCGGTTACGATAATATACCCGTCTACATACCTGTACCAATATCCGGTGACAGTGGTGAGTATGTACCGATCCGCGCAATTAGTATATATCCTTTAGGAATTGAAATGCCGGTCGGATCAACGAGAACTTTATGGGTTAACATAGCTCCGGTTAATGCGACAAATCAAAAAATTTTATGGCAGTCGAGCAACAAATCTGTGGCGATAGTAGATGAAAACGGATTTGTAAGGGCTGTTGGAAAAGGAAAAACGATTATCACGGCTATAGCTGCCGAAAATCCGTCTATAACAGCCACATGTGAAATAACGGTAATTGACGCATCGGATATCGAATTGCGTGAAATTACACTTGTACCAGCTCAACTGGAGCTTTCTGTTGGTTCCACAAGTCTGATATCCGTTACCTTCTATCCGGCAAACGCGACAAATAGAAATCTAATTTGGGAGTCCAGCGATACTTCAGTAGCAACCGTTAATACCAACGGCTATGTGTATGCAGTTGGTAAAGGAAGTGCGACCATAACAGCAACTTCAGCAGTAAATTCAGCTATAAAGGCGACTTGCACGGTAACGGTTAAAGAAACTGAATCTGTACCGTTAGAAAATATTATTCTCGTTTCAAATTATTTAGATTTAGTTGTAGATCAAACCACAAACATCTGGATTAACTATACTCCATATAACGCAACAAACAAAAAAGTAACTATAGAGGTTAGCGACGAAAATATATTAGCTGCTCAACTTAGCGAAACATTTGATGGGGTTGTTGTTACAGCAAAAAGGCCTGGTATAGCAACAATAACAATTACATCTGAAGAAAATCAAATTATAAAAGCTACATGTCTAATAAGAGTAATAGAAAAAGTACCTGTAGAAGGTCTGTCATTGAGCTCAAATAATATGTATCTAAAAGTCGGACAAAGCGGTTCTCTGACGGCTAATATTAGTCCATATAATGCTACAAATAAAAGCATTATATGGTCTTCGAGCAATAACGATGTAGCATATATAATAGGTCAAGGCTCGTATTGTCAGATAATTGCGTTAAATACAGGGGAAGCCATTATAACGGCAACATCTGAAGAAAACTCAACGATAAATGCAGTATGTAAAGTTAAGGTATATAATCAACTGTATGATTTAGCAGATACCTCTTGGTATGATGAGAATCAAGATACATATACGATATACACATTAGAAGAGCTTATTGGTCTATCGAAACTTGTCAATGACCTATTTAGCCCAAATAACTTTGCAGGAAAAACCATAATATTAGGTAGCAATATTGATCTTAATGAATTTGATTGGATACCTATCGGAACAAAAGATACTCCATTTAGAGGTCGATTCAACGGCTCAGGGAAAACCATTTCAAACTTAACAATAAATGCTCCAAACTCATCTTATGTTGGTCTGTTTGGCTACGTCGATGGCGGTTCATTATCCAATATAACAATCATTGGTGCTATTAATGCAAAGGAATTTGTAGGAACGCTTGCCGGTTATGCAACCAATTTAAATGAACCAATAGCAAATATTTATGGATACGCCCAAGTTAATGCTATTTCTTATACAGGGGGTATCGTTGGATATAGCGCAGCAAGCTTTAAAAATTGTACCTCGTATGTTAACATAAACCTCAAATATGACCCGACAATAATCCAAGGAGGTTGCAAAGCCGGAGGTATCACCGGTTATCAAGCTGCAGGAAATTTTATTTATAGCGATTGTAATGTTATAGCAACCATTAATGCAGTCGGCGATGTCGGCGGCCTTGTGGGAGAGAGCGGCGCAGGTGTGATATACAAAAACTGTACTGTAAGTGGTACGATTAAAGCCGATAATTCTTCAGGGCAAGTCGACGAACCGTACGCCGGCGGGGTAATCGGTAGAGAGTCCGGAGATGTCGATTTATATGGATGCACCGTGAATGCAACCGTGTCAAGCTATAAAGATGGTTTTGCTGGTAGATACATTGGAGGACAGTTTGATGGAATTGACCCCAAATACGTTGCAATGAGTAATAATGTATATTTCACTTCTTTGAAGGAGGCAATTAAGGCGGCGGCATACTCAGGTTACGCTATATATATTTTAAAGGATTGTACTTTTGAGTCTGTTGAAATCGACATAAATTACAAAACTCTTATTATAAACGGGTATGAAGGCTTAAAACCGAAAATCACATTTTCTCCTAATTGTTTACAGTCTTATAACGGCAGTTTTCTGTACTTCAGAAATGTAGAATTGGAATTCGAAAATACTCCAAACTATTATGAAACAGGTTTAAGTGTATTTTCGGCAACTATGTGTAACATTTATGGTCAATATTACGACTGCGCAGAAAGTATAACGTTTGACAACTGTGTATTTTATCAGCAGTCCACAATTAGCTATAATGCTTGTATCTATAAAGCAAATGTATCATTTAGAAATTGCGAATTCTATTGCAACGGAAGGTGTGTGTTAATAAAAAATAACGGTGAAACAAAAGACAATCCCGCTAAAATAGAGTTTAGTGGTTGCGAGTTCTACTCGAATGTGTCAGATCCAACTTGCGCCGCAATAAACATAAGTACTTTGGAGGGAGCGAGCTTTGATGTATTAATCAATGGCTGTTATGCAAGCGGATTTGACGATCAAACATCTATAGGCGGCGTTGCGGTTATTCCGGGTTTAGTACATCTAAACGAAAGCGGAGACGGGATTTTGACAGTTAAATTAAACGGTCTACCAATTTATCCTGCAATATAATATAGCGTTAGCCATTTAGCTTATTTAAAATAGAGTGCCCCGTGGTAATCATGGACTGACCCCAAATAGACAAAAGCAAAATAGGGAGCTATTCAAGCAATTGATAGGGCTTGTTGTCTGTGAACTGCAGGCGGCAAGCCCAATAATTTTACCTTGCTGCTACGGTTGTTGTAATAATCAAGATAATCAAGGAGCTCAGCCTTGAATTGCTCTATATAAACAAAAGTCTGTAAGTAGAAAACGTCCGCGGAGCTCGAAGCAAGCCCTCTGTCCATTCTGTAAGGTAGATGCGCTACCACGACGCAACCACTCATGATCATTGATTTCAAATTGTCAAGTTGCTTCTCGATAACTGAGTTATTCACGTTGCACGGTTTCTACTACCATCTGTTAGAACTCTGCTGGGTAACGTTTGTTCGGTTAGCCTTTTGGCATAAAATAACCCCATATGCTAGACATTATATCATTTTCGTCTAACATATGGGGCGCAGTTCATGGCATTAAAATAGCTGTTTAATTTGTTCAAATGTAAAAGCAAATATCTAGACAAAATTAGTTGGCAAATGTATAATAATGGATAATGCAATCAACGATAACATACTATGAAGAATTAAAACTTGACCTTGTCAGTTATTATTAGGATTATTTAGTTTATTAGTTAGATTCATTGAACATGGAGGTAGCCTGTGAAAATAATTAGCAGTCTAATTGCACTAATTGTTGGTTTTTTATTATTTGCATATTCAGAGCAATTAAATTTAAATAGTAATTTTAATGCCAAAGTTGATACTACTGATATAGTAGATAAGCTTAATAATATTGACACTGATAATATAATCAATGATGAAATTTTTTAATTCTGATCCGTTATTAATTTTTCAAAACAAATATGGGCCGTTTCATGATCCTACCTCAACTATTGATAAATTCTCATTAACGATTCCTTTTGAAAAACTTGACATTGTCTCCTTTGACAATTGGAGCAACCCTGCAGAAGCGGAGTTTGATATAAATGATATAGGGTTTTGGGAGGATGTTGCTGAGGTGAGATTACCGCATAATTTTATACTCCATTGGGATCATGATTCATATAAAGTAGAATGGAGTAAAAACAGTGTTAACAGATTGAGGAAAACTCCTGCTGGTATGTAATAACCGAGGTATACCATGCTGGTAAGTACTGGCGGCTACCGGAATCTGTAACATTACTTGAGGTAGCATTTAGGCACTTAACTGTGGATAATATTTTTGATGTTTGGCCATGTAGGAGATTCTTAGAATAGTTGGCATGGCAGGACAGTTTGGTATTATATAGACGACAATAATATATATTTGATGATTCATACCCCTTATGAAGAAGGGGTTGAATACAGATTTATGTTAAATGATGGAAAAATTCAATATTATAAAATAAATTGTGTTTATGCGAACGCTATGACAGATATTGATTATATACTGTATTATACGGGTGATGATCAATTTTATAGTGAAACAGGATACCTGGAAGTGCAAAATGAAAATCTTGTTTATGTAAAAACTTCAGACTCCACAATATACAGTCTAGGAGTACCTTTGAGGCTCAAGGTTTAATATATACACTTTAATTTACTCATTTTTAGGTGTGCATTCTCAGCACGAAACTCATCCAATTTTTACTGTGGTTGATTTGGTCTGTTTATGCTTTTCTTCCGCGGTTAATACTGAGGAGGACTTTTATAGGGATACTGTATTATTATTTAAGTACTACAATGCAAGTCAAACCAGTAATCACGATCGATCTTCCATTTACCGCCTTGATTCACAACTCTAAATGTGTATAATTCTTCTGAACTAATCAAATGTGTTATAGGAATCTCTATTTCAAAACTATCGGATGTTTTTTAACAACCTTTGCCCTTGAAAAATCCGGATTATAATCAATTCCTCCCCCTGTATTTGCATTGTAATATAATTTACCGTCCACTTCAATGAATAAAGGCAATTCACTATTAAACAGTTTCGGATAAATTATGTCTTGTAAATATTTATCTGTAAAGATAATCTTCATGCACTTCTCAAGAGACTTCATATTATTTATGTTATTGATCAACACATAATTTGCTCTTTTATCACCTGAATTGTATGTCGAGGAAAAATCGCGTTCCAGATAATCGCCATTACAGACCATATTTTGTATGATACGGTCGCTTGGAAGTAATTTATTCTGTAATATATCAATCAAGTCACTGTCTGTTAACTCGTCAGCGATTTTATTAACATAGGCGGGGCTTAGCGGCAATGCGACAACTAAATCCTCGCTTTCATAATATCTTGGTTCTTCTTTTTTTCACTTTCGGTCATTTCGGAATCTGATTTTTTCACAGGATTAATGGTTGCTCCATCATTTGTGATAACATTTACAAAGCTTTCAGTATTATCTATTGTATTTTCTTTATTGCTTCTTACATTTTCTTGATTATTGTTACACGCTGATAAAATAAACATAAAACTAATCAAACTCACAAATATTCTTACTTTCACGTTATATATCCTCCTTATTAATTTATAATATATACATTGCTAATGAGATAGTCAAGTCGGCGCATACATCGTTATTTATGGCGATTTATCATAAAGACTGGTAAACATGTTCCCATTACAATACAAAACAAAATGTCCCGTAGGCATCAATTCAATCAACTCAACTCATGTGGAGTGCGTGGTATTGATGTGTGCGTCCAGCTAAGCTGGCAAATGCTAGCAGGTGAAAGTCCTGCAGTGGTAAAGGTAGGGCAGCCACTTAGTCAGTAACCAGCGTATGGTG
>Ga0134104_1002865_pt1 | contig 10445 bp, 10 predicted proteins | sample 15_3_2metaG_FD_94455 | JGI IMG/M metagenome (GOLD analysis project Ga0134104, IMG submission 94455) | Switchgrass degrading microbial communities from high solid loading bioreactors in New Hampshire, USA - 15_59_3.3_214_A2 metaG | ecosystem: Engineered > Bioreactor > Semi-continuous > Anaerobic...
CCAGATGAGGTGGTAGCCGATGTTGTATACTGTTGTGGCTGATCGTTTCCATCGTTTGCCGTTCATGGCTTTATTATACTACAAATATTAGTTCTCTGCATCATACCTAACAGTCTAAGCCAGCATGCCTTTCATCCTACCCTTGAAAGGGTGGGCTCTCCCAACGGAGATCGTAAAGCTGTTCAATGTTAATGGGATTAATGTTATACCCCTTTAGTCGCTCATCGAGTGCTCTATAGGAGGTAGGAGTTGGCAGAAAAGCAGCAGGTGCATCTTTGAGCATCATGTCACAGATTTCTCTGTAAAGCTCTGCCCTCTTATTTTCATCTAATTCCGTCTGCGCTGCTGCCAAATATTCGTCCACCGATGAATTTTCATATTTAAAAAAGTTCAAAGGGCTCTTGCTGTGAAAAAGTGGTGTTAACATGTTGTCCGCCTGTCCATTGTCGCTGCTCCAACCCAGTACAAATGCTTCTGTGGCTTTGCCCTCCATGAGGTCATTTAGCAGACTTTCGAAGGGTTTGTAAACAAAGGTGACCTTCACTAATCCAGTGCGTTCATAGACCTCTTTTAAGCCCTCACCTAACTTCACACCACCGCTGGGCATGTAATCACGTGGCTCGAGTGGCACTTCCAGTGTCAAGCTGAGAGGGTTTTCTTTACTGTAACCAGCTTCTCGGAGCAATCTTGCGCCTACCTCATAATTAGGCGATAGGTATCGGCACCCGATTTCCTTTTCCAATGCAGGTGGAAGAGGGCCTTGGCTCCGCAAAGCAAAACCCTTGTAAACCTGTTTAATCAGGTAATCTTGATCAAGCAGTAACACCAACGACTGTCTGACCTTGGCATCAGCCAATACGGCCGATTTGGTATTGAAGCCCAAGAAGGACGTTGTCAGCAGTTGAGTTTCCACCAGCCTAACGTTTGCCTCCGCATTAAGCGATTCAACTAGCTCGGGAGGAACATAGCTGAGAATGTGAGCTTTGCCCTGGCGCAGCAAATTTACTGCTTCTTCGGCGTCATCCACAACCAGATAGCGGACGCTCTTGAAGCCCACTCCATCTGTGAGCTTGCTCTGCCACCAATTGCTGTTATATTCCAGCGTTATTTCCTTATTTCTGACCCAATTTGTCATTTTATAAGGACCAGTACCTATAGGATTGTTTTTCAGATCAGCGGCACTAGGTGATGCCATACTGCCCCCGAAAGGCAGTGCTAAATTGGTTAGAAAATCTGTCCTAGGTTCTTTCAAAGTAAAACGCACAACGTAGCTGCCAAGTTTTTCCACGTCTTTTACATTTCCCCACACCAAGTCAGCATAGTAGGAAGTACCTGCTTTTTCCTTTCCCCGCCTTGTATTCCAAATCACTGCATCAGCATCGAAGGGTGTACCATCTTGAAACTGAACGTTCTTCTGCAAATAAAAAGTGAAAACCAGACCATTATCGCTCACCTCGTAGTGGCTCGCCAAACAGGGCTCAACTTCCAATGAGGAAGGCCTAAACTTCATCAGTCCCTCATAAATCTGACTCATCACATTCCACGAATTTATATCCGTTGCTTCCAAAGGGTCCATGTTAACTGCATCGCCGTATAGCACGTAAGTTAGAGTACTGGAACGAGCGTTGACAAAAAGAGACGTTGATAAGAACAATAAAATGGCAACAACGGCACCCAACCACAAGTAAGTTCTTCTGTTCTTCATTACCTTATTTATATACCCAAATGTCGCAATATGATGTACTTTAATAAGAGCTGCTAGTATTCATTAGTTTTTTAATGGGACGGCTTGTAGTTCTTAAGAATGCCCAAGACTTGTTCATCACTGAGTGAGTTTACGATAAAGCCGCCCATGGCATTACCAGCAACTACCATCTTTGCCGCTTCCTCTAGTATTTCTATCTTTGCGTAAGCTTCAATTACAGTCGGTCCCCAAGCAAACACGCCGTGATTTTTCACAACGACTGTTGAACTATCCAAGCACAGTGAGGAAACCTGTTTGGCAAGCTCCTCTCCCATACAAAAGTTGATAACCATGGGCTTACCTACCAAAAGGGCTTGCTCAGGTGTGTAAATACCAAAATCGTAACCGGCAGTGCATACACCAACCAAAGTAGTAGGGTGCGCATGCACCACAGCTTTTGCCTCCTTGTTGGCGCCGTAAATGGCAAGGTGAGTCCTAAGTTCGCTGGAGGGCTTACCTTCTCCCAGCACTTTACCCGATGCAAAGTCCACCTTTACCAAGTCTTCTTCTTTGAGGCTTTCTTTGTTAAAACCAGACGGTGTTATCAAGAGCGCATTATCATCACTCAGCACCATACTGGCATTACCACCATAAACAGAAATAAGCCCACGGCTGTAGAGCTTTTTCATAACATCAGCCAATGTTTGTCTTGCCAACTGTTCTCTGTGGTTCATAAAAGCATGTCACCTCCTGTGGGTAACTCCTACAATTTTAAGCGCTATTTTAAATGAGCTGGGAAGTTTTTTCTTAGCATCTAAAACAGTTAAAAATCGGTTCTTTTTATCATGTAACCGCCTGCAAGGTAACATGCTATGCCGACAAGAGATAAATAAATTAAAGATGTGGATAGATTAATAACTCGGCTTGAAAAAGAAGAAAAATAAGACCCGTAAAATAGCCGTGGAATTAAATCGATGGAGAAAATGAAGTTATTTGTCTGCCAAAATATTGACAAGAATATCCACACGAATGGAATAAGCAATGCCACATACCCTTGACGGACAACTATGGATATGGTCACAGGGATCATGATAAAGATAGCCTAGCTAAAAGCAGAATAAAAACAATATACATCTAACGTGCAAAAGAAACGACAATTTAGCAAACACAAAAGCCATGTGCCACATTGACGAGCAAGAAGGAGGCACTCTATCTCTTTGCCTCCTTCTTGCTCTTACATGCTCTTCTGTACAAGCAGAGTTTCTTTTATATCTTGAACCTATCCACTTCTTCTTTGAGCTGTTCAGCTAACTGCTCTAACGAAGAAATCTCCTGCGCAATTTGGTAGACACCCTGGGACTGCTGCTTTAGGGCGTCGCTGAACTGACGCACCTGCTCGGCAATACTTCTAACCGGTTCTACGGCATTATCCACTGCAGCATTCAATTCTTCAGTGGAGGCGCTGAGTTCCTCAGCACTTGCAGCAAAACCTTCTGCAGTACTGGCAATTTTACCCACGCTGTCCAGAATAGCGCTGAATTTTTGCTGAGCTTGCTTAGTCCTTTCGTAGGCAGACTTTACCACATTCAATGTGTTCTTCATAGAACCGCTGGCTTCAGCTGTCCTGTTTTGAATGCCACCAAGTATGTCAGCAATGCTCTGAGTAGCCTCTTGACTCTTTTCCGCCAGCTTCCTTATCTCGTCAGCTACTACGGCAAAACCGCGTCCTGCTTCACCGGCACGAGCAGCCTCGATGGCAGCGTTCAAAGCCAACAGGTTGGTTTGCTCAGCAATTTGCTCAATTGTTTCCACAATGTTACTGATGCTGCTGGCATCCTTAGCCAACTGTTCCATGATAACGCTGGTCTTATCAGTGTTCTTGTTAGCAATATCAACCACTTCTGCAACCTGCTCTAAGCTTTGAGCGCCTTCCTGTGCGTTGCCCTTCACATTGCTTACCTCCGCAGCCAATAGCTGAGCATCGGTAGCAATACTTTGAGCGGTGCTAGAGACTTGGTCCACACCGCCTGCAAAATCCTCAATGGCGTGGTAAGCCATTTCCGCATTCGTAGCGATTTCATTACTCTGCGCCGTTAATTCTTCCACAGAAGCACTGGTCTCCTGAGAAGTAGCTGCTAAGCTACCTGCAGACTCATTCACCCGATCTGCCGTTTGAGCAGCTGCCGCAATGAGTGCGTTCAAGCTTTCAACCATGTTGTTCACACCCTGTGCCATGCGACCCAGCTCGTCTTTGCCCCTAACAGGTGCTCGCACCGTCAAATCACCGCTGGCAATGGCTTCAATGGCACCGCGAAGCTCCATCAGAGGCTTCAGGAACACATTCTGCACAGCAAAGTAGCCCAAAATGACAGTTAGTAGAAGTACACCCAAACCCACCAAAATGGTAGTATTTATGACACTCCTCACGGGCGCGCTGATAACAGAAGCTGGCATGGCAGTTAAGAAATACCAGCCATTGGGTAGTTGTTTCACAAAGCCAATACGTTGTGCACCTTTGAGGGTGTAATTTACCATATTTCCTTTGGTGGCGGCACTCTTCATGTCTTTCCAAAAGGCTTCCTTAGAAAGATCCGTACCAGAGCTTACGAATGCACCGCTACCAGAAAGCATGATTACACCATCGCGGTTAAGCAAGTATTTGGAAATGTTATTTGTGAATGCCAGCATTTGACTAGCAATTTTACTTGCTTCAATGTCAATACCAACTGCCCCCACATAATCGCCCATACTGTAAATGGCTTTTGCTATTGTGATTACTTTGGTTTGGTTTACTGGCTCGTTGTAAGGTTCTACCACCACAAAATCCGTGGGGTTTGCCATGGCTCTTTGATACCACACTGTGCTGGTAGCATCGTACTCAGGAGGCAGGGACGTCATGGGCTCCATAATGACTAGACCCGTATTAGAAGCCGCATACACGTTAAGAATGTCTGGGTACTGCTTCCTAATAGCATCAAAAAGCATCCTCACATCGGACTGGACCATCACATCATCGGTGGAAGCTGCCATGATAACCTGATTAGTATTAGCTAAATAAGACGCCAAGTTGCCGTAGTTCTTCAAAAAATCCCAAATGGCTCTAGAATCTGATTCCGTTTGCGTTTTTAGCTGCTGACCAACTAAGTTTTCAAAGTCGCCACTGATGCGGTAAGCTTCAATACCCCCCAAACCCAGTACCGTTAAGAATACAAGCACAATCATAACTACTGTAATCTTCACTCTTAAGGATTGATTACTCACGTCCCGTATCCCTCCCTCTGCTGCTTTACTGTCATTGAGCGTACCCGTCTCTACTTAACCAGCTTAAGCCGAGAGCGCTCCCCAAAACTTTGATCATGCACAACACTTTGAAGTGCATCATCACACCACCACCAAAGCCTTATGCACGACCGTTAAAGCCTTATTCATTAGTAATATTCTAAAGCACCATGGCTAGTGGGAATACCCAGCTGAGCACGTAAAAGTAATCGAAGACGTTGTCGGTGAGGCCGTGGAACGCCCAAGCAGAAACGGCACCAAGCACGCAAGCGAGCAGCAGTTTAACCCTTTTATCTTCCGTATTAAGTACCTTCTTTAAGCCTTCCAGTAGCGTGCTCACCACAAAATACACGAAACTCACCACACCCAAAAGCCCATATTCGGCCATGATGGCGTAGTAGGCACTGTCAATGCGCAGGGCCCCATGGAGCCCCAAGTTGATTGAAGACTGGGTACCAAAGGTGCCAGGGCCCGTACCAATGAGAAGCTGTTTTATGCCCTTAAAGCCCCCCAATATGCCCACATTTTCCAATGCCCTACCCCACTGGTAAATTCTGCCTCCAGGTTGTGAGCTTTCCTGAACATAAGCCCACGTAAATGCAGTGAGCAGTCTATCGCGCAGCTGAGGAATGGTTAAAGCACCTATGACCGCCGCTGCAGCCGCCACGCAAGCCCATACAAGGCTTTCCACTGCAAGCGCCACAAAAAGCCCAAAAGCGGAAGCCAACAAACCGCCCCGAGCATAGGTAAGCAGCTGGGCTAACAAAAAGCCCAAAAAGCTTAACCCCCAAATAAAACGTTCAATCCAACCAACTGAGGTGAGCAAAAGCCCCAGTGCCACCAAAATGGAAATGTCCACAAATATGCTGTAGTACGTGGGAATGGAGAAAATGGACCACACCCTAATAATGGTGCGATCGGTATCAAGCTCCGTATCCAACCACTCGGACTGAGGAGCCTGCTTAGTTAACACTTGGTAACCAGCCACACCACCCATGAGCAAACCGCTAATGGTTATGTAAATAAGCAGCCTCCTAAGTTTTGCGTAGTCCCAATCCACAGCTGAGGCAAAAAGCATGATGCCAAATGGACCAACCACACGCCGCAGTGTCTCCTTGAAAATGAGCAGAGGCACACCATTAATGGCACTACTCCAAAAGTAAACCAGCATGAACGGTGCGAAGCGCATAACCTTTTCCCAGCGAATGTGTCGGTAATCGATTACAGCAAACACGCAAACAAAATACAGAATGTCAAACCAGTAGGATTTACTGGGCGTAATGGTGTCAGCCAACCTACCATACCATGGGTAAAAAGCAAAAGTAAGAAGAGTGAACTCCTCTAAATACCGTCTAATTGGAGTCTGTTGTGTTTCCAGAGCCGGATTCGTTGTCTTCTGGTTGCTCAATCATATTCACCAACCTTAATACCAAAGCTCCTGCTTCTTGAATGTTCTTATCACTTATGCACTCGACAGTGTCTGTGAGCATAAGCTGGCTTTCCTCTTTACCTCTGAGCTGACCCACCACAGAAAGTGAAGCACAGCCACGGAAGTTCAGAAAAGCTCCCAAACTGCGCCTGTAACTAAAATCCGTGAAATTGTTTATGCCAGCTTCGTTTGTAAGAAATGCCACCACCTGCTTGGGCATGCCAACAGCAGACCACAAACCGTGGCGCCTTGCTACTGCTACTGTGCCAGCGCCAGGCCTTTCCAAGGTGATAAAGAGCACATTCCTTGGTAGCTTGTAGCGGCGCTTGAAGGCATCAATGCCTGCACCACTAACGTTACCACCGTCCACAAAAAGCATCCAGTGTGGAACATTGTCAAGTAGGTCACTGATTTGCTTCAATACCAACATGCCAGATCCGTTATCCAAAGCACCCGGGTAAAAACGATGGAACAGCCCTTTGTAGACAAAATCCACCAGCTCCAGCAGAAGCACCACAGCCAGCACGAAGCCCACGTAAAGCCAAAACTTTATGGGAAAGTAGTAGCTTAACACCGAAGTGAAAGAAGACAGCATCAAAGACAGATTAAGCCAAGCTGTGCGTCCTACACCCTCAGGGTCAAACCTGTCCCACAGACCCTCTACACGGCTATCCACGTTCACAACAAAAACAACATGTGGGACTGAGTAATCCTCTTTTCCTCCGCTTTCATCTTTGTCTTTGTCTTCGTCTTCACGTTTAGGAATTTTCTTTAGCACCAAGTTCTGGCATCGGGTAAAGCTGAACAGCCGCGACCAATTCACGTAACCGTTCTCTTCCCACAAAAGCAGTAAGGCGGGGATAACCACCAGCACCACAGACAAAAGCGGGTTGCGTTGGAGAAGGAAGAGCCCAGCCACTTCCAGCAAGAGCAGTGAGCCCCAAGACCAGCCTTTGTGCTGAGGGCATTTAAAATCTACAGTCTCCTGCGCATATCCGGGAAACTCCTGTTTCAAATGTTCCAGCAGTTTGCGAGTTTGCTCCGAACCGGGAGCCCTCACAGAGAATTCAGCTAACTTCTTTTTCAAATCGCGAAAATCCACGCCTCTAAATCACCAATGCCTCCCGCCAAAATCCGTGAAAAGAAAGCAACAGCTTGCAGAACCAAAGCATGAAGCTGTGGGCTTGCCACTACCGGTCTTCTTTGCACAGCCCTGTTGTGTATTATGCTGCTCACGGCGTCCATAATGCATCTCTACGTCTTTTTCTTGGCTTTCTATTTACTGGGCTCGGCGTACTCGGATGTTACCTTCGCCGAATACCTTTTGACCAACCTCTTCAGCTCTTTGCCTACCTTCCTCGTAAGAATCAGCTTCCACTGTTACCATGATGAGCCTGCCTTCTTTGGCTTCCACCACATAAGGCAGCTTCAAAGCCTCTTCCACCGCACTACTGCTTTCAGCATTGTACGGGAAGTATTCCACCACAAACGTGTGTTGCATTGTCAAAAACCTCCTTCGTCGAAGAGCGATTACACTTAGTATAGCACAAAGCTAATTTGGAGCCGCCCCGTGGGATTTGTTTTGGGTGCGGCTCCAAACGAAAAGGAGGAGGTTGAACCGATTCTCGGGCGGGCAACGTAACTTCTGTCACTTCCCGCCCTCTGCCACAAACGTAACTGTGCGTATGTCAAGTAAGCAGAGGTGACAGCATTGTTCTTAGTAAACCAAATAGATGACAAAGACCAGTGCCAGCACCGCAAGTACTGGGTGAATCTCCCTCATCTTTCCCGTAAACAGCTTCATGATGACGTAACTTAGAATGCCAAAAATGAGTCCGTTGGCTATGGAATAGGTAAAGGGCATAGCAATCATGGTAATAAAAGCTGGTATGGCTTCTGTTAGCTCAGAAAAATTAATTTTCAAAATGGGCTCCATCATGAGAAAACCCACCACAATGAGAGCTGGCGCCGTAGCTGCAGAAGGCACTACTTCTGCCAAGGGCCAAAGAAACAGCGAAAGCAAAAACAGTATGCCCGTCACCAATGCCGTGGCACCTGTTTTCCCTCCTTCAGCAATACCTGCTGCTGACTCCACGTAAGTGGTCACGGTGGAGGTGCCAGCCACAGCTCCTACCATGGTGCCCACAGCATCTGTTATTAGTGCTCTGTCTGCACCTTCAAAGCTGCCATCTTCCTTTAGTATGTTCAGCTTAGCAGCCAAGCCAGCAATGGTGCCCAGCGTGTCAAACATGTCCACAAAGGTGAAGGTAAATATGATGGACACAAAGCCCCACTTTAGTGCTCCCATGATGTCCATGGCACCAAAGGTTTGAGAAAGCTCGCCCCAGTTAGGCAGTGCCACTACTGAACCGGTGAAGTTCGTAATAGGCACGCCCGTGCTGCCCTTTATGAAAGCACCAATTATGGTGGTAATGAGGATGCCCAGTAAAATGTTGCCTCTTACACGCAGTGCCATGAGCACCACGATGATGATTAAACCAACCAATGCCAGCATGGTTTCAGGCCTGGTCACACTGCCCAAACCCACCAGCGTGGCATCATTCTTCACTACTAATCCAGAATTTATCATACCGATGAAGGCAATGAACAAACCAATACCCACCGAGGCTGCCAGTTTAATGCTTAGCGGAATAGCTTGCACAATCCAACGCCTAACAGGGGTAACCGAAAGCAGAAAGAAAATCACACCATCAATGAACACAGCCCCAAGTGCCACCTGCCACGGCAAACCCAAGCCCAAGCATACTGAATAGGCAAAATAGGCATTTAACCCCATGCCAGGTGCTAAAGCGAAGGGAAGTTTAGCATAAAAACCCATCATCACCGTGGAAATACCAGCTCCAATAGCAGTTGCCATGAGAACTGCGCCCTTGGGCATGCCAGCTTCACCCAAAATGTTTGGGTTGACAAAAAGAATGTAAGCCATGGTAATGAATGTGGTCAAGCCGGCAATGATTTCGTCCGTCCAGTGGGCACCGTGCCTTTCAAAATCGAGGTGTGTTTCGAGCCACTTAATCAAGATAACGTCGACCTCCTTCCAAAGGCAAACAAATGAGAAGATGGCTGTACGGGTAAGAGCCTAAAAAACCAAAAGAAGGAGGGTTGACTAAAAACGTAAAAGACAAAGCTGTTTGCCCTCCACCCGCACAGCAGTGTTGCTGCTACCACTTTTACAAAGAGCAAAAACAAAAGCAGCAGCGTGTTTCAGCTTAGACCACTGGGGGTGAAGGACAAACGCCCACACGTTAAAATGCGGTTTTTTCCTCACCCCTGTGGTCTGCAGATTTACGGTCTGCAGGTAGAAACTCCCCCACCCTATTTGGGGGATTACACAGGAGTACATCATGATTTTTCCTTATGTAATTATATTCTAACTCAATCTTGGCTCAGTTCAAGCCTCCTCACTGTCGCAGGAAACCCACACAGTAATGGAAGCCACGGCAATGAACATGTCATCACTCTTGTCCTGAAGTTCTTCCATGGCAACGCCCTTTGTCTTTAAGCCACCTTCCTGAACCACAATGTCAGCTTCCATGTTCAGGGGCAGTGCTTCACGTACCTTGCTTATGTCCACAGTTCCAGCACCGGGCACACCCAGGTCAATTGTGAGCTTTACTTTGCAGCTGCTTAGCAGCCCGCCTTCAACCAAACTGGGCATGCACACGCGGTGCACCGCATCCAAAATGGCTTTTTGGCAAGCATGCGTGGGGCTTTGCCCATGTTGATCAACCCCCATACCCATTTCAATGAGAAATTTATGCCACGCCATAAGCAGCATTCGCCTCCTTTCGCGTACATGAACCTATTTTAGCCAATAAAACAAAGAAGGGGCACCCCTTTTAGTGGGGCACCCCTTTCTTTGGATCTACTGTCTAAGGTTGACTATCAACAGTTAAGGTATTGCGTCCTCTACTTCTAGTGTGATAGTTACTGCCTCGTTCTTATTACCAGCAAGATCTTCGATTACGCCTGCAGCTACCTGGAATGTAAATGTTCCCACCAATCCAGCAGTTTCATTACCCGGATTAGGGG
>Ga0134104_1002875_pt1 | contig 10419 bp, 9 predicted proteins | sample 15_3_2metaG_FD_94455 | JGI IMG/M metagenome (GOLD analysis project Ga0134104, IMG submission 94455) | Switchgrass degrading microbial communities from high solid loading bioreactors in New Hampshire, USA - 15_59_3.3_214_A2 metaG | ecosystem: Engineered > Bioreactor > Semi-continuous > Anaerobic >...
CCACTCCTTAGCATATTTTTCCCCCTGAATCTTTTTGGCTATTGCTTCAGAGGGATATATTCTACAGGGGTGGGTCATTTTCTTTTCGGCGTTCCCGGGTCAATTATATCCCGGCGGTGACAGATAGGGAGCAGACATAGTAACTCCTGATGAAGAAAACGAATTTGATTTGTAAATAAACATTTTAAAATCTGACGGTAAAGTGATTATGGTGGTGTCAAAAGTATGCCTATTAGATCCTGAACCTGTACTTTCAGGAACAGTTAAAGTTGTAGAAAAAGAAACAGGTTGCACAGTTATTTGAGTTTCAAGAGTTCCTATGCTTCTAAACTGTTTAAAGAAAAGGTGGACATTAAAATCATCAGTAAACTTCTGGGGCATAAAGATGTGTCCACCACCTACAACATATATATTCACTTCATCGATAATGTTGTGGAAGAATCAGTTCAGATTTTGAATGATGGTATACCAGAAAAATTGCCGAAAAAAACAAAAAAGAAGGAAAGTAATGTTGTTAAACTCAAAAAGGCAACATGATTAGTCCCACTAAGTCCCATTAAAGCAAAAGAAATTGCCAGAAATTATGCGAAAAATTCAGAAATATTTCTTGAAAATTACATATCAAAAAGTCCTCCAAACGCTCTAAAATTAAGCATCTGAAGGACTTTCATTTGGAGCCCTCAACCAGGATCGAACTGGTGACCTCATCCTTACCATGGATGCGCTCTACCTACTGAGCTATGAGGGCATATTATGAAACTGGAGCGGGTGAAGGGAATCGAACCCTCGCTGTCAGCTTGGGAAGCTGATGTTCTACCATTGAACTACACCCGCATGCCTCGCGGTGCAGCGATATTTATTGTAGCACAAGCTGATTTAGTTGTCCATACTTTTGTGGTGGGTAATTCTATCATTTTTTCTTCCTATAAAGTCAACCGATTCCTGTTTGGTCTTTCCTCTCAGCTTTTCCCAGGCCATTTTGAGGACGGAAACATCCAGTCTGTCGGAAAGAAAGTCCAGCCCAAGCCCGCTTAAGATGAACAGGAAGGGTTGCTGCAGATAGGCATACCTGGGCTGCACCTCAATCAGCAGATATACCACGAAGGATATCAGAAGAAGCGCCACAGGAATGGCCAGCCTTTCGTCCTTCTCCTCCCTTCGTCGCGCAAAGACGCCTATGAGGCTGAGGAGCATGGCCGTATAGATGAATAGTTCGTTCAAATCCTTTAGCACCGCATCGATATCGCTGAACTTGACCGGGCTTCCCAGCAAATAAAACACCTTGTTGGCCCGCAGAATGTGCCCGTAGCTCCAGTCCAGCGCATTGTCGCACCAGAAAAACTGGATTTTCTGCATAAACAAGCTGGCAAGCTTCAATGGGCCCATGCCGAGCCTCTCGAGGATCATCTGTTTTTCCAGTTCATCTCTCTTTTCTTCCGACAATCCGCTCCCATATATGAGGCCGTAATCATCCTCGTTATAACCTCCTCTGTGCTCATAATTGAGCCCGACAACAAACTTCCACAAGAAGTTATTGTTGCTTAACCCCGCGTCATTGACGCCGCTTCTGATAATGGCCTGGGAGACTAGTCCGTTAATCGCCAGATAAACCAGGAACACAGCCAGGCATTGCATGAGCCGTTCCAGCCTCTGCCGCCTGTTGCCGGCACGCAAAACCACGATGAAAAAATAGGCGGCAAGGGAAACCATAACCAGCAACGCATCAGGCCTCATGATGTTGCCAAGGGCTATAAAAAGCCCGGCAAGAACACCCCTGGGCACAGATTTCATCCTGGTAAGCTTCCGATCCACAAAAAAATACAGACCCAGCAGGATAAAAAAGGCGGAGATATGCTGGTTTGACAATACCGATACAAAGGTGACCGGAAAGACGAAACCCATGTAGAGAACCGAGGCCAGGCGTGAAGAGCGTTCCTTGAAAAAGTTCCGGGCAAAGAGGTAAATGAGCAGCGTGATTCCCGTATTCCAGAAGCAGTTGAGGATCTTCAGGGCCATGATGCCTCCGGACGGCCCGAATAGCTTCACAATGATTCCCTCATAAATGACAAAGCCCGTCTGGTAGGCCCAATCCTTAAAATAAACAAGCCGGCTGAAACTGTAATCCCCTTTTGAAAAAAGAACGGCTGCCTCATAAAGCAGCTGGAAGTCGGATTCGAGGGGTGTGTCGACGATGCAAATATAAGCAAGTCGGATCAGGAAAGAGCCAAAAACCAAAAGGACAACAAAGCCTTTTCCCTTCACCTTGTATACCAACACCAGGCTCAGGGCAACATATGCGATAAAAATGACTGTTGGCACTCTGAATGCCATTAGCAGGCAAGTCACACCAAAGAAGACCACAAAAAAGGCATCCAGCAATCTTCTTATCAGCCTTAGAATCATGGGATGGCCTCCCGGAGTGGTTATGATAAATGTTTATGACGGACTGACGATCTTAATCGTCGTCCTTGATCCGTCCGTCAATCCGGTCGTTAAAGATCACCAGGTTTTCCTGGATGGAGAAGAACACCATGATGAGTTCGAAAAATATCCTGAGGACAAGTTCAAGGATGAGCATGCCGATGAGCCCGACAAAGAAGTTGGCTACAAATATGGCCACAATGCCCACAATGAACACGACAATGGCAAAGGCAATGTAAAGGATCTTGGCCACAATACCGGTCAGCATCACCTTGAAATTCAGCACATCGTTTAAATATTCTGCAAAGCTGTCATAGCGCCTTGTTTTCCTGGGAATCAGAAAAAGGAAATAAATCCAGATAGCGGCGATTACAGCCCCGGTTACAATAAACGGAAAGGGTCCCTTGAGCGCTGCGGTTATCTTTTCTGCCATCGTAAAAAAGCCAAGCCTCAGTATTCCTTCCATGTCGTTACCCCCAATAATTCTTTATTTATGCGCACTAATTTTTATCGGTCAAATAAATCCTCTTATTAAGCGGATCCCGGAGCTGCCTGCCGAAAGGCGTCACTTTTGTCTATTGCTTTCGGTGTCCTGCACGAGGGATTCGGCCAACTTCACAGCGGAATAGGCATCCTTTGAGTAATATGCGCCGAAGCTGGCGGCATACTCCTCATCCAGGACGGCTCCCCCTACCATAATTCTGGCTTCGAGCCCAGCCTCGGAAGCCATGCGGGCCACCTTCGGCATTTCAACCATAGTGGTGGTCATCAGGGCTGAGAGTGCGATTATATCTGCATTATTATCCTTCGCCGCCTGAATTATACGGTCGGCAGGGACATCCTTGCCCAGGTCAAGCACTTCAAAGCCGTAGTTACGTAAAAGAAGCGCCACAATGTTTTTGCCGATATCATGGATATCTCCCTTAACCGTGGCAATCACAATCCTGCCCTTCTTCCCGATGCCGGCCACAGCGTCCCTTTCCAGATACGGGCCAAGAACCTCCATGGCTTTTTGCATGGCCTCGGCACCTTTTATGAGCTGGGGCAGGAAGTATTTCTTCTCCTCATACAGCGTCCCAACTTTCTGGATGGCGGGAATCAGGCTGTTGTCAATGATGTCCTGTGGTGATATTCCCTTGTCCAGATCGGTAAGGACCGCGTCCGTTATTTCGTCGCTCATGCCTTTCAGCACCGCGTCATAGACCGACGGTTTGGCTTTGGCGGGCTGGGCAGCCTGAACGCCTTTGGCTTCAACGGTGGAATAATGCCGGATATACTCCTGGGCGTCGACATCCCTGGCCCGGAGCACGTCGGAGGCCCGCTTGATATCCATCAGCTGCTGGCTGTTGGGATTCAGGATGGCCGTACTGAGGCCATTGGCCACAGCCATAGCCAGGAAAGCCGCGTTGATGTTCTCCCTCGCCGGAAGGCCAAAGGATACGTTTGAAAGGCCCACCACCGTGTTGAAGCCGTTTTCGGTACACCATCTGAGGACTTTCAGGGTTTCACCGGCCGCCTGGCCGCCGGTGGCGACGGTCATAACAACACCGTCCACCAGGATATCTTCCTTTTCCATGCCATAGACTCTGGCGGCCTCATAAACCTTCCCAATGATACGGATACGCTCTTCCGCGGTTTCCGGAACACCGTTGTCGTCGATGGGAAGCAGGATGAACATGGCGCCGTATTTGGCTGCCAGAGGCAGAATCTTTTCCATCTTGACCTTCTCGCCGGACACGGAATTGATCACAGCCCGGCCGGGATAAATGCGCAAAGCCGCCTCCAAAGCCTCCGGATTTGATGAGTCAAGGCACAGAGGAAGCGGGACGGCATCCAGCACAGCCCGGACCATGTTTACCAACACCCTCGGCTCATCTATTCCCGGAACACCGGCATTCACATCCAAAAGCGCTGCGCCTGCCTCCATCTGCTCCCGGGCCAGCTGGGCCACCTTGTCCATATTGTTCTGGACAAGGGCTTCCCGTAGGAATTTCTTTCCGGTCGGGTTCAGGCGCTCCCCTATGACAGTCAGCGGGAGTTCCTGGTGGATAAACACGGTCTGCCTGTTGGAGGATACCATGCCAAGAATGGGTTTTGCGGGTTTTTGCGGGGAAAAATTCTGCGCCAGTCTGGACAGTTTCCGGATATATTCGGGCGCGGTACCGCAGCATCCGCCGAGGGCATTGGCCCCCGCCTCGATCAGCAGCGGGGCATAGGAACAGAAGGTTTCCACATCCATATTGAAAACGGTCTTACCGTCCACAAGCCTGGGTTTTCCCGCGTTGGGCTTCGCGATAAGCGGTACCCTGGCATAAGGCTTCATGGCCTTCAGAATATCCACCATCTCGGCAGGACCGCTGGAGCAGTTGCAGCCTACGGCATCCGCTCCCAGGGACTGGAGTGTTACCAGCGCGGTAACCGGATCGGTACCCATCAGGGTCCTCATGCCGTCCTCAAAGGTCATGGTCACCATGACGGGCAGATCGCAGAGCTCCCTGATGGCGATGAGGGCGGCACGGGTTTCCTGGATATCCAGCATGGTTTCAATGACAAAGAGATCCACGCCACCCTCCAGAAGGCCACGGACCTGTTCCTTGTAACCCTCCACCGACTCCTCAAAGCCGACTTCACCGTAAGGCTCAAGCAGCATGCCACAAGACGAGATGTCGCCGGCCACAAGGGCTTTACCGGCAGCCGCTTCTTTTGTTATCTCCGCAAGCCGCCTGTTCAGTTCCCTGGTCTGACCCCTAAGGCCATATTCGGCCAGCTTGATGGCATTGCCACCCATTGTAAAGGTGTATAGAATCCGGGTGCCGGATTCCACGTAATTTTTTTGAACGGCTATCAGGGCTTCCGGATTCTCCGCAGCCCATTTTTCAGGACAGGTTTCCACGGGCATACCGCTTTTGATAAGCTGCGTCCCGGTGGCCCCGTCAAGAATCACAACCCTGTTACTGAATAAGGCTCTGAACTCCTGTCTTGTCATGGCTCTCCAATCTTTCTCAACCTGTTATTTCAATAATCCCTGCAACAGCCAGCACCGACTTTTCCGGGATGAGCATATACGTCTCGGTCAGGGTGACGCCCAGCCTGTCAATCTCCAGGAGCCTTGCCAGATGGGCCTGCTGCTCGATGCCCACGTCACCGTATCCCGGACTGAAGCGATGCCTGGTGAGGGCTTTCCCACGCCTTCTCAAAAAGGTACCTATGTAATCCATTAAAAAATCCAAGCCGGCATCGGCGATTTCCGATGCGGCGGCATCCAGGATCACCGCCTCGCTGGTCCTGCCGTTATCCATCAGGTTCCTGATCTCTTCCATAATGCGAGGGCCCGCCGTTGAAGCCATCAGGACAGCCTGCTGCGACTGTGAAAGCAGCATGGACAGTCCTTTACCGGACAGCACGGTTCCTTCCTCCAATTTCACGGAATTCTCCGCGCACGCTTCAATACCCACCATGCGATAAGCCAGAACCAGCGGGCAAAGGCTTTCCGCCTTCTGTATCGTATCGTCCAATAGCTTCCGAAAATCCTCGTCCAGGCCGGTGGTACCGCGCTTATATCCCAGCCGTGACAGGATGAGGTTTCTGTTGTATGAAGGGCGTATCCCTTGTAATACTTTAATACTCTCCATTGCCCCGCCCTCAGTTCCTATGGCGGCATGGACCCGCGCCGATAAGTTGATATAACCTTCCCGCAAGGTTTTTCACCAAACCAGGCGATCCGGTAAAATGAACCTGTAATTTTTATTCATTTTATCACAGGAGATTTTTTCTTACAAACCATTTTTCCCTGCCCGGCGATGCCCCGGACACGGCATCCGCGCTTCTGTCAAGCCTTGCGGCGCAGTAACGGAACGGATATAATGGGTTTTACCAAATTGCGAATTTCCGGGAGAGTAGCATGGGAAAAGAGGCTCGCTCCACTTTCGTGTTTCTGGCTCAAAGCGCTTTGCTGTGGTCTTGCGTACCCATCGTATACAGTTTTCTGCCTGTTTACCTGGACCAATCCGGTTTCCGGGAAAGCCAGATTGGGATTTTTCTGGCTCTGGGTCCGCTGATGTCCATCATCCTCCAACCGTTTATCGGCATACTGGTGGATCGTTCTCCTTACAAAAACACTTTCCTCATCCTGCTCAATGCGGGGACCATGGTCGCCATACTGCTCTTCCCATTGCATAACAGCCTAATGCATGTTGCCCTGGCCAGCTTCCTGCTGGCTTCCTTCCAGGCTGCCTTGATCGCCGTTTCGGAGGCCATAATCCTGGAAGGGCTTGACAGGATTCAGAAGCCATATGGTCCCGTCAGGCTGGCCGGTACGGTGGGATATGCCGTGGTTTCGGTCGTCGCAGGCTTTTTCATGGAGAAAGAGATTCGTTCTTTCTTCTACATAACCGCCATCACGGCCTTCTTCAGCATTCTTTCGGCCTGGTCACTGCCGAAAGTGGCAGGTCACCAGTCCAAAGCCCGGAAAGTTCCTGCCACGGTTCTCTTCAAAGACAGGGGGCTCATCCTCCTGATGGCTTTTTCCATGGTGTCTCACATGGGTATTTCCTTTTACCAGAACTTCTTTCCCCTTTATTTTTCATTCATTGGCGGGACAAGCGATGTCCTGGGGATCCTTTATTTCATCTCGGGCATGAGCGAGCTGCCCTTTCTGCTCTATGCGGATCGAATCGAGAAAAAACTGGGCATATACAAAACACTCGCCCTTTCCACGGGGATTATAGGAGCGCGCTTTGTCCTGCTTTTTTTCATTAAAAGTCCGGTGCTCATGTATCCCGTCATGCTGCTCAACGGCCTGACATACATCGTTTTCGCCTTCAGCCTGGCAGTTCATATCAATAGAACAGTCCCCATGGAACTAAGGGCAACGGGGCAGACCATCCATGGCATGTGTATGGCTTTGGGACGCATCCTGGGATCGGTACTGGGAGGTTATCTGATTGAAGCGATCGGCCTTCAGAATACCCTGCTAGGTTTTGCTTTGCTGTCCCTGGCTGCTATCCTGGTGTTTACAGCAGCCGGCGCAATGCTTGGCAGAGCCTATGCATCCCCTAATGAGCAGGAGCATCAATGAACCGGGCACCAGACCGTAAATCATCTGCGCGCCTCGTGCTTCAGAAGCCATTCCTTGCGCCAGATCCCGCCATTATAGCCGGTGAGGGTGCCGCCCTTGCCAATCACGCGGTGGCAGGGAATGAGGATCGGTATGGGGTTGTTTCGGTTGGCGTTTCCAACAGCCCGGCAGGCCTTCACGTTACCTACGGCAGACGCTATTTGCTGATAGGAACGGGTTTCCCCATAGGGAATGCTGCAAAGCGCATCCCAGACCTTCCGGTTGAACTCGGTTCCCTGCGGGGCAAGGTTCAATTGAAAGGCTTTTCTCTTTCCGGAAAAGTATTCGTCAAGCTGCGTGATACACTCCCGGATAACCGGGTTGGGATTTTCCGCTCCCCGTTCTTCGCAGAACCGTATTGCTGTGATGGCCTTATCATTTGCCTGGATTTCCATAAGCCCGATGGGGGACTGGTAGTATTCTTTGAACACCTGTTCCATACCTTTGCTCCTTATTGGCTATTCATCTCTATACCTTATGATACCGCATCTGCCATTGCGCGGGTACCCCCGGCTGCCGTTGAGGGAGAAACGACCGAGATTGCTTCTCTTTGCTCGCAGAGATTGCCGCGCTGCGCTTCCGCTCCGCTCGCAATGACACCTCGCTTGGGCTGGGGGCCTGTAATGGTTAAGGCCGCATTGCGATAAGGCGCCGAAATAACCTGTGAGAATGGGATAAGGGCACAAAAAACCCTCCCGGAATGCCTTCGGGAGGGCTGTCGGCAAAGCAGTGTTACGATACAGGTACCGGCGGATTGTAGCCGTTCTTGAAGATTTCCTCGAACTCATCGGCTTCAATGCGCTCCTTCTCAAGCAGCGCCCTTGCCACATCCTCAAGCTTGTTCCTGTTCTCTGTAAGCAGTTGTTTAATTTTATTGTAAGCATTGTCAATGATCGCCTTGACTTCGGCATCGATCTTGGCGGATATCTCTTCGCTGTAATTCCTGATATGGCCGTAGCTCTTGCCCAGGAAGACCTCGTCGTTTTCATCGCCGAATACCAGGTTGGTGAGGGTTTCACTCATGCCGTACTTGGTGATCATGTCACGGGCAATCTGGTTGGCCTTCTGCAGGTCATTGGCGGCGCCTGTGCTGATCTCGCCCAGCACCAGTTCCTCGGCGGCCCGTCCGCCCAGGCTCACCATGATCTGTTCAATCAACTGGGACTTGGTGGTATAGTGCTGATCTTCTTCAGGCTTGTAGGAAGTGAAACCGCCTGCCCTGCCGGAAGGAATGATTGTAACCCGATCCACCTTCATGGTGGAGGACACAAGACGCACTGCAATGGCATGGCCTGCTTCGTGGTAAGCCGTAAGCTTCTTTTCCTTGTCGCTGATAACACGGCTCTTCTTTTCGGGCCCCATGATGACCTTGTAGTTGGCCTCCTTGATCTCTTCCATGGTAATGACCTTTTTGTTCTTCCTCGCCAAGAAGAGCCGCTTCATTGAGCAGGTTCTCCAGATCGGCTCCGGTAAAGCCGGGAGTGGTTTTTGCGATATCCTTCAAGTCCACATCGGGACCAAGGGGCTTATTCCTGGAGTGCACTTTCAGGATCTCCTCGCGTCCCTTGATGTCAGGATAGTTTACAACCACCCTTCTGTCAAACCGACCGGGGCGCATCAGGGCGGGATCCAGGATATCCGGCCTGTTGGTGGCGGCCAGGATGATGACGCCTTCGTTAACGCCAAAACCGTCCATCTCAACAAGCAGCTGGTTAAGCGTCTGCTCGCGCTCGTCATGGCCTCCGCCGAGCCCGGCGCCGCGATGGCGGCCCACAGCATCGATCTCATCGATGAACACGATACAGGGCGCGTTCTTCTTCGCCTGCTCAAAAAGGTCGCGGACACGGGATGCGCCTACACCAACGAACATTTCCACAAAGTCCGAACCGCTGATGCTGAAGAAAGGCGTACCGGCCTCACCGGCGACCGCTTTCGCAAGCAGGGTTTTACCCGTTCCGGGAGGACCCACCAGGAGCACACCCTTGGGAATGCGCGCTCCCAACTCCACGTATTTTTTAGGCTCCTTCAGGAATTCCACAATCTCTTCCAGTTCGGCTTTCTCTTCATCGGCGCCGGCCACATCGCTGAACCTGACGCGCATCTTGCTGTCTTCATTGGCCATGCGCGCCCTGCTCTTACCAAAGGACATGACGCGGTTGCCGCCGCCCTGGGTTTGCTGAACAAAGAAAATCCAGAAAAAAACAAAAAGTACCACCATGGCAATCATGGGCAACATTTCAAGCCACCATGGCGGGGTCGCCTTTTTCTCGATATCATAGTTGGTCAGCAGGCCCTTCTCATATGCTTTGTCAAGAAGGGCGATAAAGGATTCCTGCGACAGGAAATTTACGGTATATCTGAAGTCGGCAGCATACAGCCCCGAAGGCCTGCTCAGGACCACATCGGCGTTCAGGGTGTGAACCAGTACGCTGCTGACATTGCCCGCATCCAGTTCCTTCCTGAAGTCCGAATATTTCATGTCGGTTGGATTGCTTATATTGCTATACATCATAAGGAACAGGGCCATTATGACGAATATGATGATGTAAAAACTGATTCCTCGAAAATTCTTCAATAAAGTTCAACCTCCTATGAAGACCCAACTCCTGTCTCCACACTCATCCATATGCAGCCATTCGCCTGCCTTTTATTATTACGTTAATCCTAGCCGAATGTTTACGCCAGAAGCCCAAAAGGTACAAAAACTCATTATAATATCTTATCACATAGGCTGTGAGAAAACAACCTTATATTTCCTCCACGGTCGTGTCAACTTGTTTTAGGTTTTATGTCACTGTCTGCCCCTCTTTTTGGGCAAGGATCATATGGCAAATCCATTATCCCGTATGGATCTAAGTGTCTGTGTCAGCAGAGTTACTTTC
>Ga0134104_1002885_pt1 | contig 10371 bp, 9 predicted proteins | sample 15_3_2metaG_FD_94455 | JGI IMG/M metagenome (GOLD analysis project Ga0134104, IMG submission 94455) | Switchgrass degrading microbial communities from high solid loading bioreactors in New Hampshire, USA - 15_59_3.3_214_A2 metaG | ecosystem: Engineered > Bioreactor > Semi-continuous > Anaerobic >...
AATCCTTCTGCCAAATATTTAGCAATTTGCACAGTAACATGAGCACAAGCGAAGCTATTTCCCCCGAGTAAAATATATTCTGGTTTAATCCAAGCTAATCTTTGAATAGAACCTTTTGCTGCTATATTAACTATAGAATCTTCTATATATTCAAATTCATTAACATTATTACAAAAATGCCCTGTAGTTACACCTATAACATTATTAAATGCAGCCGGATAAGAAATCGCTCCCGCATTATCAAATGCAGAAACAATAATTGTGCCTTTATTCGTTAGTTTATTGCATATTTGATTAAATTTATTTAGATTCTCACAGATATTTAATCCGCAGCTTAAATTAATTATATCCGGGTGAAAATTTGTCGAAATATAATCTAACAAATCGAATAATATATTTTCTTCAATTCCTTTTTCTATTTAATTTATTTTTATATTAGTAATGTTAGCGATATCCTTTACTTTACGAATAATTCCATATACAGCAGTACCATGACCATATTTATCTTCAAAATTATTACTTATTCCTGTAGTACTATAACTAAATCCTTTAAGGTCATCATTCTTAAATGCTGAATGATTTATATTTACACCACTATCTATTATAAAGATGTTTATTCTTTCCATTTATATACCACTTTTACTTTCCACATAAAAATGAGATTGTTTTTCAAACATTTCTTTATAAGTACCATTAAGCTTAATTAATTCATCATGATTACCAACTTCTAATATTTTTCCATGATCTAATACAATTATGGTATCAGAAAATCGTGTACTTGAAAGTCTATGAGAAATATATATAGATGTTTTATTTTTAACAAGGTTATCAAAATTTTTATAAATTTCATACTCAGCTAAAGGGTCTAGTGCAGATGTTGGTTCATCCAAAATAACAATAGGAGAATCTTTAAAAATTGCTTTTGAAATAGCCAATTTCTGTGATTCACCACCAGATAATTCAATTCCATTATCATCAAATTGTTTACCAATTCCAGTGTGTATTCCTTTATCGAGATTGTTAATTTTACTACCTAAACCTACTTCATTAAGAATTTGATTACATTTATCATCAGATGTTAATTCGCTTTTATCAAGCATAATATTTTCTTTAATTGTAAACGCAAACAATTTGAAATCTTGAAAAACTACAGAAAATAAATTTATATAATCAAAATAATTAATTTGTTTGATATTTATTCCATTTAATAATATTTCTCCTTCTGATGGATCATATAAGCGCATTAATAATTTTATAAAAGTTGTTTTCCCAGCTCCATTTTTACCAACTATAGATATTCTTTCTCCATGATGAATTTTAAAAGATATATTTTTCAAAACGTAATTTTCTTGACCAGGATATTTAAATGATACATTTTTAAATTCAATTTCATATTTATCAAAATTTTTAATGTTTATCTTTGATTCTAATGTATTTATTTTATTTTTTAATTTTTTAAATTCTATATAATTATCTAAGTATCTATTAACTTGCGAAAATTTTACAAATGAAGAAAATATTACTGAGATCGAATTTGAAAAATTATTTATTGACGATAAATACATTGTAAAATCTCCGATTAATATTTTACCGCCAAATAATTGCCAGACTAAATATAAATAAACTAACATATTAGATAATGTATTTAATGTAGTTGACACAACACCTAGAAATACAAATTTATTACAAACCTTATCAAACGCTTTCAATTTTATTTCGTTATAATAATTTTTTTTATTTAATATCCAATTGATTATTCCATAAATTTTTATCTCTTTAACAAATCCAAAATCAGAGCAAATATAATCTATATAACTACCTCTTCTATTAGGTCTAACAATTTCCATTTCAGCTTGATATGAATATTTTTCTGTTTTACTTTGGAATATGGCATTAATAATTGATAATGATATAATAATAAAAATTATAAAAGGATTAATTAAAAATAACAAATAAATATATCCAATACACTGAATTGTACTAGAAATCATAGTCTCTGCAGAAAAAGTAAATGAATCAATACCAACACCAGAATATATGAATTCAATTGCCTTTTGTTTCTTATCAATTATTTCTGGCATTTCCATATATTCATAATCCATATTTAAAATGTAATTAGAAAGATTTAATGATAATTTTGTTCTTAAATGTTGTATTTGATTACTAAGTTTGGGTTCAAAGAAATTTATAAGTATATTTATAGTTATACTGACTAAACCCATTGCAGCGATATAGATTAAAATAATGTTTATACGTGATTGCCCAAAAATTTCATTTAATATATATTTTGGAAATATTACTAATATAAAAGGCGAAATCGATTTTAATAAAATCATTATAAATAAATAAATAAAATACTTTTTATCATGCTTGTATGTTTCTTTTATAAAATAAATATAATTTGATAATATGTTTTTCATTTTATTTATAATACCTCTTTTTCGATTCAGCAAATATTATATAAATATAATATAATATCGGTTTTAAAAACCGATATTATATTATGATTATATACATGTTTTCTCAACTAAAATAATTTGATCACTTCCAACCAATCAAAGATAATAACCTTCACCTAAGCAAAGATTAATTGTTTTCCAACTCTTACATACAACCGCAGAAATAACCAGAACAACAAACGCAACCTTCACCTAAGTAAAGATTAATTGTTCTCCAGCTTTTTATTTTATATTTTTTAGTTAACATAATTTGTCCCCATTCTTTAATAATTCCAGATCGACTAAGCATAATTAATGTAGGTATTAAATAAACTTTTTCATAACCACAGGTATAAAATTCTTTTGGTCCCAACATTTTCATTGGACAATTTGAACTTACACATGATCCAAAGAAATTACAATTAAAACATTCGGATCTTTCTTTAAGGCAAATCCATTTTGCATGTTTATTTATATCAAGTTCCATATCGCCATTTGGCAGAAGCTTTCCAATATCATTAATCTCTGAATCCAAATCACATGTACATTTGTTAATTTTTCCATTAGCTCTAATAATAAATGAATTTCTTATTCCTGCGTAGCAAATACTACCAGCTGGTTCAAAGTAATTTTCATAAAAGCTTAAGTTTAGTTTGTTTTTTTGTATTATCTTAGTATATACTTGTGAAAAGGCGTTTTTATTCATTAATTGTTCTTCTATTTGATGAACTGCTTCGCCACCCCATTCGCCTTCAGGACGTATAAGAAAACTAAATCGTTTATCATCACCAAAGCAATTATAATAAAAATCAATATAATCTGTAAAATTATTAAATATATCTTTGGTTACATTTGTTCGTATTATAATTTTCGCAATACCACTTTTTGTTTTATTTTTAATTTCCAATAAATTATTAAGAATAACATCATATGTAGGTTTGCCGTCTGCCAATACACGTTGTCTATCATGTGTCTTTTTAAGTCCATCAATAGTAACTTGTATGTTTACCAAATTATAGCTTTGAAGTTTTTTGTATACATCCAGCGTAAGAAAATAACCATTAGTAGTAACGCTAGTTATTAATGGTTTTTTTGCACATTTACATATTTTTAATACATTCTCGGAAATATATTGTATAACATCAAATGCTAATAATGGCTCACCGCCATACCAATCCAAATGTACTTCAGTATATTTATATATGTTTTTACGTACAAAATTTATAATTGCATCTTGCATTTCTAAACTCATTTTCCCAAACTTAAACGACTCATAACAATATTGACAACGAAAATTACATTGCTCAGTAGGCATTATTATTAAACGTAAGCTTTTACTCATAACTTTATCTAATCTTATTAATTGTGCTGTTTTATACTCATCAACTTCTTTAGGAACAAGAAAACCATTTTTTTCAAATAATGGAACTCACTAGAATCCTATTCTTCTATATAATCGTTTTTTAATAATTTTTGTAACTTTTTTATTGTATTCGGATTAGAAGTTTTCGCTTTTTTCCCGCTTAACGAATTATAAAATATTAATGTTTCATCATCTTTTACTAATACATTAAACTTAGATGGTTTATACACTATACTTTCCATTTTAAACTCTATTTTTACTCCTTTTGGTTTATAATTCTTGAGAATTTTTTACTCATCTTTTTCCTAATTTATAAAAATTTAATTTATTATCACTCTCACCGACATTTACATATACGCGTGAATAAAACCAAACCAATGCTAGTATTTCTTTGCTTTTACTTTCATTGCCTACTTCCTCTCCTTTGTTTTAATTTATATTTTGGTTGTAATTCGATTATATTTTATATATAAAATACATTTTTGTCAACAACAATAATTCGACATTATTTCGATATATTAAATATATTTCATACTTGAATTTGACTAATCAACTATCTAATTTTATCCACAAAAAAAGAAGCTGTTACAATAAGGCTGACGTACAATACAGCCTGAAAAAACAACAAAAAAGGCCAGGGAAATGAACTGCACCCAAAAAGTTAGACATGCATGTGATATAATAAACACATGAATAACGAAAAGGGGTACAGTTCACATAGCGGGTGGTATTTCATTTTCGAGCAAAGCCCTAACCCCTACTGGCGACGCACAAGTGCGTTAATAATTGGCCTGCCAGCCACGCAACTATTACTTATTACCCGTAAACGGGTTCCTCCCGTGGGTCGAAAATGCTTAATTAATCACTTTCTTTATCTCTTTTTAGTTGCTCGGCTATATATTCTTTTATTGCTTTTGTGTTCTTCCCCACGGTATCAACATAATATCCCTTACACCAAAATTCATGGTTACTGTATGAAATTTCATATTTCCCCATTTTTGAAAAACCAATAATGCACTTTTCCCCTATATCCCATAAACCCCGAAACGCTCATTTTGGGCGGGATACTCACCAACATATGTATATGATTCTGGGCACACTTCACCTTCAATTATTTCTACTTCTTTCCATTGGCTTTCGCATTATTTCCCTTATCTCTAACCGCTTTTCTTCGAAAAACACTTTTCGTCTATACTTGGGAGAGAACACTATGCAATTCCATTTTGTATGTGCTAAACTATCTGCGTCTATGTTTACTTTTTTCATAGATAAATCCTCCAAATGTGTTTTTTGTGTCGACTGGCAGGTCATCTCTATACTATCACATTGGAGGTTTTCTTCTTAACGGTTAACCTCTTTTGAACCACGCGACTATCGCGTGGTTTTCGTTACACAAAAAAAGAGCATCCCTTAAGGACGCTCTTTTTTGTGGTGGGGGAAGGTGGATTCGAACCACCGAAGTCAGTGACAACAGATTTACAGTCTGCCCCCTTTGGCCGCTCGGGAATTCCCCCAAATAATATATATTCAATATGTAGTAATTGTCGTGTTAAGAGAATTCAATACATTCAATTGAACTCTCTTGTCGCTTCTCGTAGCATTTCTTGCTACATTCAAGTGGTAGAGAATTTCATTTATGAAATTCTCTTATCCGTTGCTTTGCAACGGATTTTGGAGCTGGTGAAGGGAGTCGAACCCCCAACCTGCTGATTACAAATCAGCTGCTCTGCCATTGAGCCACACCAGCATTTCCTGTCCGCGACAAGCGATAGTATAGCATACGACTTTTTTTTTGTCAATACTGTTTTTTTATTTTTGAGCGGTAATTTTTATAAAAAAAACAGGGCGCAGCGCGCAGACTGCACCCTTGCACAGCGGCCGGATTCGACTTATCCTTACTTTACTGAACTCTTAAAAATTGGCCGCTGACATAGCCTTCGATGCCGTTGTAATTGATTCTGTACCAGTTGCCCGACTGCGACAGAACGGTTACCGTCTGTCCGTTGGGAATCTGGCCGATGATGTTCGCGTCCATCGACGGACCGCTTCTTATGTTCAAACGCCCGCCCTGCGTAACGACGGTTCCAGTCCGCTGCGTCGGCTGGGTTGGCTGCGTTGGCTGCGTCGGTTGCGTCGGCTGCGTTGTGCCGCCGGGCGTTCTGAACGGCACGCCGAAATACGCCGCGATCGCGCTCGAAATCGCGCTCGCCATATTATAGATGTTGTTTTGAATCCATTTAGCGTCCTCAAGGTTGTCGTGATAGCCCAGCTCCGCGAGAACCGCGGGCGCAATGGTGTTGTTTAGCTCGTACAGGCTGGTTGTCGGGAGCGCTCTGACCAGATCCGGGTTGGGGTAGATTTTCTTGAGCTGCTCGACGATCAAATCCGCCGCGCGCTTGCTCTCTGCGCTGCCTTCATAATAGTAAATATCAATCCCTCTCTGCTGCCCCGCTCTTGCCGGGCCGGAAGCGTTGCTGTGCAGCGCGACGTGCAGGTCGTAGTTGCCGGCATTGGACAACCTGACCGAACCGCCGACTGTCAGGCTGGGGTCGTTGCGGCCGAACTGAATTCCGCTCGCTGTCAGAAAAGGTTCTATGGCATCGGCAAGCCGGTTCATCCAATACTCTTCGCTGCCGCTGCCGTCAACGTAAAGATTGTATTCCTGTGTGGAGGGGCTTAAAAATACTCTTGCCATGACTATGTATATTCCTTTCTACGATTCTTTGCTTATAATAAAAAAAGTCTTTGTTTTCTAATGAAAGTATATGCGCCTGCAAAAAAATTGGCAAAGAATATACCCTTCCGATCGACGCAAAACAGCCGGCGCGACGTTTTTTTGCCTGTTTCATTCATATAAAAAACGCACTCTTTTACAGAGTGCATTCTTTTTTACGAGCGGGCGGCCTTGTCTGCCTAAAAAAAGCGGCGCGGCGACGCGGAAAAACTTTGCCGCCGTCGTTTGCTGCGCGGCGTCCTATCAGTCATTTTTTGCGGAAAAAGAAAAAAAGCACCCTTTTTACAGAGTGTCTTCTTTTTGGTGCGGCTGATGGGACTTGAACCCATACGGTTGCCCATACGCCCCTCAAACGTACGCGTCTGCCAGTTCCGCCACAGCCGCATATTCACTTTTTGCTCTGCACTCCCCTATTCTCGGGGGCCATTTTGCAGCGCAAGGACTATTATACACCAAAAATGGCGTTTGTCAATAGTTTTTTTCCCTTCTGACTTAGAAAGTTTTTTTCTTTCGTTAAAAGACATGGAACCAATCGGGGTCGGCGCTCTCGAACGCTCTCGGACGGCGGGGGTTTATTTTAAAAACGTCAAGGCTGAAATGCCGGCAGCAGCCGTCGGCGCAGACAAGCCCTTTTTTCCGGCATACGCACGCGTCCGACTCCATGATCGGCATTGAATGTTCGCAGTAGTAACAGATTCTATGTTCTTCGTCGACCTTTTGCTTCATCCTGATTCATTCCATTCCTTGTTTTATGCTATCATTATACCGTTTTTTCCGTTTGTGTCAAGCGATGCCGAATAAAAGAGAAAGCATTCCAAATATTGCCGTATTGATAAGCCTTCCGGCGAGGTACATTTTCGCGGACAGCTTCCCCCGCATCGCCGTAACGACCTGCATGATCACGCACAGTCCGGAAAAACCAACGAACAGGCAAATCATGATAAAAGCAGGCTCGGCGCCGACCGCCGCCGCGGACGCGATGCCGGAGGAAAACTCGAAAAACCCTTTGATCAGCACCGAAGAAATCTGATTTGCCTTTATGACGCTTAAGAACAGCTCTCCCAGCAGAGAAAAGGTGATAATCAAGGCGCAGACCGAAATCATGGTAAACGTGCTGTCCATGACCGCCTCGGGAAACCCTCCTGTTTTCTCCTGCTCCGGGATGGGCGCAAAGGCAAAATCCTCTTTTTTCATAAAAAGAACGCGCAAAATCACCGCCGTCGTCAGCGCGGCGACAATCTGGAACAGGAACAGCCGGACGCCGACCGCGACGTCCGAATACAAAGCGCCGCCGACATAGCCGATCAAGAAGGACGCCGACGCGCCGTTTGTAAAGGCGCTGATAAACTCGGCGCGCTTTTTGCTGACCGCGCCGCTTTCATAGAGAAACACCGCGCATTTCGCGCCAACCGGAAACCCGCACAGAAGCCCGAGCGTCAGCACCATCGCCTCGATGCCGTACCTGCCCAGTCTGCCAAAAAAGGCGGCGGTAAAGGGCATGGCGATTATCAGCCGCGACAGAACCATAAAAATAAACAGCGACGGAACGATGACCCGGACGCACAGGTATATGCTTCGGGTCACCGACTCCGAAACCAGCGACGGATGAAACAAAAGATAAAAAAACGAAGCAAGAACAAGCAGGTTCAGCGCGGACTGCGCGCCTCTTTTTACGGATGTTTTCATAAAATCACTCCGAGAGCAGTATATTTAATACCGGGGCAGCAAACCGCAGGAGGTATTCCATATATATGAAATACATAAAAAAAGAAGACATTTTGGAAGGCGCCTATATCGAACTTCGCGGAAACAACGACCTGCTGATCGAGGGCTGCGACGGACTGCTCGGCTACGAAGAAGACCTGATTACGCTGCAGGTCGGCAAGCAGGTCTTGAATATCAAGGGCAAACGGCTGACCATGCGGTACCTTTCCGAAAAGAAAATCGGTATCAGCGGCTACATAAAAGGGGTCGAGTATGTATAAGCTTTTTCATAAAATATTCGGCGCGTACACGCTGCGGACCGACAGCAAAAGCGGCATCCGGCTCGTGAACCGGTTGACCAAAGAAAAGATATTGTTCTGGGGCTTAAAAAACGACGCGGACGGCTTTCGCATCAAAGCCTCTCTTTTTTCCTGCGAACCGATTATCAAAATCGCGGCGGCGGAAGGAATTCCGATAGAGATTATCCGGACGACCGGCGTTCCGTTTGTGTTCAACAAGTACAAAGGCAGATACGGGCTGATTATCGGGAGCATTTTGGGCATTTTTCTAATTTTTTTCTCCGAACTGTTCATCTGGGAGGTCAACGTCACCGGAAACCATACGGTTGACAGCCAAACCATTATTGCCGCGCTGGAAAAGTACGGCGTCAAGCGGGGCGCTTTTATCCCGGATTTGAACGTGGTCGTGGCGGAGGATGACTTTTTGATTGAAAACAAGGATATTTCATCCATCGCGATCAACATAAAAGGCACCTACGCGCAGGTGGACGTGCTGGAAAGAACCTATCCGCCGGAAATCGAGGACAAGAACGCCTATTACAACATTGTCGCCTCGCATGACGGAATCGTGGAAAAAGTCGAGGCGCTTAACGGGCATCCCGAGGTCAAAAAAGGGGACGCGGTTGTGGAGGGGCAGCTCTTAATCAACGCGTTTATGATGGGCGAGCTTGGAACCTACCGGCTCGCGAACGCGAAGGGGAACGTGTACGCCCGCGTCACCGAAAAGTTTACCATTTCCATCCCGCTCGAGCAGACCGAAAAGGTTTTTACCGGCAGAACCAAAACGGTTCGGCACGTCAAGGTGCTCGGACAGCCGATCGACTGGTTCTTCGACGACAATCCGCCGTATGAGTACTACGACATGACCGCGTCGCAAGAAGAAAAAAAGCTGTTCGGCTTTATTAAAATTCCGGTCGAGGTCGCCGAAGTCACTTTTATCGAATACACGATTCACCGCTATGCCATCACCGAGGAGGAAGCGAAGCGCCGCGCCGCCGAAGCCTTCGCGCAATACCTGAACCGGCTGACCGACGAGGTAAAATCCTACGAGTGCAACGAGCGTTTCGACAGCCAAAAGAACGCCTACACCCTGACAGCAACCGTAATCGTATTAAAAAACATAGCGGTACGGAAGCCGATTCAAATCATCCCATAACGCGACAAAAACAGCGCCCGCTTTTTGCGCAGGCGCTGTTCTTTTTCTAAAACTTAATTTTCGCTGCAGATTTCCGCAAGGTTGAGGATGCTGCGGATGTAGATGAGAATGGTCTTTCTTACCTCCGCTTTCGAGATATACTCGTCCCGCTGGTGCGCGTCGCCCCTGCCCTCGCCGAACTTGCCGCGCTCTTCCTGTATCGACGCGCCGAAAGCGACCGTATTCGCAAGCCAGCGCGCGTAGGTGCCGCCGCCCATCGTGTAGGGTTTGCATTCATAGCCGAGCACGGTTTCGCAGGCTTCGGTGAGCGCTTTGATCTTTTTATCGTCCGCGGAAACGTAATAGCCCTCCGAGGTAAGCACCGGCCGCACCGCAAAGCCCTGCGGCGCCAAGGTATCCTTTATCTTTTGCAGAACCGGCTCATAGGTTGTGTCCGGAATATACCGGACATTGAAGTTCTGAACCATAATGCCGTCCAAAACCGTCAGCTTTCCGCCGACGCAGGTCAGATATTTAAAGTTTTTATCCTCCCTTGCAATGCCGAGCGTTCTGCCGAGATACTCGCCGCAGGCGGAAGCAAGAAACTCAAACGGCTTTTTGCTGCCGACTGGAATGTTTTTTAGAATATAATCGGCTAAAATGCCGATTGCGTTGATTCCGGTTTCGGGCAGAGCGGC
>Ga0134104_1002896_pt1 | contig 10340 bp, 8 predicted proteins | sample 15_3_2metaG_FD_94455 | JGI IMG/M metagenome (GOLD analysis project Ga0134104, IMG submission 94455) | Switchgrass degrading microbial communities from high solid loading bioreactors in New Hampshire, USA - 15_59_3.3_214_A2 metaG | ecosystem: Engineered > Bioreactor > Semi-continuous > Anaerobic >...
CCAAACAAAAACCGAACAAAAAACGTGTACTTGTAAAAGTACACGTTTTTGCTGTAGATACATTTAAGTTTTAAATATGCAAATTAATATGTAAATTGCTCCTAAACAAAAACAACAGCAAGTCATAAAAATTGATCTCCTATAATTTGATTATTAAAATTAAGTTTTTATTATACTACTGTAGCTCCTTGTTAGTAGAACAATTGATTAGTAATCTATAAGTAGTGGTCAAGGGCTTAAATTCTCTCAGTAGATGCAAAACTATCTAATTATGGTAGAAATAATTTTGACATTCTATTCTGTTAAATATATAAAGTATATTATCAAAAAATAGATAATTTGCTAATTTTGATGAAATTTATCAAAAAATATGTTATAATAAGTAAAATAAAAGAGTGCGTTGGCTATGGTGGAATTATCTTAGATAACCCATTCCAAAGACTGGCACTCTTGATTTCAGTATTTATTTTAAAGTTATTATAACTCGATTATTCATTTTTTTCAAGAAGATTAACAAATTAATTTTGAAAGAAGGATATTGTATATGAATAATCGCGCAAATGATGCACAGGAATATTTTATTGATTTATTTAAAAGCTATACTAGGAATTACAACAAAATATACAGTAGAAAGTATTCACCTAGTATTCGTGAATTATTAAATGATTATATTGAATTATATGATGATGTAGCAAATTCTCCGGAAAACAAAAAATTGTTAAATTCACTTAAAGCGCAATTGGACGTTATGGAATTTTTCATATCAGATTCAATTCTTTGTAAAACAATATTCAAAGTTAACCTTAATATGTTAAAAAATAAAATTCAATTTATAAAAAAAAATGGGGATAATAATGATTCGTCGTCAGATTATTTTGCAATTCTTAAAATATGTTCTTCTTTACTAAAATCTTTAAATGAACATAATTTGTACAATCAAATTATTTCAATTGTTCAATCATCTACTTGCTATAAAGAGATTGATAAGTGTACAGAGTGCTTTATTAATGAACTACTATATGATGGATATTCTATTCGATATTTACAAGATTGGCTTAGAAGTAAGAAAGCTATTCATAATAATACAAGCACTTTAATTAAAGAATTTGTAAATTTAAAAAAAGGAAAAAATGAATATCATATATTTTTTACTGTTAAAAATGATAGTTTTTCGCTGAATTTCAAATATATTAGCGATAAAATCAAATTACAAACAATAGATAAAAGTAAGCTGCCAAAAAATATTGAAAAACATCTTTTATTCAATGAAACGGGTAGAGCTTTTGAGGCAGTATTATATAGTATGGATGAATATAGCGCTACATACCTATTAATAAAAGCATTTGACTCTTACTGTTTAATTGTAAATTTAATGGAAAGAAAAGATTATAAGATAAATAATAAGATAGCTTCAATTTGTAATAGTAATGTAAATAAGTTCAATATTGAGGCTAATGATTTAAAGCTTATATTACCCAATATTGATAATAAAGAAAAAAATGATTTAGAAGATTTTTTAAAATATCGAGATAAGGTATATGAAAAAAATTTAGCAGTTAGTGAGATTTTTACAATTGAACGAAGTTTAAATATACTTAAAAACAGTAATTATGAAAATGATGAGAATAGACTAATAAATCTTTGGAATGTATTGGAATCTATTTTGAGTTATTACAGTGACGATTCAATTATTTCAAAAGCAAGATGTTTAATACCTAAACTTATGTGTTTATATTATTTAAAAGATAAATTAAATATTTTTTGGAATACACTTCAAAAGAGTCGAGATTATAAGGAAAAAGTAACTAATTTTATACAAGATAGCATAAATGAAAAAATTCCAAATAAATATGATATAACAAAATTGATTAATAACATTAAAACTTATGGTGAAGAGTTATGTGAATATTTTGGAACAAATAGAAATATTTTGTGCAGACAGTATAAAGAACTAGGAATGATAATAGAAAGAAAAAAAGATTTACGCAAAGATATAGAAAAACTTCATAAAAAAATTGAATATGATATTGTAAGAATCTATAGAACAAGAAACATTCTAGTTCACTCAGGTAATACAACCAAAACCAATATACTTTTGAAAAACGCAAGACTTATGCAGTATATAAGCAATTTGATGGGAGTTATTCTTCATTATAAAATGAAAAACAGCAATCACACTATTTCTGAAATTTTATATTCAATACCAGAAACATACAATTGTTATTTAAAGGATTGTGATGAATTTATGAAAAATAGTAACAAACCTGTTGTTGAAATCTTTAAACCGACATACCTTTTTCTTTAAATATAACTTAAAATATAATTTAAATGATAATATACAGTAATAAAGAGGGCAATTTTTGAAAGTACTACAAATAATTAAAGTAGTTTTGAAACCAATTAATGATATCAATACATTTTAAAGTATTTTATAATTTGCATAATGATAATGGACTTACAAAAGTTATAATAAAAATTCAATCCAGTTCGTATATCTATGAACAATTCAGCATTTGCTATACTTCATTCATTGGGTTATAAACTACATTTTTATTAGCACAATACTTACAAAAAATGTAGTTATTTGTTTATTTTTGCAATGTGTTAAAATTTACCTATGTAAACTTATTATATGCATTCTAAAGCTTATTTAAATTCAATGTTTGTATAAGATTAATATAAAATATATTTCAACGCAAGTATAAAGACAGTAATTATGATAATATTCTATGTTTTATAACTAATTACTACAAATATTTACATTTTTAACATAAGTTTAATTGATTTATTAATAAATATAATATACAATATTTTGAAGATAAAGAATATTTTAATATAGCTGACAAAATAAAAATATTAAGACCGCAATATATTAACATAAATACTTTACTTATCTTAAAGATATTCTGGAGGAGATCTTTATGAATTCCAAAAATCAGAATACTACTGAAGAAAAAACATGGGATAAAGAAAAAGTTTTACAAGATATTATGGAAAATTATAGAAGACTTGAAAAATCAATAGTAAAACAATTGTTTTTTACTATGTATAACCATGGGCCAACATTAGGAGCACTTAGAGAAGATATTTGGAAATCCCTTTTTGAACAGATTGTACCAAAAAAATTTAAAGTTGAAAGGTCTGTATTTATTATTGATTCTGAATTCTGTGGGAGTTTTGAAGAAAAGTCTACGAAAAATTCTAAATCCGGAATTTCTAATGAAGTTGATATTGCGATTTTTGATGAAAGTTATACACCGTATATTTTCCAATTTGGCAGGATAAAGTTTATTCCTATTGAAGCAGTAGCAGCTGTGGTAGAATGTAAAAGTACTTCGCGTGATAAGGAAAAATTAAAGGATTGGACAGATAGTATAAAAAATTTGAATACAAATAGTGATTCGATTGCAAGGTTAGCACAACGTATTTTTGTTGAACCTGCTATTACCCAAAAAGCTACAAGACCAATAATAATTAATTGTTATTTAGAAAAAGATGATGAAAATATAGGTAGTAGTACAAAAATAGATGAAATTGACCGTTTATTTGATATTGTAATAAAAGCAAATGAAAAAGAAAAAAAAATTTCTATCAAATTTCCGAATCAAAAGGCATTAGGTGAATGGTTTGTAAATTTAAACCTTGTAAGTAAAAGTTTAGAAGAAATAGATTTTAAAGATTATCTGAACCTGAGAGATAAAAGTGATGATGAAATTTGCTCTAGATGTCGTGAAACTATGGGCAGGAAAATTCAGGATTATACCGTAAAATATCTGGATGGTGACGAAATATCTCTCCTATCTTTTAACTTTATGTTTAACCAGCTGCTTATGTTGATTAACAATCCTATTCTTTTCCCACATAAGGCTTATGTTGAGATGTTCAATAAAGTAAGAAAACCTAAGGAAGAAGGAAGTGAAAAAAAGACAAATGAATAAGAAATTTATACAAAAATTAGATGTAGAAGTCATTTCACCTATGTTTAGCTGTGGGAATAAAGGTGAAAAAAATAAAAGAATTCCGGAAATCAGAACTTCAGAAGTCAAAGGGCTTATGCGTTATATTTACCGCGTTGCAAATATAGAAAAAGAATATATAAAACTGCTGGAAAAGGAAGGAGAGATTTTCGGAAAATCAGAAGAAAGAGCTTCTCCAATCCGTATTCAAATAAGTGGGAATATAGGTCAGCTTAAAGAAGATTATTTAAGATATTATTATGAAGGAACAGAGAATAAGTCAATTCCTATAGGCACTAAATTGACAATTACCATAAGATGTTTCCAGAAAAATACAACCTATACTTTAGAAAATTTCAGGGATATGCTTGAACTGTCTTTGTTGTTGGGCGGCATAGGCAGAAGGGCAAGAAGAGGCAGAGGGTGCATGGCCACTCAATTTGCCAGGAGCAAAAATATCGAGGAGCTAAAGGAATGGATAGCAAATAAATTGAACTTTATTAATATGCATGAAGAAAAAGATATTACTGCTGATGAAAAATTTAGATACAATCTTCAAGGTAATGTAATTTACGGCCCCGAATGCTTTCAAGAGCAATCCTATCTCAGACCAGTAATTGAAAAAATAGTCTTTGGGAAAAAGTTAAACATACAGTACATGAGCATAAAAAAAGAAAAATTGATTGAACGTTTCCTGCGTGCAGTAGATGATGCTTCACATAATATAAAAAAAGATAATGATAAAATAATATTTGCAACCGGGCATATATCTAGAAAAAATGGAGCACGTCATAATTTCTCTTCTTCCGTTATAGTTACCCTTGTGGAAGCCAAAGACGGAATTTATCCTGTGTTTGTTTTTCTAAAGGCAATTTATGGTGGTGAAGAAATAGAAAATTATAAGGATGAACAGTACGAATTTGTTAATTTGATAAACCGGAGGAGTGAAGTTAGATGACAGTTTGCAAAGAAAATTTATTTACCATAACAGTAGGCCCGGTATCTTCCTTTATTGAAGGATCAAGAAAAATGCGGGATCTTTATGCCGGGAGCTTTTTGCTGTCTTACATTATATATGAATTATTGAAAGAGATAGATTCAGTAACCTTCTCATTTAAAAATCAACTGAAAGTTATTTTTCCTGAACATGACAATAATCATAATTCCGTACCGAATCGTATTGTAGGAATAACTGAAGATTTGGACGAAGAGAAGCAAAAAGAGCTCGGAAAGTATTTGGAACAGCGTGCTTTAGCTATATATAAAGAAGTGTGCACAAAAATTTTAAGCTTGATAAATCAAAAAGGTAATAACAGCAATGATGCCTATAATGCAATTTGGAATCAATTGAATTCCATGCTTCATGTGTACTGGACATTTGTACCTTTGACCAACGGCTACAGCAAAGACTATCCCCTTCTTGTAAATAAAATAAATAAGGTAAAAAGTATACGCCGATTTACTCAGCTCAGGGAACTCAGCTGTAGAAAGTGCAGCCTTTATCCACAATTTAATGCTATCATAGGGAATTCGTCTAAGCATGAAGTGATGATTAATCTTATGAATTCGGAAAATGCAGAAAAATTCCGGTATGCTGTTAAAGAAAAGGAACAATTAAGTGCCTTCGGTTTTTTAAAAAGGGCTATGGCTTATGCAGATATAGAGGACTATGATGGCAGCATTAAATCTGTTGCTTATATGTTGGCAAAGCATTGCATTGGTGAAAAAAGTACGGAATCAATTAGCGAATCTATTGATAAATTAGAAGAAAAAGGTGGTATTGAAGCAATCTTTGACCTGCAAAATAACCAACAGCTAACCAGGCAGGAATATTCAGAAGAGTGTATAGAAATTGCCCGTAAATTATATAAGGAATTAGAAGGAAAGGAAATAAAGCTAAAATGCTATTATGCATTTGTAAAATTCGACGGTGACGGATTTGGCAATCTTTACAAAGATCATGCCGATATTAACGCACACAAAGAATTTAGCCGTAATATAATCAAGTTTTCCAGATATGTAAGTGATATTATTCAAAAATATGATGGTGCCTGTATATTTGCGGGCGGAGAGGATTTTTTAGGATTTTTGCCGATTGAAAATATTTTTTCAGCTCTTAAAGAACTCAGGACAAAGTTCCAGGAAATTGTAAAGTTTCCCGGATATGAGAAGGTTCTTACTTTTTCTGCCGGTATTACAATTGCACATTACATGGAACCCCTGGCGGAAGTTATAAAATTTACAACTGATATGGAGGAATATGCAAAACAAATAGACAGTGAAAAAGATGCCTTTGCAATTAAATTAATGAAAAGAAGCGGGGAAGAGTTATCAATACGCTTAAAGTTCGGAGTAAATGGAGATAACCTGGATTTAATTAATAATATAGGCAGTATGATTATGTATGCAGGTACATCAAAAAGAATTTTTAATAATTTGATAAGTATTTTAAAACCCCTTGAAAATGATGACTCTCAGATTCCAGAAGATATGGTGCAAACCTTGATAAAATATGCTGTAGATAAATCTGAATTAGGTGAAGGGCATGATATAATCAATGTATTACACGAATTATATTCAATCTCAAAATGCGATATACGAACATACTGTAATATATTGAATTTTCTGTACTTTTGGATAAGGGAGTGTGAATAAATGATTGTAAAGTTAAATCCTTTGGATACGGTAATATTTCGTACTCCGGCTCCTTTTACTGCAGGAGAGGATTATTTAGCCAATAGTGTGTTCCCGCCCTATCCTCATACTTATGCCGGAATTGTATTAAAAAACGGAATATTTGCTTCTGGTGAAAAACAGGAAAGACAGTTTAAAATAGGCCTGAGCGGTATTATGTTAAATGACGGCTTCCTTTTGAAACAGCCATTAGATATTGTTAGGTGTGAGCCTAGCGATAAACAGAAAGGGCAGGTTTACTATAAACAGATAGAAAAAGCACCGGTCAGCAATTATCCTCTGGGATATATCACAAAAGAATCCTATAAATGGCATGAAATTTCGAGATATACAGATTATTATATGCCCATAAATGAGATAATAAATTATTTAAATGCAAGAACAATTACTAATGAGTGTTATCGTTTAGATAACTTACTTCATAGCGAGACACACACCGGTATAGAAATTGATAAAGAAACAAAATCAATCGTCACTTCAAAGATGTATAAAAGAAATATGATTAGGCTTTATTATAAAGCAGATATCCATCAAAAAAATGAAGTTGCCCTGTTTTTTGAGACAAAAGGTGCAGATATTGAAAACAAAGTTGTCGTAAAAATAGGCGGAAGAAATAAAACGGCTATTTTAAGTAAACTGAACAAAGATATAAACATAACGGTGAACCACAACAGCGATGAATACTTTAAACTTTATTTAGCCACTCCGGCGATATTTAAAAATGGATGGTTGCCAAAGTGGATTTCATTAAACAGTCGGGGCTTTTATGACGGAGTATTTACAAGAAAAGGACGCAGTATAAAAGTAAAGTTGCTTTGTGCCTGTGTCGGATCTTATCTTCCGGTTGGAGGATTTGGGACAAAAGAAAGTCAAAAACCAAGTGAAATGAATTATGCCGTACCCGCCGGCAGTGTATATTATTTTCAACTGCTAAAAGGTAGAATGGAGGATGTTGTTAAATTATTTCATCAGAAATGTGTAAGTGATTATAGGACAGGCCTGGGCTTTGATTTTAAAATAAGGGATCGTTATAGATATTGTGACCGTGGCTACGGATATGCTTTAGTAGGTAATTTAACTGATGAACAAATATTGTATTTAAAGGGGGAATATTAAATAATGTATAAATCAAAACATTTAATGGTATTAAAGGCGTTGACTCCTATGCATGTCGGTGAAGGTAATGAGATAGGGGCAATTGATTTGCCGATACAAAGGGAAGTACATACTAATTTTCCTAAAATAGAATCATCTAGTCTAAAAGGATGCATAAGAAATGCATTTCGTTCTATCTCAGGTAATAATCAATATGAGTATAAGATTTTTGGATCAGCAGAAAAAGATAGTTCATATGCTGGTGCAGTTTCATTTACAGATGCAAGAATACTATTTTTCCCTGTTCGTTCTGCAAAAGGGATTTATGCTTATGTTACCTGTCCTTTTGTGTTAAAACGATTTTTCAGTGAAATGAAAGCATTACAAATTGATGCCGATATCAATGAAGCATTTTTGAATAGTTATAAATCATCAATTATGACATCAGATAGGAATATAATTGTTACATCAGATGAGTGTATAGCAGATAATACTGTGATTTTAGAGGAATTTACATTTTCCGATGTTACCGTAGAGAAAGAAGAAGGTGGCTTTAAAAATTTTGTAAAATCCATATCGGCATTTTTGCCTCAGGAAGGCATGAAAGATGATTTAGTAAATAGGAGTATTCTGATCTCTGACGATGAATTTTCATATTTTGTAGAAATGGCAACAGACGTAATTACTCGAATAAGGGTGGAGACGGTAACGGGAACAACGGACAATGGCCTTTTTGATGAGGAATATTTGCCAGCGGAGAGTATACTTTACAGCTTCTTGTTTATAGAAGACAGCAAAGTTAAAAATGAAGAAATGAAAGCCTATGAAATATCTGCTTCAATCAGCAAAACTCTTGATAATCCAATTCAAATAGGAGGAAACTCTACTCTTGGAAAAGGTTTTACTTTATGCAGGTTAAGCAAAAATGGGAAAATGGAGGTATGAAAATGCTTCAGATCAAACAGGATAATGAACGGGCAAAATTTGCTTTTGAGAAAGTAAATAAAATAAAAAAGATGTATGAAAATGAAGAGAAAAAAGAAAATGAAAACTCCAGCGGAAACAGCATTAAAAATGATAAGGAAGGAAAAGACGGTGATAAAAAGGCAAGTAAAAAGAATAAGTACTTAATTGCATGCAAAAATGCACCTTCACAAATGAAAGTAAACGGCTTCGGAATGACTATGGCATATCTCTTTTCTAAAGAAGATAGCAAACCCCTATATGATGATATTGTTGAATGGCTGAACATGAAGTTTTATGAAAAGACAGGAGAAACGGTAAAAGGTGAAAATTTTCTTAAAAAGATCGTGAGCTGTAACAGTTCTAAATATATGCAGATGAGTAAAGAAACAATGTCTTTGCTGATTTGGATGAAGCGTTTTGCAGAGGGGATGCTTAAATGAATAAGTTCAAGGAATTAACGAAATTTCCTTATATATGGGGAGAATATAAATCTAATTTATCAAATTTGTATTTAAATATGTATAAGTATGGAAGTATTGGTGTTAAGAAAGATGGAAGGAATAATATCTATAAAATAGAATCTATTATTGATAAAAAATTTAAAAATAATATAATGAAATGTTATAAATCCGACTCTTTTGAAAAAGAACTGCTTAATAAAATACATAAACAAATGAACCTTATCATAAAAGCTTATGAATCAAAAGTTAATGAATCAAATGTCATAAAGTTTAAATTTCAGGTAGAAAACAGGATAATTATAGGTAATTCAGGAGGTAATTACGGTAATATTTCTATTTTAGCTTTACATCCGACTTATTGCATTCCTTATATACCCAGCAGCGCTATTAAAGGTGCTTTCAGAAGCTATATGATTTATACAAAATATAACGGTGATGAAAGTGCTGCAATGAAATGCGAGGATTTTATAAAATTATTTGGTTCATCGGACAATGGCGATGAGGATGAAGGTAAAGGCATAAAAGGCGGTGTTATATTTTTAGATGCTTTTCCGGAAGATGAATTTGTGATAGAACAAGATGTTCAGACAGTACATTACCAAAAATATTATGAAGGCAAATCTGAACCGACAGATGATTTAAATAAAATACCGATAAATATGTATGCGGTGGGAAAAACTGCTTTCATAATATATGCCGTTTTTAAAAAGGGTGTGTTTAACCAAAATCAAATAAAAGAATTTGAAGAATATTTTAAGGAAACTTTCACTGAATTCGGAATAGGTGCAAAGACATCTATAGGTTATGGTTTGGGAAAAATAATTTCATGATAAAATATTAGATATAATAAAGGTAATTTAATTATTGATTTTTTATGAAAAAATTTATATATCTAAAAAATAACTAATTGCTATAAGAATAAAACGATAATAAACCGAACAAAAAACGTGTACTTGTAAAAGTACACGTTTTTGCTGTAGATACATTTAAGTTTTAAATATGCAAATTAATATGTAAATTGCTCCTAAACAAAAACAACAGCAAATATTTAAATTTATACTCCCGTTATTTGTTTACTATTAGTATTTTATTTTTACTATTATTGTGATATCATACAAATATAAGAAAGGGGGTAATTTACATAACTGATATAATAAGGTTTGATAAC
>Ga0134104_1002917_pt1 | contig 10236 bp, 8 predicted proteins | sample 15_3_2metaG_FD_94455 | JGI IMG/M metagenome (GOLD analysis project Ga0134104, IMG submission 94455) | Switchgrass degrading microbial communities from high solid loading bioreactors in New Hampshire, USA - 15_59_3.3_214_A2 metaG | ecosystem: Engineered > Bioreactor > Semi-continuous > Anaerobic >...
GTACAACAGAAAAAGGCTTCATAGCAGTATCGGTTATATGACTCCTCAACAGCTTGAAGATGCTTTAAGAAAAACTGCATAAAAATTTGAGTTTTTGTGTCTACTATATTGACATAAATCCAAGAAGCAACTCTGTATTGATTGGTTTCAATTCTACAGTAGTCCGATTAAAACTAATTTCATCTTTAGTGCCATTCGGTAGGGAACGTAAGTTTCAATTCTACAGTAGTCCGATTAAAACTAAGTGAATTAAGTTTGGGTGACTTAGATAATTTAAGTTTCAATTCTACAGTAGTCCGATTAAAACGCAGGATAGATATATTTGATGAACTCCCTATATTAAGTTTCAATTCTACAGTAGTCCGATTAAAACAGCAGTAAAATCAACATTTTACTCTATTGATTAAAAAATTTTTATATTTATTTTACCAATTATCCCTCTCAAATGCAATAAAAAGTCGTCGACCCCCTGGCATTTTTGCATCACCGGGGGTAGACGACTTTTAATCTAAGAAGTTTGTTATAGGATTTTTCTCTTTCCCCATGATCTCTTTATTCAGCCATTTCTGGTTTCTTGCTTTAAAGATAATTATGGAGTCTTGCTCTTTATTTGTTATCTTTTTTAATCCCATTTTTATTTCCGTTAACTGCGCTTCTGTTACTTCCCCTTCGAAGACTGAGTTTTGAATCCAATTCAGGTATTTCCGTAAAAATTTAAGCACTTTGGCTACACGTTTTTCTTCCACATCATAAACAATCAATACATACATATTTACCACCACGCTTGAAATGCTTCATATTCCTCAATATCGGTTAAATGTTTAATTAACTTATAGCATTCAATCTGAATAAGTGTTTTATAACTCACCGTCTTGTTTAACTTTCTATGCTGAATAGTAGATGTCATTTTTTCATCAAAAGCTTTGATAAATTTTTTACGTCCTGTTTCGTTTAAATAACAGTAATTCAGTTCTTTTGCAAAATCTTCCTCAGTAATCACATTTTGATTAATCAGTGAGAAGATAACCCGATCTACAATGATGGGTTTAAATATTTCGCTGATATCTAATGCCAGTGAAAACCTTCTGGCTCCGGGCTCGTGTAAATAACTTATTGTGGGGTTTAATTGAGTCTGATATATTTCACGAAGTATTGCCGTATACATTAGGTGATTTCCAAATGAAATCATAGCATTCATGGCATTGTCCGGCGGATGTTTGACTCTTTGAACGAAGGGGAATTTATTATCAGTAATTATATCAAATGCCCGATAGTATGTTTCCCGTATACGTCCTTCCACACTCATAAGATGTTGTATATCTTGTACTTGTCCAATCCGTTCTCTTTCTGTTTCTATAGCTTCTATGATTTGATCCAGATTACCTTTTCTGTTCTGATAATACTTTAAATTCTTCAATATATTATAGCTGGCTCCCCGAATAAACTCTCTGGCAATTTGAAGTCTTTGGCCAGGATCTAAATATTTTTCTGCCTGTTTCACAATCGTAAATCCAGAAAGTAAATATTCCTTGGGATAAAAACTTCCGGAATAATTGCCGTAATAGTCAAATATATGAACCATTACTTTGTTTTTACCCAAAAAATTCAGTGCATTACTATTGAAATCCACTTCTCCCATAATATATATGTCATCAATATCATTTATGGGTAATACTTTTTTATTATCATCGCTTTCAAAAAATATAGTATTATCCTTTCTTCTGATTCTTCCAGATTTCATAATGTAATAACTTCGCTTCATACTATCCCCCCTAGCAAAAACAGAGATTATAGTAACTGCATTTCTTACATATCTTTTTCTCTTCTACAACTGGTGGCTTTGAAGAGTTTTTGATTTCCAGAATTCTTTGTATAACTTCCTGCAATTGTTGTTCGTATTCTTCAGTTAATTGGACTTCTTCTTTTCTCTTGCTTTTTGGAAAATGGACATATCCTTTTACGTCTTTAACACCTTTTCCCTTTAGATAATAAAGATAATATAATATTTGATACAACGTAGCTTCCTGCATAGAATTACTTAATTTACTCTCATGAATTTCTAAAGATTTTTTAATAAAATCAAGCTTAATGGTCCCGTCGATCAGAATTTCCTTATCTTCTCTTGAAAAGCTGTCTTCATGCATCAACTTTCCCATATAAACCCTGTCAGATGTCTGCTCCATTTGAATCCCATGAGCAAAAAACCATAGCTTTTTAGTACAGACAAAGTAATAATTCACTTCCGTACCTGTTACACGGGTATCTTCAAACATAACATCCCCCTAATCTAAAAATAATCCTTCTCCTTCCCCAATATCCTTCTCTTGTAAACCATTTTCTTCATCGTAATCAAAATGGGTTGAATATGCTACCAAAATCTGATGCTTATGGGTAACCCTTTCCCAATCAATTTTTCCATTTGATAAATAGTAAAAAATTTTGCGTCCAGATACTGTCATTAAATAACTTTCCGCCTCAATATACAGTCCATTTTGAATGCAATCCATATACTGTTCTAAATAAACATCCGGGCATATTTTCATTCCGTCAAATTGCTTAAAATATTGTTCAGCTTCATTTGAATAATCTAATAAAGGATACAAGCATATATTCTGAAATTTTTCAGCTTGATCTTTTAATACTTGATAAAATTTTTCTTTAAACTCTTCTCCATATACATAATTCAATATTTGCTTAATAATTTCATTTTCCAAATATACCCCATTAAATAAAACCAATTGTTCCAAAGTCTTATCCAATAGTTTAATTGGTTTATTATATATGCGTTCTGATCCCTTATCTATTTCAGTACAAACATATACCTGACCATACTCTCCATCTTTTCTCTTTCTGTTACGATACACTCTTCCAAATCTTTGTATAAGTGCATCTATAGGCGCTAATTCAGTATAGATCACATCAAAGTCTAAATCCAATGATACTTCAATGGCTTGAGTGCCTACTAAAAGTTGTACAGGTTCATATCCGTCTTCATATCTTTCACCTTTAAGTAATCTTTTTTCAATGTCCTTTCTGTCTTTTGCAGCAAAATAACTATGCAAAATTAATGAAGTTTCAGCTTCACTCTTTAAATGCTCATACATATATTGAGCTTTTTTTATGGTATTGCAAACTACCAATACTCTTTTCCCATTTTTAAGATCTTCTGTAATTCTCTCTATTTGCACTTCTATACTTCCATCGAGTAGATGAAGCTGATGGCGAACATATTTTTTTAGTTCTTCTTCTTTCATGGTTATTTCAAAATCAATATCCAGTTGTTCCATAAAAGCCGTCTTTAAAACTTCCGGAAATGTTGCAGACATTAAAAACAGTTTGCCATTAAGATTATTTTTTATATAGTTCATTACTAATATAATGACACTCGTTAATTCTATGTCGTAACAATGGATTTCATCCAAGATAAATAATGCATCATAAAATTCTGTAAGTAAGGTCTCATATCCTTTAACTTTATAAAAAGCTTTAATAATTTGGTGAGGTGTAACAATTTTAATAGGATTCGATATTTCTTTGCTTAAGTGATGCATATATCTGGCTTTTGCTTGTATAATTTTTTTATTTTCTGTAGTAACTTCATTCTCTACATATATTTGAGAAAGTAATTGTTGATAATAAGCATATAATGACTTTCCATGTTTCATATCTACTTTGTTAACAGCAAATCTCTCTTTTTGCAATCTTTCATACATTCCATTAATAGATGCTGTATATGGTAAAACATAAAAAATACGGCGATAAGTATTTTCTTTCAGATAATTGTTTGCCCATATAAAAGCCGCCTCGGTTTTACCTGTTCCGGTAGGAGCAATCAGCAGCGCATCTTTCTTAACATTACTTTCTTTTTGCGTATTGCGAAAATCATTTCCGTTAACTCCAATATTAAATTTTTCTTTATACCAATTAACGATATCCGTATCTATATATTTAATCCGATTATGTCCTGAACCTAAATGATCACAAGTAATCAGTATTCCTTTTAATAATAGAATCAGTTCGTAATAATAATTTTTATAATTATATAGAGCTGAATATTTATAGTCATTGATTAATTCAAATACAGGCTGCATTCTATTAAAATCATAGATCATTGATAGTTCTTCGTTAAACCGTTTCGAAAACTCCTTTTGAATCCATTTTAAAACTTGTTTCGATTCGTCCCAATTCTCCAATATACTTTTTTTAGCTAAATCATACTGTTTTCTTCTTTTTTGATCTCCCTCTGCTCCGAAAGGATTAAAGTCACTTTCTTCAAAGCCCATATTCCTCCATATCTCATCTACATTTCTTTCATGGTGTCCAAGAATCGCTAACTTAAGTATTCTTCCTGTAGTTTCATCTATATCTAATAAGTCTATAAATTCTGCGGAAAGTACCTCATGACGAAATCTCCAGGATTCCGATACTTCAAGGTTTAATGTAATATTTTGAAATTGGCTGGACGCCTTTCCCATATCATGTAAAGCTACAACCAAGAAAACAATTTCTGTCCAAGTATATTTTGAAAAAGACAGATCGTAAGGACATTGAGGCATTAATTGCATCATTTGATCATACACACTCAAACATTCGGATATGTGCTGCACTAAGGTCTCTTCTATCAATTGATCTCCTTCATAGTGTCTTTTTGCATATAACATTTAATTCCCCCTTATGAAAAAGTGATACCCCACGGTATCACTTTTCCTTATGTATGTATACGCCCTTTTTCAATTCTTCATCGTACAGAAACATATTATTGTGATTCCGTATCTTTTGATGATCATTTTGTAAGATCATAAAAACTCCAGCTTTGGTTACCTTTCTGGGATATTCGTCAGTAATGTAAACAGGCATGGAGCAAAGCCGACCAAACACCTCCAGTTTAGGCTGAAAAGGAATGATTGTTTTTCCTACTGTAATGTTATGGCAATCCTCTTTCAGTTCAACTTTTTTTACTTCTTTAACGAATGCTAAATCCTCACTGCGTCCAAGAAGCAATGTATAATAAGGCATTTTAAAAGCCTCCGCAATGCTTTCATCCTCTACATACAAATAAAGCTTGCATTTTACCATTATTTCCCTCTTAATAGGAATAGTTCCAAAGCACCCTTGCAGCACATCATGCCGACTAGTGATCCGACCAGCCTTTGCTAATTCCATGTATGTTTGCTTATTGCTTTTTTCTAACTGTTTAATAATTAATTCATAATCCTCTGTTTTATATTTGTAATCAAAAATATATCCCACAGAAATAGGCTCTACCTTTTCTCCGACTGCAGCAGAAATTAATCCATAGATTGTAGATAAAGGCGGACAATCATATGTCTGCTGTATGCTGGTTATGGTCATATCGTTTTTAAAAAATGCCGTGCTGCTTTGCAAAGTAATTCTATACATATAGATCACCTATTTTCAGGTTTATATATTTTCTACGGAATAATATATTTTAGAAAGAACTTCTTCTGAAAAACGCTTAGTAATTTCATTTATCCCTGATAAATCGTCATTACAAATAATCTTTATATCTTTATTTTCCATATTGAAAGAATCAATAAATTCTTTGAGGGATTTGGTATGCTCATCTAAAAATCCATTTTTCTTCGCAATATAAATATCCGATTTGATATGCTCTTTATAGTCCAGAATTCCTTCTTTGAATGCATTAATATTAAAATCCTCCATAGGATTCGAAATTTCTTGAAAAATATTGTTACCGATATCCATAATACAATAAACAACAAATTTGGGCGCAATATCGGCATAAACTGTGCTTAGCTTAGCCCCTCCTGCTAAATATGGCAAACTTTCTATCAAAGTTTGAATACGTTCTGTACGAATCTCAGGTTTTAAAATAAATTCATCCTCTTCACATTTAATAAGCAAATCATTATATCTCTCCACTGGGAATTTTTCCGAAATATTCTTAAATCCAGATATATTTTTCCTAAAAAATCTGCCAGCACAATTCAGGTCAATCATAAAACAGCCAGAATACTGTGTAGATGCAAAATTTCTTGTATCCCCGGTTAAGGGCATAGTTGTAAGTTGACCGTCTACCAATGCACCATTTCTTTTTACTCCGTAATCTTCTTTTATGTCTCCTTCTCTTCCAATGAAGTAAGATATTTTAAATGGTGCTACTCTCGTAGTTCCTTTATTGTCTTCATCTACTTTATCTTTATCATTAGCTGGAATAACATTCATATACCCGAATAAATCATCATCCATGTATTCAAAAGGATTACAGGAAGTTGTTGGAGTATTCTTTTTCCCTGATTCTTGTACAATTTTCGGAATGGATAATTTTATACCGTCTTCCTCCAATTTGTCCTTTATTTTTGCTTTAATAGACTGCCCTGATATATAAGATGTCTTAACAGTTTTTCCCCTCACCTTTGTATAAATATGTTTTATTCCATTCTCTCCTAAATTAATGCATCCTGCAGGCACATTTAATATCATTGCTCCATGTAAAAACCTTCTATTTTTTTTTGAGACTCCTCTCATCTTCATTTAGACTTCCTCCTCTTGTACCATATTTTTCTTTAACCTATTAAACTCGACATATTGTTGTTTTTCTTCTTCCGTCATATTGTTATAAATAAAATATTTAATTAATCGAAAAGCTAAAGCACTTCTATTTTCTGACATAATCTGTTTTACATCAGAAATGTCAAAAATATTTTCTCCCTGTACTTTAAAATATTCTTCATTTAAATCTAATAAACTGTTAATAAAAACATAAGGTTTTTCTACGTTCATTTTCTTCTCATACTCTTCTACCCATTTTGATGGTTTAAGATTGCGATAATACTTAAGCAATCCGTTTCCGATATTTTCAGCAGCATTTATAAATTGATCTTCCAAAAGACTCACCTCTCTCATATAAAATTTCACATCGTTTATATCTTCAAATCCAAATTTTGGGCTTCCATCAATGTTCATACAGAGAAAATCTCCCTGTATGAATCTCTCATATTCTTCACTGTTTCTAAAGTTCTTTTTCATGCGATTCCACTTTTGATCTGCTGTACTGATATAATTTATAAATTTGCACATTCCATCAGGAACATTAATATAACTAAGAGAAGCTTCCCGGTTATCATTTAAGAAAAAATATACTGTAATAAAATGCGGTTCTATGACGCGAAATCTCATTCTAAAATTCGCATAGATCTCTCTTAAATGATCTACCAACACCTCATACCAATTCCCGTGAAGTGTCTGAAGGGATGCAAGCATTTCTCGTTTTAAAAATTGATATTGCTCCCTGGCATATTCAATCATGTACTTTTCATCAGAAAAATAATAAAACATATAAACTCCCTTAGTTGCTTCCGAAACTCGCACATTAAACATAGGCACAAATGAAAATAAAATCGACAAATAGCATCCATTACAACTGTGAACCTGTCCAAGATTTTTTTGATTTAAAGCTGCACCAAAAGGCATAATATCTTTACTAAGTATGAGGTCAGACGGTTTCCCACAAAATCTACAAATGTTGTCAGTACTTTTACGTTCTGCATTTTCACATAATGAATTTTTATTCTCCAGTATATCAACAACTGTTTGCTTAAATGTCTCTACAAATTCTTCTCCTGTTTTCACCGTCTCTTTTTTTCCGGAAATAGGATTTTCAATTTTGTTATTTATTCCAAATAAATAGTGATTAATGTTGTACATTAAAGCAAAATGTTGTTTTAACCCTCGCTTACTATACTCCAGCTCTTTTTCGCTCGCATTCAAGTCATTAAAGCGATGTTTGATCACTTCTAAAAATTCGTCAAGATTATTCAAAATATCTTCTTTGGTTACTTCAGCATAACATTCCTTATTACAAATCATGCTAAGAACTGCGCTTCCTAAATCTATAAACGGATGACCTGTAAACGTTAACAACGCCATCATTTCACCTCCTACTTACTAAAGTCATATATCTATATACTTCTACAGAAAAATCAAAATTCCTTCATTATATGAATAATTTTGTAAATTTTAAAACTACTGATAGATTAGTAAAGAATTCGAATACACAAACCAATTTAAGTAGTGTATTTAAATCAAAAAGTCTACATTACAGTTTCTACAAAGAACTGAAATGTAGACCTTTCAATATTACAATAATCTTATTGAAACTAAGCATTTTTCATGTTTTCATTCATTTGATCTGTTGCTTCAATTCTACAATAGTCCGATTAAAACAAGAAATTATTCGGAAATTGTTGTTAAAAACGGCAAAGTTTCAATTCTACAATAGTCCGATTAAAACTTGCTTTTATTGCATAACAGAATATAAATTTAAAACAGTTTCAATTCTACAATAGTCCGATTAAAACTTCAAACTTGCCTTCAGGAAGAATTTGTTGCACGTTTCAATTCTACAATAGTCCGATTAAAACGAATCTATCCCTGACATATATCAGGCCAATGCTATTGTTTCAATTCTACAATAGTCCGATTAAAACCGTTGTTAATTGCGCGCTTCAGCCGAACGACAGCAGTTTCAATTCTACAATAGTCCGATTAAAACCATTAGAAATCATTCCTTTCTTTTTTTGATAGGTTAGTTTCAATTCTACAATAGTCCGATTAAAACTGCTGAAGGTGGCGGAACTGCATTCACCCCTGACGCGTTTCAATTCTACAATAGTCCGATTAAAACTCCAGGGTGTCGGCGACGCGAAGATTATCCCTGTCGTTTCAATTCTACAATAGTCCGATTAAAACGAATTAAAAACGGAATACGACATATTGAACGCTTTTGTTTCAATTCTACAATAGTCCGATTAAAACCTTTCTTTTTAAGTTCCGCTGCAAGCTTATCAGCATGTTTCAATTCTACAATAGTCCGATTAAAACTCAAAGACTTCTAAAAAATCAGCTTATGTAAAGGTGAGTTTCAATTCTACAATAGTCCGATTAAAACTATCAAACACTTGTTGAAATTCAGGGTTTTCAGCATGTTTCAATTCTACAATAGTCCGATTAAAACAGAACATGGATTGATTGTTGAAAAGAGTGCTAAATAGTTTCAATTCTACAATAGTCCGATTAAAACCTATTGAAGCGTATATGCCTCTTATTCGTGAAGAAAGTTTCAATTCTACAATAGTCCGATTAAAACTTCAAGCTGATCTATTTTCTTAATTGTACCTAAACCGTTTCAATTCTACAATAGTCCGATTAAAACGTTAAGGGATTGAGCAGAGAATTATTATGTTACTGTGTTTCAATTCTACAATAGTCCGATTAAAACTACCTAAAGCACATATAGTAATTGATAAGTACCATGGTTTCAATTCTACAATAGTCCGATTAAAACATGAGAGCAGATGACTGGTTTATCTTATACAAGCAAGTTTCAATTCTACAATAGTCCGATTAAAACGGATTAGACCAATTTAGAGCGTTAGAACCAGAAACTGTTTCAATTCTACAATAGTCCGATTAAAACGAAATATTGTATCTTTGGTTATGGTTAAAGTTCTTGAGTTTCAATTCTACAATAGTCCGATTAAAACATAATGATTTTTACAACTCACTAGATAATAAAAATGTTTCAATTCTACAATAGTCCGATTAAAACATATTCACTCCTTTACTCCCCTGAAAAGGCTACAAAGTTTCAATTCTACAATAGTCCGATTAAAACCTGTATACAAAGACATAACTTTTATAGGTTTGTTCATGTTTCAATTCTACAATAGTCCGATTAAAACGATAAGAAAAGAAAATGAAGCAATAGCAAAGAAGTTAGTTTCAATTCTACAATAGTCCGATTAAAACGTCGTACTTCATTCTGCCTTTGAAAGAGCTGTTAAAGTTTCAATTCTACAATAGTCCGATTAAAACGCGTGAGTAAAGAAGTCATTCAAGACTTAACATTGGTTTCAATTCTACAATAGTCCGATTAAAACAAAAAATATAACACACAAAATATCATGAAAAGAGCAGTTTCAATTCTACAATAGTCCGATTAAAACAGAGGGGATTGAGAATGAAACCGTACTGGTTTTTGAGTTTCAATTCTACAATAGTCCGATTAAAACCTAACACCGAAAAACGCTTTAAAATTAATAAACTAGTTTCAATTCTACAATAGTCCGATTGGATTTATGTCAATATAGTAGACACAAAAACTCAAATTTTTATGCAGTTTTTCTTAAAGCATCTTCAAGCTGTTGAGGAGTCATATAACCGATACTGCTATGAAGCCTTTTTCTGTTGTAC
>Ga0134104_1002918_pt1 | contig 10232 bp, 4 predicted proteins | sample 15_3_2metaG_FD_94455 | JGI IMG/M metagenome (GOLD analysis project Ga0134104, IMG submission 94455) | Switchgrass degrading microbial communities from high solid loading bioreactors in New Hampshire, USA - 15_59_3.3_214_A2 metaG | ecosystem: Engineered > Bioreactor > Semi-continuous > Anaerobic >...
AAATAATACCCTTTAAGTTGTCCACACTTGAAGGGGGTAAAGAAAGGATGCTAACAATGGAGCAAATATATCGTATCAGAAACATGAAGAAATTTGAAGGCAAGAGCTTAAGGAAAATATCTCAAATTACCGGACATGATTTTGAAACTGTCAAGAAGTATGTCGAGAAAGAAGACTTTAACCTGATGATCCATCCAAAACAAAGGCGACAAGGCAAATTATCTCCATATAGGAGCATAGTCACCACATGGCTTATCAATGATAAAAAAGCACCACATAAACAGCAGCACACAGCAAAAAGGGTGTATGACAGGTTAAAAGAACTGTATGGTGCTGAATTTGATGCCAGTGAGAGATCGGTCAGGAAATTCGTTGCAGAAATCCGAAAGGAGTTGGAGACAAATACGAATGGGTTTCTTCCGTTGGAACATCCTCCGGGAGAAGCGCAGGCAGACTTTGGAGAGGCTCGTTTCATTGAGAACGGTATTGCATATGACGGATATTACTTAAACATGTCCTATCCTCACAGTAACGGCGGCCACATGCAATTATTCAAAAGTATGAACCAGGAATGCCTGATGGAAGGCATGAAGGCAATCTTTGAACACATCGGCGGTGTTCCGACAACCATCTGGTTTGATAATATGTCTACAATTGTTAAGAAAATCAAGGAGTATGGAGAGCGGGATTTGACCAAAGGATTTTTAAGATTCATGATGCATTATGGTTTTCAGAGCAATTTCTGCAATCCTAACAGTGGTCATGAAAAGGGTTCTGTAGAAAACAAGGTTGGCTATCATCGCCGGAATATGCTTGTACCAATTCCGGAATTTAAGGATTTGAGAGAATACAACAAGGAGCTCCTTTTAAAATGTGACCAGGATATGAATAGGATGCATTACAAGGGGTATGGGCTGATTAAAGATTTGTTTCGGGAGGATAAACAGGAATTTTTCAAACTTCCTAAAGTTCCTTTAGATGTGTACATACACGAATTCGCTAAAACAGACAACTACGGAAAAGTCAAGTATGACGGCAGAATTTATTCGACATCTCCTAATATGGCCAGACGACAGGTTATTGTTAAAGCAGGTGCTTATGATGTAGAAATACTTGATGAGGATTGCAATCATATTATCAAACACAGACGGCTTTACGGAGAAGAAAAAGAGTCAATGAACTGGATTCCCTATCTTGAACTTATGAGTAAAAGGCCGACCGCATTAAAATACACAGGGCTATACAATCAATTGCCACAGATCCTTAAAGAATATCTGGATAAAAGTGATTATGAGGGGAAAAAGCGGGCTTTAAGGCTATTTACCAAGATGACAGCAGCCACAGGTATTGAGACAGCAATAGAAGCGTTTGAAGAAGGGCTAAAATTAGGGGTTAGCGATCCTGATAGTATTTGGGCAACATATTGCCGCTTAACGACCGGAACTTTACCGGAACCGGAAATACCCTTGCCTGATAAAGTTCCGGAACTTAAGAAATATATACCCGACATCAAGATATATGATCAATTACTTGCTCCCGGAGGACTACAGCCATGAATTCAGATATGTTGATTAAGCAGTATTGCAAAGAACTCCGGTTTGGAATGAATATATACAATAACTATTCAAAGATAAGTGCAACTAATCATGCTGATTTTCTGGCACAGCTTTTAAAGATGGAAATAGAGCACCGGGAACTTGTCAGGAAAAACAGGAATCTGAAATCTGCTGGCTTTGATGTCATTAAAACTTTTGAAAACTATGAATTCAGGGATATACAGATACCAAGTGCTATCGGTATTGAAGAATTAAAAACCGGTGCTTTCATTGACAAGCTTGAAAATCTGATTCTTTATGGGCCTGTAGGGACCGGTAAAAGCCATATGGCTACGGCTATCGGGGTTGCAGCTTGTTCCAGGGGGAAAAGGGTAAAATTCTATCGTACAGCAGCTTTGGTTAACCTTTTGAGCGAGGCAAAGTCAAAAGGGGAATTACAGCGTTTTATGAAACAGTTGAGAAAAACAGATTTGTTAATTTGTGACGAATGGGGATATGTCCCCTTTGAAAAAGACGGTTCACAGCTTCTGTTTCAGGTAATTTCAGAATGTTATGAGAAAAGGAGCGTGATAATTACAACAAACCTGGAATTTAGTAAATGGAACGGTATTTTCTATGATGAAAAACTGACAAGTGCAATTATTGACCGGCTGGTACATCATAGCCACCTGCTGGTTTTTCAAGGGCAAAGTTACAGGCTAACACATTCAACCATGAAATCCCAGTAATGGGTATGGGGTGCTCGGAAAATTAAGTTCCGCACTGCTCGGATTTATACTTGCCAAAAACATCCATCAATTATATAATTGCTAAATTTGATATTAATGGAGCTATGTATGGTAATTGCACTGATTGGTACATACTCACCTGTGTCATACCTAACATCCCAGTTACATTCGTCTGGTAGTTGTATTGTACATCCATTAAAGTCAATTTCAAGATTTTCAACATTGTGTATAGCAAGCTGTCTTTCAAGAACAAAGGTTTTGTTGAGAGGAAACACTACTTTTTTGTTACTGCAACTATTTAAAAAGTTTTCCAATGCTTGCGATGGGTTGATAGGATTATCAACTAGTAATTCTGCTGGTAAATATGTAATATATGTGCATTTTGTTAAAGAAGCGAATATTGATATTACAATCAATGCTGTAACAAGTAAGAAAGATTTTATGGATGGTTTTACTTTATTGTTTTTATCTAGGTTTAATTCTTGTTTGCTGTTCAAAGAAGAGTTCACCAAATAAAAAGATTCATAGTATTATTATAGTTAGCTCAACAGCTAAAGGTTCTTATTAAAAAATTATAGTTAACATTCATAAATCTTAAAGGTATTAAACACATATAATTGCAAAAAACCACTTTTATATTTCCAAAGTATTTCCCGTAACAAAAAAACCCATTTATAGAAAGATAATTGACCAAAGGGAAAAACAGGAATATAATCATTAATACAATTTCTCATATAGATATTGTATAAAATTGGAATAGAATAGTATTTCTTAACAAAAAAAATATTTTATTGATTATTATTGTATTTTCTATATACATCGTAGTAAGCAATCTTTACTTCAATATATTATTCACCGCATTTGACTTCTCATATTTGATTAAGGTCATCGTTGCTCTACATATGTCGACAAAATCATTAAAGGAGAATTATAAATGGTCGAAAGGTCAACGCTGGAGGAGCAATTAGAAAGAATACATTTGATGCAATTTTATATGTTAAAAGAATTTGATAAATTTTGCAAGAAAAATAATCTGCAATATTGGTTGGCGTGCGGAAGTGTATTGGGGGCTGTAAGACATAATGGATTTGTACCATGGGATGATGACATTGATGTGATGATGTTAAGAAATGATTATGAAAAAATGTTGGAATTATTACCGAATGAATTACCAGGCCACCTTTTTTTGCAGACATACAAAAGTGATCCTGAATATCCTTTGTTCTTTTCAAAAATTAGAATGAATAATACCATCTATCAAGAAAAAGAGTATGAGGGATTAGATATGCATCAGGGAGTATATATTGACATATTTCCAATTGACTATACATCAAAATTTAAAATCGGACAACTATACCATAGAACAAAAGTCTATTTTTATCAAATAATTAGGAAATATAAGTATAAAGAAACCGTTGATAGATCTCAGAAGTATTGGTTAATTAAGCGTATTATACACTTAATTGCTAAATCAATAGATAGAGATGTATTATACAAACGAATGTATAAAACCTACACTATGTTTATTAAAAAGACAAAAAATCCTTTAATCGTTTTTTTCGGAATTAAAGGTAAAAAGTATATAATGTCTCAAGATACTCTTATACCCGCAAAATATAAAGAGTTCATGTCTATTATGGCTCCGATTCCAAACAAATATGAATTATACCTCACAAAATTATACGGGAACTATAATGAGTTACCACCAAAAGAAAAAAGAAAACCATTTTTATACCATAAAATTAAATATTTTAGATTGAGCAAAGACGAAGATATATTCTTCGTTGATGATCATAGGAGTACTATATAATACGATCAATTTTGAATTATATACAAAATAAGGGAGGCGAGAACTGTAGAAAAACAATTAATACTAAAGAAAGATTAATACCGCATAAATACACTAGAGAAATAAGTTATTTATATCAAATTTTGTGTAAAAAGGAGGAGAGTATGATGAAAAAATCATTTTTTAAGTTATTAGTTGTATTTTTCATTATCTCATTATTAAGTACAACTTTAGATTTAAATGTAATGGCAAGTTATGAGTTTATACCACCGGAAGGTAACTTTATAGTATCTTCAAAGAAAACAACATTGGTTCCTGGTGTAGTTGAAACTGAAATTATTTATAATACTCCAGACGGTAGTAACCCAGTATCAGGTTTTATGGTTGACATTAATCTTGGCAGCAGTGTCAATATTATGGCAGCTACTACAAATTACAATCAAACTGGAACGCAAATTGTAAGAGAAATGGCCAAAGCCGCTGGTGTAGCAACAGGTAGAAACATTGTTGCTGCGATTAATGCAGATTTAAACTGGAACGGAACTGGACTTTCAGACGGGCCGACAATAGTTGATGGTAAGGTAATTACTGACAAACCAGCTCCGTTTTTCGGTATTAAAAAGAATGGAGAGGCCATTATAGGCGACGCAAATAAATTCTTAGAAGTAAAAGATGAATTAGTACAAGCTGTTAAAGGTATGGGTTGGCTAATCAAAGACAATCAAATAGTAGCAACATCCGATAGTTTAGCCCCGAGGACAGCAGTTGGACTAAGAGCAGATGGTACGGTGTTTTTCTATGTTGTAGAAGGAAGAATGTATCCCCGAAGTGTTGGTATATCATTAAAAGATTTAGCTCAGATAATGCATTCATATGGTGCTGTTATGGCCCTTAATATGGATGGCGGTGGTTCAACTACATATCTTGCTAAAAGAGAAGGAGAGTCCAGCCTGGAATTGAGAAATAAACCGTCTGATGGTGCCGAAAGAGCATCTATTAGTTCACTTTTAGTATATGCAAATACTGGAGACGGAGTTTTTCACCATGCGGCAATAACAACTGAGGGTGATATTTATACGCCTAATTCAGAAATTCAATTTATGGCGCGTGGAGTAGATAGTGCCGGTGGCCATGCGGAATTGCCGAAAGGTCTAACCTGGAAACTTGCTGATGATAGATTTGGAACTATTGATGAAACAGGGAAATTTTTATCAAATGGAACGGAAGGCACTGTCGTCGTATATCTTGAAGATAGTTCAGGAAGAAAAGTAGGAGAAGGAAGTGTTGAGATTAGGACTCCAGATGGTATAAGTTTCAGATCTGATGAATTTAGTCTGGGATTTGAGGAAACTACTGACTTTGGTATAAGAGTAACATACCGACATTATCCGGTTATTATAAAAGACGGAGATATTATATGGGAATATGATGAGAGACTAGGTTCATTTAATAATAATGTTTTCACATCCAATTCAGGCGAGTCAATTAATGGGGTCGTAAGAGCGACTATTACTAATACGGATATTTCGAAAGAGTTTAATTTGGTTGTTGGAAAACTTCCCATTGTTATATTTGATTTTGAAAATGATTTAATTAATGAGAAATGGGAGGCTAGTTCTGTTAATGGTGCAAAATCAGAAATCTCAATCGTTCACCGTGACAGTGGTGAACCGGTTCGTTTTGGCAATAAATCCTTAAGAGTGGATTTTGATTATACTGAAGTACCAAAAGAAAAGAATCCTAGTGGAGCATATGCAGGTTTTACAGATCGAGAAGGATTAGAAGAATTGGGTGTAACTTTTCAACTTCCCGGTTCTCCAAAGAGTATAGGTATGTGGATATACGGTACAGAGGAATCTCAAGGCCTGTGGTTAAGAACTGGCATTGGTGTTAATGGTACCACAGCATGGAAGGCATTCGATTTAACGACTGAAAAAGATGGTATTAATTGGCTGGGATGGAAATACGTCGAAGTAGATCTTACTGAATTTGGTGGGCCTTATACAATACTTCCCGGACAGTTTATAAGACTTATGATTACAGCTGGCTCATTTAATAAAGAACCATTAAGACCAATCGGGAATATATATGTAGATAACATCACCGTTTCTTATGGAACTAATCCGGAAGATTACAACCCTCCAATTATTGATTCAGTTAAAATAAATAATGAGGAAGTTGAAAACGAACAAGTAATAAAGACAAATAATGTTACTATTGAAACTTCTTTTTATGAGTATGAAGAAAAGAACGCTACTGATATTGATTTTGAAAATGTAAGTATATATGTAGATGGAGTTAATTATTTGAATAAAGAAGGTTATGCACTTGATATTACTGGTGGAAAGGCATATTTGCAGAATGTCTTTTTAACTGACGGTATACATGAAATTAAGGTTGTAGTTATGGATAATGCCGGAAATGAAACAGTTGAAAGAAGGTACATAACAGTTAATACAGGTGCAAATAATAAAGTCTATTTGGAAAGCAGCGATGAAGTTGTTATCGGCAAAGATTATATAATTGAGTTAAAGACTGATGAGATTGATAATATAAATAGAGCAAAGTTATCTCTTCAAATATCAAAAACACTATCAAATTTTGAAGTTGAGTTTAGTGATGCATTTACGGGTGATGTTGAGTATTTAAATGGCGTCCGTATATTAAATATTAATGCTGAGAGGATTAGTAATGATGAAGTAGACTATATATGCAGAATTAGAGTTCCTATTGATAGTACATTAACCGATAATGCGGTGCTAATGTATCGTGTCAATATTGGAGAATTCGAATATATACAGGACAATACAACGGGGTTATTCCTTAAGAGCTTCTCGGCACTACCTAAAAACTTAAAAGTCGTTGCTCCTTTAAAAATATCTACAAATATAATTCTGGTGGGTCATGAAGCAATAATTAAAGTAACGGATTCCAATGGAAACAACGTTGAAAATGCAGAAGTTTTCTTGGTTCAATCAGCTAGTTCAAAGAGAAGTTTAGGTTTTACAGATGAAAATGGAATATTAGTTACTACTGAACTGTCAAGTGAGATTGCAAGATTTACTTTAGTAGCAAAACTTAATGATGAAGTTTCATTTGAATATAAGGGACAAGCATATGGATCAATAGGTGATGAAAATGGTACTCCGTTATTTATTAATCTGAATGGTGTTAAAAACCCAGAAGAGAGCAAGAATATTACTTGGGTTTCAAATGCATTTGCGCTCAATAACAGCGCAATTATTCAATATGCATTAAAGACTGACTATGATTTATATGGGGAATCAGCATTTTTAAGTAAAGAAGGTTCCAGCGAACTATATGTATTTAATGGTTCACAAGATGTTAAAGAAAACTATGTAGTAAATATTAATAATGTTGTGATCGATGGATTAACTAGCGGAAAAGAATATGTTTACCGGGTTGGGAATGGAGAATTCTGGTCTGAACTGAGAACGTTCAATACGTTACATAAAAATTCTGATGTTAATTTCTTAGTAATGGGAGATGTTCAAACTTTAGACTTTGCGAAATTTAGAAGTGCTCTTTCCAGAATTGCATTAAATGGCATAGATTATGACTTTGCTATTCAAGTCGGAGATATTATTGACGATGCAGGTCACTTTAACCAATGGAAAGAAGTCTTATCCGCAATATCGGATTCAACTTTAGGGAATATCGATATTATTCATGTATTAGGTAATCATGAATATTACGGTGACAATGATGGAGAAAAGGCTAGAGCTCTGTTCAACCTACCCAAGGATAGTAACAATTACTATTCAGCTGTTTATGGGAATGTTTATGTGGCTGTTTTTGATTATGGGATGAGTAGAGACGAACTAATTGAAGCCTTAGAATGGCTTGTTCAGGATTCCAATCAAGCACAGGCAAAATGGCGTATTCTTGTTTCACATCAGCCACCATATTATACTAATCCACAAGGTAATGGTGATTTGTTCCGTGAACTCGTACCAAGTTATGCTGAAAGGGCAGGAATTGATTTCGTATTCTCAGGTCATGATCACGCATATGCAAGAACAAAACCACTTATTAATGGCGTACCTGATAAAGATGGTATAGTATATATTGTCAGTGGTGCCTTAGGTGAAAAAAGATATACTTCAGCTAATAATCCAGATTTCTATTTTGATGTAATGGAAGACACTGAAAATTCGGTATATATCACAGTTGAAGCAAATGAAACTAGCTTCAAAGTAACAACACGGGAAGTAGAAACTGGAGTAACTATTGACTCATATACAAAAACAAAGATTGATGATCACATCCATAGTTTTTATATTGAGGGCGATATATTGGTTTGTTCTGAGTGTGGTTATACTAGATTAGTTTCTAATTACATTGGATTTGTAAGAACTTATGACGAGAACATTATGTATTTCATTAATGGAGAACCTTATAAAGGTTTATTTGCAATTGGTAAGGACTTATATTACTTTGATGAAGAAACTGGGTTTGCACGTACTGGTAAGACAGAAGTGTGGGGATTAGAGACGGTCTTCGATGAAGAAGGAAGATTTTTAAGTGGCGGTACTGGTTTCGTAAAAATAGGAGACAACACCTTATATTATCGTAATCTAAGGTTTTATAAGAGCGGTTGGGCAACTATTGATGGATACACATATTATTTCTCATATGAAAACGGCTATATGCGTACTGGTAGAACAAGGATTGGTGAATTCCTATATGATTTCACAGAAGACGGAAAGCTGATCCGCAAAGTAACATCCGAATTTATTAAAACTGATGCAGGAACTTATTATTTGGATGAGGATGGTTATAGAGTTTATGGTTGGCAGGAAATTAATGGGGATAAATACTATTTCTCGACGTCATCAGGATATATGCGTACAGGTAGGGCAACTATAGATGGAGTATTATATGATTTTGATGAAGATGGAAAACTTATTGGAGAAGTAAAAGTAGGCTTCATAAAAACTCCGGAAGGTACTTACTATTTGACTGCGAATGGAACAATGCTTAAGGGCTGGCAAGAAATTGACGGAGCGACATATTATTTCTCATATGAAAACGGTTATATGCGTACTGGCAGAACAAGAATTGGTGGAGTATTATATGATTTTGATGAAGATGGAAAACTTATTGGAGAAGTAAAAGGAGGATTCATAGAAACTCCGGAAGGTACTTACTATTTGACTGCGAATGGAACAATGCTTAAAGGCTGGCAAGAAATTGACGGAGCGACATATTATTTCTCATATGAAAATGGTTATATGCGTACTGGTATAACTAGAATCGGTAAAGTGCTGTATGAATTTGGAAAAGACGGAAAACTTATTGGACCAGTTACCGAAGAAGAATCAGTATCAGAAGAAGCGAAAGTTGAAGGACAAACTATAGAAGATCAAGAAACAGATGAATCAATAATAGAGAATTAAGGGATAGAAGAACCTTAATAACTGATTGAGAGATAATGAACCTATAATCGAAAATCGAAGGACAGATGAACCAGGATATGTTGCAGCTTAATAAAGTAGAAGCATAGAATTAATTTGTTTGAGGGCTGAAATCTGAAATGCATTTCAGCCCTTCCTTAACCATTTAAAACATTGCACAAGATTATAAGTTTTCCTTTCTATCTGATTAGGTGTATATGAAAAGACAAATTAATAAATTTTTTTCTAGTTTAATATGGATTGCTAGAGAAATGAAAGGTCATAAAAAATAGTGTTGATATTAGTAAGTACACAGGTAATAAGCGCTCTTACCGGAGCAGGTATGGCTATTGTTTCAAAGAACCTTGTCGATTATGCTATTGATGGTAAACTCAAATACGTTATATATTCGGAATAGCTTTTGGTTGCATAATCATATTGAGTCTTGGTTCAAATGCCATATCATCTCTGATTAGTGTACGCGCGGATGAATTATTCTCAAATAGACTTAGACAGCGTATGTTTGCATGGATTGCCGGATCTGAATGGTCAGATATAACGAAATAACATTCTGAAGACTTACTGATAAGTCTTCCAAGTGATATTAATAATGAATATGCTAAGGTATTTAGTTGAGATAAAATAAGAACTGTTTGATTTAAGAGGATTAAGTCTATATAATGGTGTAAAAAGAAGTTGAGCCAAAGCTCACACCTCGGTTAAAATATAAGTTGCCCAACAA
>Ga0134104_1002926_pt1 | contig 10209 bp, 8 predicted proteins | sample 15_3_2metaG_FD_94455 | JGI IMG/M metagenome (GOLD analysis project Ga0134104, IMG submission 94455) | Switchgrass degrading microbial communities from high solid loading bioreactors in New Hampshire, USA - 15_59_3.3_214_A2 metaG | ecosystem: Engineered > Bioreactor > Semi-continuous > Anaerobic >...
TAATGAGCAGCTGGCGCAGGCTATCGGTTATTCAAAATCAATACCGGTAACCAACACCGAACTTGTAAACAGCATGTCCGAGCTGCTCATGATGGTGGCCTTCTACCTGTCGGATACTTCCAGACACCATTATGATATAGACCGTAAGGCTCAGAAGCAGGCTGCCGATATATCAGAGTATATACAGAAGCTGAAAAGGATATCCAGCGGCGGTGAAAATATATCCCCCTACCCCATTGAAAAGGAAGAGGAATTGTTAAGCGCAATATCGATGGGGAACAAGCCTTTGTCACAGAAACTTCTGAATGAAATACTGGGGCATATATTCTTTACGGCAGGAAACGATTTTGAGTTAATCCGCGCCCGTGTACTTGAGCTTGTTGTGTTGTTGTCCCGGGCGGCACTGAAAGGCGGAGCTGAAATTGAGCAAATATTCGGTCTGAACTACCAGTACCTTAACCAGATTTATGGTTTTAAAAACCTGGAAGAGCTGACTGTCTGGCTTTCAAGGATTATGGAACGCTTTACCGATCACGTGTTCAATCTTACAAACGTAAAGAATAAGGACGTAATATTCAAATCCATCGACTATATAAGCAAGAATTACATGAAAAAAATAACCCTGGAGGATGTTTCAGCCTATGTTTACTTAAGTCCTTCTTACTTCAGTAAAATTTTCAAGGAAGAAATGGACATGAACTTTAATACCTACCTGAATTACGTCCGTATTGAAATGAGTAAAAAGCTTCTGGCCGATCCGTCTGTCTCTATGGTTGAAATATCAAACCTGGTAGGATTTGAGGATCAAAGCTATTTTTCAAAAGTGTTTAAGAAAATGACGGGATTAAGCCCGAAAAAGTACCGGGAAAGCCGGGGCAATGTCAATAAAGAATATCATGCAGAAATGCTTTGATAATAAATGATTTTTTGAGGTGATCTTATGGATTTGTTAAAAGAAATTTCTGAAAATTTGCAAAAAGGCAGAGCCAAGAACGTTAAGGAATTGGTTCAGAAAGCCATTGATGAAGGAATTGAAGTCAACAGGATTCTTGAAGAGGGTTTGCTGCACGGAATGAGCATCATCGGAGAGAAATTCAAGAACAATGAAGTATACGTTCCCGACGTACTCATTGCAGCCCGTGCGATGAATACAGGTACCGAACTGCTGAAGCCTCTTCTTGTAAGCTCAGGAGTCAAAGCCAAGGGAAAGGTTATACTGGGCACTGTTAAAGGTGACTTGCACGACATCGGCAAGAACCTCGTGCGCATGATGATGGAAGGTAAAGGGCTTGAGGTAATAGACCTGGGTGTTGATGTTCCTGCCGAAAGATTTGTTGAGGCAGCCATTGAACAGAATGCAGACATAGTTGCATGCTCCGCCCTGCTGACCACCACAATGATTGAAATGGAGAACGTTATTAAGAAAGTTAAGGAATCTCCTATTGGTGAAAAAGTTAAAACAATGATTGGCGGTGCACCTGTAACCGACAATTTCCGCGCCACAATCGGTGCCGATATTTACACCCCGGATGCTGCAACTGCTGCAGAAGCTGCATTGAATGTCTGCCTGGCAAAATCATAATTGAATTAATAATATAACGCTTGATTTTTACAAAGGATAAATCCAATAATGGCAAGATTTCTTTTATTATACAAATGAATAAAGCTGTCAGATGGGGTTTCAAATACTCTGTCTGACAGTTCCAAAATATATACCGTTATGGCAGTTCATACGTCCTTTTCTTCTTCCTGGTATGCTCTTTGCTTGTATTTTTCTTTGAACTCCTCTGTTTTTTGCCATTGAGATATTTGATAAAATTCTGGAGTATTTAATCCTATATCTAATGTTTTTCTGCTCCCTTTCCCTATGCATTCATCATGCTTGTGGCATTTTTGGCAGTATTCTTTTTGAAACAGATATTTGTAAAGCTCATACTCTTGTCCCGATTTTTTTCGTTTTTTCTTTTTCTTTTCTACAGTTTTATTCCCTTCAGAACAATACCACTCATCTGCATCTTTGTTATATGTATGTTTCAATTCGTCAATTCGATATACTGTCTCGCTTACAGGAATATATGCTGTTGCTCCAAGTTCTCTAATTTCATCAAGAATATGCTTCCTAAAATATGCCTTATCACCATAAAATTCTGTAATATTAATCTTACCTTTTTCTTTTTCTCTATAAGTGTTTTTATGTCGCTTCCATCAACATACGCACCATTATGTACGTTTACCGCTGTTATGATTATCTCATCAGTCAGCATTGTAAATTCTGTTTTATAACCAAAAAAGCTATCTGTCTTTGTTTTGTAACCAACCCTGGCATCTTCATCTACCAGAGAACGTATTCCTTTTTGTATAATAAATTGAGGAGATTCCAAGAGCTCTTTCGCTTTTCCGGTTCTTTTGCAGGTCTTCCGCAGTATTTGCAATAGGAATCTTCCAGTAAATTATTAATAAAAGAGAAATCGAGAACTGAATTTAATTTTTTTAGTATATGATCTTCAGGTATTTTATTATATAATATTGAATGTAAATTGAATTGCTTAGGTTCATTCTTAAGCATGGTTAAACCCCCTTTGGTATTTGGTTTTGTGGTGATTCTATTATACCATACAGGGGGTTTAATTTCCATAACTTATTGTTATTTTTTATCATTAATTACATATTTTCTGAAACGTTTTTTCAGTGGTCTCGGACCTGTCCCTCTGTCCCGGTTAATCCAGTTCTACCGCACCGGTATAAAGCTGATAGTACCTGCCGCCCAATTCGAGAAGTTCTTCATGGGTGCCCTGTTCAATGATTTCGCCATGTTCAAGTACTATAATCCGATCGGCATTTCTGACGGTGGACAGCCTGTGAGCGATTACAAATGTGGTCCTGTTTTTCATCAGCTGGTCCATACCACGTTCAATGTATTTTTCAGTCCTTGTATCGACAGAACTGGTAGCCTCGTCAAGTATCAGGATGGGAGCTTTTGATATGGCAGCCCTTGCAATATTGAGCAGCTGCCGCTCACCCTGGCTCAAATTTGCTCCGTCGCCCTCCAGTACCGTATCATACCCTTGAGGCAGCCTTTCGATAAATGAATGGGCACATGCCACCTTTGCAGCGGCAATAACTTCATCGTCAGTTGCATCAAGACGTCCGTACCGGATATTCTCCCTTACCGTCCCTGAAAATAAATGGGTATCCTGAAGAACCATGGCTATATTGCTTCTTAATGAATCCTTTTTAATCTTCTTGATGTTAATTCCGTCAATCAATATTTCGCCATCATCAATTTCATAAAAACGGTTTATCAGGTTAGTAATGGTTGTCTTTCCTGCACCTGTGGATCCAACGAAGGCAATCTTCTGACCGGGCCTGGCAGTAACATTGATGTTTTTCAGTACGGTCTTGCCGGGAACATAACCAAATGTCACATTTTTCAGCACTACTTCCCCTTTTATTATCAATGCCCCTTCCACCCTGTTTTCCCTGGAGCAGATATCTATAGCATTTTGCGGGTCTATTGCTTCAGGCGTTCCGTCCATCACTTCAAATACTCTTTCGGCTCCTGCCAACGCGGCGTATATAATATTCATCTGCATCGACAATTCATTAACCGGCCTTGAGAAATGCCTTGCATAATTCGTGAATATGGTAAGGCCACCTATATCAAAATTCTTCGTCAGGCACAGGATACCACCTACCGTTGCGGATAATGCATAGCTGATCTGGCTTAAATTACCCATAACAGGCCCCATAATGCCACCGAAAAATTGCGCTTTCATTTGCCTTTGACGCAGCTCATCGCTCAGGAACGCGAACTCTTCCATTGTCGTTTCCTCGTGGCAGAACACCTTTATTACCTTCTGACCGGTAACAGTTTCCTCAATATATCCATTTACCGCACCGAGTGCCTGCTGCTGGCCTGAGAAATATTTCCTGCTTTGTTTTCCTATCATGCCTCCCACGTATACCAAAAAGGGAGTTGTTATAATTGTAACCAATGCAAGTATCCAGTTGGTAACAAACATCAGTACGACAGTACCAATCAGGTTTATAATACCCGAGAAGATCTGCGACATGGTATTATTCATCATTTCTCCTACCGAATCCAGGTCATTGGTGAAACGGCTCATTACATCACCATGGGTATGAGTATCATGATATTTTACCGGAAGTTTCTGAATCCTGTGAAATAAATCTTCCCTTATTTTAACCAGGGCATTCTGCGAAACACCTATCATGATTCTATGCTGCAGGTAGGTACATACCACACCCACGAAATAGATACCTGCCATGGTAAGAAGACCTATTACAAGATTATTTACTTTTTCTGCTGCAGTTCGATCCACCGACACCAAATTGTTAATGACCGGGCGTAAAATATAGCTTCCTGCAAGACTTGCAACACTGCTTACAAGTACACAGGCGAAAACAAACAGTATTTTGAACTTGTCCCGCCCGATATAAGCAAGCAGCCTTTTAATCGTCGCCGATGTATTCTTAGGTTTTCCACCGCCGAAATGACCGCGTGGACCGCCAGGCCCGCCGGGTCTTCTTCCTCCCGGACCGCCTGGTCCGATTTTCCCCACGCCGGAAGTTGTTTTTATATTTCCATACCTGCGTAACAATATTTCTTTTCTCTCTTTACTTATGCCGCTCATTATGCTGTCACCTTCTTATCCATCTGCGAATAATAAATTTCAGAGTAAGCTTCACAATTCTCCATTAATTCCTCATGAGTCCCTATGCCGGTAATCTTTCCGTCATCCAGAACCACAATCTTATCGGCATGGATTACCGAAGAAATCCTTTGTGCAATTATGATTTTCGTCGTACCTTTCAGTTCATTGTTAAAACTTTCCCTGATCTTTGCCTCGGTCGCGGTATCAACCGCACTGGTGCTGTCATCAAGTATCAGAATCTTTGGCCTTTTCAGCAATGCCCTGGCAATGCATAATCTTTGCTTCTGCCCGCCGGACAAATTGGCACCGCCCTGTCCCAGCTCGGTGTCATACCCTGCCTCAAACGAAGTGATAAATCCATGCGCCTGCGCGCTTTCTGCGTATTGGTATATTTCATCATCACTCGCCTCTTCATCGCCCCATTTGAGGTTTTCCTTTATGGTCCCCGAAAACAGGACATTCTTCTGGAGCACAATGCCTACTCCATTGCGAAGGTTCTTCAACGAATACTCTTTAACATTAACATCATCCACCAGTACTTCTCCGAGATCTGCATCATATAATCTCGGAATCAACTGCACCAGGCTTGATTTTCCGCTGCCGGTCGAACCGATAATGCCAACGGTCTCACCCGGATTTATCACAAGGTTGATATTCTCAAGAACCCATTTTTCATTGTCCTTATAGTATTTAAAGTGAACCCCTCTGAATTCGATTTTGCCGTATTGTACGACTATATCCTTCCTGGTTGCATTGTCATCAGTAAGATCAATTTCTGTATTAAGAATCTCGTTAATTCGTTTTAAAGATGCAAGGGCTCTGGAACCGCTCAGGATAATAACCGAAACCATGATCAGCGACATCAGGATCTGGATAACATAGTTTACAAATGCGGTAAGAACACCCGATGTCATGTTGCCTGCGACAATCTGGTTTCCACCGAACCATACTACGGCCAGCGTTGTAATATTCATTGCAAGGGTCATGACCGGCATGGTAAAAATAACAACCTTCATTGCTTTTATTGTACTTTCCTTCAAGTCGGTGTTCGCTTTTTTGAATTTTTCCTCTTCATACTGTTCTCTGACAAATGATTTTACAACCCTGATATTCGTTAAATTTTCCTGGGTGGTGGTATTCAATGTGTCCAGCTTCTTCTGCATGTTTGTGAACCGAGGAAAAGCTACTTTCAAAATCAAATAGATTGTTAAAGACAGCAAAGGTATCACGCAAAGGATTGCCAATGCCAGCCTCGGATTCAGCGCGAAAGCCATTATCAGTGCACCTATGAGCATGCCGGGCGCCCTTAAGGCCATTCTCAGCATCATCTGGATCATGTTTTGCACCTGGGTGATATCATTCGTCAACCTTGTAACCAGGGAACCGGTATTATATTGATCAATATTTTTAAAAGAAAACTTTTGGATCCGATTAAACAAATCTTTTCTCAAATCGTTGGCAAATCCTGTTGATGCTTTTATGGCAAAGTAAGCTCCGCCTACACCGCCTGCCATCATGAAAAGCGCCGTGATTACCATTGTTACACCCATTGTTATTATATAAGAAATGCCCCTGCCGCCAACTATGCCGTTATCAATGATATTACTCAACAGCAAAGGCATAACCACTTCACCGATAACCTCAACAATCATAAGGATAGGCCCTATTATAAAAGCAGATAAATACGGCTTTACATATTTCCAATAGCGTCTCATACATTATGTCCTTTCTTTTTTCAGTTTTATTTCCTCTTCCATTATTTCCAGGTTGGCATTCAGCTTTTGCAGCAAATCATACAGAGTGTTCTTCTCTACTTCTGTAAATCCCTCAAAAACCCTTCGATCAACCGATTCAAAAATCCGTTTACTCTGTTCCACAACCCGGTTTCCTTTTTCCGTTATGGTAATTTTATTGAGCCGGTTATCCTCTTCAACCATTTCTTTTTTGATGTAACCCCCTTTTTGCAGTTTTTTCAGCGATACCGCTATTGTGGCTGCAGATACATCCATTTTCCTGGCTATATCGTTTTGTGAAACATTCGGATTACGTGCTATTTCCATCAGCAAGCGATGCTGGGCATGGTACACGCCGGTTTCATCGAGGTAATTCTGCATGATTTTTCGATGTTTCAAGGCAAAATTAATGAATTGATGAATTATATCCTTATTACTGATTTTGGTTTTGTCCATGATTCCTTTTTTCTCACCGCCTTATTATGTAATTTTTATTAGCTTACTAAACATTAACATATTAATTGTTAACTAGCTAATATTTTCTCATTTTAGCACCTGTTTTAACACATGTCAATTCCGGATTTTACCCATGGACAGCGTCAATAAAGGTCATAACACTTACAGGAGAATCAGTTACTATAAAAGGAATTTCAGGCTGATTAAAGAACTGATCTTTTATCTTTGTGATGATGCCATGAACTATAATAAAATAATGCTGGGACATTCAATAGTTAAACATGTGGCACGATACCATAATGCAAAAATAAGCCTTACAGTGAAATAGGAAAGGGTACAACAATAGCTGTCTCCTTTCCTTTATAACATAGTTCCTCACTTCTAAATGAAAGAATTATATTGCTAATTCCGGAACACAATCCATTCAATATCGCCGGATGGCACGCTATTTAGCTGTTTGGATGGAACCCGGAACTTTAATCGGATTCAAACCCTTTTCCGATAAGAAAAATTTACCTATTGCAATCGGAAGTTTCCGCAAAGTGTCAAGTAACCTGTCTCTTTTCTCCGAATACCTAAATTAACTAATTTAAACAGTATTTTCCGAAGTGGGACGAGGAACCTGTCCCCTCGTCCCAAACGGGACAAGGGACCTGTCCCCCTGTTCCAGTTACAGGCAAAGCTTCAGTATATCGATAATTTCCTTTTTACCGTATTCAATATATCCCTGCAATGTCCTGTTGCCGAAATCGGTGCATTTTTCCGCCATCTCTTCTATGCTATCCTCCGGTATGTTAAGTTCACGAAGGGTGGTTGGCATTCCAATCTCCTTAAAAAATCTAATTGTGGCTTCAATACCTGCTTTTACAGTGTTTTCAGGGTTTTCATAATCCATTTCACAGTTCCATACCCTTACGGCATACTGGCAGAATCTTGGGATGTTATATTTATATGCATATTTCATCCACGCCGGGAAAACGACTGCCAGCCCGGCCCCGTGGGCAACCTCTTCGAACATTCCGCTTATTTCATGCTCTATCTGGTGGGATACCATGAAAAAGTCCCGTCCCAAGCCTGTCAGGCCATTATGCGACAAACTGCCCGCCCACATAAGTGTGGCTCTTGCCTCATAATCCCTGGGATTTTTCAACGCCGCCCTTCCGGCAATAATTGTTGATTTCAGCACAGCTTCTGCAATGCGGTCGGTAACTTCGGCTTCACCTTTCTGCGTCAGGTAGCGCTCAGCGGTATGCATCATTATGTCCACAATACCGCAGGCGGTCTGGTAAGGCGATACAGTGAATGTCAGCTCAGGATTCAGTATTGAAAACAGCGGCCTGTTAAAGTCCGAGTTAAATCCTCTTTTAAGTTTCAGTTCTTCATTTGTTATTACAGCAGATGAACTGGTTTCACTTCCCGTTGCAGAAAGGGTAAGGATGGTGCCGACCGGCAGCGCGCGTTCGGGCACTTTCCTTTTTGAAGAGAACAGCCATGGGTCGCAGTCATGAGCAGCACCGACGGCTATCACCTTTGCCGAGTCTATCGCGCTTCCCCCTCCCACTGCCAATACAAGCTCAACGTTTTCCTTTTTACAAATCTCTATTCCCTTTTTAACCAATCCCAGAATGGGGTTGGGCTGTGCTCCGCCGAGTTCAACAAAATCTATTCCGGAATCATTAAGGGCTTTTACCACTTCATCATATAATCCGGTTTTCTTTATGCTTCCTCCGCCATAATGGAGCAGTACTTTCTTAAAGCCGTACCCTTTAATTATTTCACCAATACGCTTGTGCTGTTCACGACCGAAGAACACCCGCGTTGGAGAATAAAACTCGAAATTTATCATCTTCCACCGTTCCTTTCATTCTTATTTATATCGCAATTGTCACTCCTGGAAAGAGAACACAGCACTCAACATCATTGTATTGCAATAGCATCATTTGCGCAAGTCGTAAGCCGCGAAACCTTCTTCCTTGCTCTTTTTTATGCTAATATAATTAGCCAAATTCACCCCGATTATTGGTCGATATTCCTTATCTGCCGAACATTTATTTGTTTTCAGGAGATGTAACAATAACCATGCCAAAACTGTTCATATACAGGCTGTATGGTTAGCTCATTACCAACATTATGCCACCCGTGATTCTTTGTCAACAATCCGGTATCATCTTTTAAAGGTATGCAATATGGCTAAGAATGGCAAGTATTAAATAATTCATGGATTAAACGAAAACGCCGGAGCAGGCTGCTATAAAATTACCGATGGTTCGGTTTCCATTTGCTCAAATCATTATGTAAACTTACAATATAATGTATTTACCTTAGGAGATAGGTATAAAACACTGTTGCCGCTATCAATCGGAAATTCGACCTGTATTTTGCCGTTTCTTCTGTATTCCGGAATAGTTTTATTGAAGGTAAACAGTTTATAGGGTATAATTACAGCATAAAAAATGTCCCAGGAGGCAAATATGCAAAAGACGATATTGGGGAGTACGGGCCTTGAAGTAACCCGTGTGGGATTTGGTGTTCTGCCTTTGCAAAGGGTATCAATGGATGAGGCTAAAAGGATTTTGATTAAAGCCTATGAAAGCGGTATTAATTTTTATGACACTGCAAGGGCATATACAGACAGTGAGGAAAAAATCGGGAATGCGCTGTCAGATGTAAGAAAAGACATAATAATCGCCACAAAAACCCAGGCGAAGGATGCCAAAACATTCTGGCAGCACCTGGAGACAAGCCTTCAGAAGTTAAAAACAGATTATATAGATATTTACCAGTTCCATAATCCCGAAGCAGTTCCTGCAAAGGATGACGAACTTTATGATGCAATGCTGCAGGCAAGACAAAAAGGTTTGATAAGGCATATAGGTATCACCAACCATAGTTTTGAAAACGGGCGTAAAGCAGTATTATCGGGTTTATATGAAACGCTTCAGTATCCGTTTAATCATCTTTCATCAGAAGAGGACCTGGAGCTTGTGCAGCTATGCAGGGAAAAAGGTGTCGGCTTTATTGCAATGAAGGCCCTTTCAGGCGGCTTGATAACAAATGCGGAAACAGCTTTCTGTTATTTGTGGCAATACCCTCACGTAGTGCCGATCTGGGGTATTCAAAGGATGGTAGAGCTCGAACAGTTTATTGAACTTGAAAAGAATCCTCCGGTTTTGGATGAAACCAGGAAAAAAATAATTGAAGAGGACAGAAAGGAACTGTCGGGCAGCTTCTGCAGAGGGTGCGGCTATTGTATGCCCTGCCCTGTCGGCATACCCATCTCAAATGCCGCAAGAATGAAATTCCTTCTCAGAAGAGCTCCTTACCAGCAATTTATTACAAAGGAA
>Ga0134104_1002994_pt1 | contig 9943 bp, 10 predicted proteins | sample 15_3_2metaG_FD_94455 | JGI IMG/M metagenome (GOLD analysis project Ga0134104, IMG submission 94455) | Switchgrass degrading microbial communities from high solid loading bioreactors in New Hampshire, USA - 15_59_3.3_214_A2 metaG | ecosystem: Engineered > Bioreactor > Semi-continuous > Anaerobic >...
TCCGTTCTATATTATGTTTATATTATACAGGAAGAATTATTCGCACGCAAACAATCACCTCTCAACGATTTTCTTGGCTATCGCGGAAAGGTTTGCTATAATAGGTAAAGTAAAAAACGGGCCGTACTTTAAGCCCTCGCTGAAATGGAGTAATGACGGATATGAAGTATGCAGTGGTTCTGGGCGATGGGATGGCAGATTACCGAATGCCCCGGTTGGGGCACAGGACACCGTTGCAATATGCCCGCAAGCCCAATATCGATTATCTCGCAGCAAATGGTGAAATCGGCATCGTCAGGACGATACCGGAAGGCGTATCGCCCGGAAGCGATACGGCCAACCTGTCCGTGATGGGTTATGATCCAAAGAAGTATTACACAGGCAGGTCTCCCCTGGAGGCCGTAAGTATGGGAGTGGAGCTTACAGATGCCGATCTTGCTTTCAGATGCAACCTCGTAACGCTCGATATCGACGGCGATTATGAATCTGCAGTGATGGCCGACTACAGTTCGGATGAGATTTCAACTTCCGAATCCGCCGAGCTTATAGATGAACTGAACAGGCAGCTTTCCAGCGACACGATCAGGTTCCATGCCGGTATAAGTTACAGGCACTGCATGGTGTGGCATGGCGGAACAGGCGCCAGGAAGCTTACGCCTCCGCATGATATCCTGGGAAAACACATAGCTCCATATATGCCTTCCGGCGACAACAGTGATATGTTCATCGGCCTTATGAAAAAAAGCCATGAAATACTGGCCGGTCATCCGGTCAACAAATCAAGGATATCACGAGGGCTTCGTCCCGCCAACTCGATATGGCTCTGGGGCGAAGGCAGGAAACCGGCACTGCCCGGTTTTGCCGGCAAATATGGACTAAGCGGCTCTGTTATCGCTGCCGTCGATCTCATCAAAGGAATAGGTATCTGCGCCGGGCTGGATGTCATCGAAGTCGAAGGCGCCACAGGCAATATAAACACGAATTTCCGCGGAAAAGCCGAGGCTGCGCTGAAGGAACTCAATAGCGGAAAAGATTTCGTATATATCCATATAGAGGCTCCGGACGAATGCGGCCACAGGTTTGAGATCGAAAACAAAGTGAGATCCATCGAACTGATCGACGAACTTGTCGTCGGCACTTTGCTGGAAGGCCTTGCAGATTATGACGACTTCAGCATCATGGTCCTTCCTGATCACCCGACTCCGCTTTCATTGAGGACGCATACGGCAGACCCTGTGCCGTATGTCATTTACAGAAAGAGCAGTCCAAAGCAGTCAGGCGTTGCAGGTTATGATGAATTCGAAGCGCAGAAGACAGGGATATTCATCGAACAGGGCCATAAACTTATGGACAGGTTTCTTCAGAAATAATATAAGCCGGTGATTTCACCGGCTTTTTCTGACAGCGATTACTCTCCATCCGGCTCCGTTCGAGCCCGCAGTCCGCTTTTTTCCTGCCTGATCTGGTCATATTTTACAAACAGGTACGTGATTATGACCGGTATCGTTATCATTTGATATGGAAAGAAAATATGGAAAAGAGGACTTTTTGCTATCCCATATATATCACTGCTGAATATGCTCATCAGCAGCAACGGCAACATCAGCACAAATGTTGCAGTCAGCATCGGGAAATAATTCCTGGTCCCCGCCCTGAGTGCGCTTTTAAAACAGGCTGTGACACCATCTTCCCTGTCCATGAAGATGGCAGGCAGCAGCAACATGATCAGGGGATATCCGAACAGCGTGATCGAACAGCTGATCAACAGCACCGTTTTCTGCAGCCCGGCAATGCTTATGCCTGACGGCCCGCTGCTTATGATACCCGCGCATTGATTTCCAACTGTCATATATTATACATCATAACACGATAATATTTAAGTGTTTATTTCTATATCCTGCCATACGGCTCCCATAGCCTGATGGTGCCGCACGCGATCCGCCTGCCTGAATTCCCGGCTGGCTGGGACCTGTAATCATCAGGGTTTTCATGTATTATAACCGCCCTGCCTGTTATTTCATCGACAGTGAAACGGTCTGTGATAAAGCACATCCTTGCCCTGCCTTTGCTTGCCACCAATACGGGAAAGTCTCCCGCATGATTGCCGTGAGGCTGGTTTGTTGGGTTCCAGTGTCCTCCGCAGCCTTCGAAGGGCTTTTCAGGATCTCCGACTTCACATATGCATCCTTCATGCAAGTGGAATCCAAAAGGCCCCACCGGGCTTTTATCACCGGCGGCAGGTCTGTATTCAGGCAATCCTCTTACATCAGCACTAACCATGGTGCCGGACGGGGTGTCGGTAAATGTTACAAGGCCGGTTATCGACGGGTAGTCGGGACCGGCAACGAGTATCGCGTACGCAGCGTTGTACCCTTTGGGGCACGATGTATCCGGACCCCTGGCAAGCATAGGGTATGGACTGTATTTCCCTGGAGATGAGACATACGGCTTCCAGGCGAACGGTACGGGATTCGGACAATAAAATACCATGTTCGCACCCTCCGGATACGATCATAATTGCTCGCTATACCATATTATGTAAATAACTCTGAAAAGTTGCCTGTTAAAATGTTTTGGCGGGTGGATCCAAGGTTTGCCTGCCAGGTCCTTTGGATCATTTCCAGATATCATCCGGATCCTTTGCTTCGTGCTCGCAGGTCCGGTCCCTGCTCATCAATGCGGATACAGCGCTGCCGGGATCCTTTCCTTCGAACAGGATAGCATACGCCTCGGCAGTGATGGGCATCCTGATCCCAAGTTTTTTTGAAAGGTTATAGACAGGTTCCGTCGTGTAAACTCCTTCCACGACCATTTTTACTTCTTCCAGTGCCTTATCCACAGGCATGCCCTTCCCGATGAGTATCCCTGCACGCCTGTTCCTGCTGTGCATGCTCGTACATGTCACGATCAGGTCCCCGATACCGGCAAGACCTGAAAAGGTTTCTCTTTTAGCTCCCATAGCGCACCCGAGCCTGGACATCTCCGCTATGCCCCTGGTCATCAGCGCAGCTTTTGTATTGTCTCCGTAACCAAGGCCGTCGGATATCCCGGCACATAACGCTATTACGTTTTTTATCGCCCCTCCGAGTTCGACACCGATGATGTCGGGATTCGTATATACCCTGAACATGGGCGACATGAACAGGTCCTGTATCATTTCAGCGGCTTTCCTGCTCCCGGAGGCGGCAACATATGCGGTGGGTATCCCTTTTGAAAGTTCTTCCGCATGGCATGGCCCGGACATCGCTACAACTGTGACATCTGGCAGTTCTTCCTTTATCACTTCGGACATTCTCAGTCCCGAACCTTTTTCCAGTCCTTTTGAAAAGCAGCTTATCACCAACGGTCTGTATTTCAACGAAGCAATAGCCCGTACATTTTCCCTTACTTTCTGCGATGGTATCACGAGGATACATATATCCGAGAACCGCACCGCTTCCTCAAGGTCGTTGGTGCATCTTACGCTCTCCGGGACGGTCACTCCTGGAAGTTTGTCTTTCTGTTCCCTTAGTTCATTGATCATATCGACTTCGTCTTTGTACAGTGACCACATCAACACGTTATGACCGTTTCCGGCAAGCATCACGGATACAGCCGTACCCATGCTTCCTGCTCCAAGAACAGAAACTTTCCTTCCCATAGCGATCCCTCCGTTATTTCCCTTTTCCTAGAGAAAATTTCGATTCTGTACCGCTGAGGAGCCTTTTGATGTTCTCGTGGTGTTTTGCAATAACGATCACGGCGATTATGCCTGAAAATATCAGCGTTTGGGTCCCCCTGCCAAAAACCGCTGCAGCCACAGGAAAAAGAAATGCAGCTGTGATGGAACCCAGCGAAACATATCGCGTGGCCAGCAATATTATGGCAAAAACCGCAAATAGTCCAAGGGCGATCTTCCAGTCGAACATGAGCAGCACGGCGAATGCCGTGAGAACTCCCTTTCCTCCCCTGAACCTGAAGAAGACAGGCCAGATATGTCCAAATATGCATGCGGTCCCGCCAAACAGCCCGCCGGTCTGGCCGCCGTATATGTAATAGCCTGCAAGATATGCCAGGATACCCTTTACTATGTCGCCAAGTATCACGAACAATGCAGCTTTTTTGCCAAGAGTCCTCAGCGTATTCGTCATGCCTGCGTTCCCGCTGCCATGCTTTCTCACATCCACATTGTAGAATCTGCCTACTATCAGCGATGTGTTCAGGCTTCCCAGCAGGTATCCGGCTAATATTGAAAGCGCTGTCCGGATATACATGCGCGATCCCCCCATATGTCAGTATTTTGATTCATTACCGGTTTGTACGCAAAATACCTGTCCTGACGGCGGCTGACCAGGTCAGTCATCATTCCGCTCCCTGGGTAGGAACCTTATCGGCGTACCTTCAAATCCGTAACTTTTCCTCAGTTGGTTTTCCAGGTAACGTTCATAGGAAAAGTGGAAAAGCTCGGTGTCATTCATGAAGATAATGAATGTAGGCGGCCTGACTGCCGACTGTACAGCATAAAACAGTTTCAGCCTCCTGCCTTTGTCGGACGGCGGCTGGACCATGGCTGTGGCTTCATTCAGCAAATCATTGAGCATGCCTGTCGTAATCCTGAGTGACGCCTGTTCATATACGAATTTCACTAGTTCCAGCAGCCTGTGCACCCTCTGCCCGGTCTTCACTGAGATGAAAAGCACAGGCGCATACTGCATGAAGCTCAGTTTCTCCATGACCTTCTTCCGATACTCTTCCATCGTGCCGGTACCCTTTTCGATAAGGTCCCATTTGTTTATAACGATCACCGATGCTTTCCCCTGCTCATGGGCGTATCCGGCTATCTTCGCATCCTGTTCCGTTACGCCGTCCTGCGCGTCTATCATTATGACACAGACGTCAGACCTCTCTATTGCTGTCCACGAACGCAGCACACTGTATCTTTCGATGTTCTCCGTTATTTTGTTTTTCCTGCGTATGCCTGCGGTATCTATGAGCACGAATTTGCCGCCATCCCGCTCCACATACGTGTCTATCGCATCCCTTGTGGTCCCGGGGATATCGCTCACTATCACTCTCTCTTCGCCGGTAATCCTGTTGACCAGGGAAGATTTCCCCGAGTTGGGCTTTCCGACAACAGCCACCTTTATGACATCTTCTTCAGTCTCCTCCTGTTTTTCATCAGGAAGGTGACTGAATATCCTGTCCAGCAGATCGCCCATGCCAAGACCGTGTATGGAAGAGATTACTTCCACGTCGCCCATGGCAAGGTTATAGAATTCGTATACTTCCGGCGGCGGATCCCCTATGTTGTCGACCTTGTTGGCTACCAGGACCACAGGTTTGCTGGTCTTCCGCAGCATGGATGCTATTTCCTTGTCGGAAGCCGTCATTCCTTCCCTGGCATCTACCATAAAAACGATGACATCAGCAAGTTCGATCGCTACCTCTGCCTGACGGCGCATCTGCTGCATTATCCTGTCTTCGGAGTACGGTTCGATGCCCCCGGTATCGATAAGTGTGAATTTCCTGTTCCTCCACTCTGTCTCCGCATAGATCCTGTCCCTGGTAACGCCCGGCGTATCCTCGACGATAGAGATCCTTTTTCCGCACACATAATTGAAAAATGTGGATTTGCCCACATTGGGCCTGCCAACTATCGCTACGATCGGTTTTGCCAAACGATTCACCCTCTCTTCATGTTGTTCCCAAAACCCTGGTGATAAATTCCGCACCATCATTGTCGACTATGGTGACCTTTTTGTCCAGTGCAGAGCTTAATCCATCAACGGTGCAGTCATCCAGGAACAGTTCTTCACCGGATTTCAGCATACACCTGGAAATCAGCAGTTCGCTGCCAAGCGGCCTGCCTTTCAGCTGGCCCGCTATGTCGCGGCCGGTCAGAAGCCCCGTCACCGTGACATTTTCTCCAAAAAACTCGTTTTCTATTGCGTAAACGTTTATGTGCAGCCCGTCAAAACGTTTTTCCAGAGTCCGGGCCATTCCTTCGATATATCCGGCCGCACATCTGCCTGTCGCTATGCTCACAGTTCTCGGCGGCTCGCCATTCCAGCGGCTGTCCAGCATACTGCCGTTCGTATCAAGGAAATCGTCGAATTCATACATGAACTGTTTCATCATCCCCACGCCATTCTCAATCTGCGGAAAATCTTCATATTCTTCGTATGCCGGCAGTTCAGCGCCTGCTTTGATATAGAACTCGTCAGCCGCATAGACCAGTCTCGTCCCAAATTCGTCAAGGAACTTCTTCTGCCATTCTCCGACCTGTGCCAGTACTTCGCAGGCTTCTGCAGCAGTGAACGGCTCAAGGGGATACAGTCCTTCCCTCCATTTCGTCAAGCCTACCGGCACGACCGATATGCTCGCCATGCCGGGCCACAGCGCAGACAGTTCGCTCAGAGTCCTGTCCAGTTCAGGTCCGTCGTTGAGTCCTCTGCATAAAACTATCTGGGCATTTACATTTATGCCGCCGTCAGTGAGGATCCTTATCTTATCGAGCACGTCGCCTGCAAAACGGTTGCCCAGCATTTTGACCCTGAGTCCGGGATTGGTTGTATGGACGGACACATTCACCGGTGTCATCCTGTACCGTACTATCCTTTCAAGTTCATTCCTTTTCATGTTTGTCAGCGTTACATAGTTACCGTTGAGGAAAGAAAGCCTTGAGTCATCATCCTTGAAGTACAGGGTCTCCCTCATCCCTTTGGGAAGCTGGTCGATAAAGCAAAACAGACATTTGTTGGCACAGTGTTTTGCCTCTGATATCAGCGGGTCCTCAAATTCAAGGCCAAGGTCTTCATATTCATCCTTCTCTATTTCGATTTCCCAGATATCGCCGTTCTTTTTTTCTATCTCAACGAGAAGGTTCGAGTCTGCAGTGAGGAAGCGGTAATCGAATATGTCCGTTATGTGCTGGCCGTTCACGGACAGCAACAGATCTCCCGGTTCGATGCCGGCATCCGTCGCAGCGCTGTTAGGTTGTACATTGGTTATTACGATTTTCTTCTTCATCCGTACCTGCCTCAAATAACACTAGCCTCTTTAGATTATTATAATTCATTTGCATTGCACTCGGAAGAGACATGGAAACACTCCTCTGAAATAGGTATGGGACACTGCTCAACGAAGATGCATTCCTCATTGGTTAATTTCCCCATGAACCGGGCCATGTCCCCACGAGGAACGTCACCATACATTTTTCCACTTAAAAAGGCTGTCTTTTCAAGACAGCCTTTCTCGTCGTTCGGATCCGGTCCTGAAAAACCGGATTATTTTGCCTCGACTTCCTTGAGGACTTCCTTGCCATCATAATATCCACATTCTTTACAGACTATGTGGGGAGCTTTCAGCGTATGACACTGAGGGCAACTGACCAGATTGGGCTGGGACAGTTTCCACTGGGATCTCCTTTTGCCTGTCCTGGCTTTGGACCATTTACGTTTTGGGTTCGCCATATTCTAACACCTCCCCTGGAAGCGAATGTTACGATCTTTCAAAAAATTTGCTCAGACCTTCCATGCGCGGATCGATACTGTCGTCGCTGCAACCGCACTGAACCTCATTGAGGTTTGCACCGCATTTGCTGCATAGTCCCCTGCACTGCTCGGAACACAAATGCTTCATCGGAAGGTTCAAAATTATATTATCATTAAGTGCCCTGCTGATGTCAAGTTTTTTCCCTTCGGAGGGGTACATGTCGTTCTGTTCGGCATCGGTACTGCTCGAGAAGTTCTCTTTGACCCTGAGCCTCAACGTACCCCTGACTTCACCAAGGCATCTGTAACACGCGCTTTTATAAGCGGCTTCAAGCCATCCGTCAAGATGAAGGATACCGTTATTGTTGGTCAGTGTGCCGGAGAATGAAATATCACCATCGATGATGCACCCTTCCACAGGTTCCCTCTCTGGCGGCTCTCCGGTCCAGTCGATCCTGGCACTGGCGCCGTTGACCGTTAAGATATCCGAAATATCAACCTTCATAAGCGATACCCCTTAAATCAGCAACAAGGAACATTATACTAAGTAATCCCTGCATTGTCAAGGCAATCATTTGGATACCAGCCTGAGCGTTTCCCTTGCTATTGCGAGCTCCTCGTTGGTGGGTATGACAAGCGTCCTGACTTTGGCATCCGCAGCACTGATGTCCATCTCACGGCCCCTGACCAGATTCTTCTCAGGATCTATGCGGAGTCCCAGGAAGTCCAGGTTTTCCATTACCATATTCCTTACCAGCGGGTTGTTTTCGCCTATTCCTGCCGTAAATACGACGGCGTCAAGGCCGTTCATGACGGCTGCATAACTGCCGATGTACTGTTTCACACGATAGCAGAATATTTCGATGGCCAGCCTGGCTCTTTCATTGCCTGCTTTAAATGCATCCTCCAGATCCCTGAAATCACTGCTGACGCCCGAAATCCCCAGGACGCCTGATTTCTTGTTGAGATAATCGTCAATTTCCTTCGGCGACATCTTCTCATTCTCCATCAGGAACTTGACCACCGCCGGATCCACTGAACCGCTTCTGGTACCCATGGCGAGGCCGTCAAGCGGCGTAAAGCCCATGCTGGTCTCAACGGATCTGCCATATTCAACGGCACATATGCTTGCTCCGTTGCCAAGATGGCATGTTACCAGCTTCAGTTCGCCAAGCGGCCTGCCGAGCATGACAGCGGCCCTTTGGGCGACATACTTGTGCGACGTCCCGTGGAATCCGTATTTCCTGATCCCGTGCTTCTCATACATCTCATACGGCAATGCATATAAATAGGCATATCGGGGAAGTGTCTGGTGGAATGCCGTATCGAACACAGCAACCATCGGAGTGTCCGGCATTATATGCTGACATGCCTCAATGCCTACGATATTCGGCGGATTATGGAGCGGCGCCAGATCGATGCACTCTCTGATAGCAGCCATCACACTATCATCGATTATCACCGAATCATGGAATTTCTCTCCTCCATGGACTATACGGTGTCCCACCGCCGCTATTTCGGACATGTTTTTGATGACCCCGATCTTTTCATCTGTCAGCACATCGATGACCTGTCTGATCGCAGCCCTGTGGTTCGTCATGTCGGCCTCGATGACTACGGGATCGTTCCCTGTCCTGGTGTGCTTTATGAACGAATTGTCTATGCCGATCCTGTCACAAAGGCCCTTGGCCAGCACAGACTCGTTTTCCATGTCTATAAGCTGGTATTTCAATGATGAACTGCCGGTGTTTATGACTAATATTTTCATTTACATACAGCTCCTTTAACTCATTTGTGCCTGGACTGCCGTTATTGCAACGACGCCCACGATATCTTCAGCCGAACAGCCTCTGGAGAGGTCATTGACCGGCTTGGCTATACCCTGTGTGATCGGTCCGTAAGCTTCGGCCTTGGCGAGCCTCTGTGTCAGTTTATATGCGATGTTGCCGCAGTTGAGGTCGGGGAAAATGAGCACATTTGCCTTGCCGGCAACAGGACTTCCCTTTGCCTTGAATTGTCCGACTGACGGTACAAGCGCCGCATCTGCCTGCAGTTCGCCGTCGATCAGCAGATCCGGAGCCTTTTGTTTTGCCAGTTTTGTCGCTTCCACAACTTTCCGGGTCAGTTCGCTTTCAGCGCTGCCATACGTGGAATATGAAAGCATGGCTACTACCGGTTCATCCTGGATCAGGTTCCTGAATGTCTTGGCTGATGAGATCGCTATTTCAGACAGCTGTTCTGCATCGGGATTTTCAACCAGTCCGCTGTCAGCATAAATAAAAGTGCCGTTGCTGCCGTATTCACAGTCAGGCACTACCATTACGAAGAATGCCGAAACCAGTTTTGTGCCCGGAGCGGTCTTGAGGATCTGCAAAGCCGGCCTGAGCGTCTGAGCCGTCGAATGTATCGCTCCGGCAACCATTCCGTCCGCTTCGCCCATCTTTACCATCATAACGCCCCAGTAGAGTTCA
>Ga0134104_1003004_pt1 | contig 9908 bp, 10 predicted proteins | sample 15_3_2metaG_FD_94455 | JGI IMG/M metagenome (GOLD analysis project Ga0134104, IMG submission 94455) | Switchgrass degrading microbial communities from high solid loading bioreactors in New Hampshire, USA - 15_59_3.3_214_A2 metaG | ecosystem: Engineered > Bioreactor > Semi-continuous > Anaerobic >...
CGGGAAAGAAATGAAAGTAGAAGCCATCCATGCAGGATTGGAGTGCGGACTGATATCGGAAAAAATGCCGGGGCTTGATATAGTATCCATAGGTCCCGATATGAAGCGGGTTCATACCGTTGAAGAAAGATTGAGCATTTCGTCCGCCATAAGGGTGTATAAGTTACTGGAACGGGTTATCGAAGATAAAATCCGGTAAGGATAAGTATGACGAGATTATGATTTAATATTAGGATTTATAGGAGATGGAGCTATGTCAAAGGGCGATACGCATGACAATTTTGAGTTTGAAGCTGAAATAGAAGCTAATTTAAACAGGAACATTGACAAATTATTAAATGAAATCGGTTTGGATGAAGACAAATCTTCCGGTAAGGGGGATGCTGCGGAACAGCCGGGCAACGATAACAGGGCGGAGGATGTCTCTTTGGAGGACGGCTCTTTTGATGATAACTCCTTAAAAGAATGTAAGGCTAATTCTTTGGGTGATAAATTTTCAGATAATAAAAAATCGGACGGTAAATTTTCAGACAGGAACGGTAATGAGAGCAGGAACGCTGAAGATGGCGCTTTAGAAAAAAATAAAAAACAACCGGCTGCGGTATCGGGAAAAAACGAAGCATCAACAGAAAAGAGCGAAGTCCAGGACGGAAAAACAGTAATGGCATCCGATAAAAGCAATTTGATATCTGAAAGAACCGAAGGCAAAACATCATCGGCGAAAGCGGATACATCGGATGCAAATAATGAATATGCCGCAGGCTTGATGCGGGATAATTCCGGTGAAGATTTAGATGATACAATTAGCAATATCAGCGAATCCCTGGCAAAACAGATTGATGAAGAATTGGGAAAATATGATGTGAAACAGGATAAGAAGAAAAAAAGAGCAAGAACGATGAAGATACAGATAGGTATTGTGGCCGGCTTGCTCATTCTGTTGGGATTGGCCTGTTTCCTAAGTTTTACCCAGCCGGGAAACAGACTGTTACTGAAGATGGGAATAAATATAGGCGGTAAAATATGGGATGTCATGACCCAGGAATATACGGATACCACCGATGTAGAGGAAGACGTGGATTACATTGAAGAAGAGGATCTGGCTTCCGATGCGGAAGAAATCGATCCCGACACTATAGAGTGGCCTGAGCATCCCGGCGACGGAAGGCATGAAGACGGAGTTTATAATATCCTTCTGTTGGGTGAGGAAGCAATAGGTTCCGGCAATGCCAGAGGAAGGACAGACCTTATTATCATAGCCACCCTGAATAAAAACCAGAAAACCATTAAACTGACTTCACTTATGAGAGATTTGCTGGTACAGATACCCGGATATAACGACAACAAACTGAATTCTGCCTATGAAAAGGGCGGTATAGATCTGCTTTATGAAACCATTGCCAAGAACTTTGATATCTGCCTTGACGGAAGTATTTTGGTAAATTTCGAAAGCTTTGAAAAAATAGTGGATATCTTGGGCGGCCTGGAAATAACCTTGACGGCTTCGGAAGCAAAATATTTAAGAAACACCAACTATATTTCCGATCCCAGGAACCGGAATGTGGTTGAAGGAAAACAGCTGATGAACGGCAATCAGGTGCTGGGTTACGCCAGAATCAGAAAAAGAGCCGCCATCACGGGCAAAAATAATGACTACGGCAGGACCGACCGGCACAGGATTATACTGAATGCCATTTTTGAAAAATATAAGACAAGCAGCAAAGTTGAACTGCTTTCGATGATGTTGAAGATACTGCCGCTGGTGACAACCGATATAAACAGCGAGACTTTTGAAAAGCTTATTGATACGTACCTTGAAATGGGTACTATGGAGATAGAGCAGCTTCGTATTCCGGCAGACGGTACATTTAAGGATAATGTCAAGGTAAGGGGCATGGATGTTCTCATTCCTGATTTGGATGCAAACAAAAAGATTCTGCACGAGTTTATCTTCGGCAGCTATTGATTAAGAGAATATACTTTACATCCGTGATACCGTTATATAACAATGTTTTGACCCGGATTAAGCTATAATATATGCATGACAATACCCTAAAGGTTTTGTCATGCATTATTAACGGCAGGTTTGTCATAATCGGCTTATTTTTTTCATATATTTATTTGCCAGTATAAGAGGTTGGCTAAAAATATTATGGAAAAGGTAAGTTGATTATGAAAAGATACCGGTCTGAACTGCTTGTTTTATACTGTTTGGTTTTATTATTGATAACGGTTGGCATAACGGGCAAGTGTCAGAAGCTGATTATAACAGAACTGAAAATAAGGGACGTTGTAAAAAAGGAAATAGATTACGACAGTTTTCGTAATGTGCGGATAAATAAAAAAAATCTGGAAAAGATACGTAAACTGGCCGATGAATGTTTAACAGCCTATCCGTATTTAGCCGGGTATCCATATACGGATTATATCGGTTATCTTACATTTTCAATGATGATGGCAGATTATGACTTGGTCGGCGGGAAAGTACCAGATATTGATACATTTTTACGGGGCATCGGAAGGGTATCGGCGACCGGGGTATTCAAGGAATTATATCCATATTATAAAGCTATTTTCTCGGATATCCGGTATTTTCCGATTCCCTCCATGGGCAAGAATGCCGATACCGTGTCTTTCGAGGACAGCTGGATGGCGCCAAGAAGCTACGGCGGCAACAGAAAGCATGAAGGAACGGATATAATGTCTGGAAACAACATTCGCGGGTATTTTCCGGTTGTAAGTATTACAAACGGTACCGTAGAAAAAATAGGATGGCTTGAAAAGGGAGGCAACAGGATCGGCATCCGTGCCGATAGCGGCGCTTATTTTTACTATGCCCATCTGGATTCATATGCTCCCGGCCTTAAAGCTGGAGATTATGTAACGGCCGGTCAGCTTCTCGGTTTTATGGGAGACTCCGGTTACGGAAAAGAAGGCACCGTCGGAAAATTTGATGTTCATTTACATCTCGGAATATATGTACCGTCCGATTCCATTGAGATGAGTGTTAATCCTTACTGGATATTAACAATTTTGGAAGACAGCAGGACGGAATTGGTCCATTAGATGTAATAATAAAAATTTCAGTGGAAAACATATTATAATATAGTATAATAATAGGCATTGGCATATTCTTCTTAATATTTGTGTTGTTTAAAGATTATAACGGTAAGAGGGAATTTCATATGGAAGTGTACTTGGATAATTCGGCAACGACCAGGGTAACGGAAAGCGTACGGGACGTTATGGTAAAAGTGTTGTATGATGATTACGGCAATCCTTCATCGATGCACAGAAAGGGAGTTGCCGCCGAAAAATATATGAGAGATGCAGCGCAGATTGTAGCCGACAGTCTGAAAGTCGAACCGAAGGAAATTATATTTACATCGGGAGGAACCGAAGCGAATAACCTCGCATTAATAGGAGCGGCTATGGCCTATCAAAGACGGGGAAGGCATATTATCACATCAGGGATTGAACATCCTTCTGTGCATCAGCCGCTTTTATTTTTAAAAGAAAACGGGTACAAAATTGATTTCATTCCGGTGGACGGTACCGGTAAATTAATAAAGGACATGCTGTATGATGCGATAAATGAGGAAACCCAGATCGTATCCGTCATGTATGTTAACAACGAAATAGGTTCTGTTCAGGATATAGAGGAAATAGCCAGGGAAATCAAAGCCATAAAGAAAGACATTATCTTTCATGTAGACGCTGTCCAGGCTTTCGGCAAATACCGGATATATCCAAAGAGAATGGGAATAGACCTTTTGTCGGTAAGCGGTCATAAAATTCACGGACCGAAGGGAAGCGGAATCTTATATGTAAACGATAATGTTAAATTAAAACCGATAATTTTCGGGGGTGGCCATCAAAGAGGGTTGCGCTCAGGCACCGAAAATGTACCTGCCATAGCGGGTCTTGGACAGGCTGTGAAGGAAATATACGAGGACTTTGACAAAAAAGTCAATAAGATGTATGATTTAAAGCAAAAATTTATAAAAGAAATAAGCAGGCTTGAAGGTGTCAGAATAAACGGGCTTCCTGCCGAATGTGGCCCGGATTATGAGATGGAATATATTAAAAAGACGGCTCCGCACATAATTTCTGTAAGTTTTGAAGGAGTAAGGAGCGAAGTTCTTCTCCATGCCCTGGAAGATCGGGGAATATATGTTTCTGCCGGTTCTGCCTGCAGTTCCCATCATCCTCAGCCCAGTACCACTCTTACTGCAATCGGATTGCCGAAACATCTTTTGGACTCCACAATCCGGGTTTCCATCTCTGAGATGACTACGGAGGATGAAATGGAGTATACGGTCGAACAGATTAAGGATTTACTGCCTGTGTTGAGAAGATATACAAGGAGATAAGTTATAGCAAACAGAACGGAAAGGTTAAGATGTGTATGTTTAAAGCATTTTTGATAAAATATGCGGAAATCGGATTGAAGGGAAACAACCGATATCTGTTTGAGAACGCTTTATGTGAAAGAATAAAGGATGTTCTTAAATCTTTGGGTGAGTATTTGGTATATAAGGAACAGGGAAGAATTATTGTAGAATGCCCGGATGAGTATGACTATGATGAAACGGTGGAAGCCCTTAAGAGGGTATTCGGCATATCTTCTTTTTGCCCGATAGTAACTGTAGATTATATTGAATGGGAGAATCTGACAAAAGCGGTGGGGGACTATGTGGATGCCGTTTATCCCGAAAAAAATTTTACATTTAAGGTTTTCGCCAAACGGGCAGACAAAAGATACCCCCTTTCCTCGCCGGAAATCTGCAGCAGGATGGGTGCTTATTTGTTAAACAGATTCCCCACCTTAAAAGTGGATGTTCATGAGCCGGATGTTGCTTTGAACGTGGAAGTCCGTTCAAAAGCGTATATATATTCAATAGAAATACCGGGTCCCGGCGGAATGCCCGTCGGTTCCAACGGCAAGGCCATGCTCCTTTTATCCGGAGGTATCGACAGTCCGGTGGCCGGTTACATGATTGCAAAACGGGGAGTAACGGTGGACGCGGTCTATTTTCATGCCCCTCCTTATACCAGCGAGAGGGCAAAACAGAAAGTTGTGGATTTGGCGAAAAAGATTTCCCGATACGCAGGCAGGATGAAGCTTTTCGTGGTTAATTTTACTGATATACAGCTGTATATCTACGACAAATGTCCCCATGAGGAACTGACCATAATTATGCGCAGGTATATGATGCGGATTGCGGAATATCTGGCAAAGCAGGAAAATTGCCTGGGGCTTATCACAGGTGAAAGTCTGGGCCAGGTTGCCAGTCAGACGATGCAAAGCCTTGCGGCTACCAATGAAGTTTGTACGATGCCTGTGTACAGACCCTTAATTGCATTTGACAAGAAGGACATCGTGGAAGTGGCTGAAACGATTGATACTTACGAAACTTCAATCCAGCCCTATGAAGATTGTTGTACGATATTTGTGGCAAAACATCCTGTAACAAAACCGAATTTAAAACAAATCCGTTATTCGGAGCGAAAGCTGCAGGAAAAAATTGACGAACTGGTAGATGAGGCTATTAAGACGGTAGAAGTCATAGAAATTGAATAACCGTTAGAATGCCGTATATATTCCTTGGTATAAATTTGATTTGTAATAATTTCATATACAGATAAAAAATAAAGCTGCCGGATTCGGCAGCTTTGAAAAAATCATATCGGTTATTCAATAATGTAAGGTTTCAGTGTGGCAAGAATTTCATCAAGATTATCCTCTGCATGTATGTTCAAATCGATAGGCTTGGATAAATCAAGACTGAAGATACCCATTATGGATTTTGCATCTATAACATATCTGCCTGAAACCAAATCGAAATCGGAATCGAATTTGGTAACATCATTAACAAATGCTTTTACCTTATCAATAGAATTTAAGGATACTTTAACTGTCTTCATAGTACAAACCTCCTTTGATATCGATATATGTATATACTATTATTTAACATTTTAAAAGTCAATATACAAAGTATATAAAAAGGTGTCAGGCACCGTTAACAAATTGTGAACAAGTTTGTTCACAATTTGTTAACAGTGCCTGACACCGGGAAAGGATGTAAGGCATGAAAAAAACGGCAGCATTTCTGACGCTGGGCTGCAAAGTCAACTCCTATGAGACGGAAGCCATACGGGGAATGTTTGAGGCTGCGGGTTATGAAACTGTGGACTTTAAGGAGGTTGCTGATGTATATGTGGTAAATACCTGCACGGTAACCAATATTGCAGATAGAAAATCGAGACAAATGCTCCACCAGGCAAGGAAAAGAAATTCCGACGCCGTCATAGTGGCCGTCGGCTGTTATGTTCAGGCAAAGGAAGAGGAACTGCTTCATGACAGCAGTGTGGATTTGGTGATTGGAAACAACAGAAAATCGGAGATAGTCAATCTGGTTGAGCATTACTTGTCCGAAAAAGATAAAGACAATAATAAAATTGTTGTCGACATAGGCAAGGAAAAAGACTATGAAGAGTTGTCCATAATATCGGGGATGGAAAGAACAAGAGCTTTTATTAAGATCCAGGACGGATGCAACAGATTTTGCTCCTACTGCATAATTCCCTATGTAAGGGGAAGGGTAAGAAGCAGGAATGAAGAGGACATCATTAAAGAAATCAGGAAACTGGCGGATTCGGGTTATAAGGAATTTGTGCTTACCGGTATTCATATATCTTCTTATGGCTCCGACCGACTGAACTATACGGAAGACGGTTATAAGGAAATGCCGTTGGCTAAACTGATTAAAGCCATAAGCGGGATACCCGGCGTTGAAAGAATCCGCCTGGGTTCTTTGGAACCCGGTATTATAACCGAAGCTTTCGTTAAGGGGATTGCGGGCATCAGGCAATTTTGCCCCCATTTTCATTTGTCACTGCAAAGCGGCAGCAATACGGTACTTATGCGGATGAACCGAAAATATACATGCGAGGAATATGAAAATAAGGTTGAACTTATAAGAAAATATTTTGAAATTCCGGCCTTTACAACCGATGTTATTGTGGGATTCCCCGGAGAAACCGATGAAGAATTCAGGGAAACCCTTGATTTTGTTCAAAGGATAGGTTTTTCCCATATTCATGTGTTCAAGTATTCAAAAAGAGAAGGAACCAAAGCCGCAAAGATGCCGAATCAGATACCTGAGGAAATAAAACATCAAAGAAGCAATGAACTTATATCCGTGGCAAAAAAAATGTCCATGGATTATAAAGCTCTATTTTTGGGAAGAATAGAGAAAATACTTTTTGAAGAAGAAGCCGAGATTGACGGAAACATATATCAAATCGGCCATAATGAACGATATCAGAAATTTGCCTTAAGTTCCGGCGAGAATTTGATAAACCGGATCATTCCGGTCAAGGCTGAGAAAATGTTAACGGATGACATACTGTATTGTACTATGCTGCAATAATTTAATTGAATTTTCCACATATATATATTATAGTAGAATATAAGGAATTTTTAGTTAAACAGGATCAAACCCTAACTGGGAAGGATGTGACTCTATGCCAAAGGTTAGCAATACGCAATACTTCAAAGTACAGAAAGATGCAGATGCAGACGTATCGGAAGTTATCCAGTCTGTTTATTCTGCGCTTACGGAGAAAGGGTATAATCCGGTCAGCCAAATTGTCGGATATATAATGTCGGGAGATCCAACCTACATAACCAGTCATAAAGGGGCCAGAAGCCTGATTATGAAGGTAGAAAGAGATGAAATAATCGAAGAATTGTTGAGATTTTATATCGAGAAACAATGTAAGTAACAGCACTCGAATTAAGGAGAAACTGTATGAGGATTATGGGTCTCGACTACGGATCCGTCACAGTCGGGGTTGCTATCAGTGATCCGCTTCTGTTGACAGCCCAGGGAATTGAGGTCATTCGAAGAAAACAGGAAAACAAATTAAGAAGGACATTGGCAAGAATAGAAGAATTAATAAAAGAGTATGAGGTATCCAAAATTGTCTTAGGTTATCCTAAGAATATGAACAATACCATCGGTGAACGGGTCAGAAAAACAGAAGAATTTGCTGAAATGCTGCGCAAGAGGACAAATCTGGAAGTGATTTTATGGGACGAGAGGCTTACTACCGTATCCGCCGGAAATGTTCTTTCGGAGGGTGGATTGAATTATAAAGAAAAAGATGCCGTAATCGATAAAATTGCTGCAGTAATCATTTTGCAGGGTTATTTGGACAAACTGTATAATCAAAAGAATAACAGCCAAGATTAGGATGATATGATAAATCAGGAAGGTATGAGAAGTTATGAAAAACAGATCCGATGAAATTGTTTTTACAACAGATGACGGGGAAAAAGTCGTATTTCGTGTATTGGAACAGACCAGGCTTGGCGGTGTTAATTATTTATTGGTTTGTACTACTGATGAAGAAGAAGAGGAAGCTCTTATACTTAAAGATATTTCGAAAGATACGGATACCGAAGCCATATATGACATAGTTGACGATGATGCCGAACTTGCTTTGGTATCGGAAGTTTTTGAAGAATTATTGGATGACATTGAATTTAATTAATTGCATTGATAATAAATTAGATGGAAACGGTGATAATAAAATGCCTGATAACAGTGAAGAACAATTCAAGGCTTTATTAAGAATGAACGGACTTAAAGTTACAAATCAGAGAATAGCGATTTTGGAGGCGTTAAGTTCAAGGCCGGGCGAACACCTGACAGCCGAAGAAATCTATGATGTTGTCAAAAAAGATTATCCTGATATCGGATTAGCGACGGTTTATCGTACTATTCAGTTGTTATCGGAATTAAACCTTATAGATAAACTTAACCTGGATGATGGGTATGTAAGATACGAAATAGGAAATAAGGAGAAAAACGAAAACTGCCACCATCATCATCATTTAATATGCCTTGATTGTGGTAATATTTATGCATTCCAGGATGATCTGCTGGAAAATCTGGAAGAAAAGATCAAGGAGACTCTCGGATTTAAGGTTGTCGATCATGAGGTAAAACTTTATGGATACTGCAAGGAATGTATAAAAAATAAGGGCGATAAAAACGAGGAAATCTAATTTATATATCATGCACTTATTTAATGGATAAGTACATACATAAACCATTGGAGGTGCAAATTTTTGAAAGAAAAGGAAACAACAGTATTGAAAGACAGAAGAACTGCGGCTCTCAGAAAAAACAACTCAAATACTGCTAATTTAATCAACGGAAAAAATAACGGTAAAAAAAACCATAACACAAATAACGGTAAGCAAAACAGTTTAACCGGCAGCATGGAGTCACCTGTTAAGAATGACAATTCGAAACCAGAAGGATTAAAAATCATTCCTCTGGGCGGACTTGAGAAAATCGGCATGAACATTACGGCTATCGAATATGGCGACAGCATTATTGTTATAGACTGCGGTTTATCATTTCCCGAAGATGATATGTTGGGAATCGATTTTATTATTCCCGACGTGACTTATCTTAAAGAGAACATAGAAAAGGTCAAGGGTTTTGTCATAACCCACGGCCATGAGGACCATATAGGTGCTTTACCGTATATAATAAAAGACATCAATGTACCGATATATGCGACAAAATTAACTACGGCAATTATAGAAAACAAGTTAAAGGAACATAACCTGTTAAAAGGCACTAAGCGAAAAGTTGTAAAATACGGACAATCAATTAATTTGGGATGTTTCAGAGTAGAATTTGTCAGAACCAATCACAGTATTGCAGATTCGGCTGCGCTTGCAATTTTTACACCTGCAGGCATTATTTTTCATACCGGAGATTTTAAAGTTGACTATACTCCGGTATTCGGTACACCTATAGATCTTCAAAGGATCGGTGAAATAGGTAAAAAGGGGGTTTTGGCCCTCTTATGTGACAGTACCA
>Ga0134104_1003045_pt1 | contig 9716 bp, 8 predicted proteins | sample 15_3_2metaG_FD_94455 | JGI IMG/M metagenome (GOLD analysis project Ga0134104, IMG submission 94455) | Switchgrass degrading microbial communities from high solid loading bioreactors in New Hampshire, USA - 15_59_3.3_214_A2 metaG | ecosystem: Engineered > Bioreactor > Semi-continuous > Anaerobic >...
GCTGCGCATTAAAACTATATCGGCGGATTCCATGGCTACATCGGTTCCGGAACCGATCGCTATGCCAATGTCTGCCTGCGCCAGTGCAGGGGCATCATTAATACCGTCTCCTACCATCGCGACTTTTTTACCTTCAGCCTGAAGTTTTTTGATCTCATTTGCCTTATCCTGGGGCAAAACCTCCGCCAATACCCTATCAATCCCTGCCTGTCTCGCGATTGCCTCTGCAGTTCTCTTGTTATCGCCTGTAATCATCGCCACTTCTATACCCATATTGTGCAGAGCCTCGATGGCCCTTTTGCTGCCTGGTTTCATTACGTCTGCCACCGCTATTATACCTGCAAGTTGGTTGTCGATGGCCACATACATGGGAGTCTTGCCTTCTTCTGCCAGTTTGTCCGATTCGTTCTGCAAAGATATCTCTATTTTCCTGTCATCCATCAGTTTCTTATTCCCCAGAAGCATCTTTTTACCTTCTATAGCCACCTCGATGCCATGCCCCGGTATCGCTTCAAAGCTGTCAACATTTAGAAGCTCCAAATTCTTTGCTTTTGCTTCATTGACTATCGCCTCACCCAAGGGATGCTCCGAGCCTTTTTCAGCTGAGGCCGACAGCCGCAGCAGTTCTTTAAGATCAACCGAACCGGTTGTGATTATATCCGTAACTACCGGTTTCCCTTCGGTTATCGTACCTGTTTTATCAAAAACGACAGTTTTGATTTTATGGGCTGTTTCAAGAGCCTCCCCGCTTTTTATCAATACTCCGTATTCAGCACCCTTTCCGGTCCCCACCATGATCGCTGTGGGAGTTGCCAGCCCGAGCGCGCAGGGACATGCAATTACAAGCACTGAAATGAATATGGTCAATGAGAATATCACCGACTGGCCTGAAATAAACCAGGCCAACCCCGAGATAACCGCGATAGCCATGACGACAGGCACAAAATAGCCGGCAATTATATCGGCCATCTTTGCAATCGGAGCTTTTGAGCCTTGCGCGTCTTCCACCAGCTTTATTATCTGGGCCAGAGTGGTATCTTTTCCTACCTTTGTAGCTTTAAACTTAATAGTTCCATTTTTATTGATACTTGCGCCGATCACCGTATCTCCAGGATTCTTCTCCACCGGAATGCTTTCTCCGGTAAGCATTGATTCATCTATCGATGTTCTCCCTTCTATCACTTCACCATCTACGGGTATTTTCTCACCGGGCTTTACCAGGATGATGTCCCCTACTTCAACCTCTTCGATAGGGATGACCATCCCCTTGCCGTCATGTATTACTATTGCCGTTTTCGGAGCCAATCCCATCAGTTTTTTTATAGCCTCTGAAGTCCTGCCCTTGGTTACCGATTCCAAAAATTTTCCCAGCAGGATCAATGAAATAATGACGCCCGCCGACTCAAAATACATGTCATGGGCATATTCTTTCTTTCCGTTCATTATCTGGATAATTGCGTATATACCGTAAATAAACGCAGCGCTGGTACCTACCGCAATCAATGAATCCATATTAGGTTCGCGCCTTATAAGCCTGCTGAAGCCGACGGTATAAAATTTATACCCGGCAATGAACGAAGGGATCACCAGTATAAGCTGGGCAAGACCGAAATTTAAAGGATGCATATGGGGTGATATGATATCGGGTAAAGGAAGGCCTATCATGGGACCCATGGCAATATACAGTAGAGGCACGGTAAAAATGATGGAGAATAAAAACTTATTCCAGAGGGTTTTTACTTCCTTTTCCCTGTCTTTCTTTTCATAATCGGCCTGCTGTCCTGTTTCAATATCAAGGGCTTTATACCCGGCTTTGGAGACAGCATCCTTTATTTGCGAAATCCGGACTTTGGAAGAATCGTACACGATTTTTGCTTTTTCGGTAGCCAAATTCACGCTTACCTCATTTATGCCTTCCAGCTTTCCTATTGCACGTTCAACTGCCCTTACACAGGCAGCGCATGTCATTCCAGAAATAGGCAGAATGATCTCACGTTTGCTTTCATTATCATCCTGTACGCCATAACCGGCTTTTACGACGGCATCCCTGATTTTCCCAAATCCGTCTTTGTATCATCGAATTCAACCGTAAGCTTTTCAGTCGCAATATTGACATCGGCAGCGATTATACCGTCTATTTTGCGTACGCTTCTTTCAACAGCCTTAGCACAGGAAGCACAAGTCATGCCTGTGATACCTAATGTCACTTTTTTCATATTTCCACCTTCCTGTTTTCTGTTATTTTAAATATTTATCAAGTAAATAGATGATTTCATCCACTTTTTGATTACCAGCAGCCTCACCTTCGCTAAAAGCCGCCCTGACACAATGTTTGATATGCTGGTCAATAATCTTTAAGTTGGCTTTTTTCAAAAGTCCCTGAACTGAAAGTATTTGTTTGGATATATCCACACAGTACCTGTCATCTTCCAGCATTTTGATTATTCCCTCTGTTTGACCTTTTACGGTTTTTAACAGATTCATGACCTGCACTTTTTCCACATTCTGCATTCTCATCGCTCCTCCCTACCCCACCACGGGTGGGGGTTATATCCTAATTATATACCTTCAATATTATTTGTCAAGCCGATTAATTTTTTCGAACATATATCATTCATTGTGAAACTCTTTTTTCAAATCGATAAACTTATTAATTTAATTAACAGACAAAAATAAACACTTTCATGCATATTGCCAATATTATTGAGCTTAGTATACATAATACATTATGGTATAATTAGGAAGTGCTAAAACTCCCTCGCCTGTTATACTGTTTTCAGAACCGAAGTTGTCTTTCAGGTTTGGGAACGGTTATAACTTATTTTGAACGGCCGCTCTCACAACCGAAAAGTAGGTTTGCTTCAGTTTCAAAGGCGAAAAAACCAGAGCAGATAATGACCCGCTGCTGCGGTATCGAATCCTGCATGCTGTCAAATCACGGCAGGTATTTTATAATTATTAATTAAAAAGGAGCAGATTAGGCGAATCATGATTACTAAGGCACTTGTCATTTTTATTCTTACATATGTTTTGTTGCTGACCCTTCCTAAATACAGAGCTTATATCGCACTGGCTTCGGCAGCAGTATTCGTCATAGTCGGAATTCTGCCGATTGATGAGGTTTTATCTTCGGTGGACTGGAATGTTATTCTTATGATAGCAGGCACAATGGGGATCGTTTACTTCTTTATCGAATCCAAGATTCCCTGCCGACTGGCTGATATTATTATTGAAAAAGCACCGAATGTCAAATGGGCAATTATTGCTTTGTCGCTGTTCGCAAGCATTATTTCTGCCTTCATTGACAATGTGGCGACGGTATTGATGATTGCGCCGGTAGCTTTAACTATATCCAAAAAGCTTAATATGTCGCCCGTCAAAAGTATAATTGCCATCTCAATATCATCGAACCTTCAGGGAGCTGCCACTCTTGTGGGTGATACTACTTCCATACTTCTTGGTGGTTATGCCGATATGAACTTTCTGGATTTCTTCATTTTCAAGGGCAGAATAGGTATGTTCTGGGTAGTCCAGTTAAGTGCTATCGTTGCTTCTCTCATTTTGCTTTATGTATTCAGGAAAGACTCACAACCCATCCATGCTGAAGGGTGTACCGAGGTGACAGATTATTTCCCTTCATATCTTCTTTTGGGAACTATCCTGCTTTTAATCTTGGCTTCTTTTATCCCAGGAACTGTGAAAATCGGTTCAACAGTGATCAATAAACCATCCGCAATTAACGGGCTTATCTGTCTGGGACTTTTTATCATTGGTTTAATCAGAGAATTGATATTGAAGAAAGATTTCAGTGTAATAAAAAATACCCTCAAGGAGATAGATTATTTCACCCTCCTCCTTTTGACAGGTCTGTTCGTAGTCATAGCAGGTATAACGGAAGCAGGCGTGGTTGCTGAAATAAGCAGAATATTCATCACAATTGCAAAGGATAATGTATTTATGATCTATTCCATTTTAGTATGGTTTTCTGTCCTGTTTTCGGCTTTTATAGACAATATACCATATGTAGCAACAATGCTGCCGGTGGTTGAGGGAATCGGCGCTATATTAGGCATTGATCCGACCATCCTTTATTTTGGGTTATTATCCGGAGCCACATTGGGAGGAAACCTTACTCCTATAGGCGCCTCTGCCAATATAACGGGGCTTGGGATCCTTCGCAGGGAAGGATACGAAGTAAGTTCAAAAGAATTTATGAAAATAAGCGTACCTTTTACCTTATCTGCCGTACTTACAGGCTATATTCTGATTTGGTTGATTTGGGCATAGAGTATCGATCAGGGGATAACTCATCAGCCATCCCCTGTTATTTATTGAATCAGTTCCGCTACTTCATTATTCCTGATAATATCAGAGAATTCCTTAGAGTTATCAATACTCTCGGAAATAATTATGCCTCCGGCAGCAACATCTCCCTTTTGGTGAAAGTCGGAGCCTGAAAGCATAAGAAGCTGGTTTTTCAGCGCATATTCGTATGCCAGGTCGTTGTTGGAATTATGCCTGGGATTTCCGTTAAATATTTCAATACCGTCCAGCAATTCAGGCGGCGCCGGTATCATTGCCGGTCTGAAAGGATGAGCCTGAAATATCAGGATGTTTTTATCTTTTGTCAATTCCCTGAATCCTTTCAAATTCAATTTATAAAGTTCCTTATTTTCTCTCAGAAAATCTTCATCAAACCCGTAAACCAGATAATCATTCGCATTCTCGATAAATCTTATCTCCATTCCGAGCAAGACTTTCAGCCCCAGCTTTTTTCCGGATTCCAAAGCCATATTGTATCCTTTCAGGTAGCGATCTATTTTTTCGTCCCAGGAGAGACTGTATAAACTTTCAAAAAAAGAATCGCAGTAGTGATCGGTAATAACTATGCCGTGATATCCGGCATCCTTATACAGTTTTACCACCTCAATGGCCGGTACTTTGCCGCAGGGACTGACCTCTTTTGTATGTACATGGGTGTCGTATTTATATATTGCCATGTTTATAAATGTCCTCCGATTTCTGTTGTGTTAATTATATTATATAAGACCTCTGATATAATAACACGATACGGCGCAAAATCAAGTACAACGAACAATTGTATTTTCTTACAGCTTCGGAATAAGTACGCTTCTTTAATCATACTTTTCTATGAGGCGGTGAACGAATGTCCGACTTTTTATCGAATCTGGTAAACAATTTCCTGATAGCTTTCGGGGTGATAGTCGGAGCGAGCTTTTTCGCCGGAATAGGTGCCGTCATTACCGATCATCCTCCTCTGAAAGCCATGCTTGACCTTGCAAGATCCATAAAAATCTGGGCAATGGCAGTTGCCCTTGGGGGCACTTTCTCCTCATTTGCAGTTATAGAAAAAGGCCTCTTTCAGGGAGAAATCAAAACAATATTAAAACAGGCCATTTACGTTCTGACGGCAATTTTGGGAGCAAATACAGGATATCTTTTTATTAAGCTGATACACAGGTGTGGCGCATTATGGCACGGCACAGAATGAAAGCCAAAGCCAATAAGTATTTTCTAAATTTCTATGCAGGACTGATAACCGGGATACTCACCGGCAGTATACTTGCTTCTGCGCTGATAAGCTATAGGATAGACACTTTCTACGAAAGGATCGCAGCTCTCGAAAACACTATAATGGAAAAAGACGCTAAGCTTGAAAGTTTAGAAAAATCAATCAATTCAAAGAAATATGTCTTGAAAGAAATAGAAGTAATATTGTTATATAACGAAAATGATATTGATGACCTGGAATTCATGCATATCGAAAAAACGGTAAAGGAAAAATACAATGTTTTATTAGGCAACGAGATAAAAAGCATAGATCCGGACATAATAACCCTTATTATCGACAAAAGGATCCTGAGGATGAACGGGAAGGAGATTCAGTTACATGTAAATAAGCTGATGCTATCTGAAATCCTGAAGTTGTGGATAGAAATAAATGTGCTGTAAAAAAACTGTCTTTATGCCCGATATGGTTTTTTTGACATACTTTTTCTTAATAGTTTATAATTACTTTAACCGATTCACTTGTTATAATTACTTTAACAGATTCACCTGCTCGTTTTAATGCTATAATCAAATGAATTATCAAAAATCAGGGAGTGTGTCATAATGTTTATTAATGATGCGATATGGCTTGCCCAAAATGAAAATCCGGTTTATCTTCTTCCCAAAATGGCCAATCGGCACGGTCTGATCGCGGGTGCGACCGGTACCGGTAAAACAGTAACTCTAAGGGTATTGGCTGAATCATTCAGTGATATGGGTGTACCTGTTTTTCTGGCAGACGTTAAAGGTGATCTTGCAGGTCTGGCAGCAAAAGGCGCTGATTCGCAGGCTATTCAGGAAAGATTGTCGATGCTTGGTATACAGTCGTTTGAATTCAAATCATTTCCTGTGAGATTCTGGGATATTTTCGGTGAAAACGGACATTCGCTGCGTACAACCATTTCAGAAATGGGTTCTTTGCTTCTGTCAAGGCTTCTGAATTTGAATGAGACTCAATCAGGAATACTTAATATTGCTTTCCGTATAGCCGATGAGCAAGGCTTACTACTGCTGGACATTAAGGATTTACGGGAAATGATCAGGTATGTGGGGGACAATGCCAGAGAACTTACCATGAGATACGGCAATATTTCGCCCCAAAGCATCGGTGCGATCATGAGAAGCCTTATCGCATTGGAAGACCAGGGCGGCGACCTATTCTTCGGAGAGCCGGCTTTAGATATCAGGGACTGGATGCAGAAAGCTCCCGACGGGCGCGGTTACATAAACATTCTTCATAGTGTGCGTCTGTTTAATTCCCCACTGCTTTATTCTACATTCCTGCTATGGATGCTTTCGGAGCTATATGAAACCCTCCCTGAAGCAGGAGACCTGGAAAAACCCAAGATGGTATTTTTCTTCGATGAAGCCCATTTGTTATTTGAAGATACTCCAAAAGTCCTTCTCAATAAAATTGAACAGGTGGTACGCTTAATACGTTCAAAGGGTGTCGGCATCTTCTTTATTACTCAGAATCCGGCTGATCTGCCACAGGATGTTTTAGGACAACTGGGAAACAAGATCCTGCATGCTTTAAGAGCGTATACTCCTTCGGAACAGAAGAAAGTAAAGGCAGCTGCCGATGCTTTCCGCCCAAATCCGGAATTCAATACCGAAGAGGCTATTACGAACCTTGCAACAGGCGAAGCATTGATTTCCTGTCTTGATTCCGACGGTCGTCCTTCGGTTGTCCAGAGGGCATATATCCTCCCTCCTCAGAGCTCACTCGGAACTTTGGACGAGCTGACAAGGAGAGGTATTATCAATAACTCTCCTTTAGGTGAGAAATATGACACTGCTATAGACCGGGAATCGGCTTACGAGATATTACAAGCCAGATCCCTCAAGGAACAGCAAAGAAACCAGAAAGGAAAAGAACCGACTCAAAAGGAGAAGCAGCAGCGTAAATCGCCCGGACGACCGAAAACTTCCATGATAGAAAAGGCTGCAAATTCTGCCGTTACCGCAATAGGCCGTGAACTGGGAAGAACATTGATAAGAGGTATATTGGGTTCGCTTAAAAAGTAGCGATTTTATTAGAAAAATTTAATTTTATTACTGCTCTACAAATGGTTAATAAAGATATATACTGGATTTATATTTTATATGCAATTACCCGGTTCCCGGAATATAGCAGCATAAAGATGAGTACTCCTTAAAGCATTTGGAAACGGATTCTGCCGAGCTTCCCGGGAATAATGGAATATTTATTCTTAGTTGTAATTGCAATGCTGAAATATTTAATAAAATATTCAGCCGGAATATTACAAATCATATTTATTGAAAGGAGATTTTTTATGGGACTTATAAGAGCTGCCGTAGGCGCGTTAGGTGGAGTACTGGCCGATCAGTGGAAAGAGTTCTTCTATTGCGAGGCAATGCCGAAGGAAGTTTTGGTAACTAAAGGGAAAAAACGTATTACCGGACGTTCTTCCAATGTCAAGGCTACTGATAATATCATTTCAAACGGGTCAGGCATAGCCGTGGCAGACGGTCAATGTGTGATCATAGTTGAGCAGGGGCGAGTAGTTGATGTTTGTGCTGTGCCGGGTGAGTATACATATGATACTTCCAGCGAACCAAGCTTATTTACCGGAAATCTTTCGGAAAGCATTAAAGAAACTTTTAAGACCATAGGCAAAAGGTTCACATATGGCGGGGATCCCGGGAAAGACCAGCGCGTATACTATATTAACACAAAAGAAATAGTCGAAAACAGATTTGGTACTCCGACCCCCATTAATTTCCGTGTTGTTGACCGTAATATAAATCTTGATGTTGATACATCGGTCCGCTGTTCCGGCATATATTCATACAGAATTGTGGACCCGTTATTATTCTATACAAATGTATGCGGAAATGTCGAATCCGAATTCACCCGTGATGAAATCGACAGCCAATTGAAAGCTGAATTTATATCGGCGCTTCAGCCAGCGTTTGCGAAAATTTCAGAGCTTCAAATAAGGCCCTATGAGCTGTCTGGTCACACCGAAGAACTGGCCCAGGCCATGAATGAAGCCCTGACAAAGAAATGGCTGAACTTAAGAGGTATCGCAGTTGTATCGGTCGCACTCAATAACATCACTCTTCCCGATGAAGACAGCGCCATGTTAAGAGAGGCACAGCGTCTTTCCATATTGAGAAATCCGACTATGGCTGCGGCAACACTCGTCGGCGCTCAGGCAGATGCCATGAAAGCAGCTGCATCAAACACAGCCGGAGCCATGACAGGCTTTATGGGGTTGGGTATGGCTCAGCAGGCCGGCGGCATGAACCCACAAAACCTCTATGCCATGGGACAGCAACAACCCCAGCAGACCACTCCTCAACAGGCTTCAATCGGCAGTTCAAACTTATGGACATGTACATGCGGTACTCAAAATTCCGGCAAATTCTGCACCAACTGTGCTAATCCCAGGCCCACATCTTCTTCCCCCTGGACCTGCTCCTGCGGCACCGCCAACACAGGCAAATTCTGTTACAATTGCGGTAAACCGGCACCAGCAGGTAATGTTCGTTACCGTTGCGACAAATGCGGGTGGGAACCGGAAAATCCCGCTCAGCCGCCTAAATTCTGCCCTGAATGCGGCGATGTTTTCAATGATAATGACAAGACATAACCTTATTTTAAATACAAAGGCCATGAATAAAGCTATTTATAATTGAACAGATTGGATGTGGTTATTCTGGAACTGCTTGAATTCAAGTGTCCCTCCTGCGGAGGAGCCGTCGGTTTTGACAGCAGGCTTCAAAAAGTGAAGTGTCCTTACTGTGATACCGAATTTGAAATGGAAACCTTGAAAGCATATGATGAGGCCTTAAAAAGTGACCGGCCGGATGAAATGAAGTGGGAAACCCAGGCCGGAAGCCAATGGGATGAGAGCGAAGCTTCAAAAATAAATGCATACATATGCAAATCCTGCGGAGGCGAGATTGTCGCCGATGAAAACACAGCCGCCACCAACTGCCCCTTTTGCAATAACCCTGTAGTTATGACAGGCAGGCTATCCGGCGTTTTACGTCCGGATTATGTAATCCCTTTTAAACTGGACAAAAAAGCAGCTAAAGAAGGACTTAAGAAGCATTTGCAGGGCAAGAAGCTCCTGCCGAAAATTTTTAAAGATGAAAACAGGATCGAAGAAATA
>Ga0134104_1003065_pt1 | contig 9650 bp, 6 predicted proteins | sample 15_3_2metaG_FD_94455 | JGI IMG/M metagenome (GOLD analysis project Ga0134104, IMG submission 94455) | Switchgrass degrading microbial communities from high solid loading bioreactors in New Hampshire, USA - 15_59_3.3_214_A2 metaG | ecosystem: Engineered > Bioreactor > Semi-continuous > Anaerobic >...
AGTTCAAGCATAGGTATGGTAGGATCAAACGGATGTCCAAGGAATACATCTTTCCCCGGTTTATATCCTTCATCTTCAAGTTGTTTGATAATAGCTTCCAAGTGGGTTGAATTAGGATGTAGAATCACATTGGTATCAGGATGGGCTTTAAGATAATCAACTGTCATTTTAGCATCTTCTACTGGGTCTTCACTGGTTACAAATTCTTCGCCAGGTATTTCATTATTTGCCATAGTTTCAAGAAATCCTCTTCCAGTCTCTTTAAGGTGAGTCGCTCCTGGAGCATGATTACAGTATAAAACTCGAGTAGGTTTTACATATTCTAAAAATGTTTTTGCACAATTAACTCCAACTTCGTAGAAATCGGGTAGACCCACATAACTAAGAACGGGAATACAATCTTCGGAAGGTCTTGGGTCTGGAGCATTAATTGCAATTACTGGAAGTCCCTGCGCAATAACTGGTTTTAAAATATTATCCATAGCTTCTGGAGCTGTAAGAGTACAAACCAAGGCATCAGGCTTAGCATTTATCGCAGCTTCAAGATATGATATGAATTCTGGTACATTATAAGCAGTTGGTCCTACATAATTTAATTCTAGGTCAGGAAATAATGCAGCTGCAGCCTGAGCACCGCGATGATTCAATTCCCAAGGTGGATCGCCAATGCCTCCATGTACTACAACATAAACAACATACTTTTCCTTCGCTTCCTGAGCGAAACTAGCTAAAGTTGCAAAAGACACCACTAAAAGAATAGCCAAAAAAATTAAAAAATATTTACGCATTTTTTTAACCTCCAATCAATTTAAGATTCAAAATTAATTAACGTCTTTATACTACTATTACTTAAATATTGCCAATCAACTCTTCCTGTGATTCTCACCCCCTCTTCATTTTTTGCTCTTTTTTAATGATTTACTGCAGTAATTTTTACTAAGTCTTTATCAGTTTGGAGCTGTTTTATGTATTGAGGGATTTCTTCTAAAGAAACTGTTTTAGAAATCATTTTAGTCATATCCATACCGGAGGCCATAAGAGAGATAACTCGGGGAAAAGTACCATGTCCAGAATGACCTTGAGAACCTACAATTTGAGCTCTTCTGACCTGGAATACTTCAGCAGTTAGAGGAATTTTCACATCAGCTCGGGCTACTACCACTACTGTAGAATTAATACCTCGAGCTCTCCATATAGTTTCTTCTAAATCTTTCCAGATTATCTGGGGAACACCAGTAGCTTCTAAGTAAAGTTTTGCTCCCATTCCTCCGGTGTAGTCGAGAATAGCTTCAGTTACATTTTCCTTTTGGGGGTTAATGTTAATATCCACTCCTAGTTCTTTAGCCATATTTCTTCTTACTTCTGAAGGTTCGGAAAGGATTACTCTTGCTCCTCCTGCTTTTTTAAGAATGGCGCAGGCAGCTAATCCGATAGGACCTCCTCCAAAAATTACTACATTATCTCCTGGTCTGATACCTCCTCCTCGCTCGATAACTGCGTTATAAGCTACAGAGGTTGGTTCAGCTAAGCTTCCAGCTAAGAAAAGTTTTTCCCCGGAGTAGTCTTTTTCTAATTCTTTTAAACTCCACAGGTATTTAGCATCTACTACTATGTATTCTGCAAAAGCCCCATCTACATCAAATCCTAATTCATGAAGATTTTCACAGTGGTTAGGAAAGCCATCAGCGCAGTGACGACAATAACCACACCATAACATCTCTTCTGAAGTTACTGGTTCTCCTATCTCAAATGGTTGGTTAGTCCTCCGGTTTATGGCTTCAGGTCCTGCTTTAACTACTTCTCCAGAAAACTCATGGCCTAAAGTTGCAGGAAACCCAGTAAGACCAGGATAGAATATGTAACCATTCTCATCAGTTTGGGCCATATGGACATCACTTCCACATATTCCACAAGCTCGGACTTTTATGAGGACTTCAGTAGGTTTTTTAATCTCGGGTTGGGGAATTTCTTCTACTTTCACTTCTGGATACCTCCACACCTTACTCCCTAACCAGGTAACTTTTCCTTCTACATCTTTAGGGCCAATTTTAAAATCTGGTTTGGGACTCCATTGAGCATGTAGTCTTACTGCTTTCATAGTATATCCTCCTTAAATAAATTATTTATGAAACTGGTTTTAGATTAAGATATTTTTGTTAGTTTGTCAAGAGGAAATAACAGATAAAAATTCAAAAATATTTATGGATATTTTCTGCTTTGAAGTAAGATTTTATCCGTTGTAGAACTTGAAAATCTTCCTAAATGCTTTATAATAAGAGAGCGGTTTCAGAAAAGGAAGTGAAGAAATGGAAAGAGAAGAAGTTACTATAAATGATATAGCTAAAGAAGCTGGTGTATCCAAAGCTACTGTTTCTCGAGTGCTAAATAATCCTGAAAAAGTAGCTAAGAAAACCAGAGAAAAAATATTACGAGTGATCCAAGAGAAAAACTATCGTCCTAACCCTATAGCTCGCAGTCTTACTACTCGGAGAACGGGAGTCATTGGTGTTGTGGTTTCAGACATCACCAATCCTTTCTATGCGGTGATGGTAAGGAGTATTGAAGAGGTATGCCGGAGCTACCAATATCATATTTTTCTTTGTAACACCGATGGAAGAGAAGAGGAAGAAGAACTATACGTGAAGTCTCTTATAGAAAAAAAGGTGGATGGTATAATCCTGGGAGCTACCCTGATGAATGATCAGGAGATTCAGAGCCTGGCTCAAACTCAGACTCCCATGATTTTTGTTTCACGTTTGCCAGAAAATCGGGAGCAGTATGATTATGTGATAGTAGATAGTGTTTTGGGAGGATATTTGGCTACTAAATACCTTCTTTCTTTAGGCCATACCAAAATTGCTTATTTAGGAGGTCATTGGCCTACTTCTTCTAATTTAGAGCGCTTAGAAGGTTATAAAAGAGCTTTAGAAGAAGCAGGGATAGAAGCAAGAAATGAATACATTTACTGTGGCGAATTTAGAATGGAAAACGGCTATCGAGAGGGGATAAAAATACTTAGAGCAGGAAAATACCGACCTACTGCTGTTTTTTCAGCTAATGATGCCATGGCTATTGGGCTCTTGGAGGCTTGTAATGAAGAAGGCATAAAAGTACCAGAAGAGCTATCTATTATAGGATTTGATGATATTCCTTTTAGTGCTTCCCGATTGATTCAGCTTACTACTATTTCTCAATCTACTGCTGAATTAGGTTCTTTGAGTGGAAAGATCATTATGGATAAGGTTCTTAATCCTCACAAAAGAGATATCCGGCAACAGATAGTTTTTCCTCCTAAGCTGGTAATTCGAAAAACTTGTGCTCGAATAAAAGAAGAATAGAGGGATAAATTATGAAGACGAGTTTTGCTGTTTCTTTGCAAAAAACTAAATTTGGAGCTATTGCTTTTGGGGAATCTTTTACTTCTATTATTTCAAAATTGAAGGAGCTAGGTTATCAGGGAGTAGAACTGGCAGTTAGGAATCCCAAAGATATAAAAGGAGAAGAAATAGAAAAAATAATAAATAACTATCAATTAATTGTTCCAGCCATTGGAACAGGGCAAGCATTTATAGAAGAAGGTCTAAACTTAAGTAGTGAAGAAAAAGAGATAAGAGAAAAAACTATAGAACGTTTAAAGAATCATGTCGATTTTGCTTCTCAGTGGAGCAGTTTGGTAATTATAGGGCTTATCCGAGGTAATCTCCCCCTTCAGGAAGAAAGAAAAGAAAAAGCCCTCGCATACTTCAAGGAAAGTCTCTTACAGTGTAGTGAGTTAGCCAAAGAAAAAGGGATTAAACTGGTGATTGAGCCCTTAAATAGATATGAAGTTAATTTCTTAAATACTATAGGAGAAACTTTGGAATTTATCTCTTCTTTGGAAGATGATAACATCGGTATTTTAGCTGATAGTTTCCATATGAACATAGAAGAAGTTGATTTTTATCAAAGCTTAATTGAGGCAGAAGATCGTCTCTGGCATTTTCATATTGCTGATAGCAACCGCTGGGCGCCTGGCTTTGGCCACACTAACTTTGCACCTATTTTCCAAGCCTTGAGAGACTTGAACTATCAAGGCTTCGTTTCAGCAGAAATTCTTCAGAAACCCAACTTTCCTGAAGCAGCAAAACAAACCATTGATTATTTAGCCCAAGTTGCACCATAAGTTCCAGAAATCAGCCTATATCAGGACCTTAATTTTGAGAACTATCATTGTCGGGTAACCCAGATAAAGACTGATAAATCAGGGAGTCATACAAGTATTCGAATAGCTTTTTCTTTTCCAATACTCGTATGATGTTTTCTCTCTTTTAGTAAGTTTTGTTTTTTAGTGCCGCCAGTTGCTATCCTGTCGTAGTTTACAGGATAAACCCTCATACCGCTGAGCGGCACCAGATGACAATGAAAACGGAATTCAATATAATAAATCTTAGAGAAACAATAATAGTCTATCCTTTTAGCTGTTGTTTTTTTAAGTCTTTAAGTTTACGCCGTAGGCTGCTATTCTGTCGTATTTCTAGGGTAGGTGTATTATAAAAGCAGGGAGAACTTTCTGGTAAAGATTTGCAATTTGAGTTAAACAATCAGGTTTAATGGTGTAGCCAACTGTAAGACCTGTTATTACATCTCTTTACTCAGTGCTTTACCAGCCAAGTGTAAAAAAAGGAAAACATCAAAATAAAAAAGGCCAAAAATAATACGGAGAAAAAATATTTCCGTTCGTCACCCCTGAATGGTTTTATCAGATATGACAGAACAAAGCTATAAAGAGGGACACCCCCTCTTTTTTGTCGCATTGAGCTTAGCTTGGCAGCCTGCGGTGCGAGAGAAGATGAAAAAAGTTTGGAATATTAACGCTGGGAAATGGCTTTTTAAGGTTTGAACAATCATGCTACCAACGGTCTTTGCTTTTTAAGATTCTGTAGAGAAATAAAAATACCGGGTGGGGATTCCCACCCGGTATTTGCTCTATCTAAGAATAAAGCCGTTTTTAATTTACTCCTACTTTTGCTCTTTCTTTTTCTTTGTTTGCAGAAGCTTCTTCCTCTAACTTGCGGAGGTATTCTTTTCTCTCTGATTTGTAATCTTTGTAATACACTGTTCCTTTGTATTCAGTTTCCCAAATGGGATCAGTCAATTTTTTGAATGCCTGAGAATACTGATCTATTTCATCTTTAAGAGTAGTTATCAGGCTTTCTGCTCCTTCATGACTAGGACGAGCTCCATACTTTTCTACTACTTCTCGCAAAACCTCAGGAACATCGATAAGCATGCACGGCCTCATCAAGTTGTTATCATAAGGCTGTCTTTCTTGGATAGCCCGGAAGAAAGGAGAAGAGATAACTTCTTTTAAAGATTTATCCTTTACATTATCTACTGTAAAATGACAGAACACACAAGGTTCTACGTCTCCAGCGTTATTAATATGGAAGTATCTTCTTCCTCCAGCAATACAACCTCCTACATATGGTCCATCATTCCAGAAGTCACCAATAAAAATTGGTTTTTCATAACGAATGCGGTGTACTTGACTACGGAGGTGAAGCCTTTGTTCTGGAGTAGGCATTAGGGAAGTATCCGGCTTTTTACCTATGGGAACGTAAGTAAAAAACCACCCGAAACTGCACCCTTTGTTAATCAAAAATTCTATAAACTCATCGCTAGATACTACTTCAGTGTTGTGCCGGGTAGCAGTAATGGAGAAACCAAAAAGCACTCCCTCATCTCGCAGAGCTTCCATAGCTTGCATTATTTTTTTAAATGTGCCTTTTCCTCGACGGTTGTCAGTTTCTTCTTCATATCCTTCTACGCTTATAGCGGGATAAACATTACCCATTTGAGCCAAGCGCTTAGCTACCTCTCGGTTAATTAAAGTACCGTTGGTATAAATCTGGAAAGATATGTCGCTATGTTTCTCGAAAAGATCTAAATGTTCTTTTCGAATGAACGGTTCTCCTCCAGAAATAGTGAGGAAATTCATTCCCATTTCCTTGGCTTCATTAAATAAACGGTCTAGGAGCTCAATAGGCATATCACTTTCTTTACGATATTGTCCAGCATAACAACCGTAGCAGTTAAGGTTGCATCTCATAGAAGGGCTTACAACAAAGAAAAAGGGAACTTGCACCCCTAATTCTTTTTCTAACTTTTGTCTTTTGGGAACTCCCAAAAGAATGCTCTTAACGATGAGATTAACTATGAGTTTCTCTCTTACATTGGGGTGGGTTTCTTGCAGAACGCGGCGGGCTAATACTATCTGAGGTCTTTTTTCTTCAAACATTTGACGGAGTCCTCGAATTTGGTCTCGATAATACTCGATAGGAGTAAGTTTCTCCGCCAAGTAGGTGAGCCTGATGATATTTTCATCAGAAGCGTTACGTAAAGAATTTACCATTAGCTTTACTACTTGCTCAGTAGTGAATGCTTTTAAGGAATCTAAATAACTCATATTAAGTCCCTCCCTCAAAAGGAATTTTTTTTATTATAACACATTACTTAAGAACTTTGTTTCAAAAGGTCATATGTTCTTTTAACCTCTTGAATGTCTTTCCAGGTTAAATATCGAGGAGACCCTGGCTGTCGAGAATCATAACGGAGGAGAAAACTAGGATGAAACATAGGGAAGATTTTCTTTCCTCCTCGCCAATCGAACCATTGACCACGAAGTTTGCTGATAGGTTCTTTTTTACCTAAAAGGTAGAGAGTGGAAGTGCTACCTAAGGTTATGATAATAGAAGGATTAATAATGGCAATTTGGGCTTCTAAATAAGGAAAACAACTATCCATTTCAATTTGAGTAGGAGTTCTATTGCCGGGGGGGCGACATTTTACCATATTAGTAATATACACTTCCTCTCTTTTAAAATCTACTGATTGAAGGATTTTGGTAAGTAACTGACCGGCTTTACCCACAAAAGGTCTGCCGGTGCGATCTTCTTCTTCCCCCGGTGCTTCTCCAATGAACATGAGTAATGCATCAGGATTACCCTCTCCGAAAACTATTTTAGTTCTGTTTTGAGAAAGAGAGCAAAGAGTGCATGTTTCTACTTCAGTTTTTATTTCTTCTAATAATTCTTCTTTACTGGTTGAAGATTTTATCACTTATCCACCCTAAGAAAAGTTCTTATTTTAACTATTACTATTAATTTTATCATATAATCTAATTTTTAGAACACTTTTATTGATAGAACAATGTTTTTATTGACCTTTATAGTTGAAAACGGCGCTGGAGAAAATTGTTTCAATTTGTCGATTACTTTTTAAAGTTTTAGTAATTTGTAGTTAACTGCAAAAAGCAGTCTACGACGTAGGATTAAAAGAACAATAAGGGAGCTTTGCCCCCTTATAACCTCATCATTACCCATATCTATCTGGTCTGAACACAAGACAGCGTTTTTGCCGGGCGTGGCAATCCTCTCCAGACGGTCAAACCCTAGCGTAATTATCAAGATTTTTTCTTATCTAATTTGCTTTTTTATCTTACGCCGTAGGCTGATAAAGGTGCTTTCCCTTCCTCAGCAGTCTTTGTTCTTTTGTGTTTTTTGCCTTTTGGGATTGGCAAGGGAGCTTACCTCCACTGAGGGAAGCTTTTTTCCTCAGTGGTTTTTGCCTTTTGTTTACGCCGTAAGCTGCTTTATACTATAAAAAAGGGGAGATTTTTCTGGTAAAAGTCTGCAACTTGGGCTAAGGAAGATTATAGTATCCCATACTACATGGCGATTTCCCATTTTTTGACTTCTAGTGTAATTTACTTCTTAAATTTTAACGGTTCAACCAGTTTTGCGGGATACTATAATAAGATTTTGCTGAATACTTATAAACCACTTGGATAATAGTAAAACGTTAAGTATAATTTGTTGTAAAGCATAGGGGGTGAATAGATTGTGTGGAATTATAGGTTATGTGGGGGAGAGTCCTGCTTTACCATTTCTTCTCCAGGGGCTTAAAAGATTAGAATATCGAGGTTATGATTCTTCTGGAGTCGCTCTTTTAGAGAAGGGAGATATCTTTACTTTTAGGAAAAAAGGTAAAATCACCGAATTGGAAAAAGATCTAAACGAAAAAAAGTTCACTGCCACTTGTGGAATAGGGCATACCCGTTGGGCTACTCACGGAATTCCCTCAGAAAGAAATGCTCATCCCCATGTTGATTGTCAGAGAAATATTGCTCTGGTACATAATGGCATAATTGAAAATTATCGCCAGCTCAGAGAGAAATTAGAAAAAGAAGGACACCAATTTTCTTCTGAAACTGATAGTGAGGTTATTGTCCATCTTTTAGAAGGAGAGGGTAGTCCCCTACAACGGATTTTAGAGGTAGTTAAAAAAATCCAGGGCTCTTATGCTTTAGCTATCCTTTTTAAGAAAGAGCCGGGGGTGATTTATGGAGTGAGAAAATCTAGCCCCTTAATTCTAGGAGTAGGAAATAAAAATAATTTTTTAGCTTCTGATATTCCTGCTTTTTTAGAATATACACGAAGTACAGTTTTTCTAGAAGATGAAGAAATAGTAAGAATTACTCCCGAGGAGTGGGAAGTTTTTGATTTTGCAGGAGTAAAGAAAGAAAAAGAAATTTTTTCTATTCCCTGGGATCCAGTGAGCGCAGAAAAGGGTGGGTTTAAGCATTTTATGCTCAAAGAAATTTACGAGCAGCCTCAAGTTTTAGAAGATACTCTGGCAGGAAGAATTAATCTTTTAAAGGGAGAGGTAGTTTTAGAGGAAATAGAAAATTTGCCTCTTTCTTTTTCTCGAGTAACAATAGTGGCTTGTGGAACAGCATATCATGCTGGTTTATTGGGTAAAATTTATTTAGAGAAATTTGCTCGTCTTCCCGTAGAAGTAGATTATGCCTCTGAATTCCGTTATCGTGACCCTCTAGTAGATGAAAACACGTTGGTAGTAGGTATTTCCCAATCGGGAGAAACAGCAGATACTTTAGCAGCTATAGACCTTGCTTGTCACAAAGGTGCCCAACTCCTCTCTATATGTAATGTAATGGGTAGTTCTCTTACTCGTTTATCTCAAAATGTGATTTATACTCGAGCAGGAGTGGAAATTGGGGTTGCCTCTACCAAGGCTTTTCTCTGCCAGGAAGCAGTTCTTTTGCTTTTGGCTCTTTATTTAGGAGAGAAAAGAGGGGTAATTTCTCAAAGGGAATTACTACCCCTTTTGCAAGAAATGACCACTATTCCTCGTCACATTCGGTCTATTTTAGAAAACAGCGATTTTATTCATCAATTAGCCCGAGAATTCTACTTGTTTCGAGATTTTCTTTATTTGGGAAGAGGATTTTTTTATCCTTTGGCTTTAGAAGGAGCTTTAAAATTAAAAGAGATATCTTATCTCCGGGCTGAAGGTTTAAGCGCTGGAGAGATGAAGCATGGTCCTATTGCTTTGATAGACCCGGACGTGGTAAGTTTGGTTTTGGTAGGAAAGGGAGTAAACAGATCAAAAATTATTGGTAACATAGAGGAAATAAAAGCCCGCCAAGGAAAGATAATTGCTCTGGTTTCGGGAAAAGATAGAGAAGTAGAAGATAAAGCAGACCGAGTAATTTCTATTCCTGATGGAGAAGAAACGCTTAGCCCCCTTGTAGCCATTGTTCCTTTGCAGCTTTTTGCTTACTATGTAGCTTTGGAGAGAGGATGCGATAT
>Ga0134104_1003092_pt1 | contig 9573 bp, 9 predicted proteins | sample 15_3_2metaG_FD_94455 | JGI IMG/M metagenome (GOLD analysis project Ga0134104, IMG submission 94455) | Switchgrass degrading microbial communities from high solid loading bioreactors in New Hampshire, USA - 15_59_3.3_214_A2 metaG | ecosystem: Engineered > Bioreactor > Semi-continuous > Anaerobic >...
AAGGGACGCGGAATGTATATTGAGGTGCTTGCGGAAAAAGTGAAATCAAGCAAAGCATAAAAGGAGGGGCTGCAACGTGGCTAAGGTGGAAGTTAAAATGCCGGAAGAGTTCTTGCTCAAGTTGTCAAGACTTGGAGAAAGAACAGACGAAATCATACCTAAGGTGCTGGAAGCAGGCGGGGAAGTGGTTCTTTCAAAAGTGAAGTCCAATCTTCAGTCAGTTATCGGGAGCGGGCGGACCCGTGAAGTATTCCTTTTGAGCCTCAATTATTTTGCGGGTATTCTCTATATAGTCTTCAATGGATGGTATCATTGGGGCGTTAATGTACTTAAACAGATCGTCGCCTTCGGATATGTAGGAAAATGAGGTGTCTATGCTGTCATACAATACTATATCCTCACCCAGGAAGCGATAGCGGAATTCCTCCGTTTCATTTGCACAGCTTGCAACCGAATGTATAAAGGCAAGAGTAAATGACCAGCCCTTTTGCCTTACCTTTTCCCTGAAGTGTGTGACGTCCAGCTCGACCGTTATGCAGTATTGTGGCTGGACCGCATCACGGAAGATCCTGCAGTGCATCCTGCGCGGCCAAAGGGATGTATCTATTATCTTATAATTGTTGGGCATGATAACCTCCTTTTTTTATATTTATATTAATTTTTATACCGGGATTAATCAACATAAAATTTCACAGCTGGAATTATATCAGTATATTACCATATTGTTTATTGATTATACACTAAAATTTTGTTTTACACAAAATGGAACTAAACAATTTGCATAAATGATATTGACATATTTTTAAATGGTGCTATAATACTTATATAAATAAAAACGTTTCGACAGCTTTTGAATTTGATATAATTTTCTATATAAGGGGTAAATCAATGAAGAAGGCGGATAATAAAAGAGCAACTATCAGAGATGTTGCTAAGTTGGCGGGAGTGTCGATATCAACTGCTTCTATGGCTATTAATGGCAAGGACAGAGTATCTGAAGAGACAAGAAGGGCTATATTTAATGCAGTAAAAGAGCTTTCATATAAACCCAATAATTCTGCCAGAAATCTTAGAGCTTCCAAAACGAAAGTAATTGGCTTATTAATACCGGATGTCCTTAACAGTTATTATAGCGAGGTAATGGAATATATCAGGGAAGAGCTTGAAAGCTACGGATATTTCTTGATATTGGGCATTTCGGGCAACAAGATAGAAAATGAGGCAAAATATATATCGGAGTTTATCTCATGGGGTGTAGACGGCGTTATTTGTGTCCCTCAACTTATTTACGTCAGCGATACTACATATATGAAGCCATTGGATGACTATAAGATTCCTTATATCTTTTTATCGGCCAGATATGAGCAAGTTTCCGCACCATATGTAATGTGTGATTTAAAGAAAGGGTCATATATATTAACGGATTACCTCTTAAGCAAGGGATTAACTAAAATATTCCTGATGGTAGGCGATTTTGAGGTTGATAAACCATATATAAGCGGTTTTAAAGAAGCATTTGAAAAGCACGGGTTGGAGTTTGATCAATCCGCAATATATAAAAGCTCATATAAATTTGATGAAATACAGAATATAGCAGAAATCATGATTGATCAGCGGCCTCAGGCTATAATGTCAATAAGTGATTTAATGGCATGTGCCATATTGCAGGTCGCAAGGAAAAGAAAGTTAAAGGTTCCGTCGGAACTATCGGTAACCGGCTATGATGATGTTATTTATTCAACCATTAATCAACTTCCGATAACTACGGTGAAACAGCCTATTAAGGAAATGTGCGCCCTTACCGTCAATAATTTGATGAATATCATAAATTACGGCATAATGCCCCAGTCGGCCATGCTGGAGCCAAGACTGATTATCAGGGACACAACAATATAAAGACATCGATTAATTGTTACATTTATTATTTTACTTAAAAATCGAAACGTTTTAATTAATTAATTAAAATAAAGGAGGAGACAAAATGAAGAAAAGAATTATTATGCTGTTACTTATAGTGGCAATGATAGCCGGCGTAATGGCAGGATGTGGCAAAAAGGATACTAAAGAGGGCACAAATCAAGGCGGAAGCAAAGATACTGAGACAACCGGTAAATCCAAACTGGAATTTGTCTATATCACGCAAGATATAGCAAATCCGTATTTTATCGCCGTATATGACGGATTTAAGGCAAAATGCGAGGAGTTGGGCATTTCGACTCAGGTATTGGATTCAAAGTATGATGTTGCTACCCAGAAGACCTATGTTGAAGATTCTATTGAAAGAGGCGTTGACGGTATAATGATATCCCCTCTGGATGAGAATGCTCTTAAGGATGTCGTTGATAAGGCAAAGGAAGCCGGAATTGTAGTTGCTGCCGAAGCACAGCCTATTAGCAATGCTCAGATTGATGCTTCTCTGGACGAATACAATATCGGGCAGACTATTGGTAAAGCAGCTGCAAAGTGGATCAATGAAAAGCTGGACGGCAAAGGATATTGTTTACTCCTTGCACAGGATGATGTTGAAGCAGTAATCAGAAGAACAGACGGTATTCAGGATGCTATATTAAAGGATGCACCGAATTCGGTTATCGTAGCGCGTCAGAATGCAAGCAATACAGATCTTGGTATGAAGGTAACAGAATCGGTTATGCTGGCCCATCCTGAAGTGAATGTAATTACTGCATGTGATGACTATACGGCAATAGGTGCATACGAAGCAGTAAGTGCTATGAGCAATGTAGATAAGAATTTCTACATAGGCGGATGTGATGCTACTGATCCGGGTAAGGAGAAGATGAGGGAAGAAAACAGTGTTTATCGTTCATCTTGTGACCTGTTCCCTTACGATGCAGGTGTGGATATTGCCGAAGCCATGTATAAATATTTGACAGAAACCCAAAAGGATGCTGTTGTTGAGAGAAAATATGCTGCTGTATGGCAGGATGACGTTATAGCTGCAGGTAAATAATAAAACTCTCTTTGACCGTTAACTGTTATTTATTGATGCATTGGTGAAATGCTGAAGCATTTATGCCAATGCATCAATAAATAAATCAACAAGCTTTAATCTGTATAGGAGGAGAGTACTATGGTGAATGAAGAAGCAATTATAAATGAAGAAGTCAAAGGTTCGGATTACATACTTGAAACGCGTAATATTCATAAACGCTTTGGCGGGATAACTGCTCTTAACGGAATTAATCTGAAGGTTCGAAGAGGGGAGGTACATGCCCTCGTCGGAGAAAACGGTGCCGGCAAGAGTACATTGATCAAACTGCTTACCGGAGCCATTGTTCCCTCGGAAGGATCTATTATTTTTGAAGGTAAAGAATATAAGGAGCTGAATCCTTCACTTGCCATTGAATTAGGTATAACAGCAATATATCAGGAATTCAACCTTATACCGTTCTTAAGTGTTGCGGAAAATATTTATTTCGGATGCGAGAAGATGAAGAACGGGCTGGTTGATTATGCCGAAATGAATAGGCTCACCAAAGAATTATTCAAAAACTTTGACCTTGATATCGATCCCAAAGCAACAATTCAGTACATGGGCGTTGCCCAGCAGCAGTTGGTTGAGATTGTAAAGGCCATCTCGAAGAATTCAAAGCTGATAATAATGGATGAGCCAAGTGCACCTTTGACTGAGAAAGAAACAGAAACTCTGCACAGAATTGTAAGGCAGCTTAAGGAAAAGAAAATAACGGTTATTTATATTTCACACCGGCTGGAAGAAGTATTTGATATTTGTGACAGAGTTACTGTTCTAAGGGACGGAAACTATATATCCACGAACAATGTATGTGACACCAACCGTGATTTATTAATAGCAGATATGGTTGGGCGTGAATTAAGAGAATCCTATCCAAGGTCTGATACAAAACATGACGAAACGGTTTTGGAAGCCATTGATATCACTAATAGCAGACTTGATCATGTATCGATACGACTTCATAAAGGTGAAATATTAGGTTTAGGAGGTCTGGTAGGAGCAGGGAGAACTGAATTGGCAAGAGCGATATTCGGTGCAGATAAAATAGAAGGCGGGAAAATTATTCTTAAAGGTAAAGAGGTAAAAATCAAATCGCCTTCTGATGCCCTAAATAATAGCATTGCATTATTGCCGGAGGACAGAAAGACTCAAGGTGTAATCTTGGGTATGGATATTAAGTCAAATATTACGCTGGCAATTGTTAAGGTAATTTCGAGATTCAATATCTTAAAATCTCGGCTGGAAAGAAAAATAGTCAATTCGCTGGTAGATGATTTATCCATTAAAATAAGTTCTTTGCAGCAGCCTGTGAAAAACCTGTCGGGAGGCAACCAGCAAAAGGTCGTGCTGGCAAAATGCCTGGCTACAAAGTGCGATATTTTAATTATTGATGAACCGACAAGAGGAATTGATGTAGGTGCAAAGCAAGAGATTTATAAGATTATGCGAAGACTGGCTGACAGCGGGAAAAGCATAATTATGATTTCTTCCGAAATGGAAGAATTGATAGGCATGTCGGACCGGATAATAGTAATGAGGGAAGGCAAGGTAACGAAGGAGTTATACCCGCCTGAATTTTCCCAGGAAGCTATTCTGAATTATGCATCACTTTAATTAAAGGAGAAATATTTATGAAGAAAAAATTTAACTATACGAAGTTTATGTCTGAATACGCTATAATAGTGATATTTTTTGTAATGTTTATCGCCATGAGTATATTTGCTCCGAATTTTTTAACTACGAGTAACATGACGAATGTATTAAGACAGGTTTCTATCAATGGAATATGTGCCGTAGGTATGACATTTGTTATGCTGACAGGCGGCATTGATCTGTCTGTGGGATCCATACTGGGAGTCAGCGGAGTGCTAACAGCCATCATGATGCTTAATGGAGTAAATCCCGTTATTGCTTCATTGGTTTCACTTGTATTAGGTACAGTAATAGGATATCTGACAGGCCAATTAATCAGCCATATCCAGATCCCGCCGATGATTGCGACACTGGGAACCATGACGTCATTAAGAGGTGTAGCTTATCTTATAACAGGCGGAACTCCGATATTCGGCTTTAATGAATCCTATGCGGTATTAGGACAAGGCTATTGGGGCTTTATACCAATTCCGGTTATTATTCTGGTTATAACATTTGCCATAGGTATATTCTTTTTGACAAAGACAAGGATAAGCCGCTATATATATGGCGTTGGCGGAAATGAGGAAGTTGCAAGACTGTCCGGTATCAACGTACATAAAATAAAGGCTATCGCCTATGCCGTCAGCGGATTTTGCGCCGCATTAGCCGGATTGGTTATGCTTGGCCGTGTTAACAGCGGTCAGCCGAGAGCAGGTGAAGCATATGAAATGGATGTTATAACGGCAGTTGTTCTTGGAGGTGTCAGTTTAAGCGGAGGAACAGGCAAGTTAAGCCATGTAATTTTTGGTGTGCTGATTATGGGCGTTTTAACAAACGGAATGACTATGATGGCGATTGACGATTATTGGCAGAGAGTTGTAAAGGGTATAGTTCTACTGCTTGCAGTAGGATTTGACAGATATATACAAAAGAAACAGCTAATTGGCTCAAAATAAAATTATTATAAAATTATAAAAGGAGGAATAATATCATGATGATTAAACCTAAAATGGGATTCATTGTTTTCGGAGTTCATAAGGACGGATTGAAAGATCCTATGGGAGTACCGTTCATTAATGACAAAATCATTGATGAAGCAAAGCAGAAGATCCGTGCAAAGGGTGTTGAACTTGTAGAAAATGATATTGTAGTAGCGTATAAAAGAGAGGCTAAAGAAGCTTTAGCAAAATTAAAGCATGATGATACGGTTGATGGCGTAATCTTATTCTCAGGCACCTGGGTATGGGCATCGGAATTGCTTGCTGCCGTCAGAGATTTTGAAAGATGCGGAAAAGGCGTAATCATATGGACATATCCGGGATCCCAGGGATGGAGGCTTGTAGGAACATTAGCCTTGGGTGCTGCATTTAAGGAAATAGGGATGAAATATCGTTCCGTATATGGCAGCGATGATGAAACGGTTGAGAAGGTAGCATGCTTTGCAAGAGCTTGTGCATTAAGAAATAAGCTGAATATGTCAACCTTAGGAGCTTTTGGAGGAAGAGGCATGGGGCTTACCTGTGGCGCGGCAGATCCTTCCCAATGGATGAAAGTATTTGGTGTTGATATAGATTCAAGAGACTCTATGGATATACTTAGGGCTGCAAACGAAGCAACCAAGGAAGAGATTGAAGAGGTTAAGGAAAAGCTTATTAAACCATATTTTGCAGAGATGCCTCCGGATGATGACTGTACGGAACGTTCAATTAGATTATATCTGGGTGTTAAAAAGGTTATTGAAAGAGAAAACTTTGATATGTATGTTATACAGTCCTTCCCGGGTGTGGCAGAGGAATACGCAGCAACCTGCTTTACACAAAGCATGATGCTGCAGCAGGGAATACCTACGGCGACATTATGCGATTACAACAATGTATTGACAGTATTCCTGCTTGGCAATCTCTCCAATGATCCGATTTATTATGGTGATTACCAGTGCATTGATAAAGAACGCAAGGAAGTTAAGGTAATAGGAGACGGCGCTTGTGCTCCTTCTCTTGCAGGTCCGGAAAAGGCTAAATTTGCACATCACGGGCTGCCTACTGAGGGTAAAGCGGGCGGATTATCCGTTGAAGCAGTATTAAAGCCCGGCAAGGTTGTAATGGCAAGAATTGGACGCGATGACGGCAAGTTTGAAATGATATTACATAAGGGCGAAGTGTATACGCCTGAAAAGGAAGAGCTCGAGAGGCAAAGACGTGAGTCCGGAATGTGGTTCTGGCCACATGCATTTGTTAAAATGGATATCGACTATGATTATGGAGTACAGGTGTGGGACAGCGAATACATTACCTTGGCATACGGCGGTGATGAAATTTACAACACACTTAAAGAATTCTGCTACCTGATGGATATTAAGTTAATAGAAATGTAATGCAGCAGGGGGCAGGTCAACGCCTGCCCCTTTTTCAGGAGGTTGAGGTTATAATGATTGACAGAAGACAGCTATATCAATGGTGTATTATTAAGGCAGAAGATTTGCCAAATCATCCTGATCTTAAGATACCGTTCAGGCTTGTTAAGGATTCCGATGAAATGGGAGAGCTTATGGCAAAAGAATTTGCCGATGAGATACAAAAAGCCAACCTGGAGGGAAGAAGATTCAGGGCAATAGTTCCATGCGGGCCTAAATGCTGGTATAAGCCCTTTGCAGATTACATAAATAAAAATAATATAAGCATGCGAAATACAGAAATATTTCATATGGATGAATGCCTTGACTGGCAAGGTAATTTATTGGCAGATAATGATCCGTATAATTTTAAATCCTTTATGCTGAAGCATTTTTATGGACCAATACGCAGTGATCTGAATGTATTGCCGGAAAACCGCAATTTTCTTACTCCTATGAATATGTATGAAATTAAGGAAAAAATAAAATCTGCGCCGATAGACTTAACATTGGGAGGATGGGGCCAGGATGGTCATATAGCATATAATCAATCAAGAAGGCACCCTTATTCTCATATAACTATAGATGATATCAGGAATTCAACCATACGTATCCAGGAAAATAATCTCGATACCATTATTGCCCTTGGTCACAGAACTTATGGGTGCGCATATCAATTTGTTCCTCCAATGTCGATAACTCTTGGCATGTCGGAGTGCCTTTCCGCACGCAAGGTACGTGTTTTCAGCGATACAGGAGCATGGAAACAGACTGCCCTCAGGGTGGCGTTATTTTCCAAGGTAGATCCCGAATATCCAATAACCCTTTTGCAGGAGCATCCGGATGCTGTAATTACAGCTACACTTGATACCGCAAGACATCCTTTGTCGGAAAATCCTGATTGGGAATTCAGAGGTATAAACGTATGAAATCATTAGCATATAAATATGTTATCGGCACCGGCGGAATAGGTAAAGGTATTTTATACAGATTTCTTGAAAACGAAACCTTGGGCAGAAACGAATCCAGAATGGCACTCCTGACAGATACGAAAGATTATTGCAAGCTGCATATTATACTTCATTATAATGCAGTTTATACTGAAGGAAAAATACCTATCTATGCCATAGGCAGGATAGGAGACGACCATAGCGGATATGAAATAAAAAGCATGATGGAAAGATACGGGATAAATACGGAAAATGTATTAGTGGATAATGAAGCCGCTACCATGTTTTCTACATGCTTTATATATCCGAACAGCGAAGGAGGCAACATTACAAGCATTAACAGTGCAAGTCAGAAGCTTACAATTGAGGATATAGATACATTTTTCAACACACATGCAATAAAGGGGAAGGGAGTTATAATTTCAGCTCCGGAGGTTCCGGTCATGCCAAGGGCAAGGCTTCTTGAATGGGGAAGAAAATTGAATTGCCTGAATGCGGCCAGCATATCTTCATCAGAAGTTATGCAATGTATAAAGAATGATATGTTTCCAAACATAGATTTCTTATCAATTAACAGGGATGAAATGGAAAGCATAATAAAGAATATCGATAACAAATATGATATATCTCCGGACCACTGTTATGATATTTTAAGAAGCTTTAACCCTGGTATGCAGGTGGCTATAACATTAGGACCGGACGGTTCATACATATACTGGAACGGCAAATCAAAGAGGGTGCCTGCCATCTGGAAGCAGGTAGAAAACTCAGCCGGTGCAGGTGATTGTTACTTTGCAACAATGATAGCCGCAATGATCTATGGCGTACCCTTCTATGACAGCAGTGAAGGCACAGGGATAGAAGGTTTGGCTTCCCTGGCATCTTCACTTAAGGTTACCTGTAACGACACAATAGATACCGAGATAAACAGACAATATCTTCTCGAACAGGCAAATAAGATCGGACTTCGTTTTACCAAGAAAATCAGAAGCCTTTTTTTTGAAGAAGCAGATTAAAAGGGCCTTATCTTTCCACGACAATAAAAGGCACCATCATTTCGCTTTCCGTAAGACCGGCATGTACGCCGATAAATTTACCGGCCTCTTCCCTGCTGTTGAATATTGATACATTGCCTATGGCAACAGCCAGGTAATCGCCTGCAAACTCTTCGAATTTCGGGTGCTTATTGCCGCTGCCGAACAATTTTAGGCTCAGGTACTCCTGCCTGGAAAGCAGCAGGAAATCTCCGCCAAAGTGACGCAAAAAAGCGCTGCAAAACTCGTCATCCCGTCCTTCCCTGACATGAAAGGCCAGGGCCCGGGGTTCGATTGAAGGCAACCATTTTAGTGTGTCAACTATACTTGAAGATACTCTCAAAGAGAAGATTGTAGAAGCTATCAATATAGCCGTCAGCGGGAAAAACTCTTTCCTGGCCATACTGAAAAAGAATATTGAAACCGTATTAAGCGAGGATTTGGATGAGACTACAGCAGATATTGATAAAAGGCTGGAAGAACTCCAAACCGAGTTGATCCAAAAGGCAAATTTAAAGGAAGAATACAATAATATTGTAAATGAAATTTATAGGTTGCGAGATTTAA
>Ga0134104_1003109_pt1 | contig 9516 bp, 8 predicted proteins | sample 15_3_2metaG_FD_94455 | JGI IMG/M metagenome (GOLD analysis project Ga0134104, IMG submission 94455) | Switchgrass degrading microbial communities from high solid loading bioreactors in New Hampshire, USA - 15_59_3.3_214_A2 metaG | ecosystem: Engineered > Bioreactor > Semi-continuous > Anaerobic >...
GATGGAAATTTCAATCCACGCTCCCGCGTGGGGAGCGACATTCTTGCCCATTCCCAATCTCCCACTCACGATATTTCAATCCACGCTCCCGCGTGGGGAGCGACACCGAAAAATGCTTCTATTAAATCATATTTATAGATAACTTTATCATTTGTTTTAATCTCTATGTTATAAATTTACAGATATCTGAAAGTATTATACTCCCGTTTGAACATTTTGATATTATTTCGGGTGCGAATATACCAGATTATTTATGTGCACTTCACATTCGCACTAAAGTATTAAAGGTCCTTCCACATCAAAACTTGACTTTACGCCAATATGAACAACTTTTTTCTTATAGTCATTGCCGAGAAAATAAAAGCGCAGGCTATCCTTTTCTTTATCAATAATATCTTCTAGTATATGCTGCACTTGCCTACACCTTGCTGCATCCATCACGCATTCAAAAACAGAATTCTGGACGCGCTGACCGTAATTCTCGCACTGCTTTGCTACCTGATGGAGCCGCCGTTTCCCCTCAGGCATCTCCGTATTGACATCGTATGTAATCAGCACCAACATATTTCCCTCACTTCCATAAGAATGGTGGGTAGCCATCCAGATCCCCGCGTAGATAACGCGCTAATAGCATCGATTGTACAAAAGGCACTAGCCCCCATTCAACCTTCTCTTTAAGAAAAGGATGGGTGATGGTTTCCTTTTTTCTTTCCTGCCACGCCTTAAGTACAATCTTTCGGGTATCATCGTCCATGATGACAGTACCGTTTTCGCGCCTTATGAATCCTTTCGCGTCGATCTCCCTTTTGTTGATCAACGTGATTACGAATCGGTCTACCATCACCCCGCGAAGCTCTTCCATCAGATCCAATGCCAGTGAAATACGGCCGGGCCGGTCTCTGTGCAGAAAACCGACATACGCGTCCAGTCCTACCGTTTCCAGCGCCGACGCGCATTCATTCGCAAGGATTGTATACATAAATGACAATAAAGCGTTAACATTATCTCTTGGCGGTCGTTTGTTGCGTTCCTGAAATTTAAAATCTTCTTTTTGCTGAAGTATTAAATCATCTAACACGCTAAAATACAGGCTCGCCGCATTGCCCTCCAGACCGCGAAGCTGTTCAAGATCATAACACTTGTTCACCAGATCAAGTATCTGGCTCAGCATAGCCGAAACCTGCTTCAATCGCTGCACATCCAGCCGCATCTCATGATCACGCGCGGCACGCTCCAGTATCCATTTCGCGTTATAGATCTTGCCCAGAATAAAGTTTTTTGCAATAAGACAGCTTTTATCTTTGCTGTCGCTCATGCGGTACTGCTCTCTGCGCAGCATGACGTTGCCGTGGCTCTCCCCCACAACACGCGCCAGAAATCTACCGCTTTGCGTGAGAAAACACAGGCCGATATTACGCTTGGCGCACGCTCCCATTAGCGCCGGGCTTACGCCCGTATAGCCGAATGTAGCAATGGCTTCAAAGTTATGGAGCGGCAGGCGGGCAACGGTTTCTTCGTTGCGCAGAACCAATACTGTTTCGCCTTCCAGGGCGAGATAAATATCAGGCGATGTAACATACAGAGTGTTCAGCAGTTTTCTCAACTATCGCGCCCTCCCAAATTTTGTGCGATATATTCCGCCACGGACTTTATACTACACAGCTTGGGCAAACACAGATCGCGCAATGAACATGCTCGGCAAAAGCTGCCCGTCTTTACTTTGGGCGTATACCGCTTTCTGTACATATCATGCATCTCCGCCGCTGCAGAGCGAACCTCGCTGCGCAGCTCAGGGGTAAACTGAACCTCAAAACGATGCCGCGTTTCCCCGTAGTACAAATAACCCTTGGGGATTGCGCAGGCGAGCATCTCTTCCAGACACATCGCCTGCGCGCAAAGCTGCAGCATGTCCGAGTGATCCGCCTTGGGTTCTCCGCGTTTATACTCCACTGGCACAGGCCGATAACGATCCTTTCGCCCAAACAGGCGGATGCCGTTTTCATCACGGTGGAATTCGACTACGTCACATGCGCCTGATAATCCCAGTTCGCCTGATGAGACGGGCAATCCGCGCACAATCAGCACATCGCCCCGTTTTTCAAAAAGCGGTTCGCCATGCGCTTTTTCATGAAGCCTTTTGCCTTCCACCGTGCGCAGATTGTCCTGCCACTCCTGCTCAATATAAATGAGCGCCCATTGCCTGCGGCAAAACGCAAAATGCTGGATTCCGGAGAGCAGGAGGTAGTCTTCTTCTGAATACGGCATTATACCATGCGCGTGCAGGTAACGCCTGCCGGAACAGCGTCACAGTCCACGTTGACCTCATAATCGCTGTATTGACGCGCCAGTCCCGGTTTTTTGGGCGTTACAGTGACGGTTTCAAACAGCTTATGAGCCGGCGCGTTGCCGAACACGCTGTCATGTTTGAATACGATGAGCTCTCTGACTGCCATCTTGCCTCTCGCCGCGGAACGGTCGTGCTCAAACATGTTGATGATGGCCTCCCAGAGCAACGCAAGGTCTTCTTCAGAAAAGCCCGTCACCTTCTGCGCCAGGTTGGCGGAGACAAACCCCTCGGCACGGTACAGCGCATAGGGAACCACATATTTGCGGCCCATCTCAGTGCCTTTCTTCTCCGCGTCGGCCTCGGTCGTGATTGCCACGCGCGTAATGGTGACCTCCTGCTGGACTATCGGCTCAATGCTGCGCGCAAACCCTATTTGCACCGGCCCGCGCACCTGCCCGCAGTTTAGCTTCTCTTTAACGAAAGTCGTCATCACTGCGCCAAATGTGCGAATATCATAGAAGTTTTTGCACATGAAATCGCGAATCTTAACATCAAGATCCTTATCTTCTTTTTTCTTATCCTTCACCGTTTTTTCATCGACGCCCAAATAATCGAAAGCGCGCTTATCGCTGGTGTTCAGGGGTACGGTATCCTTGATGTAGATTTCATAACCCGGAACCCCTTCCTTTACTGCTTCCACATAGTTGCGAATTTTGCGTTTCAGGCACACATCTGTCACAATTCCGTATCCTGTTTCCGGGTCGATACGCGGCATGTTGCCAGCATCCGGGTCTCCGTTAGGGTTGCCGTTTTCCACATCGAAGAGCACAACAAAATCATACCTGTTCTGAATCGCCATGTTATTCTTCCTCCTTATCCTTTTTGGTATAGAATGCTTTGGTTTGGTGATAGTAACCTAATATGAATATCCCTTGCTTTTGCAGTGTCAGATGTGCAGGGTAAGCGTCCTCATCTGCCTGAATTCCGTTTTGCAGATCCGCGATCATATTTTCGTAATAATAACCAAGCTTGCCTTTTTGAGGATCTTTTTTTAATTTAGCGATATGATTCATATTGAGTTTAAGCAGAAATGCAAACGTGCTGGCGGGGTTGGCACAGGCAGAGGAAAAATACTTGTCCTTAATTGTCGCATTAATATCCGGTGATACTTCAAGTTGGACTTTTTCCAGCATCGCGAACAACCGTCCCAGCAGATAGGACTTTTCGTTCCACTCCTCGTTCAGAGACACCGTCAGAACCTCCTTATAATCATCTTTGTATTTTCTTAGCAGATGGGCTTTAATGATAGCCGCCTTGCCGCGGCTCACGTCATGCTCGGCGCGGATGCGCGTGATCACGCTGTTATACAGCAGTTCAGGATACGGCTGGCCGGAAAATATGCTGCGCAGCACCGCGCCAACCAGCAGCGGCGAAGCTGCCTTGTCCTTGGAATTGGGCGACACCGTCTCCAGCATCAGCTTCCACAGCGGCAGGTATTTCATTTCGCCCGGCGCCCGGTCGATCTCCAGCGCATCGTGATGCGCTTTCATGTTGGCAACAAACTGCCCAAAGGTTCCCCGCAGGAAGAAGCGCACCGAAAGCCGACTGGCGTTGGGGGCAAGCCCCAGCACGTAGAATGGCATGTTGCGGTCGACGATTTCCCGTTCCGCATTCATTGATACCATATTGCCACTAATAAGCTTTTCAAACACATCCTTCGCGAGCAGCTCAGCCTCGTCATCGACCTGTAGTTCATCCACCGGCGGGTTGATAAAGCAGTTGGCCACATTGTGATAAATGGGGTCTCCGGTGTGCGCCCAATACACTACAGTGGTATCCCCATATGTCTGCCTGTGGCCTTCGTCCGCCAGCAGATAGTTAAGAGCGGTCGTATAAGCAAACGCGGCATATCTGCTGACCGGGGAATTCAACCCCTGGCCGGTACCGTCTGCCATGGTCTTGCCATACGACTCATATGCCGGTGCGTTGAACGACACGATGGATACGCCCGTAGGCTGACCGCCCTTTACCCCCTTGATGCTGGGGTGCAGCCGGGCCACCGGCTCTTCCCGCCCGGTCACCAGGCACTGCATTACTGGCGCGTCGTTCGCAGGCTGGCTGTAAGCTTCCCATGCACGGCGGATATCCGGATCGTCATGCACGTAGCCCCTGCCAGGCAGACGAAAGACAATATTGCCTCCCGCCGTCAATGCCTCCAGCTTGTCCCGAACTTCGTCGTATTCCGGTGCTTTATCCGGTTCCCAACTGTCCAGAAAACAAAGCACCGCCTTTGCGGATACGCTGTCCACACCGTCCAGCACTTCATGATGCAGCTTTTTAAATGCCTCAAAGCATTGCCGCGTGCGCACTGGCTTGCCTTTAGCATCAATGCCCAGCACATAGCCCGCGTTGTCGCAAAGAAAGTTGCTTTTGATACCGCTCGATCGTTTGACCTGTTCCGGGACTTCAATTTTTTGCGGTGCTTCCTGTTCTCCTTGCCCCAGCGGTACTATGCTGACAAGCCTGCCATCCTCCGATAGTTCCAGCGCGAAAGACACATTTGCCTTGCAGTAACCCGGCCTGGGTAGCTTCCCATCTCTCGCCAGTATGTCATAATAGTCCACCAACGCCTGCAGTATCATCGCTTCACCTCGCAGTCCGTCAGGTCGATGACGCCGTTCTTCATCGTCGCCCGGAAGAATACCGGCCGGATGTCGCGTATGTTGGAGTAGTCCATATCGTAAAGCATGTAGCCTAAATCCCTATCCTCCGGCCTTTCGCCTTCAGGAATCTCCCCTTCTACGATAGCAAAGTGCGCCGGAAACTCACGGCAGCCGAAGCAAGGCTGATGAAAGCACTGCCCTGCACGTAACCGTCGCAGCACAACGTTGTAATGCTTCTCAGGTGTGTCGTCCGGGCCGGCCTTATCCGTCATTTCGAAGTGCGCCTCTATCACATACCGCACATCTTTAAGTATCATGGAAGCGCGCTGCTGGATAACCTGTGAGGTAATGATAGGTTTCACTTCTTCTGTGCCTTCCATAGCTGAGCGGGCATTAGAATGTGACAGCTTGGCCGACACCTCATTGCGCCGAACATTTGTGAACCGTATCGGCTTTAACACATGGATGCGGTCGATCACCCAGCGAATAGCCGGTTTCCAGTAGATGGCTTCAATGATGCCGCGTGCCGCCGATGGCGTCATGACATCATAGCTCACACGTTCGGTTTTCATCTCGGGACGCGTGAAGAGCGCGTAATCTCCCCAGACTTCCACCTTTATGCCGTACCCCAATCCCTTCACTCCTTTCTTTGCTTTAATGTTCAGCCAGATTGTATATTGGAAGTTATCCCATTTTATGGACAAAATAAATATAAAATTTTTAATTTTGATTAATTGGATATCGATTATATCATTGCTATCAAAACGATGCTCATATGACTTACAATTGCTGTTATACTTTAACAGCCTTATATATATATAAAGCGCATATCGTCCGACAGCACATCAAGCCCGGTTTTATCGCTATACTTTGTCATATCCGCCAATACTGCCAGCCCTTCATCCTTTTCCTCATCCAGCAGCTCAAGCCACCCACCGTTTTGAAGCACTTTGAAGTTATGCGGGTAGACATTTACCGTATATGGCTGTATACCGCGCAGCAACTCACGGGTGCGCTCACCGGTCCTCAGCCTTTCAATCAACGCTTTTGCCTTTTCGTCGTATGGCACAACGATGGGGCGTGTGTTCTCATCGATCAGCTTAAAATCTCTTGCTACTGATGCAAACGGAAAATTCAACGAACTGAGCCCTTTCTCAAAGCGTTTGACTATATTCTTTTTATCCACCCCATCGCCGTGGACGTCGTACAGCTCATTAAAATATGCCTCAATAGCATCAAGCGACATGACGTCATCAAACTGGCTGGCTATCGACCTCATCACAGCGACCGGCCTTTCCTGAATTGCAGGCAGGCGGTATTTTGCTTCCGGCTTGAATACGTATACCGGGCAAATTCCAGGCTGCTTACCCTCACGGTTGCACCGCCCCGCCGCCTGAATCAGTGAATCCAGACCCGCTTCCGAACGGTACACCACCGGAAAGTCCACATCCACTCCCGCTTCAATAAGGCTCGTCGAAATAACACAACATGTTTTTTTCTCTTTCAGTCTATGCCGTATCTCGGCCAATACAGCCTGCCGGTGTGCTGGCACCATAAATGTAGAAAGATGATACGCTCCCTCTTTCTCAACTTTTGAAAATAGGGTTTGGGCCTGCTTGCGTGTTGAAACAACGCAGAGCACCTGCCTTTCCGCGTTAAGCCGCTTCGCGAGTGTATCGTCATCCAACTCACCAATAAATTTTATAGCCGCACGTTTGAAGGCAGGAAACGCTTCGCGCGCCTGTCCATACAGTTCCCGGCTTTCCAGCTTGCTGAGGAAACGGCTGAGTGCCGGCTGCGTTGCGCTGCATAATACCGCCGTACAATTATAATTCTTCACTAACTCGGCAATAGCCATAGTGCAGGGCTTCAAATATTCAATCGGAATCAGCTGCGCTTCATCGAATATGATGACGCTATTGGCAATGTTATGTAGCTTTCTGCATCTCGAACTCTTGTTGGCAAACAGGGATTCAAAAAACTGAACGGCTGTAGTGACCACAATAGGCATGTCCCAGTTTTCCGCTGCTAGTCGCTTGTATAACGAGATATCTTCCTCGCTGTCATCATAATCAATGCCCGAATGATGCTGAAGTACATTGTGTGCACCCATCACATCTTCGAATACCTTTGCGTTCTGTTCAATGATGGAATTATACGGAATCACGTAGATAATACGCTGCATGTTATGCTTTGCTGCGTGCTTTATCGCAAAAGCCAACGACGACAGCGTTTTACCGCCACCGGTGGGTACGGTTAATGTAAACAGGCCTCGCTCTTGCTCTGCCCCAGCTATGCAGCATTGTAATATTTCATTGCGTTTAATATTAATTATGTCATTTTGTGATGGGGCCGGGTTGCAAAGAGCTGCTGCTGTTTTTATTTGCAGTTCGGCTATTTTGGTATCCATTTTTATGTTCAGCGCATCCAAGGACTCATAAACAGGTTTGCGCACTTTACCCTGCATAAACTTTTCTGTATCCAGAAAGTCTGCATCCACAAGGCAGGAATAAACCATCCGAACATAAAACGAGTGGGTAAGGGCATCTACATCTGCACGGTTGAGTCCGAATTTGTTCAATACCGGAATCTCAATTTCATCCCGAAATTGATAATATGGCTCCAATTCGCGCTGAAGCCTTCCGTATAGCGTCGGTGAATCTTCGGTGTCAGCAAAAGTACCGCCATCCGGAAGGCCAGTATGGTGCCCCGCGACACAGTATGCAAGCATACGTCCCCAGTTACCGAAACGCTTTTTCAGCTCAACTGCTCCTGCGCCCGAATGATCCACTTTTTTTTTGCTTTCTTTATAAATACGCTTTTGAAATGCTTCCGAGTATTTGCCGATATCATGCATTATGCCGCACAAATAGGCCTCATCGCCGGCGCTAAAATGAGCAGCAAATACTCCTGCAAGCTTAGCTGTTTCTATCAAATGATCTTTTATGGTTTGGATTCGACCGTCGTCACTGATGTGTGCTGCAAATACTTTATTCATTCGATAACATCACCTTTTCGGCATATATCTACATTTTATTCCATTATTTTCACATACGCAAGACATCTAAAATTAATTAATTTTTATTTGTTTATCTTAACTTTGAGTGATTTTATATGGCCCTATTAGAAAATAAGGTATTATGAAGAGGGTTTTACGTTTATTGGTTCATTGGTTATATAGAAGCATTTTTGCTATGTGCTGATGAAATGCTATCTTTTATGCAATAACCAATATATTACACAATAAACCATCTATCTGGTTTTTATCTCCTGTTTTGTTCGGTTATAATGCGGTCAGATTTTCTAAGGCAAGCGCACTATAGACCAATTCAACTAGATTCATAAACCTTGACAAAATAATAGGTAAGACCACTCCACCCCATATAAATACCCCAATACCCGGAGAAGAACAAAAAAACTGTCTTTCGTTCCAAAACTACTATCCATAATATCAATTTTGCTAACAGCCGCCAGCTAATCAAGTTTTTTTGAGCCCAGAAAATTAAACTATGTTAGATTTTAAACGGAAATATTGGATTTTAAAATCTAAAATCCCCTTTATAGTACTCACAAGAAAAACCAACATATCATAAGAGAATCCAAGATTTAAGCTATTCGGAGGCAAAAATCCAATTTTAACCCCTTAACGCCCTTATTTTCCCCTAAAAAGTCTGATACAAGCCTAAAATGCTTGGTTCTAAGCCTTGATTTAATGTTGGTAAGATATTAGTTTTTAAAATCCAATATTTCCTTGAGACGAGATGTGGGCGAGGAGAGGGACGGGATGCGGGCGAGGAAATTTGGACATGCATATGGATTCGGATTGGGAGCCGATAATGAAGAAATAATATTTTTATACCTCGTAATTTCAGTCAGCTTCAAAGTTTTCTTCATTACCGGAGCTGGATTTAGAACAACAAGATTTGTACGCCGTAGAGCATACCAATATGCAATCTTATTACACGTCCGTAGTATATCAATATGTAAGCGTATTACATATCTTGATGCCCTCCGTATAGCATACAAATATGCTCCCCGTATAGCATATGGATATGCACCCGAGGTACATATCTTTATTATTGACCTCTCCAACCTTAAGTAACTAACGGATTTTTTCGTTACATCAGGGTGAGTCCTTCCCGCCTTCGCATCCATCTTTTATCATCCGGATATGGAATCCATGTGGCGTGCGTAGCATTAGCCTTGGAGCATGATATATCAGCCAAAACTAATCTGAAATAATATCCTAACTGAATACCATAGAAAACTCCCTTTCCATATCCATACCATATCCTCGTACAATAAACTAAAATCAAAAGGTTTAATAATATACAAGCGAAATAGAAACCCCCTGCCCATCTCCTCACCCGAATCCATTTCCCAAGGTCTTTCACAACTCCTTCGTCATTTCCTAATGCACGTAATCCACAAAAAACTTATGTAAGAATATGGGCAAGGAGCGAACTTTCCCGCCGCTTCGAAGGGATTCGGGCAGGGAGCGCTCAACCTGCATATTCAAGAAGGAAAGGGACTGCAGCCCTTGCCGCATCGGGCGGGGAGCAGAAA
>Ga0134104_1003131_pt1 | contig 9431 bp, 3 predicted proteins | sample 15_3_2metaG_FD_94455 | JGI IMG/M metagenome (GOLD analysis project Ga0134104, IMG submission 94455) | Switchgrass degrading microbial communities from high solid loading bioreactors in New Hampshire, USA - 15_59_3.3_214_A2 metaG | ecosystem: Engineered > Bioreactor > Semi-continuous > Anaerobic >...
CAGTGCAGGCTCAGGTGTTTTTTTACATAACAGCTTTATTGTCAGTTTTTTACCAGGCAAAGGAAAGAGGGTGTCCGCACCCCCTTTACATCAAAAGTGATCTACTTTTAGCAGGTGGTTAAGACTACCGCTTCTTGTCGCCATATTTCTCCGATATCGGTTTTAATGACTTGAGGAGAACAAACACACATGCAAACACCGATTTTCCAACCGTTTCAGTAAAAAAAGGAAACCCCGGGAGCGCAGACGATTTGCGCTCCCGGGGAGAGTATCTAGGTTTTCGGAGCAAGCTCACTAAGAAGATTTCTTTACTCAAGACCGCTGAAGCGGATATTCGTTTCAATCGCCATGACGAACGTCACTCTTTCGGTGGGTCTGGTGGCGTTTCCTCCCAGCTCAACGGGGCGAAGTTCGTCATATCCCGGTTCTCCCGAACTAGTTGCGATTTTGTATGTAGAATCGGTGAAGGTGTTACCGTCCAGCTCCACAACATATTCGCTATTCCACCTGTTTTCAAAATCCGAGTACCAGTTATCCTGAATGGTATTGCCGGTAAAAGTCGGGACCCCATGAGCGCTGCCCCCGTTAAGGTCTTGCAGCAACACACCAATCGTATGGTTGTTGGTAATGGTATTGCCCTCCACAACTGCGTTAACCTGGTTTTGCATTTGAATACCGGTCCTGTTGTTATCAATCAGGTTGCCCCTGATAACAGCATTCGCCGTGTCGTTAAGGAGGACGCCGTTTCTGCCATACTTGATAATACAGTCTTCCACCGTCGTTACGGCGCTCAGGTTGTGGCCAAACGCAACTAAATTCATGTTTTTGTTGGTGGCCCAAGCGCCTTCGTTATCTCTTGTCACGGTCAGATTCTTTAAGGTTGCCCCGTTTGCCAGATGAACAGTGGTCTCTATGTCTCGCGAGCCCTTTAAAACCACCTTTTCCTTGTCCATCCCCTGAACCGTAATGCTTTTGTGAATGTTCAGCGTGGAGGTTAATTCGTGTATGCCAGGAGAGACCAAGACAGTATCGCCGGGCTGCGCCGCACTGACCGCATCATAAATTGTGGCATAGGCATTGTTTCCAATTCGAGCAGGTCTGCCATAGGCAATATACCCGAGTCCTTCAGGCGAATAGGTGTTGTTTTCCTTCAAAAACTCAATCTCTTCCAATGTTCTTAAAGTCGTAAACTCCAGAATGTTGGATTTCCAGGCCCTGCCCGTGAAAGTATTTCCCTTGATTGCATTAGCGGCAAAGTTGGTGCCGTCTAATTTGATAATCAGGTCGTCAAAATAGTTGTCTTGTATCTCCATAATGCCATCTTGCCCCACAAGATTCAGCGCGGCGTTGCTGGTCATTCCCGTCGTTTCATCGGTCCTGGAGAAGTAGTTGCCGTTTGCCCTGACGTCGTCCGTATTCCATATGAGGACACCCGACGTGCCGGCGGTATTGGACCCGTGCGTGTCAACAAGCCTGTTGTTCACAAGCTCCACGGTTTCGGTCCTCTGGCCGCCTGAAGCGTGATTCGTTACATACAAAAATCCGCTGCCGCCGTGAGCGCTGTCGGCATAGGTATCTTCGGCAATGCAGTTTGATACCTTTACCTTACCGTATCCTCCCGCCCGGAAATCCAAAACGCCGCCCGTGCCGCCGCTGCCTTTGGTGAATTTGAAGCCGTCTATTTCAATCTCCTGAACTTTTGCATCGGCGACAATGAAGCCGGTAAACACCGTCTCGGCTTTCCGCGCCGCCGGCGTCCAATCCGGGTTGTTCGGATTTACTCCGGCATTCGCCCCGTGCAGCTTAATGGACTTGTCGATGGTGACGTTTTCATCAAATGTCCCGGCGGTTACCAGGACTGTATCTCCCGGAGAAACCGCATCGATGACATATTGAATCGAGCTGTAGTATGTTACCGTATCGCCGCTTTGCATACCAACGGCATCGATAAGATAGCTATATCCACCTGACTCCGTTGTGCAATCACCCGAATAAGTTACATTTTCAAGGATACACTTTCTGCTCCTATCCAGGTCGGTAAGATACCGACCATAGAATAATCCATTGTGACTATGACTGCTTTCTATTTTTACATCTTTCAAATGGCTATCCTTTATTGTTACTGTAATCCATTGATAGGGGTAGCCCAGGAATCCGCCTACACAAGAGGATTCTGCCGCTTCATTGAATTTCCCGAGGATTACGGTATCAATGTTGATTTTTTCCAATAGATAGGTGCCATATTCATTCTGAATTCTTCCGCTTACGCCACCTACTCCAAGGTAACCATTGATTCTTATGTTATTTACTCGTGAATCTTTGATGGACGTTCCATAGTACACGTATCCGGCAAGTGCGGCAACATCATACTTGGCACTTATGAAACCCATTCCGTTCGTGCCGCTTATCTCGCATCCGGACATGGATCCGTTATACAAATGCCCGACGATACCGCCCACATATCTCCCGCCGCCGGTTACTTCAATATTGATCGAGCCGGTAACGGTTACGTTGTTAACAAATTGCGCTTTTCCTGCCAAGGCACCTGTGTATGCATAGTTTGTTGTATCCGGGGTGCTGATTTGAATATTGACATTTTCCAACGTAACGTTTTCTAACTTCCCGGTATCTGAATTCCCGAACAAACCATTGTAGCCAGTGTTTTTCCTGATATAGAGATTAGAGATTTTATTGCCGTTGCCGTCAAAACTGCCCTTAAATGGTTTACCTGCCGTTCCGATTGGTACCCAGGCGATATCTTGTAAATCAATATCATCGGATAACGTTACAGTTTTTCCGTCAAAGCTGTTGCCGTTATTTACAAGCACCGCCAGACCTGCCAAGTCAGCTGCATCTGTAATTGTAAACGAGGTTGCAGAAGGATCAGCGTACCAAGAAGTGTCGGCAAGATCCTCCCAGGCGGGCACTTTGACAGGCTCTGAATAGCCGCCGCCACCGTCTGAAGGCGGAGTTACAATATCTGTTCCGGTGCTGTTGTTCGTTGCGCTGCCGTTCTGGGGCACTTCCCTGCCTCCGCCGGCGGTAACATTGGATGCGCCCTGGTTGGTGATTACGGTGTTCGGGGTGGTTACAGATGTGCCGTCGGCACCTGCTTTAGCAGTTACCGTTCCGACAGAACCGGTGCCGGACACAGCCGTATTGGCGGCCGATGTCTCGATACTGCTTACTTGTCCCGCTACATTTATGGCGCTGCCGTCGGCTTTGTCGCCAACTACCACGCTTGTGACCCTCGCGCCCTGGGAAACCGTAATGTCGGCCGCGCCTTCGCAGTTGACTTCAACCTTGCTTACCGTTGCGTTCTGTATTGCTACAGGAACAGCCGCGTTGACCTGTACGGTTCCGACGGTGCCTTCGATTATTACGTCGTCCTTTCCGTCGTCGATGACGATGACCTCGACCTCGGCTCCGCCTTCAACGGAAACGCGGATACTGCCGTCCACCTTGGCAATAATCACTTTTCCCTCGACGCTGCCGCCTCTGATGATGATGGAGTTCGCGCCGCCGCCGCGGGCCACGAGCCTGCCCTTAATCGTGACGTTGTCAAGCGTCAGATTACCCTCGCCGACGCCGTCGCCAATGATTAAGTCGCCGTTTATCGTGACGTTCTTAAGCGTAACGCCGGGAACGCTCACCATGATGTTGCCGTCGGCGACTTTCGTGTATTCGCCGGGGGTCTTTATGTACTGCTTAATGATGTTGTACATCACCTGAGCAAACTCTGCCCTCGTGATGCTCGCCTGAGGATTCAGCCTGCCGTCCGAACCCTGTATGTAGCCCGCGTTGACCATCGCGAATACAAGGCCCTTCGCCCAGTCGGATATATTGCTTTCATCCGCAAAGGTCTTGCTGATGCTTGCTGCTGGTTCAAGTTTAAGCGCCCTTGCCAGCACTACAAAGGCCTGCTCGCGGGTGATGTTGTCGTTGGGGCTCATTTTTCCATCGTAGCCCTGCATAACGCCCATTTTGACAGCCTTTGCTATGTCGCCGGCAAACCAGTCTGTGCTCTTGACGTCCGTGTATGTTGAGATATCTGCTTTCTCCGTCGCGCCAAAAGCGCGGGTGATAATCGCCGCCATCTGGGCTCTTGTCACCGGTCTGTCAGGCCACAGCTTGCCGTCGTCGTAGCCTGTCAGAATCCCGTTTGCAACCGCGCTTTCCAGCGCTTTAGTCGCCCAGTTGTCGGGCATGTCCGGGAACGTGGGAACCTCGTCCGTCGCGCTGGCCCCTATGATGGGAAGCGTTCCCAATACCAGGACAAACGCCAGAAAAATGGAAAAGAATTTTTTTACCATTATAATACCCTCCCAAAAAAAGTTATGTAGTAACGATTATGCGCAGGTCCGGTGAAGGCCAAATAATGTGCAATCATTTACATTACTGTTAATTTTTACATATATTACCATAGTTGGTTATAGTTTGCAAGTATATTATTCAATTAATTTCTAATATTTCCTTTTATTGGTATTAATTGTCGGATAGAAAGAGGGTATGTTTAAATTTCTTTTTTATGGTTCTCAATCCTTACCGTATCGTTTCCTCATATATCAGCTTCAGCATTAAGCCAAAGCTGTTTTGGGCAAAAAAATACTGTCCACCGAATCGGTGAACAGTATCTTTATAATTCTGTCTTATTTTCTCGCATGTAGTTTCCTGTACTCCGAGGGCGACAGGTTCGCGCTGCGCTTAAACGCCACTGCAAAGTGCGCCGGGTTTATAAAACCGCAAAGTCTCGCGATATCCTCCGCAAACGGGCGCAACTAAAGCCTAATAAACAAAGGCCTGCTCGCTATTTTTTTCGTGAACATTCTTCGATTGCCTACAATAACCTTTTAAGGTGCTATCGTCTTAAGGGAAAACTTAAGGGAAAAATTCACGGGTGGGGAGCGACCAAAGCTTGCTGAGATGGCTACTTCAGCTATGACATTTCAATCCACGCTCCCCGGGCGGGGAGCGACCCGTGGAGGACTACATCGAACTCGCTCACAACATAAGCTTTCAATCCACGCTCCCCGGGCGGGGAGCGACTCGAGCGCAATAAAAGGTTTTGTCACGTGACATGCTTTCAATCCACGCTCCCCGGGCGGGGAGCGACTCCTCACTATCACGCAATAATTTATGGTTTACGTTTCTTTCAATCCACGCTCCCCGGGCGGGGAGCGACGAGAAATTGATCTTGAGAATGGTATTATTACTCCCCTTTCAATCCACGCTCCCCGGGCGGGGAGCGACACCATTAATCAGGTACTTCAAACATCGGCTACAATGCTTTCAATCCACGCTCCCCGGGCGGGGAGCGACTTTGATGAATGTGCTTGGCTAAAAGTTAAATATGCCTTTCAATCCACGCTCCCCGGGCGGGGAGCGACCTAGATGTATGGCATCTTGCAGATGATTATGATCTTTCAATCCACGCTCCCCGGGCGGGGAGCGACCCTAGAGGACACATGGTTCTCTCGCCCTGCATATGCCCTTTCAATCCACGCTCCCCGGGCGGGGAGCGACACGCCATGCGTTCGGCTTTGACCAGTGGGAATACGTCTTTCAATCCACGCTCCCCGGGCGGGGAGCGACCTTACGGCAATGGTTATTGGGTAGCAGTTGGTGGAAACGCTTTCAATCCACGCTCCCCGGGCGGGGAGCGACGGGGCAAATCCGGGCGAAAGGCAAGCTATCAGCCCTTTCAATCCACGCTCCCCGGGCGGGGAGCGACCGCCGCCGCCATTTCGTCTGGGTCAAGCTTCGGCTTTCAATCCACGCTCCCCGGGCGGGGAGCGACCTGCCACTTTTGTTGGTGTGGTGTCACCAATGTCTTTCAATCCACGCTCCCCGGGCGGGGAGCGACCTCCTGGGGGTATTGGCAGAAACAACATACAGTAAGGCTTTCAATCCACGCTCCCCGGGCGGGGAGCGACAACAGCATTAAGCATGCTGTAAAACTGCGACAACTTTCAATCCACGCTCCCCGGGCGGGGAGCGACGTGAATACGCCGGTGATAAAGTCCATCAGACCGATGACTTTCATCCACGCTCCCCGGGCGGGGAGCGACATGAAACCTTTCATTAAAAACATACCCCGCAATCTCTTTCAATCCACGCTCCCCGGGCGGGGAGCGACTTTAACGAGGTCCTGCACTGGCAGAAACGACGGCTTTCAATCCACGCTCCCCGGGCGGGGAGCGACGTTGCTTGGGCAGGTATCTTACCGGAGAAAAAATCTTTCAATCCACGCTCCCCGGGCGGGGAGCGACACATACCAGGATGGTATTAATCGGATGTGGAGTAGCTTTCAATCCACGCTCCCCGGGCGGGGAGCGACCTAGATGTGTGGCATCTTGCGGATGACTATGACCTTTCAATCCACGCTCCCCGGGCGGGGAGCGACTATGGTTTCACCGATAACTGCCGCTTGGTCTGCCTTTCAATCCACGCTCCCCGGGCGGGGAGCGACGTCCAATCATGCGGATGTAATGCATTGGTTCCCCTTTCAATCCACGCTCCCCGGGCGGGGAGCGACGTTGAACATCATCAACTACATACCATTCGGTAAACTTTCAATCCACGCTCCCCGGGCGGGGAGCGACTTTGATGCCTCTAGAGTTTTTATAGGCGGCACAGTCTTTCAATCCACGCTCCCCGGGCGGGGAGCGACAACGAAGTAGCCCCCCTTTAATCGCAGATAGCGCCTTTCAATCCACGCTCCCCGGGCGGGGAGCGACAAAGGCTGACGTATTCCCTTACGACACCCTTAGACTTTCAATCCACGCTCCCCGGGCGGGGAGCGACGTCTATCAGCACCCAGCAATAGGCGTTTGCGTCAAGGCTTTCAATCCACGCTCCCCGGGCGGGGAGCGACCCCGGCCGTCGATACTAATGCCAATGCCGCAGTCTTTCAATCCACGCTCCCCGGGCGGGGAGCGACCTTGACCATGTTTACCCGTGGATAAGTTGTTAATATTTCAATCCACGCTCCCCGGGCGGGGAGCGACTCAAGCACTTGGGTATAGCGTGGATAGACGAAGCGATTTCAATCCACGCTCCCCGGGCGGGGAGCGACTTTCCATTTGCTGCACAAACTTTATCGCATTGCCTATTTCAATCCACGCTCCCCGGGCGGGGAGCGACTAAAGCCCTAATCGACGGTTGCGGCAAATTTAAATTTCAATCCACGCTCCCCGGGCGGGGAGCGACTTCATGTTTTTCGCATGTGCTCATCCCGTCACCTCCATAATTTCAATCCACGCTCCCCGGGCGGGGAGCGACTCTAAATGCTTTCTTAAATCATCGCTTATATCAATTTCAATCCACGCTCCCCGGGCGGGGAGCGACTTGCCCCTCCATACAACCTAGCGCCTTCTTCTAAAATTTCAATCCACGCTCCCCGGGCGGGGAGCGACCACCCCCCCCCACCTACCCCTAGGGGGTATCGGAATTTCAATCCACGCTCCCCGGGCGGGGAGCGACGCATCTATATAGACGGGCAACACCACGGAGCACTATTTCAATCCACGCTCCCCGGGCGGGGAGCGACTACACTATGTTTGAATATGATTTAGACGGCAACAAATTTCAATCCACGCTCCCCGGGCGGGGAGCGACATTGACACATTGACGCCGTATGACTACTATTCGGGAATTTCAATCCACGCTCCCCGGGCGGGGAGCGACTAGGCCTCGACCCATTTAATCATCTCTTCGCGGGATATTTCAATCCACGCTCCCCGGGCGGGGAGCGACTTAACAATCGTCTGCTATCGACCGTTACGCCGCAATTTCAATCCACGCTCCCCGGGCGGGGAGCGACAACGAAGATGAAGACACTGAAATGGACCGGAGCATTTCAATCCACGCTCCCCGGGCGGGGAGCGACCCTGTAAGGTTGTCGATCTTCTCGAGCAAATTTTATTTCAATCCACGCTCCCCGGGCGGGGAGCGACCGCCGTGTACATTATACCGGCGGACAGAAGAAGATTTCAATCCACGCTCCCCGGGCGGGGAGCGACCAACAAAGAGAGTTTCGACACATCAACTCCGACGGATTTCAATCCACGCTCCCCGGGCGGGGAGCGACAATGTTGCAACACCATTCATTATTACTGCAGCCAAATTTCAATCCACGCTCCCCGGGCGGGGAGCGACGCGATGTAATAGCTGCCGCAATCACCGAGGCAATAATATTTCAATCCACGCTCCCCGGGCGGGGAGCGACGTTTAAGCATCACAGAAATGATAGACCCATTGAATATTTCAATCCACGCTCCCCGGGCGGGGAGCGACGACGCACCCCCCCACACCCATACCCGGGGGTAGCGATTTCAATCCACGCTCCCCGGGCGGGGAGCGACTGTTTTCTTGGCGACTTGCGGCAGTTTTATATTCGATTTCAATCCACGCTCCCCGGGCGGGGAGCGACCCTGCCAAATCTCATTAAGATCGCGCCCACACTTAATTTCAATCCACGCTCCCCGGGCGGGGAGCGACAAGTAATCGAAGCTGGAAAGTCCGAGGAGGCAAAAATTTCAATCCACGCTCCCCGGGCGGGGAGCGACACAACACGCCGCCCCGCCCGGCTAAAGGCGGGAATTTCAATCCACGCTCCCCGGGCGGGGAGCGACTATCAATATAGGGTACGCACAAAACGCGCCCAAAACATTTCAATCCACGCTCCCCGGGCGGGGAGCGACTCCAGGAAGGTGATGAGGTGGTTGTAACTCAGCGATTTCAATCCACGCTCCCCGGGCGGGGAGCGACTACAATCAAGGCATACAGCACCGAAGAAATACTGATTTCAATCCACGCTCCCCGGGCGGGGAGCGACAGAGATCATCACAGGGGAAATGGTGGCCGCCGCATTTCAATCCACGCTCCCCGGGCGGGGAGCGACATTTCTTTATCACCGACAATGTTATCGATATCGAAATTTCAATCCACGCTCCCCGGGCGGGGAGCGACTAAGGCATGCCAATATCAGCCCCAATGTAGTCAGATTTCAATCCACGCTCCCCGGGCGGGGAGCGACAGGTACTCCGGTAGGACTTCCGTGAGCGATAAAACCTTTCAATCCACGCTCCCCGGGCGGGGAGCGACGGCTGCCTGCGCACTGTTTTCTCTTCCCAGAGCTCTTTCAATCCACGCTCCCCGGGCGGGGAGCGACTCAGCATTTTGGCACGGCGCAAAGAGATGCGACCTTTCAATCCACGCTCCCCGGGCGGGGAGCGACAGCCGCGATATTGACATTGTAGGATACATCAAGCTTTCAATCCACGCTCCCCGGGCGGGGAGCGACACAGCAGCCCTGGTACCTGGGGAAGCTGGTAGAAATTTCAATCCACGCTCCCCGGGCGGGGAGCGACTCAGCGGTACAAGGTGCTTCTTGACATGGGTATGCGGATTTCAATCCACGCTCCCCGGGC
>Ga0134104_1003146_pt1 | contig 9411 bp, 8 predicted proteins | sample 15_3_2metaG_FD_94455 | JGI IMG/M metagenome (GOLD analysis project Ga0134104, IMG submission 94455) | Switchgrass degrading microbial communities from high solid loading bioreactors in New Hampshire, USA - 15_59_3.3_214_A2 metaG | ecosystem: Engineered > Bioreactor > Semi-continuous > Anaerobic >...
GGTGTTTTTGTCGGGCTATATTTACACCGCTCGCGACGCTGCCCACAAAAGGATGACGGAAGCCTTGCGCAGCGGCGAAGGACTTCCCATCGACATCAAGGGTCAGGTCATCTACTACGCAGGTCCTGCCCCAGCTAAGTCTGGGACCCCGATAGGTTCAATAGGGCCTACGACGAGCGGGCGTATGGACAGGTACACACCGACGTTGCTTAGTATGGGCCTGAAGGGCATGATCGGCAAGGGAAAGAGAAGCCAAGAGGTGATAGCCGCGATAAAGGCCAACAAGGCTGTGTATTTTGGCGCCACGGGAGGAGCTGCGGTCCTTCTTGCCAAAAGGGTAAAGGCCTCCAGAGCCGTTGCCTACAAAGACCTGGGGCCTGAGGCGATTTATGAGTTGCTGGTAGAGGACTTCCCTCTCATAGTGGTGATCGATTGCGAGGGCAACGACTTGTACTCCATCGGCCCCCAAAGGTGGTCTTTCACGGGAGGCGAGGATGTTTAGGTCTGCGATTGTCTTGATCTCGTGTTACCTCATGGGTTCCTTGGCAGATGGGTAGGCCTTCCCAGTTTTATGTGGCCTTTATGCGGCTGGATGGCAGTCAATGACCTTAACGATTTTGCCAAGGCAATGGAACAGCATTTGGTAAGGCGAAAATTATGCAGATATTCCGCTTTGGTCTTTCCTGCATTCTTCTATCCTGTGTTCGGTTACGCTACATATCGCAGCGCACTCTTTGCCTTTGCAGCCCTTGCCGTTTTTGTGGAGTTTCTGAGGTTTCGCAAACCGCAAGTAAATGAATATGTGAAGTCCCTCTTTGCCCCCGTCGGAAGAGCGCAGGAAGCAGAACACCTTTCCTCTACGACGATGTTTTTGGCAGGATCGGCTTTGGCCACTCTTTTCCCTGACCCGCTGGGCGTTATCGCCATGATCATGTTGATCCTGGGAGACGCCTGGGCGGCCCTTTGCGGTACCCGCTTTGGAAAAAGGCCATTGATCGAAGGCAAAACCTTGGAGGGTAGCGTCGGCTGTTTTATTGCATGTTTTCTCTCCTGTCTTTTAGTGAGCAAACTGTTATTTCTTCCTCTGCCAATCTTGGCGGTAGCGATTGCCTCTCTTGCTAGCACCGTGATAGAGATCGTCACACCCAAAGGATTCGACAATTTTACTATGGCTCCAGCTGCTGCTTTGGTCCTGTTTCTTTTCTCCGGAGGTTTTTAATCCTTTCTGTCATATTCCCCGCTAAAGGTTATAAAGATGAAGCGTTTAGCCTTGACAATTGTCCATTTGAAATGTAGCATCTCAATATGAAGGATATCCTTCATATATTTTACGAAGAGGTAGCTTATACATCAATGTATACGTTACTATCATGTGTTTTTTACAAATCGAACCCCGGAGGCGAGAGAAATGGGTGGCAAGGTTTTTCAGCGCAATTTCAAGGCGGTTATGCCAAGGGTGGTAAGGGGTGAGGGGATATACCTTTACGATGAAGAAGGAAAACGTTATCTCGATGGCTGCAGTGGGGCCTTGATCTCCAACTTAGGCCATGGTGTTCCTGAAATTATCGACGCAATAACCGAGCAGCTGAAAACTATAGAATTTGCCCACACTTCGCGATGGCGTAGCGCTCCATTGGAAGAAGCGGCCGAAGAAGTCGCAAGCATAGCTCCCGAAGGGCTGGATTATGTATGGTTTGTGAGCGGCGGAAGCGAAGCCGTAGAATCCGCGATCAAGCTGGCGCGTCAGTATTTCGTCGAAAGAGATGGCGTCAGCACTTCTAAAGCACTTGTCGTAGCCCGATGGAATTCCTATCATGGAAGTACAATTGGTACCATGGCAGTCGGAGGCAGCATACCCCGACGTCGCATCTACTCTCCGCTCTTCAAAGAGTACCCTAAGATCGTGGCTCATTACTGTTATCGCTGTCCCTTTGGCAAGAAATATCCTGAATGTGGCATTGCCTGTGCCCATCAGCTAGAGGACATCATAAAAAATATCGGCTCCCAATATATCTCTGCCTTCATAGCCGAGCCCATGGTCGGTTCTGCCATTGGGGCGTTGGTCCCCCCCGACGAATACTGGCCTATAGTTCGTGAAATATGCGACCGTTATGACATTTTGCTCATCGCCGACGAAGTGATGACGGGCTTCGGCAGAACCGGTACCAACTTCTGCGTGAACCACTGGAACGTAACCCCTGACATAATCGCAACGGCGAAGGGCATGGCCGCCGGTTATGTCCCTACGGGTGGAATCATCATTAGAAGTGAGATCGCCGAGACGATACGCAACGGCAGCGGTGCCTTTGTCCATGGCCACACCTACAACGGAAATCCAGTAAGCGGTGCTGCTACGGCTGCCGTCATACGATATATGAAAAAGCACGATTTAGTAACTAACGCTCGCCTTCAGGGCGAAAAACTTGGCAGGGGCCTTAAAGAGATAGAGGCTTCCAATCCAATAGTGGGAGATGTAAGAGGAAGAGGGCTTATGTGGGGCGTAGAGCTGGTCATGGACAAAGAAAGCAAAAAGCCATTTCCTAAAAGCAAAGGCGCTGCCGGGTTGGCCACAAAGGAGTGCCTTGAAAGGGGCCTTGTCATTTACCCGGGCGGCGGAATGGTCGATGGAATCGACGGAGATAACTTCTTGATCGGTCCTCCTCTAGTCATAACTTCCGAGCAAGTGGATGAACTGCTGGCCAAGCTTGAAGAGGGTTTGGCTGAGGCGGCAAAAAAGTTGTTAAGCAGCGTAGAGTGATTTATTAAATTTGCAATAGTAATTAATTAGCAAGAGGGAGGAGAGCAAACCATGAAGAAGAAGGTACTGTTAGCAGTTGCATTGGTGTGTTTGGTTGCATTCGTCGGCACAGCTTACGCCGTTACTTACATTACGATAGTTTCCGGCGGTTTAGGTGGCACTTACTACCCCTTAGGTGGCATTTTAGCGGAAGTTTACAATAAAGCGGGCATTGATGTGAAGGCTACTTCTCGGGCTACTTCTGCATCGAGGGAAAATTGCAGGTTAGTGGCCTCTGGAAGGGCACAGGTGGGGATGTCAATGGGCTCCACTCTTTATCAAGCATATACCGGGACGGAAGCCTTTGAAGAAGATGGTGCCTTGCCGCTCAGAATACTCATGCACATGTACCCTGCACCGCATCATATAGTTACGGTAAAGGGCACAGGAATCACAAAGTTTGAAGACATCTTGGGTAAAAGGGTTTCAGTTGGTGCCCCTGGTGGAGGAGATCAGGTGCTGACCAACATGATACTTGATGCAGCGGGAATAAACCCTGAAAAGGACATCAAAAGACAGCAACTAACCCAACCTGAGGGTGTAATGGCCCTTAAGGATGGGAATGTAGATGTCGTGTTCTGGAACTTTGCCACCCCCGGATCTGCCGTATTAGAAGTAGCTGCCGTTCGTGAGATTGTGCTTATCCCCATTCCGGAGGATGTCGTCGAAAGAGTCGTAGAAAAGTATCCCTTCATGTTCCCCTATAAAATTCCAAAAGGTACCTATCCAAAACAAGATAAAGATGTCCTTACAGTCGCTGATGGTAATTTTCTTATAGTCAACAAGGACTTGGATGAAGACCTTGCCTATAAGCTTGTTAAGACTACTATTGAGCATCGAGAAGAAATTATGCAATCCGTTCCTCAAGCGACACACTTTGTTCCCGAAGAAGCTAGCGTGGCCATTATCCCGGTTCACCCGGGCGCTGCAAGGTACTTCAAGGAACATGGCATAGAGGTACCCGTGAAGTAGAGGGCAAATTCGGTCCGACCAATGTTTTCGTTGGTCGGACCGATCTTCTCAGGAGTGAAGGAGGGCATCTTTAAATGGCGGATGACGAACGTACCAACAATACTCAAGCATTTGCAAATCAAGAGCAATCTCGCGAACCCATTATTAATATAGAGGAAGTTGATATAAAAAAAATTGAAACGAAAAGACGTGATTTGCATGGGTGGCAATGGTGGCTTGTTGCGGGTATTGCGATTTCCGCGTCTGCTTTTCACCTGTACACCGCTTTATACGGACTGTTGCCGGCCATGTATCAAAGAAGTATCCATTGGATGTTGATGGGCGTTCTCCTTTATTTGTTATACCCGATTTCCGAAGGGCGACCAAAAGACAAAATAGATATATGGGACTGGGGTTTTGCGATTCTTTTAGTGATAGGATGCTTAAACATCCTGCTAAACTGGGATGCTATCTCAGATCGTGAGGGCATGCCTACGGCCTCTGATATTTATCTTGGAATAATAATGATAATCTTGGTAATTGAAGGCGCAAGGCGATCCATGGGTTGGCCCCTCCCCATAGTTTCCATCGTGGCCCTTCTTTACGCTCTTTTTGGACCCTATTTTCCGGGACTTCTCGCTCATGGCGGATTTCCATTCAAGGAGCTTGCTCCATTTGAATATCTTCGTACAGACGGCATCTTTGGAGTGCCGCTGGGAGTTTCCGCCTCATTCATATTTTTGTTCGTATTGTTCGGTGCTTTTTTAAGCTCGTCGGGAGCCGGCAAATTTTTCATCGACTTAGCCATCGCCTTAACCGGGCAAAGCCAGGGAGGTCCAGGAAAGGCAGCAGTTGTAGCAAGTGGCTTAATGGGAACAGTTTCCGGCAGTTCTGTTGCAAATGCAGTGACGACCGGCGCCTTTACCATTCCCTTGATGAAAGAGTCGGGTTATAAAAGTGAGTTTGCAGCGGCAGTTGTTGCAGCTGCATCTACAGGAGGACAAGTCATGCCTCCCGTCATGGGGGCAGCAGCCTTTATTATGGCGCAATTTTTGGGAGTTTCTTATTGGGAGATAGTGGTAGCGGCTGCTGTGCCCGCTACTTTATATTTTGCCTCGATATGGTTTATGGTTCATTTTCGTTCGGGCAAAATAAAATTGAAGGAATTTAGCATTGAGGATATGCCAAAGCTGACGACCGTTTTAAGGGAAGGCTGGCATTTGCTCTTGCCAATCATCACTCTCGTCATATTTTTGGCATTAGGCTACTCGCCTGTAAAGGCTGTATTTTGGTCCATAGTGCTTTTAGTCGTGGTGTCGTGGGGGGGTAAAAAGGAATACCGCATGACGCCAAAGCGCATTTTGGATGCCTTGATCAACGGAGCTATTGGTGCAATAGAAGTTGCAGCAGCTTGCGCCTGTTCCGGGATAATCATAGGAGTCATCGGTATTACGGGAGTAGGGTTGGCCTTTTCTTCCTTTGTCTTAAGCCTTTCTCATGGCATTCTTCCTTTGGCATTGATCTTGACCATGATAGGTTCGATTATCCTTGGCATGGGCGTACCAACGACAGCTCAATACGTCATTACATCAACGCTTGCAGCTCCGGCGCTAGCGCAATTAGGCGTTCCCATGTTTTCAGCTCATTTGTTTTGCCTCTATTTTGGTGTTTTGGCAGACGTCACCCCACCGGTAGCACTTGCCACCTATGCTGCTTCCGGCATCGCTAAATCAAATCCCATGAAGTCCGGTTTCATTGCTTTGGCCACGGCCGCGGCCGGTTTTTTGGTCCCCTATATGTTCGTATACAATCCTTACTTGCTTTTAAAGGGAGACATATTGCACATCATATTGGGCTGTGTAACGGCGATACTGGCAATCATTGCCTTATCTGCAGGAATACAGGGCTATTTCCTTTCGAAGCTCAACATTATCGAAAGACTCGCTTTTATGATACTTCCCTTCGGAATAATATATCCTTCTTTATTGGCCAATTTGTTGGCCGTAACGGTTATCGCGGTAGTTTTCTTGCTTCAAAAGGTTCGCTTAAAGCAATATGTCGTATAAATATACAGATAAATATTTGCCCATTGGGGCAGGGAGGTGCAATATTTTGGCTAAAAAGGTAATAAAGCCTGTCTTATCGGCGGCGGAGGCCGTGAAATGTATTAAGCCAGGAATGAGTGTAATAATAGGTGGATTTAATTATGGAGGCGTTCCCTATACTTTGGTCGACGCATTGGTGGAGTCCGGTATTGGGGAGTTAACCCTGATAGCAAACGACACCGCTTACGAAGATGTGGGGCATGGGAAATTAGTCGCGAATGGACAGGTAAAAAAGGTTGTTGCTTCCCACGTTGGACTTAACAAAAAGACTGGGCAGTTTTACATGGAGGGGAAGTTGGAACTGGAACTCTGTCCCCAAGGGACTTTTGTAGAGAGGATAAGAGCAGGTGGCTTTGGTTTAGGCGGCATACTTACTCCAACGGGAGTAGGCACTGTAGTGGAGGAAGGAAAGCAGGTCCTGGAGATAGACGGAAAGAAATACCTTCTGGAACTCCCTCTCAGGGCCAATGTAGCCTTAATAAGAGCATATCAAGCCGACAGAATGGGAAACCTTACATATTTTGGTACCAACAGAAATTTCAACCCTATAATGGCTACCGCTGCCGATTATGTGGTAGCGGAAGTGGACAGCGTGCTGGAAGTGGGAGAGCTGGATCCCAATGAGATCGTGACCCCGGGAATTTTAATAGATGCATTAGTCGTAAAGGGGGATAACTATTATGCCAATAGAACTTAATGAAGAGATGGTCAGACAAAGGATAGCCCGCCGCATAGCTAGGGAATTTCACGATGGCGATGTTGTGAACCTGGGCATCGGAATACCTACCCTAGTTTCCGACTATATCCCCGAAGATGTGCGGGTTATCTTTCAAACGGAAAATGGGGCTGTTGGCGCAGGACCGGCACCGGACAAACCCGATCTCAGGTTCATAGGCGCAGGAGGCAGACCGCTTACCATACTGCCCGGAGGTTGTTTCGTAGCCAGCGATTTAAGTTTTGGCCTCATTCGAGGAGGGCATGTGGATGCTACGGTTTTAGGTGCCCTCCAGGTGAGCCAAGAAGGAGATCTTGCGAACTGGATGGTGCCCGGCAAAATCGTGCCGGGCATGGGCGGTGCTATGGACTTGGTGGTTGGAGCGCGCAGGGTCATCATCGCCACGACGCATACCACCAAGAAGGGTGAGGCCAAGATATTGAGAAAGTGCACCCTGCCTTTGACTGCCAAGGGCGTGGTAAAACTAATAGTGACTGAATTTGCAGTATTTTCCATCGAGAAAGGACAAATGAAATTACTCGAGATAGCCCCCGAAGTCACCCTGGAGGATATAAAAGCAATGACTGACGCGGACTTTACTGTGGCTGATCCTCTCATCACCATGCAAGGAACGGAGGAGGAAAAGGTATGAAAAGGGTAGTTATACTGAGCGCATGCAGGACCGCAGGAGGCAAGTTCGGCGGCGGGTTATCAAGGTTTGAGGCTTCGGATCTGGGAGCTGTAGCCATCAAAGAGGCTGTAAAGCGCAGCGGAGTGGCAATAGAGGATATAGAGGAAGTTATAATGGGTAACGGTTGGCAAGCCGGCGTGGGGGCAAATCCGGCCAGGATTGCAATGTTCAAAGCTGGGTTACCTCAAAAAATTCCTGCTTTCACTGTCAACATTCGTTGCGGATCGGGCATAAGGACGATAATGCTCGGCGCCGACCGCATACGTTTGGGCGATGCTAAAGTCATAGTTGGAGGAGGGATGGAGAGCGCTTCCAACGTCCCCTATATTTTGCCGGAGGCCAGGTGGGGCATGAGGATGGGAGACAAGAAAGCTCTCGACGTGCTTCAAAAGGACGGTTTTTTATGTCCCCTTGCAGGGATGTTGATGGGAGAAGCCACAGAAAGTTTGGCTGAGGAATTTCACATCACGAGAGAAGAACAGGACGAATTTTCTTTAAACAGCCACAGAAAGGCCTGCAAAGCGACGGAGGAAGGACTTTTTAAGGACGAGATCGTTCCTCTGTCTTATAAGGACAGGAAGAAAGGCGAAATAGTTATCGACAAGGATGAGATCCCCCGGCCTGACACGAGCATGGAAGCATTGGCCAAGCTTCCGCCCGTCTTTAAAGAAGGAGGGAGCATCACTGCCGGTTCGAGTTCCGCTTTGTGCGATGCGGGAAGCGCCCTCGTTATAGCAGATGAAGATTTTGCGAAGGCCAACGGTTTGGAGCCCATGGCCGAAATCCTCGGATATGCGGCGGTAGCGCTCGAAGCCGAGCGATTTGGCCTGTCCCCCACTATGGCGATCCCGAAAGCGCTTGAAAGAGCGGGGTTATCCCTGGATGATATGGATTTAATAGAAATTAACGAGGCCTTTGCGGCTCAGGTCATAGCCTGTCACCGCGTCATGCCCTTCGATATGGAAAAATTAAACGTCCACGGGGGTGCCATAGCTCTGGGACACCCCATCGGAGCTACGGGGGCTAAGATACTCACTACCTTACTTTATGCTTTGCGAAATCATGATAAGGAGTTGGGAGTTGCAAGTGCCTGCATTGGCGGAGGCCAAGGAGTTGCCATTGTCGTTCGACGCTTGAAGTAAAATATAGAAGAATTGTAAAATGAAGAGGCGGGGCATTATGCGATTATAATAAGCGTCATGCCCCGCCTTTAATATTGGTCGCAAGGAGAGATGATTGGTTGTCCCTAAGGGAAATAATTCAAAGAAAGATGGAGCAATTGCCCAGAGGCCAGAAAGCGGTGGCACTTTATGTCCTGGAGCATGCCCGCGAGGCCGTTAGCCTTACCGCCTCTGAATTGGGCAATGTCGTTGGAGTTAGCGAAGCCACGGTCATAAGGTTTGCCTGTTCTCTGGGCTTCCCCGGTTACCCGGAGTTCAGGGAGGCTTTGCAGGAATCGTTGTTGGACCAGCTTAAGGCTTTGGAAAGGCATCAGCTTTATCAAACGGTAGGCGAGGGAAACAACTTTATTCAAAGCGTCCTTCGTCAGGATCTCCAAAAGGGAATAAATATCCTGGCTACTCTGGACGACAGACCAATAGAGGACCTTGCCCGGGCAATTTGCGAGTCATCTTGCATAAATATCGTAGGGCTTAGAAGCGCTAAGGGGCTGGCCTACTACTTTAGTGCTTACCTTTCTTGGTTTATCCCAGAAACTCATGTGCTGAATGCCGATATGTTCCTGGAAAATGTCATTAATGCAAGGGGCGATAGCCTCTTTATAGGAATAAGCTTTCCCCGCTACACGAAAAGGACCGTTCAGTGTTTGGCATTAGCACGTGAATTGGGAAAGAAGACGGCTGCCATAACGGATTCTCCCTTAAGCCCTCTTGCGCCCCATGCCGATATTTTGGTCTACGCGCCCTGTTCTCATATTTCCTTCATAGATTCCTTTGTAATACCCGTTGGACTCGTCAATGCAGTTCTTTTAAAGGTGGCCGATAACTTAGGAGAGCTCACTACAAAGCGGTTGCAGGAGCTCGAAAGAGCTTGGGCCCAATATGGAGTTTACGAAGACCGAGAGTAAGAGAAGATGGATTTTATTGCCCCTCCCGACAGGGAGGGGTTTTGTTTTAAGAAAGAAGGAGCATTA
>Ga0134104_1003171_pt1 | contig 9342 bp, 5 predicted proteins | sample 15_3_2metaG_FD_94455 | JGI IMG/M metagenome (GOLD analysis project Ga0134104, IMG submission 94455) | Switchgrass degrading microbial communities from high solid loading bioreactors in New Hampshire, USA - 15_59_3.3_214_A2 metaG | ecosystem: Engineered > Bioreactor > Semi-continuous > Anaerobic >...
ACCGGAAACTGTTGGGAGCAGGGATGTGAGAGAAGCAGGATAGTTGACGCAAAGGCTTGTAGTGAGTATATGAATTCCAAGTTCAAGCATATTGGAAGAGGCTCGGTTTGCGGGATTTGCATCAGGGTTTGTCCTTATGGAATAAGAAAGTAGTTCAAGTAGAAAAAGATTCATCCAATATGGTTTTTAAGTGAGCATTATGATGTTATTTGGCAGGAGATAAAGGGTTTAAATATAGGGAGGAAAGTATGATGATAAGGAAGGAGATAATTGCTCTTCTGCTTGCGGGAGGACAGGGAAGCAGGCTTGGTGTACTTACTAAGAGGATAGCGAAACCGGCTGTCCTTTTTGGAGGGAAATACAGGATTATTGATTTTTCTCTGAGCAATTGCATAAATTCAGGAATTGATACTGTTGGTGTGCTTACACAATATCAACCTCTCAAATTGAATTCTCACATAGGTATAGGAAAACCCTGGGATATGGATAGGATGAATGGAGGATTAACTGTACTTTCACCCTATTTGAAAGGGGAAATAGGAGAGTGGTATATGGGTACTGCCAATGCTGTTTATCAAAATATTGACTATATCAATAAGATCTCTCCTAAGTATGTAATAATTTTATCGGGAGACCATGTATATAAAATGAATTATTCCCACATGCTGGATTACCATAAGGAAAAAGGCGCTGAAGCCACAATTTCCGTTATAGATGTACCCATTGAGGAAGCTTCCAGATATGGGATTATGAATACATATGAGAACGGACGGATATATGAATTTGAGGAAAAGCCGGAACACCCGAAAAGCACTCTTGCTTCCATGGGAGTATATATATTTACATGGGATGTATTGAGAGATTATTTGATTGAAGATAATGAGAATCCTGATTCAGACCATGATTTTGGGAAGAACATCATTCCTGAAATGTTAAGAGACGGGCGGAGCATGTGGGCATACAGGTTTGCCGGCTACTGGAGGGATGTCGGTACCATACAGGCTTATTGGGAAGCCAATATGGATCTGACAAAAAGAGTGCCTAATCTCAATTTGTTTGACCCTGCATGGAAAATATACACTCCCAACCCTGTAAAGCCTCCACACTATATTGCACCTAGTGGAAATGTAAAGATGTCTGTCGTTGCTGAAGGCTGCATGATTTATGGCAATGTAAAAAACTCTGTAATATTCCCTGGTGTTTATATTGAGGAGGGGACAGTTATTGAAGATTCCATAATAATGTCCAATAGCAAAATACGTGCAGGCAGTTATCTCAATAAATGTATTATAGGTGAACATGTGGTAGTTGGTAAGAATGTGCGGATAGGAACAGGGGAAAACATTCCAAATGAACTGAAACCCGGTATGTATAATTCAGGGATAACAGTTGTAGGTGAGGATGCGAATATACCTGATGATGCGGAAATAGGGAAAAATGTAGTTATCGATATTGGGGTAGGACCTGAGGATTTTCTTTCTAAAACTGTTCCGTCCGGGAAAAGTGTCATAAAGGGGGGTAAGTGTCAATGAAAAATACGATAGGTATTATACTTACCGGAGGTAAAAAGCGCGAATTGAAGGAAATGACCATTAAACGTACAAGTGCTGCTATCCCTGTGGGTGGAAAATACAGAGCGATTGATTTTGTGCTTTCAAGCATGGTAAATTCAGGGATAACTAAGGTCGGAGTAATAACGCAATATAACTTACGCTCCCTGATGGACCACCTTGGTTCCGGAAAAGAGTGGGATCTTGACAGAAGACACGGTGGACTCTATATATTTCCACCGTCTCTCAGTGGAGATGGTACAGGTTGGTATAGGGGTACGGCGGATGCAATGTATAACAACCTCACATTTCTCAAGCGCAGTGATGAGGATTATGTGATTATTGCTTCAGGAGACTGTATATACAACATGTTATTTGATAATGCGCTGCAGTACCATATTGAAAAGGATGCGGATATAACTATAATTTATAAGGAAATGGATGGCTTGAGCCAGAAGGAATTATCCAAGTTTGGCATACTGGAGGTCGATAATAACGGCAGAATAATTGATTTCCAGGAGAAACCTCTCCATCCGGCGAGCACCAAGTGTTCCATGGGAATATATATAATTTCAAGAAAGTTGCTTATGAGTATTCTTGAGGATTGCGCTGCCCATGGCTATTACGATTTTGTAATGGATGTTATAATAAAAAGAATTCAAACACTCCGGATTTTTGGCTATAAATTCAGTGGCTACTGGAGAAGTATTAATTCAATTGAATCGTATTACAAATGCAATATGGAATTATTGCAGCCTGAAGTAAGGGATGAGCTCTTCCTGCAGGCGGACAGAAAAATATTTACAAAAGTTAAGTCTGAAGTTCCTGCCAAGTATAATGAAGAAGCTGAAGTGAAAAATTCTCTCGTAGCTGACGGGTGCATAATAGAAGGTATTGTTGAGAACAGCATATTATTCAGGGGTGTTACTGTCGGAAAAAATGTTATAATAAAGGACAGCATAATTATGCATGATACTGTAGTTGAAGATAATGTGGAATTAAATTGTGTTATACTTGACAAAAATGTGAGGGTTACCAAAGGAAAATCACTTAAAGGTGAAAAAAGCTGGCCGGTTATTGTCGGCAAGAGGGTAGTGGTTTAATAATGAATACTTATATTAACTTGTTGTGCCGGCATTTCGATGGCAGGAGTTCTGAGCTTAAGAGCCGGTAAGAAAACAAGTTAATATAATTGGGAATACTTGATTAATAGGGGGAAAATCTTTAATGCTGCTACATAATACACAACATAGAAACAAATATAATACAATGCAACATAAATTGCAATTATTAAAACTAAAGCAACTATTTAAATTAAGCAATGCAATAGAAGGGATAATACTGTAACATGTCAAAACATTTAAAGGCAGATTTATCCCTCCTTTTGGTGACAGCGATATGGGGTTCATCTTTCACATTGATAAAAAACGTGCTTGACCACATACCATCCTTTGCGTATTTATCTTTGAGATTTATTATTGCAAGTATAATATTGATTGTGGTATTTTATAAAAAACTTAAACACATTAACAAAAAAGCCGTAATATACGGATGTATTATTGGTTTGATGTTGTTTGGAGGCATGGCTTTGCAGGTAAGCGGGCTGTATTTTACAACTGCCTCTAACTCCGCATTTATTACAGGACTGAGTGTCATCATGGTGCCTTTGCTTTCTGCCATGATTTTAAAGAAAAGACCGGACAGAAGTTCTGTAATTGGCGTAATCTTAGCTTTTGCCGGATTATTTTTCCTTACCGGAGGCCTGGACTTTAGTTTCAACATTGGGGATTTTTTGACGCTGTTGTGTGCAGTATGTTTTGCAATGCAAATTATATTTATTGACAGTTACAACAAAGAACAGGACCCAATTCTTCTATCAGTGATTCAGATAAGCTTTGCAGCTTTGCTAAACACTGTAGTGTGGCTTTTTATTGACTATGAACCGGTTGTTGTTGATACTACCGTTGCTTTTACCCTGCTTATAACAGGTGCGCTGGGCACGGCATTTGCTTACCTGGTTCAAACTGTCGCACAAAAGCATACAACACCCACTCATACGGCATTGATATTAACAGCGGAGCCGGTGTTTGGCGCGTTTTTTGCGATGATTATTCCAAATTCAAATGGGACTGTAGAGACTCTCAGTTTAAATACAGTTATTGGATGTGTACTTATTCTGGCAGGTACTCTTATAAGTGAGATGAGAAAATGAAAGAATAAATTAACTTGTCGTGCTGGCATTTCGATAGCAGGAGTTCCGGGCTTAAGAGCTATTAAGCTCATTCCGGGGCAAAACAATTCGCCTGTGTTAAATGGAACTTTCTTTAACACGGGGAGTGCAGAGAGGATTACAGAGCTCTCCACAATGCTTTCTCATTGCCTGACACAACAAGTTTGTTTAGCAATATAGCAATAGTGTTTTAGCACATAAAAAGGAGTATTATTTATGAGTCTGAGATTCATATATGGAAGGGCAGGTACGGGAAAAAGCTTTTTCTGTTTAAATGATATTAAGTCCAGATTAGAGCAGGGCGATGACAGACGCCTCATCCTTCTGGTTCCTGAGCAGTTTTCCCTTCAAGCGGAGAGAAATCTCATAAAGACTGTAGGGGCAGAGGGTATTTTACAGGCAGAGGTCTTAAGCTTCAGAAGAATGGCATACAGAGTATTTAATGAAGTGGGGGGACTTACGCGTCCACACATTAATCCTGCAGGGAAATGTATGCTCCTTCACAGAATAATGGATGATATGAAGGGTGAGCTTAAGATTTTTTCCGGGGCAATAAATCAGCAGGGTTTTGCCAGAACAATATCGGATATAATTACTGAGTTCAAAAGGTATAATGTCACACCGGAGCTTTTGAACAATGCTGCCGGAAACCTGAAAGACAATGATATTCTGAAGGCTAAGCTTGAAGAGATCAGCAAGATATTTTCAGAATTCGAAAAAAGGTTGCATGTGAGGTATTCCGATTTGGATGATGATCTTACTGAACTTGTAAAAAAGCTGGACAAGTCCCTTCAATTTGACGGAGCTGAAATATGGATAGATGAGTTCTCCGGGTTTACACCACAGGAGTTCAGTGTTATTGAAAAGCTCCTGCAGAAGGTCAGACGCATAAATGTAAGCCTTTGCGTGGACTGCATCGATGACTGTGATAATGCGGACAGTACAAATGTGTTTTCACCGGTGTTAAATACTGTCACAAGACTTAAAAAAATAGCAACCGGCGTGGGCGCAAATATTGAGCCTCCTGTAAGGGTACCTCTTGATGCGTCCCAGCCCGTGAGGTTTGGTGAAAGCGGGGAATTAAAGCATCTTGAACGATATTTCTTCTCATTTCCATATAGCAAATATAATGAAGAGACAAAAGATATAAAGGTTTTTGCTGCTGCGAATATTTATTCAGAAGTGGAGAACGCAGCCCGGGATATCATCAGCCTGTGCAGGGACAGGGGCATGAGGTACAGGGACATAGCCGTTGTCAGCAGAAATCTGGATGAGTATGAAAGCTTTATCAGTGCAATATTTACAGATTACGGAATACCATTTTTTATAGACAAAAAGAGAGATATAGTTAAACACCCTCTGGTAATGCTTATACTGTCAGTGTTTGAAATATTTTCTTCAAACTGGTCCTATGCGGCTGTTTTCAGGTACCTGAAAACAGCCCTTACAAATGTAGAACGAAAAAGTGTGGATATTCTGGAGAACTATGCGCTTGCTAACGGTATCAGAGGCAGTGCCTGGACAAACAATGAACGGTGGGATTTTTCCGACAAGTTGGAGAAGAGCGGAGAGGAATTGACAGATTATGAAAAGGAGGTACTTATTAAAGTCAAGGAAGCAAGAGACCTTTTCGTAGAACCACTGGTTAATTTCCGTCTGCAGACAAGAGGAAGAAGAAAAGCCCGTGAGATGTGTTCTGCACTGTTTGAGTTTCTGTGTAGTACAGGAGTATCGGAAAAAATTGACAAAATGGTGGAGTCATTTAAACAGTCGGGGGAACTGGCCCTTGCAAATGAATACAGCCAGGTCTGGAATATCGTAATGGAGGTGCTGGATCAGACTGTTGAAGTTTTAGGCAATGAGCCAATAACTCTTGATAAGCTGGGTAAAGTTCTCTCCATTGGTTTTGCCGAGTACAACACAGGACTCATTCCACCTGCTCTTGACCAGGTACTGGTGGGAAGCGTGGAACGTTCAAAAAGCCATAATATGAGCGCATTATATATTCTAGGGGTGAATGATGGTGTGTTCCCCGCTGCTGCAGAAGATGAGGGAATACTGTCAGACATGGACAGAGGCAGATTGCTGGCGCATGGTGTTGAGCTTGCACAGGATACGAGAACCAGAGCTTTTGAAGAACAATATCTTATATATACTACCCTCACAACCCCTGAAAAATATCTCAGGCTGAGCTACTCTATTGCAGACCGGGAAGGAAGGACAATGCGCCCTTCAGTAATAATACCCAGGCTGAAGAAGATATTTCCAAAGTTGAATGAAAGCAGCAATATTGTATCTGAAAATTCAACGGAAGCAGTTATTTCCCTTATATCATCACCCGGCCCGACAATGAATGAATTGATTTCCGCTGTAAGACAGAATGCGGAGGGCAGGGAAACAAGTCCTGTGTGGAAGGATGTATGCAGGTGGTATATTTCAAACGATGAATGGAAAAACAGGTGCATAAAAGCGGTGTCAGGCATTGCGTACTCCAACAATACGGAATATATAAACCGCAAAAAAGCTGCGCAGCTTTATGGAAAAAATATATATACATCGGTGTCAAGACTTGAAAAATTTGCTTCCTGCCCTTTTGCTTACTTTGTCCAGTATGGGCTAAAAGCAAAAGAAAGAAAGATATTCAGGCTTACTCCGCCTGACATTGGAACTTTCATGCATACAGTGATAGACAGATTTTCAAAAAGAATTGAGGATACAGATACTAATTGGAGGTCTCTTGAAAGGGATAAGTGTAGTGAACTGATATCTGAAATTGTTGATGAGATGCTGGCTGAAATGCCTGGGTCTATTTTGAACAGTTCCGGGAGGTATAAAAGCTTAACCGTCAGGCTGAAACGTATACTTGAAAGGGCGGTATGGCTGATTGCAGAGCATATAAAGAGGGGCGATTTTGAGCCGCAGGATTATGAAGCCGTTTTTGGGAATGGCGGGAAATTTCCTCCTATTTCAATAGAACTGCCTTCGGGAGAAAAGCTTAGCCTTACAGGGAGAATTGACAGGATAGATGCCATGAAAACTGAAGAAGGTACATATTTAAGGATAATAGATTATAAATCAGGCAATAAGGCTTTTAAACTCTCGGATGCGTATTACGGTCTTGAAATACAGTTACTTGCGTACCTTGATGCGGCTCTCGACAGTTCACAAACTGATAGCCTTTTGCCAGGAGGTGTATTCTATTTCAAGCTGGATGACCCTCTCATAAGGTTTGATGGAAATTCAGATAAGGAAGCGATAGAAAAGGCTATTATGAAAGAACTTAAAATGAAGGGATTGCTCCTGGCTGACGTAAAACTGGTTAAGGCTATGGACAAGCAAATTGACGGCGATTCTCTGATTATACCTGCAAGGATAAACAAGGGAGATGTGCTGGGAAGGTCTTCCGCAGCCACCCTCGAGCAGTTTGAAATGCTGAGGAGGCATGTAAGAAGACTACTTGTGAAAATTGGAACTGAAATAGTCAGAGGCAATGTTTCGGTAAGGCCCTACAGGAGAAAAAAGGATACTGCCTGCAAATACTGCAGCTATATGCCGGTATGCCAGTTTGACCCTTCATCAGGGTTAAACAGCTACAGATTTTTAAGAGATATAGATGATGAGAATATTTGGGATATTCTCAGTGATAACGATACAAAAACAGCTGATTGGGAATAAGAGTTAAAGGGTGGTTAATTTGAGTGAAAGCAGATGGACAAATGAACAGCTTGATGCTATTACCGAAAATGGATGCAATATACTTGTAGCGGCAGCGGCAGGCGCGGGAAAAACTGCGGTTCTTGTAGAGAGGATAATAAGGAAGATTACGGATACAGAGAATCCCATTGATATCGACAAATTGCTCATTGTTACATTTACCAATGCTGCTGCTGCGGAGATGAGGGAGAGAATAGGAGATGCTATAACAAAAGCTCTTGATGCCGATCCTAAATCAAAACAGCTTCAAAGGCAGCTTACTCTGCTAAATAAAGCCAGCATTACGACTATGCATTCCTTTTGCCTAGAGGTTATTAGAAGCAACTTTCACATGGTAGATTTGGATCCGGATTTCAGGATTGCCGATCAGACAGAAGCTACACTTATGAAGATGGAGGCTCTTGAAGAGCTCTTTGAGGACATGTATACAGAAGAAAATACTGATGAAAATTTTCTGAATCTTGTGGAATGTTATGGAGGCGGTAGGGGCGATCAGGCCCTTATGGATATGGTGCTTCATATATATGAGTTTGTGCAGAGTTATCCGTGGCCTCAAAAATGGCTTCAGAAACATGTTGAAGATTTTTACATACCGTCAGGTTCTCATATTGCTGAAAGTAAATGGGCAAAGGTGCTTATGGATAATATCAGAATAGAGATCTCAGACCTTTCCAAACTTCTTAAAAGGGCAGCCAGGATTGCTTCACAATCCACAGGACTTGACCCATACGTAGCTGCTTTAAACAGTGATATTGCAGTGATAGAAGCCATTGAAGCCTTGTGTTCTGATGAATGCACGGAAGAAAATTGGGACGGGTTGTATAGAGCTTTTTCAGAAATAGAGTTCCAGAGGCTTCCGCGCTGCGGTAAAGATGTGGATAAGATGCGGCAGGAGCAGGTTAAGGGTATTAGGGAGGAAGCTAAAAGGAGAATAAAAAAGATTCAGCAGAATATTTTTTCCATAGACCCGCAACAAGCTGAAAGGGAAATCAGGAATTTATATCCTTTGATGAAGAGTCTTGCAGGCCTTGTCATGAATTTTACTTTGAGATATGCTGCAAAGAAGAGGGAAAGGTCACTACTTGACTTTAACGACCTTGAACACTATTGCCTGAAGATTCTTACGAAGGTTGACGAGAATGGTGCAGTAATTCCATCTGATGCAGCTGCCCTGTTAAGGGAGAGGTATGAGGAAATATTGGTGGATGAGTATCAGGACAGCAATCTTGTTCAGGAAGTTATTATTAATTCCATATCAAGAAAAGAGCCTGAGGCACAGAATGTGTTCATGGTAGGAGATGTGAAGCAGAGTATATACAGGTTCCGCCAGGCAAGGCCGGAACTCTTCCTTGAAAAGTATAATACATACCCTGAAAAGAGAGGAGATGCCAGCCGTAAAATTCTTCTTTATAAAAATTTCAGGAGCAGAGAAGAAATAATTAATGGCGTAAACTTTATTTTCAAACAGATTATGTCCCAGGGGGCCGGTGAACTGGATTATGACGACAATGAGGCTCTCAAGCCGGGAGCAATATATAAACCTCTTGACGGAGAAGACGGACAGGCCGGGGGACCTGTGGAATTCCATCTCATCGACGCTTCAGATGATATTACTGATTATGATACTGCAGATAACAGTGCTACGGATAACGGCGCAAGGGATAATGATGTTAAAGATAATTTTGCAGATGGTGTGAAAGTAAACAATGATTTCGACGGTGAAGATACTGAACCTCTTGATGATATACAGGTTGAAGCGCGTATTGTAATAAACAGAATAAAAGAGCTTGTGGAGCCTTCGGAGAAAGGTGGCCATTACAAGATTTATGACAAAAGTATGCAATGCTA
>Ga0134104_1003175_pt1 | contig 9323 bp, 6 predicted proteins | sample 15_3_2metaG_FD_94455 | JGI IMG/M metagenome (GOLD analysis project Ga0134104, IMG submission 94455) | Switchgrass degrading microbial communities from high solid loading bioreactors in New Hampshire, USA - 15_59_3.3_214_A2 metaG | ecosystem: Engineered > Bioreactor > Semi-continuous > Anaerobic >...
ATTGCCAGGATCTTTTTCATTTGACTCTCTCCTTTTCACATATATGTTCGGATTTGCGTTATCCGTTTGGGCCTTGTGCGGAGAATATTAGGAAATAATTTAGATGACCTTCTTGCTCTTGAGCCTCTCCATTTCCTCGTCGGAAAGGCCAAGTACACCTTTGTATACCTCTTCGTTGTGTTCACCCAGTCCAGGGGAGACTTTGTACTCTATGTGGTTCTCTGACATGCGCGGAGCAAAGCCCGGCAGCTTCAGCTTTCCGTGCTGCTTGTGCTCGACCTCGACGATTATGCCGCGCTGTAGGTACTGCGGGTCGTTTGTGATGTCGCCGACATCGAGCAGGGCGCCGGCGGGCACATCGGCCTTGGCGAGAATATCCATGGCCTCGAACTTGGTGTGCTTGGAAGTCCACTCGGTAATAATCGCGTCGAGGACCTCCCTGTGCTCGAAGCGGGACCTGGGAGTCGCAAAGCGCTCGTCCTGAAGCAGGTCCTCGCGGCCCATGGCCTTGCAGAGGTTTTCAAACTGCTTGCTTCCGGGAGCTCTGGAGCAGTAGATGTGGACGTAGTCGTTGATACCGAAGGGCTTGCAGGGATAAGTGTTGGAGGGGGCCACGTCCTCAAGCGGCATACCGTTGCCCACGCGGCGCGGCGGCTTGCCGGTGTTGTAGTACGGCTCCCAGCCGGAGCGGGACAGGCCGATAATGAAGTCCTGCATCGCGACGTCGACGCGCTGGCCGATGCCCTGGGTCTGGCGCTGATAAAGGGCAGCGATGATGCACATTGCGCAGGTGATGCCGCTGCCGGAGTCGGCCACGCTGACGCCGCACTTTATCGGCTGGTCGGGAAGACCGGTCGCTGCAACAAGACCGCCCGTATGGGTTGCGATGGGGTCAAACGCGGGGTAGTTTGCGTAGGGGCTGTCCGGGGCAAAGCCCTTAATCGAAGCGTAGATTATCTTATCGTTGATTTTCTTGCATTCTTCGTAGCCGAGGCCGAGCCTCTCCATGGAGCCGGGGCCCATGTTCTCGACGACTACGTCGACCTTCTCGATAAGGCGCTTCATGAGGTCAATGCCCTCGGGGGTCTTGAGATTGCAGGTTATCGACTTCTTGTTCATGTTCATTATGACGAAGCCGACCGTATCCACACCGGGGTTGGCGACGGAGTAGCGGCCAAGCTCGCCCTTTTCGGGCCGCTCGACCTTCCAGACCTCCGCGCCGAGCCAGGCGAGAGTCTCAGTGCACACCGTGCCCGCCTCAAACTGCGTAAAATCCAATACTTTTATTCCGGTAAGTGGTCCTATGCCCATTATTTTTTACCTCCCATAATTATCCTTGTCTCTATGAAGTCTTCCACAAGACCTGTCATGGTTTCACGGTTCCATTTTCTCGAGTCAACCGGGTCGGCCTTGAACAAAAGGACGGGTATGCCTGCATCCTCGAAGGTCTTTTTGATGAAGTAGGAGCCTTCAACCGCCTGCATGCAGTTTTCGGGGACCATGTAGACAACGCCGTCGATGTTGTTGTGCCTTGCCTCTTTTAGGAACCAGTTTGCGTTCCAGGGAGGCATATGCAAAAAGTCTTCCATACCGATGTAGCGGGCAGCGAGAGCGCGGAGAGGATCGGCTTCGACATTGTAGCGGATATAGGCGTCTGCACCCATTGCCAGGTACATGCTCCAGACGAAGGCCGCTCCGTACTTATCCTCAAAGTTCTGATAGAAGGCGAAGTCGTGCCAGAGGCCGCGCCCGAGCCACATAAGGCGAATCTTCTCGTTCGGAACCGCAGAGCGCCCGGCATCCACGAAGCTCCTTATCTCCTCGTAAAGACTTTTTGCGTGTTCCACGGCCCATCTTGTCCCGCGCTGCCACTGGGCCTGCATGACCGCGTTGATTGTGTCAACTACGGTGACGGGGGCGGGGCTGGTCCTTGCTATCAGGTCCCTGGTTTTCTTGTACCAGCTCTCCTGCTCGTTGATGAGGTTCATAACCTCTATGAGCTTGTTGATGTCGAACATCTTGCCGGTCTTGTTCTCAAGGTAGGAGATGAGGGCTTTCAGGTCCTCGACAGCAAGGTCGAGTCTGTCCTTGTCGTACAGTTCCTCCCATCTGTCCTCCGAAAGCTCCCACCAGTTTGGCGGGACCTTGCGCGGCTGGGTGTTCTCCATAACGTAGAGGTCCGCACCGTGGTTCTTTGCAAAAAGCTCAAATATCTTGCTCTGGCAGTCGCAGGTGAGCCTCGTTATGGCAATCGTGGGGCTGGGGAGGCCACCCCAGGGGCCGCTTATCTTGTCGTCGGGGTCAAGGCTCTCTGCAAACGCGGTCGCGCAGTACGAGCAGAGGTCGTCCCTGTAGCCCGCGGCGTTCAAGAGCGAGTAGTATTTAGGCGTCATGCGCTTTGCGGCGCAGATTGCGGCCCACCACTGATTCACCACGAAGGGGATGTCCATCGCCCTGAGGATTTCCATGGGCACGTCGGCGTTCAGGTAGCCGAAGTCTTCTCCGGCCTCGACCCTTGCGCGAAGGCCGGCGAACCATTCTTTCTGATAAGCGCTTGCGACCGCCGTCGCCTGCAGAGACTTTCTAGCTCTGTTCGGCTCGTTTGCTCTCTTTATATCGTTAGGCATTAAGCAATCACTCCTTCAACGAGTCAATAAACTTCTTAAGACTGTCTTCAAGCCACTCGTTTCTTGCAACCGGGTATGCCATTTTCACGAAAGCCTTAGTTGCAATACCGCGGTCCTCGAGTGATTTCTTCTGAGACGGGTAATCCCACGAGGCGGACTCTTCGTACATGTTTACGTAGAAAATAACCGCATCCGCCTGCGAGGCATTGACCGCCTCGTCGAGTGCCTGCACGCGCTGTGAGACAAAGGCCTTCTTAGAGCTGAAGCTCCTTAGCATATAGCGGTCCACTATTGCACGTGTGGGTGAGTATGAGCTGTTGTAGTCGCGCTCGAAGTGTCTGTCGCCCCAGTCGTGGTCCTCGCCGACGACAACCCCGCCGTTTCTTTCAATCATCTCGTAGAAATCCGGGTACTCATGGGCGCTTCCGGTGAGGAAGATGCGCTTTGCGTCAATCTCGGGCCAGTCCTTTGCTTCGCTGGCGACCTGCCAGGTCAGCTCCGCGTGCTCCGCCCTGTCCATGAACATGGACGAGCCGATGATAACGAGGGCCTCGCTGCCGCTGATTCTCGGCTTGTGCGCCTTGCGGAGAGCCGAAATCTCGCGTAGCGCGGCGCGGTCGTTGTTCAGGATTTTCGCAGCGGCCTCTATGTCGCTGTCGGAAATCTCTCTGCCGGACCACTCCTCAAGAGTTTTACGGAACAAATCGACCGTAAACTCGTTGCGCACCTGATAAAGCATCCTGCGCGTAAACAGCCAGTCGATGAAATCAAGCGGCGGAACCGGCTTTTCGGGCTCGCGGCGCCTGATTTCTCTCAGATAAAGGTATGTACGAATAATGACGTCAGTCGAGTTCGAGATAGCCAGGTAGTCTATTATATCGGAATAGGTACCGTCTACTATCTTCTCAAACTGTGCTCTTATGACAGGGTCGAATGAAAACTCAAGGTACTTGTCAGCCTCAATGAGCTTGCTGTCCCTGTCCGCGTAAATGCGTAAGGGAAACATCCCGGCGGCGATTATCAGTTCGTCGGGGACGTCGGCTCCAAGCTGACCGACGACCTTTCCGCCCTTTTGCCTGAACTCACGCGCCGCTTCTTCTCTGTTGCTGTAGTAGCGGAGTAGGCGCTGAAACGCTTTACTATTTCTAGCGCAGTCCCTTATTCCCAAAGGCTTCACATCCTTCTGAATTTTTACAAAGAGCCAATTCTGGGAAAAATTAACCCTTTGCTTTGGTAAACCTGAACTGAAAAACCCATGTCACGACTAAGTATAACAGCAATATATCCAAAACACAACCGTATAGTGTGACCATATTTAAGCAACTCAAAGCTGTGCATAATGCCTAAGATTTTTTATTTTACATATTTAATAAAAATAGTCATTTCCCGGATATTGAAATCTGAGCTAAATCGTTTATAATCGAGTTGTAACAAGGAAAATTAAGCGCGACCTGCATCCACGCTTTGAGGCATTTTGCATTTGTTAAATCATTGTTAAGGCGGAAACCACCCTTTTTCTGGGTGTAGATAGTATGCTTGTGTAGTGTGCACAAAGGAATGTGCACAATGGCATATAATCGAACATCTGGCAGATGTGCAGGGGGCTGTTCCGAGTCCGGCTTAGCCTTCTTGAAAGGAGGAGGTCGACCATGATTACACTTCCCATTCTGCTTCATCCGATTGAAGACGCGCTGGTGCGCAAAGTAGTCGTAAGTACCAGATTGGAAGCGGTCGAGGGCATTATGCTCCTCGACGGGGACACTCCGCTGACCCCGGAGTATGTTTATCTGGGCACTCCGGAGGACCTTGCAGGCGCGCTGCCAAGGCTGCCGCAGAGGGGCGTTTTGACCTTCATCAGCGCGGGTGACTCCGAGCTCCTCGACCCCTTTTTCGAGCTCGACAGCGTAAACCTGATTGTAACCTCCTTGCCGCTCGTTCCGCTCCAGAATAAGGTGCAGCGGGTGCTCTGCAATTATTTAAAATGGATAAAGGAGCTGGAGGAGATTACGCGCTCGGAGCGCGGAGTGCAGGGCTTGGCCGAAAAGGGCTTCGAAATGATTGGCTATCCCGTGGTAATCCTGAACATGGGCTTTAAGATGCTCGGCGGCTGCATACCCGAGGGATTTAAGGACCCGCTATTGCAGGAGATTGCCAAGAACGGGTTTTTGTCCTACGACAGCGTATGCTCGCTTCTGGACGAGGAGGCAAAGCTCACAAACCCCTTTGCGCCCAAGATTGAGTATGTATCCCGACTCACCGGCAACAGGACAATAATCCGGCGTATATACTACAACGGCAACCTTGTGGCCCGCGTCATCGTCACGCTCGAGGGAGAGGAGAAGAACGAGTACTGCTCTGAGCTGGCCTCCGAGCTCTCCGAGTACGTGCAGCACTACTTTTTGAGCACAAAGGCCAGCCAGTACATGGCGAGCACCGAGATGGGCGCTCTGATAGCCGACCTAATCGAGCGCCGGCTTGCCGACCCGGAGGAGCTGGAGCACAGGCTCAAGCTGGTGCCGGCGCTGGGCAACATAAAGTACTACCACACAATGGTGGTGTCTTTTGAAGAGCGCAACAGGTCGATTCCGTGGAACTATGTCATAAGCCAGATAGAGCAGGCGATTCCGGACAGCTGCATCACCGTGTACAAAAACGACATACTCATCCTGGCTAAGAAGCAGAGGCATAACGCCAAGCCGAGCTTCGACCAGCAGAGGATGATGGAAATTCTGGAGTACTACGACGCCTACATGGCGATAGGGAACTACTCAAAGTTCCTGACCTCGCTGCGCCCAATCTATGTACAGACAAAGGCGACGATACGCCTGGGGAAGGTTTTCTGCCCGGACCCGAAGAACAGGATTTTCTATTACGAGGAATACAGCATTTACCACACCATCGACCTTCTGGCCGACCCCGCGCACAACGGCTACCACAACGGGAACCTTATTTATCTCTGCCATCCGGCTTTAATAACGATAGAGCGCTATGACAAGAAATACGGCACCAATCTTAAAGAGACGCTTTTCGTTTACCTTACAAACGACTGCAACGCGGTAAAGACGGCAAAGCAGCTGTATATACATAGGAACACGCTGTATTACAAGATTAACAAGATAGAGGAGCTTATAGGCCAGAAGATAGACGACCCCCTGCTCAAGGAGCGGCTTTTGTTCTCGATGCACGTCGTCGAGTACCAGGACAAGTATGTAAACGAGGACCTCTTCGCCCTAAAGAGATACGCAAGCGACAGAAGGAAGTAAGAAATGGCAGGCCAGAAAGCCTGCCGTTTCACCTTGTCGACAAAGTCAATTCTGACTTTGCCGACAAGAAATTTGCAGTCTGCTGCATGCCTCAATGCCCGCTTGCAGCGGACATTTCGACACTTGCAGACTGAGATGTGTTTTTCCCGACGCACATGTCGTCGGGAAAAACGAACCGATTTTCTTTCACCGCTCACGCGGTGAAACTCTGCGAGGCATTTTTAACGGTCAAAAATGGCAGGCCAAGCGGCCTGCCATTAGTGTTTTTTAGTTTATGACTACCTCGTCGCCGTCCCAGCTGAAGCTCGCGTTCAGTCCGGCCTCGCGGGTGATTTTTTCCACATAGTCGAAGACCTCCCGGCCCTTTTCGTTCCTGCCGTGAACATAGGGCCTGCCGTCCTTTTCAACCTTCATCGGCACATAGCGGTAGGACACGACCTTTTTGTCCTCAATCAGGAGCTTTGCGACAATGCAGTAGACGGAGTCCGGATGGAAGGGGTAGGTGGGATAATCGGGGTCCGGCACGAAGCCGAAGCGCTCGACTCTCTTTTTAATCCACTCCTCGTTGTTGCTCTCCTTGGTGTCGAAAATCTTGCCCTTGAAGTTGGGGGACAGGTGCGGCACCCACATGACAAAGTTATTCAGGCCGTGGTAGATGGCCTTGCCCTTGTACATCTCTATGCCGTGCAGGATGTGCGAGTGCGAGGACATGACCGCGTCCGCTCCGCAGTCTATCGCCATGCGGCAGAGCAGCCTCTCGTAGGGGGCGACGGTCACGGGCCTGTGAACATAGCCCTTGTGGAAGTAGACAAGCAGAATGTCGCACTGAGCTTTGGCCGCGGCTATCTGCTCCGAGAGAGTGAGATAGCTCTCCTCGTCAATAAAGTTAAACGCCATGAAGTCCTCGTCCATATGTACGGGCTTTTTGAGCTCCCATACGTCGTTTTCAAGGCGCGTTCTCCTCTGGTCGAGCTGGCTTACGGGTATGTACGCACGCTTAAAGTTAACATAGGCCGTGCCCGCCTTGTCCGTGTCGGCGAAGGAGTTTTTCGGCCCCTGCGCGTTGTAGGCGAGTACGCCTATCTTAACGCCGCCCTTTTCAACGAAGCCGGGCTTTGAAGCCTCCACTATGTTCATGCCGCCGCCGCAGCAGACTATGCCGTTATCCCTGCACCAGTCTATGGTGTCCTTTACGCCCCTGTCGCCGAAATCGTAGAAATGATTTCCCGCAAGGGTGAGCAGGTCAAACTTCCCAATTAGGGGGGAGAGCACCGAGGTTGTCCTGTTGATTCCCGCGAAATCCGTGACCTCGCTGACAAAGGGCTCCTCAAGCTGGGCCATGCGTATGTCGGCGCTGTCAAGCAGCTCGTTTACGGGCTCGAAATAAAAGGCGGAGTTTTCACCGACGCTCAGGTCGCCGCCGAAAAGAAGGGTAAGCGTTTCTTTGCTCATAATCAAACCTCGTCTTCGTATTTAATATGTAAGCTTATCTGAAACGGACCCAGGTGCCGTCCTCGGACCATTCGAAGCTCGTGTTCAGACCCGAGCCCACGGTTTGCTTAATAACGTAATCAAGAACCCCCTGGCCGCCGTTGTCGCGGTTTTTGATGCGGGGAACGGCCTCGGAGTCGATAAGAGCGGGTATGAAGCCGAAATCCGTCACGCCCTTCTCGTCAACCGTTATCTTGGCAATCATGGTGTAGAGGGAGTCCTTGTCCCAGGGATAATAGGGGGTCTCGTAGTGCCCGCCGCCGCGCCCCTCGGCCTCGCGTATTTTAAGGTATCTGAGCATTTCCGGGGTGTTGTTGTAGCCGGCGGTCATGGCGTAGGTAACGGTCACGAAGTTGCCAAGTCCGTGGAATATGGGCTTTCCTTTGTAAACCTCCACGGCCTTCAGACGATGGTGGTGATGCGCTATAACAATCTCGGCTCCGGCGTCAATTGCGGCGTAGCAGAGCGGGCGCTCGTAGGTGTCGAGCTTGGCCGTGTTGCCGCCGTTACCCTTGTGGAAGGCCACGATGGCTATGTCAACCTGGCTCTTAAGCTCCCTTACCTCGGCCTGCAGCTTTTCAAGCTCCTCAGGCCAGACGAAGGTATATACTTTTGGGGGAGCTCCGGGCATTTCCACCGGGGAGTAATAGTACGTTGCGACGTCGACATAGTTGCAGCCCGCCTTTTGCGACGTTGCCCAGCCCATTTTGGGTCCGGTTGCGTTGTATGACAAAACGCCGATTTTAACGCCGTTTTTCTCGACGATGGCGGGGGCCTTTGCCTCGTAAATGTTCGCGCCGCCGCCGCAGGGGGCGATGCCCAGCTCGCGCAGCTTGTTTACGGTATCGATAACTCCGTAGGGGCCGCAGTCGTAGAGGTGGTTGCCCGCAACGGAGGCTATGTCAAATCCGACCTCGGCCATGACGTTGAGGTGTTCGGGTTTGGAGGGGGGAGCCTGAATATCAATGGAGGACGGGAGGCTCCGGTCCGTGTGCGGGGTTTCCACATGGCCTATAAGCACGTCGGCGCTGCCCAGCACCTCACGGCTTCCTTCAAAATATCGTTCAATCGGCGCCGGCTCGTCCAGAATGAGGTCGCCGACGGCCATAATACTGAGTTCTTTGCTCATAAAAAACATCCCTCCTAAAGCGTTTGACCTGACTTGTGGTATCATTATAGCAGAGAAAAAATGCAATATCCACAGTTTATAGCAAAATAAGCACCGCAAAATATGTTCATTTTTTAAGTGTTTCTTGAGCTGCGCGGCGCCTAATAAATATGTGTGAGCCGCGCTCAGTTTCGGTGATAAAAACCTCTTGACATGGGCAAAAGAATTGTGGTAGTATAAGTAGCACGTTCAGCAAGTGACGTAAGAGAATAAGCGAATAGACTGACGGGGTGTGGCGAAGCTTGGTATCGCGCTTGGTTCGGGACCAAGAGGCCTCGGGTTCAAATCCCGACACTCCGACCAGCAAAAAGCCTTGAAACTTCTGCGGTTTCAAGGCTTTTTTGCTTGCTATGTTATGCTTAAAATCATTTCCGTTTGGGTCAGCATATGTTTTTTCATCATAGCTTTCCAACATTCTTCAAGCCAGTCTGCAAAAGCGACAAAAAGACTAGGTGTGCAATTTTAGCCCCGTGAGTTGAAAGTCTATCTGAAACTAAGCCCCCGAGCGCGGCGCTCCGGGGCTTTTTTCAAGACAGCTATTCAAAATTCAGTGTTATCGGCTCCGATTTTATAATGTCCTCAAAGGTGTCGGTTTCGAAAATTATCAGGCTGAACTCAACCTCGGTGACGGATTCAATTTCGTTTTCCTCAATGTCGCTTTGCATAATCGTCATGGAGTCGACGATTCGCTTGCCGCTTAAAACATCGCTTGAGAAGATGGGGTCAATCGCAAAACCGTTCACGGAGACTGAGCCGGCCTGCACAGTTATATCC
>Ga0134104_1003190_pt1 | contig 9279 bp, 7 predicted proteins | sample 15_3_2metaG_FD_94455 | JGI IMG/M metagenome (GOLD analysis project Ga0134104, IMG submission 94455) | Switchgrass degrading microbial communities from high solid loading bioreactors in New Hampshire, USA - 15_59_3.3_214_A2 metaG | ecosystem: Engineered > Bioreactor > Semi-continuous > Anaerobic >...
CTTTGAAAAATGATATAACGGTTATGCTTGATGTACCGGCAAGAATAATTGATAACCGTACATTAGTTCCGATAAGGTTTATAAGTGAAGCATTTGGAGCTACAGTAGAATACAATGAAGAGGCAAATATCGTAATCATTAATACAAAAAGTGAGAAAGAAGAATTGAAATAGATAAATACAAGGGTAAACCAAGGGGACGGTTCTTGTGGTTGACAATGCCTCTGTGTCTATGATAGCATAGATGCGGAGGTGTAATTTTATGCCAAGAAAAGCAACATATTCACTTATTGTTACAAGAATGTGAGGAAGCTTTAGAAATAGTGATGAGAAGAATAGGAGCAAGTTATGTGCATGAAGCAGTAGAAATAATTAAGAGGACATGTAATGTAAAAAGCAGTCAAGAGCTACAAAATATTGACATAGAAAGAAGAAATAGATATATAAAGCATTTAAAAGAGCAAGGATTGTCAACAAGACAATTAGAAAGGTTGACAGGAATAAGCAAGCAGATAGTTTTAAAAGTATAACCAAAAGAACTGTCCCTTTGGTTTATGATATTTTTTATGGAGGGTATACAGTATGAGTAACAATTATTTAGGAAATTCAAGACAAATTCTGATTGTCGGAAACGGGGCTGCAGGAGTTTCAGCAGCAAAGTCTGCCAGAGTTCAGGATCCGGATGCTGACATCATTATGTTTGGTGAGGATGGTCGGCTGCCGTATTATAGACTCCGTTTATGTGATTATATCGGTAAAAGTATCAATTATGATGAGCTTAAGATCAACAATGAGGAATGGTTTGAAAAGAACAGAATCCGGATTGAAAAGTTATCGAAAGTTATAGCAATAGATGCAAAAGCCAGGAAAGTCAGTACAAATGTTAGAGAGTACAGTTATGACAGTTTGGTACTGGCTACCGGAAGCACGCCAATCATGCCGCCTTTTAGATGAAAGGAGCTTTCGGGTGTACATACTTTATGGACTCTGGAGAATATTTCTGAAATAAACAAGGACCTTTTGAATGTAAAAAAGGCAGTTGTTATAGGCGGTGGACTGCTTGGGTTGGAGGTGGCGTACAAAATCTCTGAAATAGGCGTTGATGTATCTTTGATAGAAAGTATGCCAAGACTTTTGTCCAAACAATTGGACGAAGAAGGTTCAAAAATATTTGAAGACAAGGTGAGGAGTCTGGGTATATCAGTACTCTGTGGGAAATCTGTGACAGGTTTTGAGGGGGATAATAATGGACATGTTACACAAGTGCGCATGGCTGATGACACCTTGCTCGAAGCGGATATTGTTATTGTAGCTGTCGGTGTTGCACCTAATATTGCTATATTCCGGAACAGTGGCATTAACATGGATCGTTTTTTGAATGTTAATGAAAAAATGGAGACAAATATAGAAAATATATATGCAGCAGGAGACGTAGCAAGCATTAACGGCAGATGGTTTGGACAATGGATGGTAGCTATTAGACAAGGACAGGTTGCGGGAACTAATGCTGCGGGAGGAAATGCTGTCTACGAAGCTATTGATATTCCTTATATACTTGCCACTATGGGGACAAGAATAGTTTGCTCAGGTGATACCGGTGCTATCCAATTGGATAATTCTGAAGCAGCTTATGAAATCGATAAAAAGATTGACAAAGAAAAATTTAACTATTCCAAGCTTGTATTCCGTAACGGTTTATTTGTCGGGTATATCCTTATTGGTGAACCGGCGAAAACTTTCAACAAACTTCAGCCTCTGATAAATACCAGCATAAGTATTGAAAAGATCAATAGTATTCTATATCCCTGAATGACTAATTGGTGTTCTTTTTACATGATAAATATGGAGACAGTGAGAAGAATAGGTGTGTCAAAAGAGCCGTCCTTTTGACACATTACAGATTATACAGATAATAGGGATATCTTGGGCTTTTATAAAAAGCACGAAAAGGGTTTATACTTATTTGAAATCAGAGATTTCAAGAATTATAATAAAATTGAGAAAATTGGATTAATGTTTAGGTCGAAACCAAATATAAGTAATTATATGAATTTAAGGGGTGGATTATGAATTTATTTATTATCGGTAATGGCTTTGATTTGGCTCATGGCTTAAAAACATCATATGAGGATTTCCGTGTTTACCTTCAGACGAAATATCCTGAGGCTGATGCAGATGAATTCGTAATGCCTGAAGTATATACTAAGCCAAACGGAGGAGAAGCAGTTGATGATGTTGTTGTGGTTAGCTTTTTATTGAGAATTATTTCTATGACCGAAGGTGATAAGTGGAAGGACGTTGAAACAACACTTGGTTTGTTAGATTTTAGCGAGTACTTTGACGGAGTAGATTACGATCGAGATTCTGATGGCGATATTGATTTATGGAAGCAGGTTTATATAAACGAAGGTACAGCCTTAAATCTAATATTACCAACGGTTAAAATTACAGAGTATTTTTCAGATTGGATTAAAACTATAAATGTTAACGAAAGGATACTTGTTAAAAATGATTTTGCGAAGCTGATTGATCCGAATGAGGACTTATTTTTGACATTCAATTATACGGAAACCCTAGAGCTTGTATACAGAGCAAGAAATGTTTGTCATATTCATGGAAAACAAGGTGAGGAAATATTATTTGGGCACGGCAATGACAAGGATTATTATGAGGATTATATGATTTCTTATATAGGTGCGGAAAATGCTTTAGATGAAATTTATCGAAGTCTTAGAAAGGACACAGAAGGCGCATTAAAAAGGCATATAGATTTTTTCAACAAAATAGACTCTAAGATAGATAAGGTTTATTCATTTGGCTTTTCCTTTTCGGCTGTTGATGCAATATATATTCAAGAGATTTGCAATAGGCTAGGAAACCAAAATATAGTTTGGTACTTAAATGATTATGATAATGAAGTTAAACGGGAGGAGTACAAAAAAACAATAAGAAAATGTGGTTACAAAGGGCTTTTTGATACATATAGCATTAATAAATAAGTCCATCAGAACAGATAATTGTTGAATGAGTAAATACATCTTATCAAGGTAGATGTCAGAGATTTTAGACATCAATTTCATCAACTTGACCCACGTTGAGTGTGTAGTATTGATATCAAGGGTAAAAGAGTAAGTGTGTAAAAAAGCCATGTAAATCAAAGCTTTTTGCACATATGAGTATGAAATCCATAAAATAAAAACGAGAGTTTTCGCCTTGCGGGAACAAGTTCATATGGCCCATACTTGATAGTTAAGTGGTTGGGTTAGATGTCGGCAACCAGTGAGTGTATAGGTTAGATGTTAGCCTTTTTCAGTGGACGGTTTAGATGTTTTTTCGGCTTTTTCCGAGGTTGTGTTGTTAGTATTGTTGCTTTTGGTAAATTTATTATAATAGTTATTAAATGGGCTAACCAACATGGCTGAAATATGTTTATACGTTTATTAGCCGTTTGTGCTGAATGTAAAGATGGAATACTCGCTAATAGGAAAACATTACAATTTTCCGGATGACCTCAAGAGTATACTGATGTAGGAAAGATGGAAGGAGTAGTATGGAAGGAGTAGTATGGAAGGTACTCATCTGGGTGAGTGGTTGGATATGAAACCTACCGGCAAAAAACTGCGGATAACAGGTGTCAATATTGATAGGTTGGTTGATGGAAAGATAGTGAAGCATGGCGGTACAAGAAGAAAAAGCGAAGCAATATCATCACGGATGATGGTACACATCGAAGCAGTAAGAAATACAGTGCATTGCTGGTATTTATTTTATGTTGAAAAATTCATATAAATTCGATAAAATAAATTATATTTTCTTTTATCCAAACGTGACAGAATATACAGCTCAATTACTTAAATTTTTAGTTAGAGGTGAACTATGATACAGAAATTGTTGAACAAATATCCCTGTAAGGAAGCAGAATGTATATTGAAATACGTAGAAGACTTCTTGGCTGGGAAGCAGACAAATATTCCTGATGTACAGTACCATCTTCACAAAAAAGTATTAAATCAATTCCAAAGACTATTGAACTCTGAAGAGAAGATGGCGGTATCCGCAAAAGAGCTTCTTGATATAGTAAGCTCTTTGAGCAATTTTGATGTAGGTATGACTCATATTTCCAACCAGTTAACCGATTTTGCTTCGGAAATGGCAACTGTAAGTGAGTCGAACCTGGCCATTGTGGAGCAGATAACGGCACAAATGAATGAAGTAAGCAATGTTGTTACATCTACCTCGAAAACTTTAAACAATCTTTCCGGTGAAAGCAAATTGTTGACAAAGAAAAATGATGAAAGTATGAATCTTTTAAAGGAGTTGCAATCCTTTAAAGACAGTGTAATTCATGATAACGAGATCATGATTGATAAAATACAGCATCTTATGGACCTGGCAACAAAGGTCGAAACTGTTGTCAATAGTGTTAAGGAGATTGCAGAGAAAACAAATCTTTTATCTTTCAATGCCTCCATAGAAGCTGCAAGGGCGGGTGAAAACGGGCGTGGTTTTGCAATTGTGGCACAGGAAATCCGTAATTTAGCAGATGATACAAAACAAAAGCTTAACGGCATGATGCAGTTTGTCAACAGCATTCGGATTGCTGCTGAAGAAAGCAAGATTAGCCTCAATAATACAATTGAATCATCTTATCAAATGAGTAAAAAAATAGAAGCAGTATCCGATACGGTTAGCAAGAACGTAGGTATGCTCAATAATGTAATAAAAAATATAGAGATCATTAATCAGTCCATGCAAGAAATCCATGTTGCAACGGATGAAATCAATCAAGCCATGGAAGCTTCCAGTCATGATGCGGAGAGACTTAGCAGTATGACTCAAAGTATACATGAAGATGCCATAAAGAGTGTAGAGTTTGCAGGACAGATATCTCAAATTGATAACCGGTTGTCTGAAGTGCTTAATGTAATGTTTCAGAGTCTTGACGGCGGTATTCATGCAATTACCAAGGAAGAAATACTGGAGGTATTATCAAAAGCGGTAAATGCTCATATAAAATGGATAGAAGTACTTAGAAATTCTGTTGATGAAATGTACGTTTATCCTCTGCAAACCAATCCCAAAAGATGTGCTTTCGGGCATTTCTACAATGCTATACGTATCAATTATACAGAAATTATTGAGGAATGGAAGCAGGTAGGAGATATTCATCATAGATTCCACCTTATAGGCGACAAGGTAATTGAAGCGATCAAGAATCATCAAAAAGCTCAAGCTTTGGATTTATATCATGAAGCAGAAATATTATCCAAGGAAATAATCCGTTTAATGGAAAGTATAATGGATAAACTAAACCTATTGGATAAAAATGGACTGTGATGTAAGAGGTTGAGAAAAATAAAGGTTTCCAGACGTGTAGTTTTTTCAGACTGGCAACCTTTATTTTTGGTTTGTGTGAACATAATTGCAGCACTTGAGGAGTATATAAGCGGAAAAATATCTCGGTATAAATGAAACTGGCCGCTGAATATGCGCAAAATATATGCTGAGAGAAATACAGATGGTAGCTTTGACATTTCATTTATTTGTTATTATAATAAATATTGAGGAAAACTAAATATTGTTGTCTAAATAAAATATTATAAGTGCTGAATTTCTGTGCAGACAGAATACGGGGGAACCATTTTTGGGGTGAATCCGGACTTTCATGCTTTAAGAAATCCGGTAGGGCTAATTTCCTTTCGGTCCGAATCCGTCAGCTAACCTCGGAAGCTTTGAAGGGAAAGGAATGTTTTGCCTTTCAAGCGGTCTTCACATTCAGTGGGACCACTTTTTTTCTCTAAATAGGATAAAGGAGCAATATATTTCGGTATCTCATAAAGTACAAAAATGGCATGTGGTTTTATTCATATGCCGCTCATCAGAATTCATTCAAAAGCGACATTAGCCGGATACGCATACCATTAAAGATAATACTTTGGATTTAGTATAAACCTTTCCGGAGTTGCCCCTCTATGTAAACTACCATACAAAAGAAGTAATTAACAAAAATGGTTATTTTCTCAAAAATCACAGAAGTATTATAGAGTGATAGGGAAACGGTACAAGAAATGAGCATGTCAAAAGAAAACCGTCCCTTTGACATTTTTGAGGAGGTGTTATTGATTTAATGGGAAACTTGGCAGCAAAAGCAGTACATCCGACAAGTAATACTGACAGGTTTACCCGGCTGAAGAATTCAATAGCAGACTATTTACAATGCAAGGACAGAATACTTACAGGAATTGAAAATGAAGAGCAAATAGAGTTCCAAAAGAGAAAGATAATGGATAGACTGGGGGCTACCGAAGAGCAGTGGAACGACTACAGGTGGCAGTTAGCTAACCGGTTTACCGATATAAAAGATTTTGCGGATCTTATAGGAATATCGCCTGAGGATATAGCGGGCATTAAAGAAGTGGGAAGAACTTACCGTTATGCCATATCGCCGTATTATTTGTCGCTTATTGATCCTGACGATTTGAATTGCCCTATTCGTCGGCAAGCAGTGCCGTCACCGGATGAGCTCAATCCTGACGGAGAGTTGGATCCAATGGACGAGGCCGGCTGGACTCCTGTTGATTCTGTGACAAGAAGATATCCAGACCGGCTGATTATAAAGGTGACAAACGCGTGTGGAATGTATTGCCGTTTTTGTCAGAGAAGACGCCTAATCGGAGAAACGGACAACAACGTGTCATGGAATAAGATTGAAGCGGCGATAGACTACGTGAGGAAAAACAAGGAGATTCGTGATGTGCTCATTACAGGTGGGGATGCATTTATGCTCAGTGACAATATGATAGAAAAGTTACTGAGTTCACTGAGAAAGCTCGATCATGTGGAAATTATAAGATTCGGGACACGAACACCGGTAACTCTTCCCCAGCGTATAACGGAGAATTTGGTAAACATCCTGAAAAAATACCATCCGATTTATGTGAACACACACTTTAACAGTCCGCGGGAAATTACCAAAGAGTCAAAAGAGGCTTGCGAGAGACTGGCTAATGCAGGGATTCCACTTGGGAATCAAATGGTATTGTTGAACGGAGTGAACAACGATCCGTATGTCGTGAGAAAGTTAAACCAGAACCTTCTGAAAATTCGAGTAAAACCATACTATATTTTTCATCCGAAGGCGGTTAAAGGCACGTCGCATTTTTGGGTGCGCATCGAAGAAGGTATGGACATCATGGAGTCATTGAGAGGGCGCACTTCAGGAATGGCGATTCCCACCTATATTGTCAACGGACCGGGTGGACTTGGAAAAACTCCTATTTTACCGAATTACTTGATGTATATAGGGACTGAAAAGGCAGTTTTCCGCAACTGGGAAGGCAAAACATTTAAAATTGACAACAAATAATGCACGCGAGAAGACAGAAGCGTTAAATGTTGATGTGTTCCCCTGGATGTAGACATTTATCATGAACACACAAGCCACGCAAAATGCGTGGCGTGAATGAGAAAAATTAATAACATGGTGGGCAATGGGGGACTCGAACCCTCGACTTCTACCATGTGAAGGTAGCACTCTACCGGCTGAGTTAATTGCCCGCATACTATTTTTATATTTCAAATTATAACTCTGTTCGTTTTGTAATGCAATAGGTTTTTGCATCTCTTATATGATAAAAATGTTCTAATTATTTTCCCTACTAAAAATATGGGTTGATTTTATCTTATTTTTTGGATATGCTGTTATTTAATTAAAATATAACGTTTATGTAACAGTGTGATTTGTATGACGGATACCGGTCGGAATTTTTCAAAGGTTTTGAAACCTTTATGTTTTCCGTGTTTATTTAATTGGGGCGATTGCTTCAAGTGTTTTGTATTTTGTGCTCAATAAAAACGGAAATTTACTGAAAGGATACAGCAAAGTAAGTCAAATAATAATTGAAATTATTATAAGAATAAGTTGTCAATTTGCATTTGACACAAACATAGTTTGATGTATAATGGAAGTGTAATAGATGCAACAATATGATTACAAAGGAGGAAAAATATGAAAAAGTTAAAAATTGCAGACGGAATACATATGTTTACCATGAATGTGGAGGACATTCTGTTTGAAGGGATTTGGGAGCTTGCAAACGGTGTAACGCTTAATTCCTATATCGTTCAAGGTGAAAAAACGGCAATCATTGACGGTGTCATTGGTTGGGACGGAATTCCTGATACCCTTTATAAAACTTTGGAAGAAATAGGCGTTGAGCCCCAAAATATAGATTATTTGATTGTAAATCATATGGAACCGGACCATTCCGGATGGATTTCAAATTTCCGAAAAATAAAGGATGATTTTACCATAATATGTACGGATAAAGCGGCGAAGATGGTGGCTTCTTTCTATGGCGAAGACAAAATAAGGATTGTAAAGGAAGGAGATACTCTGGACCTTGGAAAAGGCAAGGTATTGAGTTTCCATCCGGTACCGAATGTTCACTGGCCGGATACCATGTACACCTATGAAAAAGCTACCAAAACGCTTTTCTCCTGTGATATGTTTGGAGCATTTGGCAGAATGGGGGACCATTGTTTTGATGATGAGCTGACACCTGAAGAGGTAGAATTTTTTGAATCGGAAGGGATAAGGTATTATTCCAATGTTATGACAACTTTTACTCCCAGTTTAAGAAAGGCAATTGAAAAAGCAAAAACGATGGAAATCAATATTATTGCACCTGGCCACGGTCCGGTTTATAGAACAAACCCTCAAAAAATCATAGATGATTATTCCAGGTATGCCCTTTATGCTGAAGGGGCAGGTAAAAATGAAGTTACTATATTGTGGGGCTCTATGTACGGAATGACGGAAAAAGCAGTGGATTACGTTGAAGGCATTCTTCAAAGAGAGGGCGTCAAATACAACAAGCTGAAAATGCCGTTGGAAAGTCATAGTACAATGGTCGCAACGGTTTTTAAGTCTGCCGGGATTATTATTGCAGCACCTACTTATGAATACAAGCTTTTTCCACCTGTAGCAGCAGCTTTAAATGAGGTCGGCAGAAAGAAGATAACAGGCAAAACGGCATTTCGATTTGGATCCTACGGATGGTCCGGTGGAGCAGAAAAGGAGCTGAATGAGATTATGGAAAGAAACAGAATGAATTGGGATTTCGTTGAATCCGTAGAGTTTGAAGGAGCACCTAAAGAACAAGACCTTGTGAAAGTGGAAGCCGGCGTGTTGGAGCTTATTGAAAAGATGAAAAAGAAAGTAGTGGAATGAGCAGAGGAGGATTATCATGCAAAATATAAATGAAACTATTCGAACACA
>Ga0134104_1003199_pt1 | contig 9259 bp, 5 predicted proteins | sample 15_3_2metaG_FD_94455 | JGI IMG/M metagenome (GOLD analysis project Ga0134104, IMG submission 94455) | Switchgrass degrading microbial communities from high solid loading bioreactors in New Hampshire, USA - 15_59_3.3_214_A2 metaG | ecosystem: Engineered > Bioreactor > Semi-continuous > Anaerobic >...
CGCAGAAAAGAAAAAGGCTCTTTGAAAAAGGGTCAAGATGGAATTGTTCCTGTACTATTGCTGCCAGTCCGTCAATTGATTTACGCATATCCGTATATCCACACGCAATATATATGTTTTCAGCTCTCGTGATATCGCCTAACATATATTTTTCAGTGCCATAAGCACTGCATCAATGGTCTGTGTATTGGCTCCATTATATACTTCAATGGTAGCTGAAGGCAGATGGATGATAACCGTCCTGCTGGGATTGTTTACTGCGGTTGTAAATCAACTTTGGCAAAGGCAATCTGTGGCTCCTTATGTTCAGGTATGGAATAAAGTATATGATTGCATGCTTTTTTGCGTAATTTTCGAAGCCAGTAATAATAAGCATGACAACTGATGTTATTCTGCTTGCACCAATCAATGATTGTTAATCCGCTGTTTTGACGTTCGGTAATCAGCTTTTCCCATTGTTCCTGACGAATTTTATTCTTTATAAGAGTAACTTCATCCATGTTTATCAACTCCTTGCTAAAGTTTTTCAAGATTGAAAAACTTTAACTCAATTTTTTGAAGTTATTATTACATGGATTTCTATTTTTGTATAGGCACTTTATTGTAAAGCGCTTACTGAGCCAAAATATATCCCTCCGGTTATAAAAATCATTTTACCCCAACTCTTGACAAAGAGCCTTTAAAAAAGCTGCCGCTGATTTTTAATCAGCGACAGCTTTTCTATTTACTCAGACATATACGCCTGATTTTATTTATTAGTTATGGAAATTGTAGGTTATAACTGCATTTACAGTTACGTTATGTCTGATGTACAAGTTGTCTGTAATCTTTTCGTATACATATACGTTCTTGATGAGAGCAGATCTGCTATCGTCAACATTTTTTACATCGCCAGCAAAGTTCTCGCCTTCAATCAGATACTCTACATCCAGATACTGACCGTTTACTACGAAGTCGAAGCAATCGTTTACAGCATCAACAAGATTAGTCTTGTCGGTGTAAAGCTTGTTAACCTTCAATGAAGGAGCAGCCTGCGTATCCTTAACTGTGAAGTATGTTGCGTTAATAGCTTTTCCGCTGGCATCTACTGCTTCGATGATGTAAGTACCGGTTTCAAGCTTAGTAAAGATTGTCTTATTCGAATAGTTACCCACGATTGTCTTATTCAAATTATTAACCTGTTCCTGTTCAGTCTTGACTAACTCAAGAACTGCAACGGACTGACCGGTTACAGTATTAAGCTTGGTAACACCATCTTTAGAGTAGTTGCCATACTTGTTGCCATTAGGTGTCTTAACAGTTACTTTGTAATCACCCTTTGTAAGGTCTACTCTAACGTTTCTTACTCCGTTAGAAGCATAACCGAACAGTGAAAGTGTTACATCTTCTTTGGTATCCCAACTTGTAAGATTCATATCATATTCTGTCTTATCAGGTTCAACAGCATAGTAATATACATCATCATCGTGTGAAGGAGCTAAAACAGTTACGGAAATGAATCTTGTTGTTGTTGTCCTAGTTGACTTATCAGTAACTTTTACTGTATAAGTATAAGTTCCCTGAGGAACATTTGCTGCATTGAAGACAATAGGATTATCGTTGGCACGGGAAGTTAACAATCCATTATCACTAATATTACCGTTAATTGTGGTCTCAATTATACAATTGTCGTAATTATCACCCAATTGATCCTTAACTGTAACGGTAACAGACTTGGTATCCTGTACATCATCATCGTTTGACAGCTTGAAGCTTGTAGCATCCAGAGTTACGTTAGCTACTCTTCTAGGGCCAACTACGGTGATAACTGCTGTACCTACAACAACATCATTGTAGCTTACAACGACTGATGCGGTACCTTCTCTAACAGGATATACAAATCCGTTATTCTCACCAACAATAAGGATGTCCTTATTGGATGTTACATATTTGAATCCGGCATCACTATCAACGTTGGTGGTGTAAAGATCAGTACCATCAGCTCTCTTACCCTTTAACTGTACAGCCAGGTAATAGCCACTGTCACCAGCTGCGATTGAATGCTTAACATTGCTGAAATCAGCCTGCTTTGTTGTGCCGCTCTCGTTCTTTGTAACAACGGTATAAGCATTCAATACACCGACATTATTTGTCTTCTTCTCTACGCAGGTTACAACGCCTTCAAATGTTACAACGCCGATTTCCTGACCGGTTGTCAAATCATAATTGTAAGTATGATATGTTACTGATATGGTAGTGGTGTCACCAACCTTGTACATGGACAGGTCTCTTCCAACAAGTATAGTAGCGTTGTTGGATGACTTGAGCTCTACTCTGTTGAGTAATGCATCGTTAGCATTGTTGTTGTCTGCGATATTTACACCGTTCTTATCGTAGAGAGCAATCTCAAGCTTTTCAGGAGTTGCAATCTGAGCGGTCTTTGTCAGGATTTCTCCGCTAACAACATCAGTATCTTTAGCAGCAGCGGATTTGAATTCCTTGGATTCCATATCAGGATATTCAACTACATAAGTAGTATCCTTAACCAGTTTTCCATAGAAATCTACTGTAGCAACCTTGTTTGTGCTGTCAAGGGTGATAGCAGAAATCTGATGCAAAACTTTTGTGGTGCCTGCAAGATAGTAAACCTTAAGATTCTTTGCAAGGTCTTCCTGCTTCATGGCACTGTCAAAGGTTACAGTTATGGTATCCAGGTCTTTCTGCTTAACTTCAACCATGGAAGGTGCTACTGTAATCTTTATGCTGTCTTCAGCCAATACATAAGCTGCATTAGCTTCTTTGTCAGCCAACCAAGCTTCATATTTAGCCTTGGACTGGAATGAACGAGCAGTGATTGTGTACTCGCCGGCAGCGTTTGCTACGAATAAACCCCTGTCATCAATCTTTGCGTTTTCTGCAGGAGTTACTTCCCATCTGGTTATGGAAGTGGTCTTCTTTGTGCTGCCTGAATTTGTTACATAAGATCTGTTGAAGTCATATTCCTGACCAACAGCAAGCTTATTGCCTTCAGGTGCATTTGAAATCTTAACTGTCTTGATATTGTCTTTTACAGTTACCTTAGCAGACAGTTCTTTAACTTCTTCGCCTGTCTTCTTATCGGTAATGTAAACAGTGATTGTAGCGGAACCAACACCAACTGCAGTTACTAAACCCTTATCGTCAACTTCTGCAACGTCGGTATCGCTGGACTCCCATTCGTAAGCCCAACCGCTCTTCTTGTTCTTAATGTTGAAGTCGAATTCGTCCCTGCCGTCTACAGCAAGAAGTAATGTCTTACTTGTAGCGTTGAGTTTCGGCTTAGAAGCAGCGAAAACTCCAGCGGCCGGATAGAATACTGAAAGGATCATGGCCACTGCCAGAACGAAAGACAACTTCCTGAAAGACTTTGTCTTCATATTCTTACTTCCTCCTTATATATGATTTTTTAATTATATTTTTGCGTCTTATTACTGAATTACCAAGTCTACAACCCCCGTAAATTCAGCAAAGAGCGCATCAATATAATCATTCCAACAACAAGATGATTATAACAATAAAGGTATTAAAGATCAAGTAGTTTTCTCTCTAATATTGGATAATTTACCAATTTAACCCGATTCGCCTTTATCGTTAAAATCCGGGTCAGAAGATTATATTGCAGTCAAATCTAATGTAGGGGCAACCCCCAACTTCTTACATTCCCCTTACGGCCTTTATCCCAGAAGCAGTTTTTATTAGGATGTGACTTTGTCTGCCGGCATGGGGTTTCGCCATAAGGTTCTTGTTCGATTGACTATGCTTATATAATGCTATGAGTATGTGTCAAATTTATGTCAGGCTTTTGTCATAATTAGATTATTTTTAAAATTTCCTCAACCTCAGATTTCATCCCGGCAGGTTCGCAAATTCTGTTATGCCTTACCTCCGCATGATGTATTTCCTTCACAGCTTCAGGTATCGGAACTCCGGAGATTTCTTCGAGCAGTTTGGCCTGTTCAAAATCATCCGCCGGCATATTTTCAGCGCCTATTGCCGCCAATACGCTTTCCGCAAATTTGTAAGGGCTGGCGGTAGATACTATAACTGTTCTTGAAGGGTCTATATCCTCCTTGAAGTATTTTTCGTAAACCTCCGTCGCTACAGCCGTATGTGTATCAATGACATACCCCGTTTCTTTATATACTCTTTGAATGGCTTCTTTAGTTTCTTCAACCGTTGCATAACCGCTCAGGAAGTCATTCAGATTAATTCTCATATCCGCAGAAATTTCATATCTTCCTCCGGTATTAAGTGTCTTCATTAACTCGGCGGTTTTATGGGTATCGTTCCCCGAAATATGATAAATCAGCCGTTCCAGATTACTGGATACCAGGATATCCATTGACGGTGATATCGTCAGAACAAATTCGCGGTTGCGATCATATATGCCCGTCCTGAAAAAGTCAAATAAGACTTTGTTGTCATTGGAAGCACATATCAATTTGTCCACCGGCAGGCCCATTTTCTTGGCATAATAAGCCGCAAGGATATTTCCGAAGTTTCCGGTAGGAACAACGAAATTTATTTTTCCCCCGCTTTTTATAGCACCAATTTTTAATAATTTAGTATAAGCATAAACATAATACACAATCTGCGGAATCAGCCTTCCGACATTGATGGAATTGGCCGACGAAAAACGATAACCGGCCTTGCTCATTTTTTCTTTAAGTTCCGCATCACCGAATATTTTCTTTACCCCCGTCTGGGCATCGTCGAAATTGCCTCGTATTCCGATTACGTAAGTATTGTTGCCTTTTTGGGTAATCATCTGCTTTTCCTGGACCTTGCTTACTCCGTCTTTGGGATAAAACACGATTATCTTTGTCCCTTTTACATCAGCAAAACCCGCCAAAGCTGCTTTGCCCGTATCCCCCGAAGTTGCGGTCAGTATTACTATATCATCATCTATATTATTCTTCCTGGCTGCTTTGGTGAGCAGATGCGGCAAAATAGAAAGGGCCATATCCTTGAAAGCTATGGTCGCGCCATGGAAAAGCTCAAGATAATACATCTTCCCTGCTTTTTTTAACGGCGCGATATCAGGCGTATCAAACTTATTGTCATAAGCCCTGTTTATGCAGTCTTTAAGTTCCTCCTCACTGTAATCGGTCAAAAACCTGCTTAAGATTTCATAAGCAAGCTCACGGTAATTCATTTCAGCCAATTCCTCTAAAGGCTTATCCAGCTGAGGGACAGATTCCGGTACAAATAGGCCTCCGTCTGGAGCAAGCCCCTGCAGTATGGCCTGGGATGCCGTAACACGTATTTCTTTGCTTCTTGTGCTGTGATACATTAGGTTCATAATCTCAAGTCCCCTTTATCCATAATTTTTAAGAATATATCTTTGAAACTTCAAGGCCCCTGGCTTTTCATTCATGGCGGAATTTAATAAAGCAATTTCCAATATGCCATGAATTATTTTACTTATGTAACTTTCTGTATTTTTAACTTTCTTACCTGGCGTAATTACACATCCGGCATATTTAATACCGCAACCGCGCAGGTACATAATTGCGAAGTATTTTTATGCAATTTAGTTTTTAAGTCAATAACATTTTACATAAAAATAATCCGCCTTTTAGGGCGGATTATATCATATCTTGTTTACAGTTTCCAGTACCGTAATAATTTTTTTAAAATTATTAATGAATTATGAGATTATATGCAGTTTCATATACCGTAATATTTTATATTATTAAGTATTATGAAGTTCATGAAGTTATTTATAAAACTCGTGAGCACCATGTTTGAAAAGCCACTTCAGATTATTGTCAAACCATTTTATGCTGCTTTTTCTGGCGTTTTTTCTTGACATAAAATATAAAGCCCCCTGAGAATAATCCTCACCGCTTAATGCTCTTTGCACAGCTTCCTTCGTTTCCTTGGTCACCTTTACTTTCCAATACCTTCTGTCGGCGACAGGGGAAAACTGATATTCGTCTCCCACTTTCTGAAATATGACTTCTTCAACCGTATCCGGAAAATTATCATTCTCCAGACGGTTTAAAACCACGTTGGCGACCAGAATTTTTCCAATCATGTCTTCACCGGTTGCTTCGGCTTCCACTATTCTTTCAAGCATTGATATTTCTTCTCCGGTTAATGAGATCGCCGATGTGTTTGAACCCTCTTTCGCCGAAAAGCTTTCAATTGATTTTTCATCCTTTACATTTTCTTCCCGTTTTAATATTTCGTTCTCTTTCATGTAATCCAGCAGACGGTCGAATTCTTCGTCGTTCATGGCAAATCCCAGCAGCCATGTGGTATCGTCCGATACGGTATGCATGGCATTCTGCTCATACTGTTTAACAAAATCCGGTCTGTTTTTTTGCAGATAATCCGTTCTATATTCGATCCGGTAATTATTCTGCTTCTGAACTGTGGCTTCATAGGAATTATTAATATCTTCAATTGCAAGATTTTCTTCATCGGATGGTGCTCCCGTACCGTCTGCCTTGGATTTGATGTTATATAAAGCGTCAGATCCGATAACCAGCAAAAGGATTGACAAAGCGTACGCCGCAAACACCATATAAATGCCATGGTTGTTTTCCCGCAGCTTTTTCCTCTGAAGAAATGTATTTATGGTTGTCATAAAATTTTCCTCTTTCTCCTTATTTTTAGTTGCCATATTTTGGCATTGTGCATAATGCTAACCTGCATTATATGGTTGATAAAATTGTGTGTCAATAAGAATTACGAAATTTCGTTATATGCTACTACTTCGTATTTACATATTATGTATAATACCGTTATTTTTGATAAACTTTGTGTATAATTTAACGTTTTTATTGTGCATTTAAGGCAGTAATATTTTAACAAATTATTAAATTTATATTAAATATTTTATGTAAATCCATGGTAAATTATTCATATTCTACTGATATAGTATAAATATAAATTATTATTTATATTTTCTACACAAATAGAATCTTTCAAATTTGTTCATATATTTTTAAATTTTGACAATTATAATCCATTCCGGAATTGCGATTTAACACTTAATCTGATATAGTTTAAATAACACCACTTTAACAAACAGGAGGACTATATGTTACCCGGAGTTTATAGTGCCAGTAAAAAGAACCAGGAATTTTATTACAGAGCTTCTGTAACATATATGGGTAAACATATAAGTCTCGGCAGTTTTAAAACAGAAAATGATGCCCATGCCGCTTATATGCTGGCCCGTGAGGTTTTATACAATTCCGATAAATGGAGTATTGAAAAATACCCTGAAAATTGTCTTCTCGCCTTCGGTAAATGGGTCTCTCTTGTTAATGTAAGAGATAACGGTATTTATTTTAAAAATCCCATATATTTAAAAAAACGGTACTTTCTTTATTATATTGACAGAGATTTGGTTTTGAAATTTGATGTCGACGATTTATTCTATTATGCGAGGCATAAAATATTAAGACGGAGAGGCCGCCTGTTCACATCCGAATACGGTATGCAGACCAGCATTTTTACACGATATGGAATAAAAAATTACGCGGTACCGGGTAAAGATTTTCGTTTTATCAACGGGGACTCTACCGACTTCCGTTACTCAAATATAGAAATAATCAACCGTTATCATGGGGTTTCGAAACGTTTTAAAAAAAATATCCCTGTTTATCTGGCCAAAATTAACATTAACGGGTATTATATAATAGGAAGATACACAACAGAAGAAGAGGCGGCAATTGCATATAACAAGGCTGTAAATATATTAAGAGACAAGGGATTAAGCAAGAATTTTCCCCAAAATTATATTGACGGACTGGATGAGATAACTTATGCCGCCATATATCAGCGTATCAGAATTTCCAGAAAGATTTTGGAATTTGAATTGGAAAATAAACATGAAACAGGAAAACAATAATAATGTTAAATTGGCAATTGTTCTTCATTTACTTTTTAACGTTTACATGTTAGAATACTTACAGCCAGTAATCAATAAGTGAGTAGCACAGATGGTCGCGCCTTTATAAGGCGAGGAAAGTCCGGGCTTCACAGGGCAGGGTGCCGGATAACATCCGGTGGAGGCGACTCCAAGGAAAGTGCAACAGAAATAAACCGCCGGAGCAAGGTATTTGTTCCGGTAAGGATGGAAAGGTGGTTTAAGAGACCACCGCTCTTCCGGTAACGGAAGGGGCAGATGTAAACCCCACCCGAAGCAAGGCCTAACAGAAAGCGATACGGTGGCCCGCCGTGCTTTCGGGTTGGCCGCACGGCAATTGCGAAAGCGGTTGCCGGAGCTGTATGGCGACATACAGCCTAGATAGATGACCATCCGCGACAGAACCCGGCTTATCGTGCTACTCACTTTTTATTTATTTTAATTATACATTATACTTTCTGCAAAATTTTTATTGAAAATATTAGCTTTAGGAATGCATTTATTTCACCGTAAAAAATGTATTAAACATAAATTGCTCCATCGGATTGTCCACTTATAATAAGTGACAGCTAAGCGGCTGAGCTTACCCAAAGGGTTTCTCAAATGAAACTCTTTTTTTGTTTTAAGAAAGAATTGGAATTTAGATTGAAATTATAAATATACATGAACACAGACTTAAATTCTTTGAAATTTCGACCAAACAGGAAACATAAACCGAAATTATTATTTAATAATACGATTGGTTATAATAAAAGATTGCATGGCGAATATTTAGAAAACATATTTACAGGCTGTGCTTTGACTTTATAGAATACATATTCACAGGCTGTGCTTTGACTGCCGCATAACGGATATGAAATATCCGAATATGCCGGCTCAGAACACAGCCTGTCTTTTCCTGAAGTAATTTAAAGATTTATTATGATAAATTTTTTTATTTAAATTATACCTTAAAACAACTTCCTCCGACAAATTCTTTCAGAATGGAGTTATTCGGTACCGCATCGGCCGGTGCCGCAATAAAGTAATCCAAAAACTTAAGCAGTCTTTTGGCCTCCGTATACTCTTCGCTGTCTTTATCAACCCCGAACAGCAGCGGTTCGGCATATACTTTTAAAACGGCCAGTTCATATATAAGGGCTGAATTAAACATTATGTCCGCCCCTTCCTGGAAGGGGAATATGTTTCTTTCTTCTCCCCTTCTTACGGAAGGCCACATGGATATGGTGGTGCGTGCCGTCGCTCCCCTTGTTCTTGCGTCTCTTACCATTCTGCGGAGCAACCTGCCGTCGGTAGTCGGTATCCTGTTATGCTCATCTATATTCAGTTGGGTCAGGGCACTGATATATATTTTAA
>Ga0134104_1003219_pt1 | contig 9191 bp, 12 predicted proteins | sample 15_3_2metaG_FD_94455 | JGI IMG/M metagenome (GOLD analysis project Ga0134104, IMG submission 94455) | Switchgrass degrading microbial communities from high solid loading bioreactors in New Hampshire, USA - 15_59_3.3_214_A2 metaG | ecosystem: Engineered > Bioreactor > Semi-continuous > Anaerobic >...
ATATTATATTAAGTTTGATGGACATGCCGAGCTGATGGACAAGTGATGGACAACTATTTTGCAGTTGCCCACACTTGACCACAGCTCTTGGACAGCTTGCTCCAGGACATATTTCCTGGTGTAGCAAGCTGCCCACATGCCCACAAACAGTACTACGGCTTATTTAATTTATTTTATTTTTTAAACTTATAAATATAGCCTCGCTTTAAAATTTTATGCGTTAGAAATAAAAGCAAATCAAATAATATCTCATATAGAAGCTATAAAGGATAAAAGAAGAAAATAAAAAAGGACCTAATAAAAAATCATCTTGAAATAGCGAAATAATAGATATAAAATAAATAATACATACAATAGGATATACGAATAAAAGAAGAATATAACAGGAGGATTGATACACATGGCAGAGACAAAACATAGTACCTTCCGACTCTCGCCGGATACAAAAGCAAAGCTGCTAGAGCTTGCAGAGCTGGCAGGAACAACACAGGCCGAAGTAATAAACAACCTAATCCAGGCCGAGCATCGATATAGGCGGGAAGAAATTGAAAGAATGAAAGCAGCAAAAGCGGAGGAAAAAGCAAAATAGTACCGAATAATCGTTCGACATATTACGACATATAGAGCTGTAACCTTGTAATATCAATGGGTTATGGCTTTTTATTTTTTTGATAACAATACCGAAAATATAAAAAAAAGTATTGACAGTATATCCAATTGGATATATAATATAAGTAACAAATTGAAAAAATGAAAATGGAAGAAAAGGGAGGTATTAATTTATGATTAACGAGAAACTCGGTATTTACATCTGGGAACAAGTTAAAGAGATAGAAAAAACATTGGCATCAAAGCTAAACATTAACCACGATGGCGATGACTTTATCGATGTAAATTATAATTTCACTCTGCATCAAGGACTTATCAAAGATGAATTCATTGTAACTGTAGTTGTATATAGTGAAAAAGATTATCAAGAACATAAATTTAGGTTCCGATCCGCTGATTTAATTTTCTTTGATAGCATATGTAATGTAATTAATGACACTTTGAAAGACTCAAGCAGTTTTGAAGAATCATATTACTTCAACCGTGGACCTTACTTTTTAGAATATCTTAACAAAATGTAAAGAATATTTCAGGGTGCCAAGAAAGATTTATGCAGAGTGACGCCCTTCGGGGCGGTAATGCGGAGCCGAAAGGCTGCGGTCACAACCCCGCAAGAAGGGAGAGTTGAAAAATGAAAATAGAAAAAATCACAAATCCTAGCTGCTCCTGTAATTTTGCGCACGGGGCAGTCATAAAAACGGAAAGCGGTCGTTCTCTTGGGGTAACTTGCGACTCAAGAGAAGCCGAAAACATCATCAGGACATATTTTCAGACTGAATTGTTCCCCGAATCAGTTAAAGTGTTTTTTGGCGGGGAAATTGGACAGAACGGAATATGGGGGTACACTTTCAGTCTCGCAGAGTGACGGGGCAATGCCCTGGTAATGCGGAAATACGGTCACAAGTCCGGGTAAATGCAGAGGGAAAAAATAAAATATGTTGATTAGCAGGGCTAGGTTCATAGGTTGGGGAAGTTCCAGCGGGGAGGATTTACCTCCCTAACGCTCAACCTGCTACAGCAGGGAATAAAAAATAAAAAATGGAGGGGTTAAATTGAAAAAATGTTGGATGATTGATAAGCCAATCAATTGGATGAGCGAGGGAGGAGAAAAGGAAGGCATCAGAGGTTTTTACCTCATTATCGAGGCAGAAAAAAATATCGCTAGAATAGAGGTTCCAAGCGACATATATGGGGACGACAGTCTGCTATATGAAGAGGAAATTCCCTTGGATGCCAAAACATTCACAGCCCGCTATGAAGACGGAACACCAGTTCACATCGATGATGGTGAACTGATAGGGGAACAAACAGAATAGCCGAAACGCCCGCAATGGGCGTCCACCGGGAATGGCCGTCCGGTGCTGATGATGGCAGGCCAAAAGGGGAGAAAATCAAAAAAGGGGGTTTATCGATGCTACCGCTAACACGTTACGATGTCAAAATCAGATACAAAGGCAAAGAGCAAATTGTTACAGTATACGAAGGCTACAATAGTTGGATATTCAACGTTGAATGCCTTTATCCTGGGGCAGAAATAATTGATTTTAAAAGGGGAGGGTTTATCAGATGACAAAGTTTAACGATACTCAGATGGAGAGAATTAAAAAAGCAGTTGAGGCATCGCCAGTATGGAAACAGCTTAACGCACAAGTAAAAAGGCTTTATCGGCAACACAATAGAATACCCACAGACGAGGAATACCAGGCAGTTAGAACAATGATACTATGCAAGGTTGCACTCGAGGACAAAAACGTTATGAAAGCCTTGAGTGACTGTACATGGGAAGCATTACGGGCCGGGGCGGTTTAATCCGCTCCGGGGCTTATTGGAAGGAGGGTTATTGATGAGTAAACACAAGCTAGCTGAATCAAAAGGAGCTTATATTGATAGGCTCAGAACAAAATATCCTTATCACATTTTTGCAAGAGGTTACGATGCTTATTTGATAGGGGTTCAACCTTTGCTGGAAGGACAGGAAGAACCAATTTACCGCTTTCCTGGTGGTGATAGTCTTGTAGATAGGTCAGAACTTGAAAATGTTGTTGAGTGGTAAGAGAGGGGGTTATCTATGGTTACAGTCAAATGCACTTATTCCAACGGTGACATAATTACAACGCGCTTCAACGGCACACTTCAGGAAGCAGAAGCCTATTTTCTGAATCAGGTTTTTAACATCGGAACGGTTTATGACGATATGCAGAAATGCATCAGGGTTGAGGAATACTGCGAAGGGCATACTGGTTGCAAATGTTCGAGTTGCAGAGAATTGCTCTGGAGGATGAACTAATATATTCACTCCGAGCAGGGGGGCGGTCAATTCCCCAGCAGGAAGGAGGGTTGGCTAATGATAACACAAGAAACTATAAATATGAGCATTAGTTACTTAAAGACAAAGATTGACAAAATTCAAAACACTGAAAATCTTAATTATTTGTGGGAAATAGCTCTTGAGTTAAACAATAACAAGGCTTTAACTAACACTAAATTACAAGCTATAAGCAAAAACTTGTATGACCTGAAAAGACGAATGAACAAAAACAAACTGAATGCTGTCAAGCAAATACTTATTTACACAATTCAAAAGTAAGTCCCGAGGTTGCCGGGTTTATCCCGGGTCGGTAAAATTCCGGCGGGCCTAAAGGTCTTCCGCTCAACCTGCAAGGCAGGGAAAAAATAAAATTGGAGGGGTTTAAATGATGAAAAAAGAATTATTAGAAAAGGCAAGAGAAGAAATTAAAAAAGAGATGGATGAAGTAGGTTTTATTGACGACAGCGATAATACTGACAGATTTTTAGACAACTTAGCTGAACAATTAACAGAAACAGAACAAGAAGAAGATGAATTGTTAGACTTAATCAAAGATGAAATAATGATTGAATATAACAAAATTGGCTTTATAAATGATGCAGGAGATTACACAGGTTGCTATTATAAAGACATTAAAGATGCTATAAAATGGGCAAACAATTGGCAGGAACAAAATATATTTGAAGCACATAAAGAATTCGTTAAAACATATGGCATAGATGTTACACTAGAACAGTTTGCAGAAGCTTATGAAGTAGATATTGAAGATTATTTAGAAGATCAGCAGAGCTAGGTTCAGTTCCGTACAAGCCGGAACTGCCTCGAAAGAGGCGCGACGCTCAACCTGAAAGGGATAAAATTCGAGAAAACTCCATACAGGATGGAGCTTCTCAACAAGATAAAAGAAACCGCTCCGAATGGGTTCTAGAGAGCAAGTGTATTCCACAAATGTGCCGGGCTGGGATAGTCTGCATATAACATATTTCTAGCTCGGTCAAATTCCTGCATCGTCCAGGGGTTTATCAGAGCGATTTTGTTTACATAGTCTGAAAATGCATCTTTCAGGCTATTTCTTATACCGTGTTTTCTATCATTGCCATGCTCATCGACGAACCAAAAGACTATATTGTCTTGCTGTGTGAGGTCCTCAAAACTTTTTCTTCCGTATCCGTCGGTGGCATGGTAGTTGAACCAACATTCATACAGCATATCAATTTCATTATTCGGCCGCATCATGACACAAACAAGGGGAATGCCGTTGTACTGCAAAAGGCCGGTGCGAATATTCAATATAGGGTATTTACCAAGTCTTTTCATGTATCGGGATTCCTCTTTGATTGCGAAATATGTTTCCATTGGCTGGCCGTCAAAACTGGCACGGCCAAATACCATAGTGCCGACAGGCATCCTTTTTAAAACTTCAATCGGATCTGCATATATCATAGTTTACCGCCTCCACTTCTTGGAGGTAGTATAACATAACAAAGTTAAGAAGGGAAGGGGTTTATCATGGCATCAAAGCTTCCAAAGATTATAGACAGAAAAAGCGTCCTCAATATGCTTAAGCAAATAGATTTAAGCTGCCCTATAGGAATCCGCAACTATGCCATAATCATAATGATGTACCGGGCAGGCTTAAGGGTTTCAGAGGTCTGCAATTTGACACTCTCCGATGTCAATTTTGAAACGGGTTTAATATATGTGCAGCAAGGCAAATACAGCAAAGACCGTTATGTCCCAATGGATTCGGACGTTATTAAGACCTGTCAAGACTGGCTCAAGGTTAGACCGCAGAGTGACTATTTCTTCTGCACAATGCAGGGTGGAAAACTGAATCAAAGATACATTCGCGAAATGTGCTATCGTTTATCTAAAAAGGCAGGGGTTTATATTCAGGACGGTACAGAACAGAAACCAGTCAGCCCACACAAGTTGAGACATACATGCTTTACAGAAATGCTTCGAGAAGGAACAGCAAATATAAGAGAAATTCAGCAATTAGCTGGCCATAGTAGCCTTAACACAACCATGATTTATACTCATGTTGTCATGGATGAGTTACAAGCCAAGATTGCGAAAAGAAAAGGAATAACAGGTTAGGGTTTATCAGAGCTCCGGTTTATCCGGGGCTTTTTTATTTGTCCACAACATATCCACAAGTTATTAACAACTTATCCACAGCTTATTAAGTTTTCCCTTGAGAAAATATAGGTTTTCTTTTTGAGTTTTCTATGGGGGTTTTCTCCTGAGAAAAGGGGGGAAATAAAAGAAAATAAAATATATATAATATATAGATACATATATAAATAAATATACTTAAGTAAATATATATACTTCTTCTCCTTCTTAGATACTTTTTGGACGAGGGGGAGGAATTTTTTAACATATGGCGAATACTTCTCATAAACTAATGATGAGGGGTTTATTATGATAAGAAATAGATTAGACGAAATAAGACTTATACTAGGCTACCGTAGAGCTAAGGATTTTGCAGAGTATTTGGGAGTAAGTCAATCACATTATAGTCAGTGGGCTAACAATATAATACAACCTGAGTACGAAAAAATGTTAATACTTTGCGATAAATAAAAAAGTGTTCACAGTGAACACTTTTTATATGCCGCCTGGTTTATTCCAGGCGGCTCTTTTATATCAATTCTTTTTAGTAAAACTTACTTTGTTGTTTTTCTCTATATTTTCTAGTATCTTTGCCATTTCTGCTATTGTCAGATGTTTATTAGGTGCGAAGTATTCATTATTAATACCTATCATTATATTTTCTTGTCTTACCGCATTGATCTGTTTGATAAATCTTGAATTTCTAGTATCTTTGTATTGATATTCTTTTCCTGGTGTCAAGCCTAATTCTACGGCCAATATATATGCAACTTCTTCTCTGGTTATATTTTTATTCATGTCTATATTTCTTCCAAACAGATCTTCTACTTCAAACATAGTAAATTTCTGTAGTGCTTCCATTGTGTAATAATATTTTTCATTGTTTTCAATGTTCAATGGCAGCTTGTTTCTTCCTACAATATTTGTATCACGATTATATACCTTAATTTTGCTTAGCATTTCAAAGAATTCGCCTATAGTAAGTTTTTTATTCAGGTCTTCTTTAACTTCTATAGGTAATATACCTTTTTCAGCTGCTTTCTTGGCTGCATCCTTGGCCCAGTGATCTGTTTCATCTAATACATCAACTTCTTTTGATTCAAAGTCTGTCACTAAAAATTTAATTTGCTCAACCCTGCTCTTTACTAAGTCAATTATATTGATTATCCCTTTTCCTTCTTCTACTGCTTTAATTATTCCGTTCTCTACTTCTAAATTACCCGTTCCAGTTTCTGCTACCAAATATTTCGTATCTGTTTCTTCCATTAGCTCATTGTAAAATACAGATATATCTTTAATATTGATTGTGTCGCCCTTTTTGATTACATATGATAGGTTTGTAACAATAATTTCTACATCCGATACCGGGTATTCATCTTCAATTATTACAGCATATAAAGGCAGTTCTTTTTGTCCATCAGTTGCTATAATTGTTTCTATAGACTCTTTATCACCGGCTTTTAGAATTGATCCATTATAGATGGTTGCGTTATCACTGTCTAGGATATAAGCTATTTCTCTATCTCTGAATTCCTTATACAATGCTTTTTCAAATACAATATTTAAGTTTGTTTCTGATTGTGTCTGTATTATTATTCGTCTATCAAAGTTCAGATACTTTGATACTATTATGCTGTATAAGTAGCTCTTTCCTGTCTTTTTATCCGTTAATGTTATTACAAGCTTTCCGTCTTGTTTTGCTATCAGTTTGCCGTTTTCTATATATGCTATATTTGGGTCACTTGTCTTAAGCTCATAATCATTATAGTTGCCAGTGAATTTAATTTTATCTTCCGGATTTTTATTGTTGTGTTCTCTAATAATCTTGTCTATTAGGTCATTTACTTCAATAACTTCTCCATTCTTTATTGTCATTGGTTCATTTGAATTAATTGTATTTATTTCCTTATCTTCTTCTATAATTGTGTCAACTACTGTATAGTTCTCAGCATGATCTCTTACTATTATTCTTACTTTTGCGCCATTATCTAAGTCTTTAATTTGTGCATTTTCAGTCCAGGTATCTATAGACCAATTTGCTGTATCTGATGCTACGGATGCAACAAGTATTTTGTAATTATCACTTGCTCCAAGTCTTATTACGTTGTTTACGCTATATTGATATGCCTTTTCATGTAGCTTTATATTGTCTGTTGCATATACGCTCAGTGTTCCATTTTTGATCTTTACCTGTTCAATTACTGGTGCTGTTCTGTCATAAGTCTCAGCTTCAACATCTTTAAATGCTAAAGGTTTTCCATCCATTACAACGGCCACTTGTACTATATATACTGTGCTGTCAAGAAGATTTGGTATTATTATTTTTTCTGCTGCGTATACGTTTCTTGTATATACTAAACGTTTTGTTGCTTTTTCTGTGACATTAACTCTATATGTTACTACTTTATTATCACCTAACTGTGATTTTACTAAAGCATTAAGTATATCAAGATCCTTTCTAAGATCTATTTCTATTTCTCCCCTACCGCTATTAACTTCAGTTTCAATAGGTTTGATTATTACTTTATCTTTTTCTAATACTCCTTCTATTTCTTTTACTACTTCTGGTGATATTGGTGTTACTATTACTATATCGCTTTGCTTTTCTTTATCATTTTTATAATCATTATCTTTGTAATCTGATTCTTTTCTATCTGTTATTGGTGGCCTATTTGCTTCTTCTATTCTTCTTTTTATATTTTCAGGTATTTCTGTTTCTCCAAATAGTATTTCATTATTTTTCGTTACATTAACTGTATGGTAATTAATATTTTCAGCTGCATCTCTTACTATGGTTATAACTGTTTTCTTTGGTATTATACTTATATTATTATCTTCCTGGAAGCTTATGCTTGTTACGCTATTACCACTGGTAGTAAATGCTGATACATTAAATTCCATAGATGTTATTGTAATTATTGATGATTCAATTTCTTCTACATTTTCTCCATCCTGGATTACCCTGAATGCATATGCCTGGTCATGCAGCTTTACATTATCGTCTGCTTTAACATAAAGCTTTCCATCTAGCGTATATATTGCTTTAATCTCTGGTTTAGTAATATCTCTTACGGTTATTATAAATATTCTTGTTGCTATTACTGTTTCGTCATCTATTTTCACTATGTCTATCTTAATCTTGTATGTTTTTCCTTCCAGGAGTTCCGGAACATCAATTGGTGTACCGCCTGGTGTTTTAATATTTCTAACTATTTCATCTGTTTCAACATCTGTTATCTCTATTCTATATTCTCTACCAGGTGATAGTGGATCAAGATTTAATACTGGAGGTTGTTTGCTATCATCAATATTTACATCGTTCAAGCTTTCTCTGTCTTTTACTTCATCCAATAGCCTGTCTTTTACTTCATCAGGTAGAGTTGAATCTTCTATGACTTCTTTTATTTTTTCCAGATCTTCATTATCTTCAGCCAGCTCTATTGCCTTTTCTATTAATTTCTCTATTAACTCGTTTGCTTTTTCGTCAGATACTGCGTTTTCTGCTGGTTCTCTTGGTATGGCATCTATAACATCCAGGATATCATCAACGGTTAGTTTCGGTAGAGCAATTACTTTGTCTACTATGTTTTCTGCAATCTCATCTCTCTTATCCTGTGTAGCAGGAGAAGGCAGATTTTCAAGCAAGTCTATTGCATCTTCTACTGTTTCTATATCTTTATAGGCATTTTCGTTGTAGAAGAATACTCTACTGTCATCTGTAGTAGCAGTTACTATATTCTTATTTCCTGCCAAGTCTACCATTTCAATACTGAATTTTACATATCCAACTGAATCAGTATCAGTTAGTGTATAGCTTGCTTTATACTGATTGCTGCCTAAGTCTGTTACAGTTGCTTCTTTACCTGCTATCTTCACAGTCGGCAATTGTTTCAATGTTTCGCTAGATGTAAATTCTATTGTTACGGTATCATTTACATCTGCGTATGCGGTATTTATATTATCTGAATATATAGTGGCTGCTGCTGTCGGTAAAGTTTTATCTATTGTTAATTTGCCGGTGTAAATATCTCCTGCAGATGATCCTTTTGCATCTTCAACTGTTACCTGGATATTTGTATATTCCCCTTCATCAAGCTCTGCAGCTTCCCATGTCAATATCCAATTGTCCTCATCTGGTTCCGTTATTGGTGCTGAT
>Ga0134104_1003230_pt1 | contig 9160 bp, 9 predicted proteins | sample 15_3_2metaG_FD_94455 | JGI IMG/M metagenome (GOLD analysis project Ga0134104, IMG submission 94455) | Switchgrass degrading microbial communities from high solid loading bioreactors in New Hampshire, USA - 15_59_3.3_214_A2 metaG | ecosystem: Engineered > Bioreactor > Semi-continuous > Anaerobic >...
GAAGAAGTGGATTTATTATTTAATCGACATAATGATTTAATGATACAAGAATATATGAATGGGACTGAATATGGTGCAGATGTATATATAGATATGATTTCAGGAGAACCAGTAGCTATATTTGTGAAGGAAAAAATTAAAATGAGAGCAGGAGAAACAGATAAATCTGTATCTATAAAAGATGAAAAACTTTTTAACTTAATAAAGAATTTTTGCAAAAAGGTAGGTTTTAGAGGGATTATAGACATAGATATTTTTAAAGTAAATGATGAGTATTATATTTCAGAAGTAAATCCACGATTTGGTGGAGGATATCCTCACGGATATGAATGTGGAGTTAATATTCCTAGAATGATTATTGAGAATATTATGGGTAACATAAATGAAAATGTAATTGGAGAGTATGAAGAAGGCATTTATATGATGAAATATAATGATATAAAGATAATAAAGGTTAAAAAGTAGGTGATTAGTTGAATATATTGTTTTTAACTTTATCAAATGTGGAAAATATCAAGCAAAGAGGTATATATACTGATCTTATAAGAGAATTAAGCCAAAGAGAAATTAATGTGTATGTAGTTACACCAAGACAGAAAAGAGAAAATTTACCTACAGAGTTGATTAGATATGGAAATATATGTATTTTAAAAGTAAAGACAGGTAATATTACTAAAACAAAATCCTTCATTGAAAAAGGAATCTCTACTATTAGAATAGAAGATCAATATTTAAGTGCAATAAAAAAATATTTTAATAATATTAATTTTGATATGGTAATGTATTCTACACCTCCTATAACATTTAATAAAATATTAAAGTATTATAAAAAGAAACATAATAGCAAGACATACTTAATTTTAAAGGACATATTTCCTCAAAACGCTGTAGATATTGGAGTAATGAAAAAAGGGAGTTTAATTTGGAAATATTTTAGAAATAAAGAGATAAATTTATACAAAAATTCAGATATAATTGGTTGTATGTCTCAAGGAAATGTAGAGTATATTTTAAAACATAATCCTTATATAAATAAGAATAAAGTAGAGGTATTTCCAAATGCAATAAAACCTATTGAAAGAATTGAGGATAGAAAAAAGAATGAAAAAATTTTAGAAAAGTATAATATTCCCCAAGATTCCATTTTATTTGTGTATGGTGGAAACTTAGGAAAACCTCAAGGAATAGATTTTTTACTTGAAGTAGTAGATAATTTCTATAAAATTGAAAAAGGCTATTTGCTAATAATAGGAAGTGGTACTGAATATGATAGAATTAAAGAGCATATAGAAAATACTAATCCTAAAAAAGTTAGTTTGTTTAATAGGTTACCCAAAGAAGAATACGATAAACTAGTTAAATTAGCAGATGTTGGACTCATATTTTTAGATAGAAGATTTACAATTCCTAACTTTCCGTCAAGGCTTACATCATATATGGAAAATTCATTACCAATACTTGCAGCAACAGATAAAAATACTGATTTAAAAGATGTATTAATAGAATCAAAGAGTGGGTTTTGGTGTGAAAGTGGAGATATAGATAAATTTATTAAATATGCTCAAAAATTATCGGAAGATGATGATTTAAGAAATAGTATGGGATTAAATAGCAGGTTATATTTAGAAGAAAATTATGATATAACAAAAACTGTTGATATATTATTAAAACACTTATATGGAGATGAAAGCTATGTTTAAAAATAAAACTTTACTAATAACAGGTGGTACAGGAACTTTTGGAAATGCAGTATTAAAAAGATTTTTAAATACTGATATAGGCGAAATTAGAGTTTTTTCACGAGATGAAAAAAAACAAGATGATATGAGAAAATTCTATAAAAATGATAAAATTAAGTTTTATATTGGAGATGTCAGAAATTTATCTAGTATTAAAAATGCAATGTATGGTGTGGATTATGTATTTCATGCAGCTGCACTAAAACAAGTTCCATCATGTGAATTTTTTCCAATGGAAGCAGTAAAGACTAACATAATAGGTACAGATAATGTACTTACTGCAGCAATAGAATGTGGTGTGAAAAAGGTAATATGTTTATCTACAGATAAAGCTGCGTATCCAATAAATGCTATGGGAATATCTAAAGCAATGATGGAAAAAGTATTTATAGCAAAATCTAGAACAATATCTCCTGATAGAACTCTAATTTGTGGTACAAGATATGGTAATGTAATGGCATCAAGAGGGTCAGTTATACCACTATTTGTTCAACAAATAAAAAAGGGACAACCTTTAACAGTTACTGATCCTAATATGACTAGATTTTTAATGAGTATAGATGAAGCAGTAGAGTTAGTAATTTACGCTTTTAAAAATGCTAAATCAGGAGATATTATGGTACAAAAAGCTCCATCTGCTAAAATAGGAGATCTTGCTCAAGCCATAAAAGAAATATTTAATGCAGATAATGAAATAAAAATAATTGGGACAAGACATGGTGAAAAATTATATGAAACTTTACTTACTAAAGAAGAATATTTAGTAGCAGAAGATTTAGGAAAGTTCTTTAGAGTACCTTGTGATAATCGTGATTTAAATTATGATAAATATTTTGTTGAAGGAAATAAAAAATTATCTGAATATAGAGAATATAATTCTCATAACACAGAAATTTTAAATGTAGAGCAAATAAAAGAAAAGCTATTATCATTAGAATATATACAACAAGAGTTAAAAAATAACTATAAGGTACAAGAAGTTGCTGCTTCATTTGAATAAATAATATAAATTGAAGAAAGGTTGAAACTAAATGAAAATATTAGTTACAGGCTCAAAAGGGTTTATAGGGAAAAATTTAATTACTGAATTAAAAAATAGAGGATATAAAAATATATTTGAGTTTCATAGAGATACAGATAAATCTCTATTAGAAAAATATACCAAAGAATGTGAGTTTGTTTTTCATTTAGCTGGCGTAAATCGGCCTAAAGATGGTAAGGAATTTATGGAAGGTAATTTTGGATTTACTTCTCAATTGTTAGAATTACTAAAAAAACACAATAATAAAGCACCTATACTTCTTACGTCTTCAATACAAGCTGAAAGAGATAATCCTTATGGTAAAAGCAAGAAAGCAGGAGAAGATTTAGTTTTTAATTATAGTGAAGAAACAGGGGTAAAGGTATTTGTTTACCGTTTACCAAATGTTTTTGGTAAATGGTGTAGACCAAATTATAATAGTGCTATAGCAACATTCTGTCATAATATTGCACGCGATTTACCTATTACAGTAAATGACCCAAATGTAATAATGAATTTAGTTTATATAGATGATGTAGTAGAAGAATTTATAAAGGCATTAGAAGGAAAAGAGAATAGAGTAGGGAAATTCTGTGAAATACCAATTGTTCATAAAAATACCCTTGGTGAAATTGTTGACTTAATTTATTCGTTTAAGAGAAGTAGAGAAAAACGTTCTATACCAAATATGTCTGACGAATTCACCAAGAAATTATATAGCACTTATTTAAGCTATTTACCTGAAGATAAATTTAGCTATGAACTTAAGATGAATGTGGATGTCAGAGGTTCTTTTACAGAATTTATTAGGACGTTAGACAGAGGACAAATATCAGTAAATATATTAAAGCCTGGAATTATAAAAGGCAATCATTGGCACCATACAAAGAATGAAAAGTTTTTAGTTGTTAGTGGTAAAGGGGTTATACGTTTCAGAAAGATAGATTCTGATGAAATTATAGAGTACTATGTTAGTGGAGATAAGTTAGAGGTTGTAGATATACCACCAGGATATACTCATAATATAGAAAACCTTGGTGATACAGATATGGTAACAATAATGTGGGCTAATGAACCATTTGATCCAGAAAATCCGGATACATATTATTTGGAGGTATAAAGATGAAGAAATTAAAAGTAATGACTGTAGTAGGAACGAGACCAGAAATAATAAGACTTTCACAAGTTATAAAAAAACTTGAAGAATCAGAAGCAATAGAACATACATTAGTACATACAGGACAGAATTATGACTATGAACTAAATGAGATATTTTTTAAAGATTTAGAACTAAAAAAACCTGATTACTTTTTAAATGCAGCAACAGGAACTCCTATGGAAACTATAGGTAATATTTTAATCAAAATAGACCCAATTTTAGAAGAAGTAAAACCAGATGCCTTTTTAGTGTTAGGAGATACAAATAGTTGTTTATGTGCTATAGCAGCAAAGAGAAGACACATACCAATATTTCATATGGAAGCAGGGAATAGGTGTTTCGATCAAAGAGTACCAGAGGAAACAAACAGGAAAATAGTGGATCATATAGCTGATATAAATTTGACTTATAGTGATATAGCAAGAGAATATCTGATAAAAGAAGGATTTCCAATAGATAGAATAATAAAAACAGGAAGCCCTATGTATGAAGTAATAAATGCTAAAAGGAAAGATATTGAAAAATCTGATGTACTTGAAAGATTAGGCCTTGGAAAAGAAAAGTATTTTGTAGTGTCTTCTCATAGAGAAGAAAACATTAATTCAGAAATAAATTTCTTTGATTTAGTTGATAGTTTAAATGCTATAGCAGATAAATATAGATTGCCTATTATAGTAAGCACTCATCCAAGAACTAGAAAAATGATAATGGAAAAGGGCATAAAGTTTAATCCATTGATTAAGACTATGAAACCATTGGGATTTAATGATTACATAAAACTACAAATGAATGCAAAAGCAGTTTTAAGTGACAGTGGAACAATTAGCGAAGAATCATCAATTTTAGGATTAAGAGCTCTTAACATTAGACAAGCTCATGAAAGACCAGAGGCTATGGAAGAAGCAGCAGTAATGATGGTAGGATTAAAAAAAGAAAGGATTCTTCAAGGACTTGAGGTATTAGAAACACAACAAAAAGAAACATTAAGACTTGTTAGTGATTACAGTATGCCAAATGTATCTGATAAAGTATTAAGGATTATATTGTCCTATACTGATTATGTAAATAGAGTTGTTTGGGGGAAGAAATAATTATGAAAGTTGCATTAATATGTCCTTCTAATATATTATATATGCCTTATGTTGGAAATTATGAAATGATATTAAAAGAAAACAATATCAATTATGACATAATTAATTGGGATAGATTTCATATTGAAAATATAGATAACAATTTAAAATATAGAGATTTTAAAATTGGGCATCAAAGAAATTTTTTTGATTATTATAAATATAAGAAATTTATAATTAACTGTTTAAATATGGTTCATTATGATAAAGTGATAGTTTTTGGGATTCAATTGACTTTCTTTTTAAAAAATATATTGCAGAAAAAATTTAAATATAAATATATTATTGATATTAGAGATTACAATAAAATTATTAATTTTTTTAATATAAAGAAAGTAATTGATAATTCATATTTTACTGTAATATCTTCACCAGGATATAAGGAATGGTTACCAAATAGTGGTAAGTATATTATCAATCATAATACTCAAATAAGTAGTATAAATACTTTAAAGGAAGTTAAACAATTTAAAAAAAAAGATAAAATAAATATTGCATATATAGGAGCAATTAGGGATTTGCAAATAAATATTAATCTTATAAATTCTTTAAAGAATAGTGATAGAATTAATATATATTTTCATGGAGAAGGTAAGATAAACAACGATATAATAAAATATATAAATGCTAACAATATTAAGAATGTATATTTAACAGGGAGATATAAGAAAGAAGAGGAAGAAAATTTATATAGAAAAAGTGATTTGATAAATGTATTAAGATATTTTAATGGAATTAACAATAAGACAGCTCTTCCTAATAGATTATATAATTCTGTAATATATGGTAAATTTATGTTAGCATTTGAAGGAACTTATTTGTCAGAACTTATCAAAAGATATAATTTAGGTATAGTAATAGATTCCTTTGATAATCTAGAAGGAAAGGTTATAAATTTTTTATATAATATTAATATAGAGGATTATAATAATGGTAGGATTGCTTTTGTTGAAAAAGTTTTGAAAGAAAATCGAGAATTTGAAGTAAAAGTTAAAAAATTTGTAAATTCTAATTAGAGGTGAAGAAATGTTAAGCCCTAAAATTTCTATAATTGTACCCGTATATAAAGTTGAAAATGAATTAAAGCGATGTATGGACAGTTTACTTAATCAGACATTAAAAGATATTGAAATAATATTAGTTGATGATGGTAGTCCAGATAAATGTCCACAGTTATGTGACAATTATGCTCTTGAAGACAATAGAATTAAAGTTATCCACAAAGAAAATGGAGGTCTATCAGACGCTAGAAATGTTGGATTAATTCATGCTAATGGAGATTATATTCTTTTTGTAGATTCTGATGATTATATAAGTAGTAATGCTTGTGAAGTTTTGTATTTTCATGCAATAAAAGATGATTTGGATATAGTTGTTGGTGATGCAAAAAGAATAGAAAAACATGAAGAAAGACTTATGAGTCATGCAAATATATCATTAAATAAAATAATGAAAGGTACTGATTTTTTGAAAGAACAATTAAAGTATCATGGTATGCATATGGCAGCATGGTTAAATCTATATAAAAAAGATTTTCTTATTGAAAATGAACTTTTTTTTAAAAAAGGGATTTTACATGAAGATGAACAATGGACACCAAGAGTATTTTTAAAAGCGAATAACGTGAAATATATTAGATTTGCTTTTTACTATTATATAATAAGAGAAAATTCAATAACTAGAAATAAAGATAGAACAAAAAATGGAATTGATTTGATTAATACTTGCTATGAGCTTGAAAAAATATACGAAAAAGTTGAAGATAAAGAATTAAAAGAATTATTAAATGATTATTTAGTTATGTTATTTTTACATGCTATTAATTATGGTGATTTATATGAAAAAAAATATAATGAGTTATATAGTAAAGATTTTTTAATAGGCAAATCAATATCAATAAAGAATAAAATGAAGGTTAGATTATTTATGTTTAATAAACGAATTTATAAGTGGATGAATAAAATTACAAAGAAGATTTTTAGATAACTTAAGGAGGTAAGTATTTTGAACTACATTTTTATATATCCTTATTCTACTCTTTTTTATTCGCTAATTATGATTATTAGTTTATTTTTTGCATTTATTGCACAAAAATCAAAAACAACAAAAATGCAGCGCATTTTTGTTGCTTTAGTTATTTTAAGTTTAGCTTTACCAGCTGGATTAAGAGATTCATCTGTTGGAAAAGATACTTGGGCTTATATTCGTGCTTTTCAAAGTGCGAGTGCTGGTTATCAAGGAGAATTGTTTTATACGTATTATGAAAATGGATTTAGTTTATTGATTAAAATTCTCATTATGATTTTAAAAGAACCATATTATGTAAATTTATTTATTTCAATTTTAACAAATATACTAATAATTAAAACATTATGGACATTTAGGAATAATTTAAGTTTTAGCTTTTCAATTTTTCTCTATTACACATTATATTATTTTGAAACGTATAACATATTAAGACAGTATTTAGCAATTGCTATTATATTTTTTGGAATGAAATTTTTATTAGATCAAAAATATGTTATATTTTTAGCTTTTGTATTATTAGCTTCATCAATTCATAGATCTGCAATTATTGGAATATTATATATACCGATAGATATATTAATAAAAAAAAAATTATTATATAGACATAAAATTTTAATATTATTTTTTATCTTGAGTTTTGCGTTTTTCCATAATTATGTATTAGATGCTATAGGTTTAAAATCAGTATTTAATAAATATATAACATATTATATTCATAAATCAGGTATTAATGTTAATCTAGGTTTTTTCTTTGTAGTTAGGTTAGCTATTATAATTTTTTCATTATATGTTTTGAGAAAGAAAGGATTTATAGATTATGAATTTTCAAAGTTTATAATTTTATTGAATTTGTTAGGGACTATACTTACAATGAGTGGATATATATATACATTTACTGGAAGAATAGGAACTTATTTTTTATTTAATGAAATTATATTTTGGTCTATGTTAATTAAAATAAAAGACAAGCCTCTTGCGCTACTATTAAAAATAGTATTTGTGATGCTTAATTTATTTATATTATTTAATAATTTAAATGGATCTACTCAAGGACAGATGCCATACAAAATTTTTTTGAGATGATAATATTTAATATCTATAAAATATATAATAAATTATTTAATTAGGAGGTGCAACATGTCAATACCTAAAAAAATACATTATTGTTGGTTCGGTAAAAAAACATTACCACCACTAGCACAAAAATGTATTGCCAGCTGGAAAAAATATTTGCCCGATTATGAGCTAATTCTATGGAATGAAAAAAACTTTGATATTAATATAAATCAATATGTAAAAGAAGCATATCTATCACAAAAATTTGCCTTTGTAACGGATTATGTAAGACTTTATGCCCTTTACAATTATGGAGGAATATATATGGACACAGATGTTGAAGTTTTAAAACCTCTAGATAAGTTTTTAGAACATAGAGCATTTACTGGCTGTGAAAGTGAAAAAATGTGTGTTACTGGAATTATAGCTTCAGAGCAAAATCATCCTTGGATAGAAGTTCTATTAAATTACTATAAAGAAAAAAACTTTATCTTGCCAAATGGTAAATTAGATACTATACCAAATACTGAAGTTATAACTAAATTGACTATAGAAAAATATGGTTGGATACCGAAAAACGAACTTCAAATTTTGAATAATGGATTATATATATATCCGTTTAATGTATTTTGTGCTAAAAATTATCAAACTGGCAAAGTTACTATAACTGATGAAACTTATACAATTCATCATTTTTCTGGATCATGGGTTCCTAAAAGTAATAAAATAAAATCTAAAATAATAAAAATTTTAGGTCCTAATGTTACGAATTTTATTTTGAAGTATAAAAATAAATTAGTAAGATAAAAAATAAGAAAAGGAGTTGTATTATAATGAAAAAGGTAGCAATAATGACATGGTTTCATTATCATAATTTTGGAACTGCACTTCAAGTTACAGCTACTGTAAGTGGTAAAATAAAATCATGAGATTTCGGAAAATAAGAATCCTGAAAATTTTCCAGTTGTATATAAAACAAATCTACTTTCCTGTAAAATATTTTACAGGAGGTAGATAGAAAATGGGA
>Ga0134104_1003233_pt1 | contig 9152 bp, 18 predicted proteins | sample 15_3_2metaG_FD_94455 | JGI IMG/M metagenome (GOLD analysis project Ga0134104, IMG submission 94455) | Switchgrass degrading microbial communities from high solid loading bioreactors in New Hampshire, USA - 15_59_3.3_214_A2 metaG | ecosystem: Engineered > Bioreactor > Semi-continuous > Anaerobic >...
AACAAAGGAGTTTTAATTAATGAGCCAAGAGGCAAGTTTACAAGAGTGGAAGGAATTATATGAGGCGGCCATTAAGATTAAATCCATGCAGCCTTGGAACTATCTATGGGATATGGATTTAATAACCATTTTGCTTCCCGAATATGAAGAACCTTTTTATTGCAGTATTATGGGCAGAAACGGAGAGTGTTTTGCGATTGGCATATATCCTGGTTTTGATGCCATCCATGATTTTTATAGAATGGCAAGAAGCACGGATATTCCGCCTGAACAGTTAATACGTTATCAAAATTGTTTAATGTGTTATTTTGGAGATAGAAATGAGCTTACAGCCAAAGAACGACAAATTATAAAAGAACTTGGATTAAAATTTCGCGGTAGAAATGAATGGATTTTTTTTCGCTCTTTTAAGGCTGGGTATTTTCCGTATATGCCGGATAGGGAAGAGGTTCATCAATTAACACAGGTGTTTCAACAGTTGTTTATGGCATTAAGAGCGTTTATTGAAAAAGAAATTGAGGTTGATTTTGAACAAGGAAATACTCTGTTTCGTCAATATGATAAGGAAAAAGATTTGTGGTTAACTTTTGAAATGCCTAATTTAATTCCACCGAAACAGTATATGGTGCCGATATTACAGAATGATATTCTTGTAGCAAGGATGAATAAACAAAAAAGGAATAAAAATGAGATAGAGTTGGATATTGCATATTTAAACTCCTGTATCAGAGATAAAGATTTTGAGAGGCCAATCATTCCCAGATTATTGATCCTAGCAGATCGTGGAAGTGGAATGTTACTTGACCAGAAACTGTTAACGCCTGAAGATGATGAAACTCAAGATGTTTTTAATTACTTTATTAATTATATTGGGCAGATGGGCAAGCCAAAAGCGATTTATGTAAGAGACGAATATTTTGCAAGTTTATTGTCCGATTTTTGTGAGAAGACGAATATTCCTATAAAAATTCAAGGAAGATTGTGGGCAATTGATACTTTTGTAAGAGCTTTTGCAGAACAGGGTTTTTAAAATATTATTTTGTTGTATAAGCAGGGCGAGTATGAGAACCCGCCCTTATATCGTAATTTATGTTTAAGTTTGATTTTACACATTGTCCAGTTCATTTACAATGAAAAATCTTTTGCCGAATTTTTTCATAATATAAGTTATCGTACCTATAAGGAATCAAAATATGTCTTTGTTGGTAACACAATCGTGGATCAAAAAAATTTTAAAAAACTTTTCAAAAAACCCTTGTCAAAACCGATAAAATCATGTATGATATAGGAGTTGTGACATGGCATACGATGATGCAGAAGGTTGCTAACCAATGAGTTAGGGAATTTCTGCGGAGAATGTCCGATTCATGAAACCGGGCGACAGAGTCACTGTACACTTTAATACTTTTGTAAAATCTTTATTGTCCAATAAGGATTTGCATGGATGGGCTTGTACTGTGTGGTTTATGTATAAGCCTAAGTTTAGTGTGAACTTTATGCCCAGGTTATGTCTTAAGACGGTAATCTGGGTTTATTAATAAGGGATAATGAAACACCTGGCACAGTGTACAGTTTTTACTGTCGTACAACAAAAAATTAACCTTGAAGGAGGGAAAAGTGTATGGCAGCAAAACAAAAAATCAGAATTAGACTGAAGGCTTATGATCACATGTTGTTGGATCAGTCGGCCGAGAAAATTGTAGAAACTGCGAAGAGAACAGGGGCAAAGGTATCCGGACCGATTCCGTTGCCTACAAAGAAAGAAGTCATTACGATTTTGAGAGCAGTACACAAATACAAGGATTCTCGGGAGCAGTTTGAAATGAGAACTCATAAAAGATTAATCGATATTTTAGTTCCCACCCCGAAAACGGTAGATGCTTTGATGAGATTGGATTTACCTGCCGGTGTAGACATTGAAATCAAGTTATAGTTTATTGTATATTTGATTGTTAATGTGGGAATGAAGCGTCGTTTTTATTAATGAAAAATAAGGTCATGTTCGTATAAAATGTACGAACCAATAACCATTAGGAGGTGCGATTATGGATAAAGCAATTTTAGGTAGAAAATTAGGAATGACACAGCTTTTTGATGAGGAAGGAAGAGTGGTTCCTGTAACGGTAATAGAGGCAGGACCGTGCACAGTTGTTCAAAAAAAGACGGTGGATAATGATGGATATGATGCTGTGCAAGTAGGTTTTCTTGATAGAAAAGAAAAAAATATTAATAAACCTTTAAAGGGACACTTTGACAAAGCAAAGGTTGGCTATAAGAGATATCTTAGAGAGTTTAAGCTGGCCAATGCTGCACAATTGAATGTAGGTGATGAAATTAAGGTAGACATCTTTGCAAAAGGTGACAGGGTTGATGTAACCGGCTATTCAAAAGGTAAAGGTTTTGCAGGTGCCATCAAGAGGTGGGGAGCTCATAGAGGACCTATGGCTCACGGTTCCGGATATCATCGTGGTGCAGGTTCTATGGGAGCTGCCACTGACCCGTCAAAAGTGTTTAAAGGAAAGAAACTGCCGGGGCATCTGGGTGTTGAAAAAGTAACCATTCAAAACCTTGAGGTTGTCAAAGTGGATGCGGAAAAAAATCTGCTTTTAGTAAAAGGTGCAGTACCCGGACCTAAAAAAGGCCTTGTAATGATTAAAAATACGGTTAAGGCAGAAGCATAACATAAGTCGGAGAGAAAGGAGGAAATAGCATGGCTAAAGTGGCTGTATATAATATGGACGGGAACCAAGTTGGAGAAATGGAGTTAAACGACAGTATTTTTGGTGTGGAAATAAACAAAACGGTTCTCCATCAGGTAGTTGTTAACTATCTGGCAAATCAAAGACAAGGTACACAGAGTACGAAAACCAGAGCGGAAGTTCGTGGTGGTGGTATTAAGCCTTGGAGACAAAAAGGAACCGGAAGAGCAAGACAGGGTAGCATTCGAGCACCACAGTGGACAAAAGGTGGAGTTGCATTAGGTCCGAAACCAAGAGATTATAGGTATCGATTAAATAAAAAGGCAAAGAGATTGGCAATGAAGTCCGCTTTAAGTTCAAAAGTTCTGGAAAATGATTTGGTGGTATTAGATTCTTTAACCTTAAATGAAATTAAAACAAAAGAGATGGTTAAGGTTTTGAATAATCTTAACATCGATTCAAAAGCTTTAATTGTTCTTCCGGAAAAAGATGAAGTGGTCATAAGGTCTGCAAACAACATACCGGGTGTAAAAACAACCTTGGTAAATACGTTAAATGTATATGATATTTTAAATCACGACAAGTTTATTGTTACAAAAGATGCGGTTGCCAAAATTGAGGAGGTGTATGCATAATGAGAGACGCACACGATATCATTATAAGGCCCATCATTTCCGAGCAAAGCATGAACCAACTTGCCGACAAAAAATACACCTTCGCTGTAGCGTTGAACGCCAATAAGATTGAAATTAAAAAGGCAGTAGAAGAAATATTCGGAGTTAAAGTAGAAAGTGTTAATACGATGAGAGTGCTGGGTAAAGTGAAAAGAATGGGTGTACATTCCGGAAAAAGACCGGATTGGAAAAAAGCAATTGTGAAGCTGACGGAAGACAGCAAAACCATTGAGTTTTTTGAAGGTTTGGCTTAATTAAAAATTTATAAAAGAAGATTGGAGTGAGAATGGATGGCAATTAAGAAATATAATCCTACTTCTCCGGCCAGACGATTTATGACTGTTTCTACTTTTGAGGAAATAACCAAAAAAGAGCCTGAAAAATCTTTGTTGGAACCGTTAAAAAAACATTCAGGCAGAAACTCATATGGTAGAATTACAGTTCGTCATAGAGGCGGCGGAGTAAAAAGGAAATATAGAATTATTGATTTTAAGAGAGATAAAGACGGAATATTGGCAACGGTAACGGCCATTGAGTATGATCCTAACAGAACTGCAAATATTGCTCTTTTAGAATATGAAGACGGTGAAAAAAGATATATTATTGCACCTTTAGGAATTAAAGTGGGAGATACCCTTGTTTCGGGAGAAGAAGCGGATATTAAACCGGGAAATGCATTACCGTTAAAAAATATTCCGGTAGGTACCTTAGTACACAATATTGAAATGAGGCCCGGAAGAGGCGGGCAGTTGGTAAGAGCTGCAGGTGGCGCTGCTCAATTAATGGCTAAAGAAGGTGACTATGCTCAGTTAAGATTACCTTCCGGGGAAGTTCGAATGATCCGGTTGGATTGTAAAGCAACTATAGGTCAGGTAGGAAATCTGGATCATGAGAATATATCCATAGGAAAAGCCGGAAGAAAGAGACACATGGGTTGGAGGCCTACCGTTCGTGGTGTTGTTATGAATCCGAGTGACCATCCGCACGGTGGTGGTGAAGGTAAGTCACCGATTGGAATGCCAAGTCCTGTTACTCCTTGGGGTAAGCCGACACTTGGTTTGAAGACAAGGAAGAAGAGAAACAGGTCGGATAAATTTATTATTAAACGTAGAAATTCTTAATGTGAGAGGCTATAATTTATTGTTATAAAAAAATACAGGAACGGCATGCGATAGTGTTTAAATGGAAAGCATGAGAGGAGGTACTGAGAATATGGGAAGATCGGTAAAAAAGGGGCCTTATGTTGATCCGAAGCTTTTAAAGAAAATCGTTGATATGAATAATAAGGGAGAAAAGAAAGTATTAAAAACATGGTCCAGAAGTTCTACTATTTTTCCGGAAATGGTTGGTCATACAATAGCGGTTCATGACGGAAGAAAGCATGTACCTATTTATATAACTGAGGACATGGTAGGTCATAAATTGGGAGAATTTGCTCCTACCAGAACTTTCAGAGGACATGCAGGAGCGAAAACATCAGGAAGTAAATAATTACTATTCTCTTGATGCTTCAATGCTGTGGGAGATAGGAAAGGAGGAAATTGGATTATGGAAGCTAGGGCAATACTTAGATATGCACGTATTTCACCTAGAAAAGTTAAGATTGTGATTGATTTGATTAGAAATAAACCGGTTGGAGAGGCCATGGCGATTCTTAAGCATACACCGAAAGCAGCTTCTGCAATATTGGAAAAACTATTGAATTCTGCAATTGCCAATGCAGAAAATAACCATAATATGGATGTGGATAAGCTTTATATTGCTGAAGCTTATGCCAATCAAGGGCCGACATTAAAGAGAATTAGACCAAGGGCTCAAGGTAGAGCTTTTAGAATAAGGAAAAGAACAAGCCATATTACTTTAGTATTAAAGGAAAAGGAATCATAAAGAAGGAGGTTAGATAATGGGGCAGAAAGTACATCCACACGGATTAAGAGTTGGTATTATCAAAGACTGGGATTCCAGATGGTATGCCAATGATAATGTTTTTGGTGATAATCTTATCGAAGATTATAAAATAAGGAAATTTATTAAGAATAAACTTTTTGCAGCCGGTATTTCCAGAGTGGAAATTGAAAAAGCTGCAAATAAAGTCAAAGTCAATATTCATGCTGCTAAGCCCGGGATTATTATCGGAAGAGGCGGTTCGGAAATTGATAAGCTTAAGAAAGAATTGGAAAATATGACTAATAAAAACGTAGCAGTGAATATTATTGAGGTTAAGGTGCCTGAATTGGATGCTCAATTAGTTGCAGAAAATATTGCAGCTCAGCTTGAAAAGAGAATATCCTTTAGAAAAGCAATGAAACAAGCAATGGGTAGAGCAATGAAAATGGGAGCAAAAGGCATTAAGACTTCTGTGGCAGGTCGTTTAGGAGGAGCTGAAATCGCCAGAACAGAGCATTATAACGAAGGAACCATACCACTTCAAACTTTAAGAGCTGATATTGACTATGGTTTTTGGGAAGCGGATACAACCTATGGAAAACTAGGTGTTAAGGTATGGATTTATAAAGGGGAGGTTCTTCCAGAAAGCAAGAAGCTTCCTAAAACGGAAGGAGGAAAATAAACATGTTGTTACCTAAAAAAGTAAAGTATCGTAAAGTAATGCGTGGCCGTATGAAAGGAAAAGCAACCAGAGGAAATAAAGTTACTTACGGTGATTATGGATTGCAGGCATTGGAACCTGCATGGATCACAAGCAATCAGATTGAGGCTGCCAGAATTGCGATGACTCGTTATATAAAAAGAGGCGGTAAAGTTTGGATAAAAATATTCCCGGATAAACCGGTTACGGAAAAGCCGGCTGAAACCCGTATGGGTAGCGGTAAAGGTTCGCCGGAATATTGGGTAGCGGTTGTAAAGCCAGGAAGAGTTTTATTTGAAATCGGCGGTGTGTCCGAAGAGATTGCAAGAGAAGCTTTAAGATTGGCTATGCATAAGTTACCCATTAAGTGTAAGTTTATAGCCCGAGACCAGGAAGAAATGGGTGGTGAAGATGATGAAAGCTAATCAAATACGTGAGTTGACAACCGCTGAATTACAGCAAAAACTGAAAGAATTGAAATCTGAACTATTCAACTTGAGATTTCAACATGCAACAAATCAGTTGGATAATCCTATGAGAATTGTAGAAGTTAAAAGAACCATTGCCAGAATTAAAACCATCCTTCGAGAAAGAGAATTGAAAGGAACGGTTTAATTAATCCTGAAAGGAGGTAGTTGTTGTGAAGGAAAGAGGACACAGAAAAGTAAGAATCGGTACGGTAGTAAGCGATAAGATGGATAAAACTATTGTTGTTGCAATTGAAAATAGTGTTAGACATCCTCTGTATGGCAAGATTGTCAAGAGAACTTACAAATTAAAAGCACATGATGAAAATAATGAATGTGCAATAGGTGATAAAGTAAAAGTGATGGAGACCAGACCGCTTAGCAAGGAAAAAAGATGGAGATTGGTTGAAATTGTTGAAAAAGCACAGTAATTGTGTAGAGCAGGAAAGGAGGAATTCTAATGATTCAACAACAAACGCTTCTTAAGGTAGCGGATAATACCGGAGCGAAAGAACTCATGTGTATTAGAGTACTTGGAGGTTCTAAGAGAAGATATGCGAATATAGGTGATGTCATCATTGCTACTGTAAAAAAAGCAACGCCAGGCGGGGTTGTTAAAAAAGGTGATGTAGTGAAAGCAGTTATTGTTCGTTCCGTAAAGGGTTTAAGACGGTCAGACGGTTCATATATAAAATTTGATGAAAATGCTGCTGTTATTATAAGAGAGGATAAGAATCCAAGAGGAACACGTATTTTTGGGCCGGTCGCAAGAGAATTAAGAGATAAAGAATACATGAAAATCTTATCATTAGCCCCGGAAGTACTGTAGTTAAGGAGGTGGCACAGTTGAGTAACAAAATGCATATTAAGAAAGGTGATATCGTGGCAGTCATTGCCGGTAAGGATAGAAGATCGGGGAAAGACAAAAAAACCGGTAAAGTGCTTGCCGTGTTTCCTAAGGAAAGGAAAGTAATTGTTGAAGGAGTCAATATGATTACAAAACACACCAAGCCCAGAAGACAAGGTGAAGTGGGTGGAATTATTAAGCAAGAAGCACCGATTGATGCTTCCAATGTAATGCTTGTTTGTAACAGGTGTGGAGAGCTTACCCGTGTTGGTAGGAAAGTTTTGGAAAATGGAGATAAGGCAAGATATTGCAAGAAGTGTGGAGAAATGTTTAATGACTAAAACATTTCGTGAAGGGAGGTAAATACAAATGTCAAGAATGAGAGATAAATATATAAATGAAGCTGCACCTGCACTCATGAAAAAGTTTGGTTATAAAAATCCTATGCAAATACCGAAGCTTGAAAAGATTGTAATCAATGTGGGCGTAGGAGAAGCAAAGGATAATCCGAAAGCACTTGATGCGGCAGTCAATGATTTAGCACTTATTACAGGCCAAAAGCCTGCTATAACGAAAGCAAAGAAGTCGGTTGCTGCTTTTAAAGTAAGAGCCGGTATGAGTATCGGTTGTAAAGTGACATTAAGAGGTGAAAGGATGTATGAATTCCTGGATAGACTCTTTAATGTAGCATTGCCCAGAGTAAGGGACTTCAGAGGAATTAATCCTAATTCTTTTGACGGGCGAGGCAACTATTCTTTGGGTATTAAAGAACAGTTAATTTTTCCTGAGATTGATTATGACAAGATTGATAAGGTTAGAGGAATGGATATTGTTTTTGTAACCACAGCCAAAACCGATGAAGAAGCTAGAGAATTGCTTGCCCTTTTGGGTGCGCCGTTCCAACGTAGCTGAGAGGAGGGAATTGTGTGGCAAAAAAGGCAATGATAATAAAACAGCAGAGGAAGCCTAAATATAGTACAAGGGCATATAACAGATGCAAGATATGTGGCCGTCCTCATGCTTATTTAAGGAAATTTGGCGTATGCCGTATTTGCTTCAGAGAATTGGCCTACAAAGGACAAATTCCTGGAGTCAAAAAGGCAAGCTGGTAATAGGGAGACTATGGAAGGAGGTATAACAACATGCAAATAACCGATCCGATTGCAGATATGTTAACCCGTATAAGGAATGCGAATGCTGCTAGGCATGAGTCTGTAGATATTCCTGCTTCGAATATGAAGAAAGCCATAGCGGAAATTCTGCTTGAAGAGGGATATATAAAGGATTATCAATTTATTGAAGACGGTAAACAAGGGATTATTCGAATAACCCTTAAATACGGTGCTAATAAAGAGAAAGTTATTACCGGACTGAAAAGAATCAGTAAGCCCGGTTTGAGAGTATATGCGAGTAAAGACGAGCTTCCGAGAGTTTTAAGAGGTTTGGGAATTGCCATTATTTCCACATCAAAAGGGATTATGACGGATAAAAAAGCCAGAAAAGAAAATGTAGGTGGAGAAGTGCTGGCGTTTGTATGGTAATATGATATTAATGCAGAATTGAAAATTGAGAATTATAATAATGCCAGTAACTATAATGATTACAATTATATTTAAATGTATGCAAAGAACAAATATTAAATATTTATTAATTTTATTAGTACTGAGAAAGATTAATATCTATGAATATAGAATCAGAGTTTTAAGTAGTTATAATAATTCTACATTCTGCATTCTGCATTATGCATTAATTTAAGGAGGTGTAGGAAGTGTCAAGAATCGGTAGAATGCCCATCGAGATACCTAATGGTGTAGAAGTAAAGATTGACGGTAATAATGCTGTTACTGTGAAAGGACCCAAGGGTACACTTAGCAAGCA